>Ga0209635_10000019_pt1 | contig 84211 bp, 74 predicted proteins | sample DeeMarSWOR230_32_FD_187463 | JGI IMG/M metagenome (GOLD analysis project Ga0209635, IMG submission 187463) | Marine sediment microbial communities from White Oak River estuary, North Carolina - WOR-2-30_32 (SPAdes) (version 2) | ecosystem: Environmental > Aquatic > Marine > Intertidal zone >...
CCGACGGGCAGTCCTTCGTAAAGCTGCTGGGCAATAGACATGGTCTGCCGGGCGGAAAAACGCAGTTTGCGCCAGGCTTCCTGCTGCAGCGTGCTGGTGGTGAAGGGCGGGGCGGGCTGCCGGGGAACTTTCCGGGTGCTAACCTTGAGGACGTCATAAGCCGCTTTTTCCAGCGCCTTCTTTAGTTCTTCCGATTCTTCCCGGGTATGGACGTCGATTTTTTCACCGCCGAGAAGTCCTATTAACGTCGCCCGGAAGGCTTTTCCATCTTGGAGTTTGGATAACTCGACCTCGATAACCCAGTATTCCTCGGGCTTGAATGCCTGGATTTCCCGCTCGCGGTCGACGATTATTTTCACTGCCACCGACTGCACCCTGCCTGCGGACAGGCGCTTCCTGACCTTTTTCCAGAGCAGCGGACTGATTTTATAACCGACCAGCCTATCGAGTATGCGCCGCGCCTGCTGGGCGTCCACCAGCCGCATGTCTATCCCGCGCGGTTCCCTGAAAGCGGCTTTCACGGCGTCCCCGGTTATTTCCCGGAAAACAACGCGATAATACGGCTTGCGGTCGGCTCTGGTTACCTCGGAGAGGTGCCAGGCGATAGCTTCACCCTCGCGGTCGGGGTCGGTCGCCAGATAGACCGCGGCGGCGTCCCGGGTCGCCTGCTTGAGCTCGTTGACCAGCTTGGTCTTGTCGCGCGGCACAACGTATCTGGGGATAAAGCCGTTTGCCTCGTCCACGCCCATCTGCCCCCTAGGCAGGTCCCTCACGTGACCCAGAGACGCCTTGATAGTGTAGCCACTTCCCAGTATCTTACTCAATGTCCGGGACTTTGCCGGAGATTCTACAATTACCAGTTTCTTACTCATCTTTTTAGTCGACCCTGACGCGGTACTCCTTCCGCAGTTCTCTTGCCAGAACGTAGTTCATCGTGCCCACCTGCTTGACCAGTCCTTTGAGCTCCATCATAGCCAGCGTGCCGCTGACCGTAGCCGCCGGCAGACCGCTCCTGCGGCAGACCTCGTCGATGTGCGACGGCTCGGCGCTTAATTGCTTGAGCAGCACCGACTCGGTCTCGGACTCCGGCAGCACCTCCCGCATTTCCATCTGGCGGGTAACCGCGGTAAGGTTCAGCTCCTCGAGGATATCAACGTATTCACGTACCAGCTTGGCGCCTTCCTGGATAAGGCGGTTGGTCCCCCGGCTGGCCGGCGAAAGCACGCTGCCGGGAACAGCGAATACCTCACGGTTCTGCTCCAGCGCCATGTTAGCGGTAATCATCGCCCCGCTGCCCTCGCCCGCCTCGGTGACCAGCACCCCCAGGCTCAGACCGCTGAGTATGCGATTGCGGCGGGGGAAGTTCTCCGCTTTAGGTTTCATACCCGGTGGATATTCACTGATAATCGCCCCGTTCTCCATAATATCGCGCGCCAGTCTTTCGTTCTCGGGGGGGTAAACCGTATCGAGTCCGCAGGCGAACACGGCGATAGTCCTGCCACCCGCTTCCAGAGCACTCCGGTGGGCGATGGTATCTACCCCTTTAGCCAGGCCGCTGACAATCGTTATATTACTCCGGGCGAGGTCGGCTACCATTTCCTCGGTTACCTGCTTGCCGTAGACGGTCACGCGGCGCGTGCCCACCACCGCCAGGCACCATTCGTCCTCCGGCTGCAGCGAACCGCGCACGTAAAGCACCGGCGGAAAGTCATAAATTTCCCTGAGCCGGCGCGGATAAGCCTTATCATTGGAGATAAGCACCCGTATGCCGTAGCGTTTCAGGTTTTCCATCACGGCTTCGGGGTCGATTTTATCACGCCACTGGGATATCGCTTTCAAAGCTGTAGTGTCCAGTCCGGCGCGTTTGAGTTCACCGGTGGAGGCTTTCCAGGCAGGCTCCAGACCTCCGAAATAGCTTTCGAGCTGACCCAGCCTCACCCGTCCGATGCCGGGGATGTGATTGAAGGCTACCCAGTACTTTATATCTTTAATCAAGGCAATTTTTATTCTAACACAGGGATTTAGCCCATGACAAAACAGCTTTGCCATCTGGCATTTCCATGAGAATGCGAATCCACCTCCCCACCCCTCGGTTGATATCTTTTCCCACCCTGACCCACCTGCGCCAAGGCTTCGGTGGGTAAACCTCTCCTCCTAACCCCCTCTCCGTGGACGGAGAGGGGGAACATAAAGGGGGTGAGTGAAGGAAATCACTCCTATTATATATTCAAAGCCTTTGAATACTATTTGACTCATAGCTAGAAAACTGGTAGAATATTTAGTTTGGAGGCTTAAAATTTACGCTATAATTGAAACCGGCGGCAAGCAGTACCAGATAGCCGAGGGACAGACTATCGATGTCGAACGTCTCAAGGTGGACGAGGGCGGCACCATAGAACTGGACAGGGTGCTGCTGCTGGCTGACGGCGATAACGTCACCGTGGGCACGCCCCTCGTCGAAGGAGCCCGGGTGCTGGCTACGGCAAAGAAAAACGGCCGCGGCGATAAAGTAATCGTCTTCAAGTACAAAGCGAAAGTACGCTACCGCCGCAAGAACGGACACCGCCAGCTTTACACCACCCTCAGCATCGACAAGATATTGCCTCCGGGAGCGGAAGCCCCCAAGCCGGTGAAAAAGAAAACGACAACGCGGCGCAGGAAGAAAAAGGAGACAACAACCGATGGCGCATAAAAAAGGAGGCGGCACCAGCCGTAACGGCCGGGACAGCCAGGGACAGCGACTCGGTGTCAAGAGATACGGCGGGGAGGCTGTCCACGCCGGGACTATCCTGGTACGCCAGCGGGGCACGCGCATCCATGCCGGCCTCAACGTGGGCATCGGGAAAGACCACACGCTGTACGCCCTTATCGACGGTGTGGTCAAGTACGAACCGACCAGTAACAACCGGAGAAAGGTCAGCGTTCTCGTCAGCTGAGTGATATGAAAGAAAAGATACACCCGCAGTACTATACCGACGCCGAGGTAATCTGTTCCTGCGGGCACAGGTTCACCACGGGGTCGACGAAAAAGCAGTTAAAAGTCGAGGTCTGCAGTAAATGCCACCCGTTCTTTACCGGCGAGCGGCGTATGCTGGATACCACCGGTCGCGTGGAACGATTCAAAAAGCGTTACAAGCTGGAAGGCTGAATATAAAATAAACCGGGAAGGCAGGAGCGGGATATTTACACCGCTCCTTTTTCTTTAGGCAGTATGGCTGAAGAAAAGAAATTTCATTACGGCGGTCAGGCGGTCATGGAAGGAGTCATGATACGGGGGCGTAAGTCCCTCGTCACGGCGGTCCGCCATCCCCGCGGCGATATCACCACCCACATCAGGGACCTGCCGTCGATAACATCCGGTCGCCTGAGACGCATACCGCTGGTACGCGGCGTCGTCATTCTGATGGAAGCCCTGGTGGTCGGGATTCAGAGCCTGCTCTTTTCAGCCAACGTAGCCCTGGAAGAAGAGGAGGAGGAGATACCCAATAAAGTCATCTGGGGCATGATTGCCCTGGGGGCAGTCCTGGCAGTGCTCCTGTTCTTTATCACCCCGCTTCTTCTCACCAAGCTGCTGAATCCGTATATGCCGAATTCCATCGTGTTCCACATCGTCGAAGGTGTGATCAGGGTAATTATTTTCCTCCTCTATATCAAAGCAATTTCTCTCATGCCGGATATCAAGAGGGTCTTTACCTATCACGGCGCCGAGCACAAGACGGTAAACGCCTACGAGGCGGGCGTGCCCATGGAACCAGACGCCATCAAGGCGTACAGCACCGCCCACGTACGCTGCGGCACCAGCTTCCTGTTCCTGGTGCTGATAATTGCCATCATCGTCTTTGCCTTCGTGGGACGCCAGACCCTCTGGCTGATGATAATCTCCCGTATCTTGCTTATTCCGGTTATCATGGCCCTCGGCTACGAGGTCATCTACTTCGGCGCCAGGCATACCAGCAACTGGCTGGTGAAGATTGCCCTGGCACCGGGACTGTTTTTACAGAAAATGACCACCGGGGAGCCGGATGATAAACAGCTGGAAGTGGCTATTGCCGCCATGAATAAAGCCGTGGAGATTGACTCGGTAGAAGAAGCCGCCCCGGTAACCCCCTGATCTTTCTTTATCCCCCCCTCCCCTCGTTATTTATCTTTTCCCACCCAGGCCGCCCTCGCACCATTAACGGCTTATCCCGGTAAGTAACAAACATAAATCCCCGGTGGTGGGGGTAAAGGTGGTGGCCGTCCCTTCTCTCCACGCACCTCACCACTAGCCTTTATGAAAATCACACCCTCCAAGCAGGATTCCATTTTTAAAAATTCCCCCTTCCTTTATCAAAGGAAGGGGGCTAGGGGGATGGATTGAAATAACTATATCAATCTTCTTCCAATTTTTGGAAGTAGCAGTTCTGATTGCCGGTGTGACAGACCGGACCGGTGGGACGGGCTTTCACCAGCAGCGAGTTGTCCTCGCAGTCTTTCCGTATCTCCACCACCTTAATGATATTGCCAGAGGTCTCCCCCTTGTGCCAGAGTTTCTGACGACTGCGACTGAAAAACCATGCCTCGCCGGTCTCACGGGTCAGGCGCAGCGACTCCTCGTTCATATAGCCCAGCATCAGGACCTCGCCGCTATCGGCGTCCTGGATAATCGCCGGGATAAGCCCCTTTTCGTTATAGTTCAGATTACTCATGGATATTCACCTTTTTAAGCCCGGTCGATTTCTGATATAGCCTGCTTCAGGTCGATATCACCGGTATACATCGCTTTGCCGATGATAGCCCCCTCGGCGCCGAGTTTTTTCAGCATCTTGAGGTGGTTCAGCGACGCTACGCCTCCGGCAGCAATAACCGGTCGTTCGACGGCGTCTATCATCTCCGCAATCGCCGAGAAATTGGGCTCCGTCAACGTACCGTCGCGGCTGATATCGGTATAGATAAAGCGCACCACGCCCACCCTGGTCATCGCCTTTGCCAGCGACACGGCATCCTGCCCGGTGCCCTGTACCCAGCCGTGCGTCGCCACCAGGCCGTCACGGGCATCGATACTCACCGCCACCGAGTCCCGGTAATGCCGGCAGGCCTCCGCCACCAGTGCGGGGTTCTCTACAGCCGCCGTACCCAGAATCACCCGGTCGATGCCGCTTTTCAGCAACGTCCTTATCGTTTCCAGTTCACGTATGCCGCCACCGATTTGTACCGGTACCAGCATTGCCCTGGCGATGTCCCTGATAATTTCCAGGTTGCTTATTTCCCCTCTGGCGGCGCCATCCAGGTCAACGATGTGAAGTCGCGGCGCTCCCTGGGACTGCCACTTCAGGGCAACGTCCAGAGGGTCATCGGAAAAAACGGTCTCCTGATTGTAGTCCCCCTGGTAGAGCCGTACACACCTGCCATCCCGAAGGTCTATGGACGGTATTATCTCTATTTTTTACTCCTTACCAGAATATTTATAGAAGAATTATAACACCGCATTAAACCAGAGACAATCGGTCTACCGGTATCAGTAACCGTTACTTCAGCCTTTACAGCCTTGACGCTGATATCTAAATGGATTTAAGATTAATCCGGACAAACCGTTCGGAGTTAACGATGTCATATCAGACTATCCGGTATTCGGTGAAAGACCATCTGGCCCGGATTACGTTGAAACGTCCTGCCGCAGACCAGCTTACGGACGGAGAACTGGCCGAGGTATGCCATCACATCAACGGCGAGGACGGTATTTACGCCGTCGTAATTACCGGGACCGGCGATGTGTTTTGCCGCGGCGTCGAGGAAGATTTGGAAGGCAAATGCCGTCCTGCCGCCGCTATCGCCGGCATCGAGCGACCCGTCATCGCCGCCATTAACGGCGATGCCCTGGGAGAAGGCCTGGAGATGGCTTTAAGCTGTGATATCAGGGTTGCCTCGGATAAAGCCCGTTTCGCCATGCCCCAGGTATCGCAGGGCAGTCTCCCTGTTAACGGCGGTACCCAGCGCCTGCCCCGCATCATCGGGCGCGGTAAAGCCCTGGAACTGCTGTTGACCGCAGACATTATTAACGCCGCAGAAGCTCTGGAAATAGGACTGGTCAGCCGGGTGATGCCACCGGGGAAGTTATCCGCCGAGACCGAAAAACTTGCCGAGACGATATTATCAAAAGGTCCCATCGCCCTCAGGTACCTCAAGGAGGTGGTCAACAAGGGCATGGACATGACGCTGGGGCAGGGTTTGCGGCTGGAGGCCGACCTCTATTTCCTGCTGCATACCACCGCCGACCGCACCGAGGGCATTACGGCTTTCCGCGAAAAGAGAGAGCCGAAATATAAGGGGAAATAAACCGGGGTGTTTAAAAGGGCCAAAGTCCTTCTAAAAGAATTCCTCCCTCCATCCTTGATAAAAGAGGGAGGGAGGGGGTGAGGTAGACAAATAATTATATGACCACATTTGAAACAATTATCTACGAAAAGAAGGACGGTACCGCCTTTATCACCCTTAACCGTCCTCAAGCCCTGAACGCATATAATGTCAAAATGCGCGATGAGCTCTACGAGGTCCTCGGTGCTATTAAGGACGACCCGGAAGTAGACGTCGTTATCCTCAAGGGTTCCGGCGATAAGGCTTTCTGCGCCGGCGCCGACCTCACCGAGTTTCTGACCGCCCCTCCCCCCATCTTCGCCCGGAAGGCGCGTTTTGAGAGGGACATCTGGGGACGTTTTCTGAGCATCGACAAACCTTTTATCGCCGCCCTGCACGGCTACGTCCTCGGCTCCGGGATAGAGATGTCACTCTGCTGCGATATCCGCCTGGCATCGGCAGACACCCGTTTCGGCATGCCGGAAACAGGTCTGGGCATTATCCCCGCCGCCGGAGGCAGCCAGACTCTCCCCAGGGCTATCGGTATCGCTCCGGCGCTGGACATCCTCATCACTGGCCGGTGGCTTGACGCCGCGGAAGCGCACCGACTAAAACTGGTCAATCGCATCGTCCCCCGCCAGGACCTTCTCCCCGAAGCCGAAAAACTCGCCGATAAAATAAAGTCGCACCCATCGACGGCGGTGAGGTTCGCCAAGCAGGCCGTGACACGCGGACTTGACCTTACCCTGAAAGAAGGACTCGAACTGGAAGAGGCACTTGCCCGACGACTGAAAGCATAGGGACTGACTGAACGTAATAATATGAAAAATCAAGACATCGACGCCCTGGTGGCAAAGACCGCCGACCTTATTATCGAAAGCCGCAAGCTGGTGATTTTTACGGGCGCGGGCATCAGCACCGAGTCCGGCATCCCCGACTTCCGCAGTCCCGGCGGTATCTGGGACCGCTTTGACCCCGACGATTTTTATATCGACAAATTCCTCAGCGATGAACGCTGCCGCCGCCTGCAGTGGCAGATTTTTCGTGAGGGCTTGCTGAGCGAGAACGCCGTGCCCAATGCCGCGCATATCGCCATCGCCGAGCTGCATAACCTGAAATTACTCGATTGCGTTATCACCCAGAACATCGATAACCTGCACCAGAAAGCGGGCGTCCCCGATGATATCGTCTTCGAGCTTCACGGCAACATGCACTGGGCGACGTGCCTGGACTGCGGCCGGCGCTACCCTTTCGATGAAATAAAGAGCCGACTCGACGCCGGCGAGGAAATCCCGGACTGTCCAGCCTGCCACGGCTTGCTCAAGCCGGATATCGTCATGTTCGGGGAGCAGCTGCCGTACGAAGTCCTCACCGAAGCGGGAAATCGCGCCAGAGCCGCCGACCTCTTTATCGTTATCGGCTCCACGCTGGTAGTCTATCCCGCCGCCTACATGCCCATCTACGCCGTGCAGTCGGGCGCCAGACTGGTTATCATCAATCTCAGCGATACGCCCATGGACTCCCGGGCGGAGGTGGTCATTAACGCCAGAGCCGGCGAGACAATGGCAAAAGTGGCAGCTGCTGTTAAAAAGAGAGCCGGGCGAAAGTAAAAGTCAATAGCTCCACGTCTTTACCGGCATTATGTCTGAAAATTGAAATTTAACACGTTTTTAGGTTAGAATATCAAGTCAGCAATCCATCAAAATTCTAGGGAGGTATGGAGTGAACACTACCGATTTCATCAATATCGCCTCGGCAATCTGCCCCGATAGAACGGCGATTATCTTCGAGGACAAGAGGTATACTTTCGGCCAGCTCAACGAGCGCATTAATCGTTTGGCTAACGGACTCATCAAGCTGGGCATTCAGAAGGGCGACCGCGTTTCTTTCCTGCAGGTCAACTGCAACCAGTGCGTCGAGACCTATTTCGCCGTAGCCAAGACGGGCGCCATTTACCTGCCCCTGAACTTCCGCGCCAAAGAAAAAGAGCTGACTTACATGCTCAATACCGCCGAGGCTGCCACCCTTATTGCCGGCGAGCGCTACATCCCGATGATTCAGTCCATCCAGCCGGAACTGAAAACCCTGAAAAACCTGATATCCATCGAGAAAAAGCACGACGACATGCTGTATTATGAAGACATCGTCAATGAATCATCCGCCGACGAAGTGGTGACGGAAATCGGCGATAACGATACCACCATCCTGATGTATACGGCCGGTACCACCGGCTTCCCCAAGGGAGTTATGCTCTCCCACACCAGCTTCAGCACCTACGTGCTGGAGAACGTTACCCCGCCCGACCCCGATATCGAGGAGCGCAATATCCTCACCGTGCCGCTTTATCACGTCGCCGGCATCCAGGCGATGATGGCGGCTATCTACGGGGCGCGTACGCTGGTTATGGAGCGCCAGTTCGAGCCGGAGGAATGGATGACCCTGGTGGAGACGGAGAAAGCCAACCGCGCCATGATGGTGCCCACCATGCTCAAGCAGCTACTCGACCACGAGAATTTCAAGAAGCACGATTTAAGCAGCCTCAAGGTCATAACCTACGGCGCCGCCCCCATGCCTATCCCCGTCATCAGGAAAGCCCTGGAGGAATTCCCCGGCGTCAGTTTTATCAACGCCTTCGGGCAGACGGAGACCGCCTCCACGATTACCGCCCTGGGACCGGAAGACCACGTTCTCACCGGCACCCCGGAGGAGATGGAGAAAAAACTCAAGAGATTGTCATCAATCGGCAAGCCGATGGCTGACGTCCAGATGAAGGTCATCGACCAGGAAACCGGCAAGACCCTCGGGCCTAACGAGGTCGGTGAGATTCTCGCCAAAGGACCCCGCGTGATGAGCGGCTACTGGAAAGACGAGGAAAAGACGGCCAAGACAATCGATAAGGACGGCTGGGTACATACCGGCGACGTCGGCTATGTGGACGACGACGGTTATTACTTCCTGGCCGGACGTTCCAGCGACATGATTATCCGCGCCGGGGAGAACATCTCCCCCGAGGAACTGGAGAACGTTATCCGCGAGCACCCCAAGGTGGAGGATGTCGCCGTTATCGGCGTGCCGGACGAGACCTGGGGGGAGGAGCCGCGCGCCGTGGTCATTCCCAAGAAGGGCGAAAAGCCCACCGAGGAAGAGATTATGGAGTATTGCCGCCAGAACCTCGCCAGCTTCAAACGACCCCGCTCCGTCCTCTTCGTGAACGACCTCCCCCGCAATCCGATGGGCAAGCTCGTCAAGCGGGAGATAAGGGAAAAATACGGTAAACCGTAAAAACAATACCCGATTAAATATAGGGGGGCTTAACCCCCCCCCTCCTCTCATCCCCTCGTTTCATATCTTTTCCCACCCAGGCCACCCTCGTATCATTTCCGGCTTAGCCCGTAGTTATTATCCCCGCACCCAGCGGGGCGTTTAAGAGGGGTTCACACTGAAGGTTCTCCCTGAAGGGCGCAGCCCCTCTTTCTATAGCTTCCCCCTCTCCTTCTGAGGCAGGGTGAAGGAGAGGGGGACCGAGGGGGTGAGGTTAATAATATTTACACTACCAATGTAATCAGCTTGTGATACTAATATAATCCTTTCCCGTATTGACAAGACGATGTTTTTAAGGTAATATATTACTGCCATCGACCCCTGTGGCGATGAGTACAAGGCTGAAACCTTAACAACATGAGTCGCTTGGATCGGAAACGACCGAGACGGCGGAAATTTACCGGGTAATTTCGCCCTCTCGGATTGTGTCCGAGAGGTTTTTTATTTTCAGGCATCATGGTAACAATAGGTTTTATCGGAGCCGGAACCGTGGGCACCGCCCTGGCGGTACTCTTAAGCCAGAAAGGCTATGAGTTCGTCGGGGCTTCCCGGCGTAGCCGCATATCCGCCGGCAACACGAATATAGTTGTCAGCAATCTCCACCTGCTGGACAGCAACCAGGAGGTCGCTGATGCCGCCGAACTCATCTTCATCACCACCCCCGATGATGCCATCGCCGCCGTAGCTTCACAGGTAAGCTGGCGTCCCGGGCAGAGCGTCATCCACTGCAGCGGCGCCGACTCTCTGGACATCCTTGAGCCCGCCAGGAAATCGGGCGCGCTGACAGGCGGTTTCCACCCTTTACAGACCTTCGCCGGCGTCGAGCAGGCTATCAAAAATATCCCGGGTTCAACATTCGGCATCGAGGCTGAGGAGCCGCTGCTGACCACCCTCAAGGAAATGGCCGCGGCGCTGGACGGGAACTGGATTAAGCTGGAAGCGGGAGATAAGGTAGCCTATCACGCTGCCGCCGTGTTCGCCTGTAACTACCTGGTGACCCTCGTCAAAATGGCTACCGACCTTTGGAAAACGTTCAACATCCCCACCGACCAGGCAACTCAAGCCCTCCTGCCGTTAATCCGCGGCACTCTCAACAACATCGAGACCATCGGCATACCCGGATGCCTTACCGGGCCCATCGCCCGCGGCGATACCGGCACTATCAACAAACACCTAGAAATGCTGCGTGAAAAAGCCCCGTCTCTTCTCTTTCCGTACAAAGAAATCGGCCTACAGACCGTTCCCGTAGCCCTTGCCAAGGGAAAAATCGATGAAAAACAGGCCGTTGAACTGGAGGCTATATTAAGAGCGAACTGAAGTAATACATTCAGGGAGAAAGATTATGAGAACCATGCTCAAGAGTAAAATCCACCGGGCCACCGTAACCGACGCCGATATCAATTACGAAGGCAGCATCACCATCGACCCCGTCCTCATGGCTGCCGCCGATATCATTCCCTACGAGCAGGTGCATGTGCTCAACATCAACAACGGCGCCAGGTTCACCACCTATGCCATCGAAGGAAAGGAAGGTGAAGGAGACATCTGCCTGAACGGCGCCGCGGCTCGACTCGCCGTAAAGGGCGACCTGGTAATTATCCTGACCTATACCCAAGTCGCTGAAGAAAATCTAAAGGACCATAAACCCAAACTGATATTCGTTAATGAAAAGAACGAGATTGCCAGCAAGCTCGATGAGAAGATTTTCGCCTGAGGTAATAACATGCGAGTCACTATAAATAAAATCAAAGAGATGAAGCAAAAAGGCGAGAAAATCACCATGCTCACCGCCTACGACTACGTGACCGCCAGGCTAATCGACGAGGCGGGAATACCGATGATTCTGGTCGGCGATACCCTTGGCATGGTCGTCCTGGGCTACGAGACAACCATACCGGTTACGATTGAAGAAATGCTGCACCATACCAAAGCGGTGGTCAGAGGCACCAGTAAAGCTTTAATCGTGGGCGACATGCCCTTTATGACCTATCATCTCAGCGTTGAACAGGCTCTCGGCAACGCCGCCCGTTTCATACAGGAAGCCGGCACCCAGGCAGTCAAGCTCGAAGGCGGCGTGACCGTAGCCGATAAGGTAAAGAGAATCGTGGAATGCGGCATTCCGGTAATGGGACATATCGGGCTTACGCCTCAGTCGATCAATCAAATCGGCGGGCACAAGATTCAGGGAAAGACCCCCGATGTTGCCGCCAGAATGGTTGACGATGCCGTGGCTCTGGAGCAGGCAGGTGTTTTCTCTATCGTCCTGGAAACGGTTCCGGCGGCTCTGGCGACTTATATTACGAAAAAAATAAGCGTACCGACCATAGGCATTGGCGCGGGTAGCGGCTGCGACGGACAGGTACAGGTGGTAAACGATATCCTCGGTTCGTATACCGGCTATATTCCCAAACATGCCAAACAATACGCAAAGCTCGTCGACGTTATGTCAAAAGCCTTTTCGCAGTACCGCGAAGAAGTAATTACAGGCAAGTTCCCCACCGAGGCTAACAGCTTCCCCATGGATGAATATATATTAGACGAACTTGAAAAATAAGCCTAACTCAGTAACATATTTGCCCAGATTTCAGGTCCCGATTTTTCGGGGCCTTTTTCTTTATCAGCTATAATTTCTCTTTGACACCTGGCTAAGATATGTGGATAATAAGTGTGAGGTAAAATGCAGGTTTCCGAAAAAATCACTGACATCAGGGAAATCCGGTCCAAGCTAAAGGAGCCTGTCGGCTTCGTCCCGACCATGGGTTACCTCCACGAAGGTCACCTGTCGCTGGTCAGGCAAGCCAGAGAAGAAAACGAATCGGTGATTGTCAGCATCTTCGTTAACCCCGCCCAGTTCGGACCCAGGGAAGACTTCAGGAACTATCCCCGCGACACCGAACGCGACCTTGCCATGCTGGAACCGCTGACTGACGTCGTTTTCATACCATCGGGCGAAGAGATATATCCGGAGGGTTACGATACCTGGATACTGCCGGGGGACATCACCGAAAGACTGGAAGGCGCCGCCCGTCCCGGTCATTTCCGGGGCGTGGCTACCGTTGTCATCAAGCTGTTCAACATCGTCCAGCCCAACCGGGCTTACTTCGGACAGAAGGACGCCCAGCAGCTGGCGGTCATTGAAAAGCTGGTTGCCGACCTTAATATGAACCTAGAGATTGTCGCCTGCCCCATCCTGCGCGAGCCCGACGGTCTGGCGATGAGCAGTCGCAACACGCTGCTTTCCAGCGAGCAGCGCCAGGCAGCCACAGTCCTTTACCGTTCCCTAGAACGCGCCCGGGAACTGTGGACAAGGGGCGAGAATAACGCCGGAAAGATACGCCTGGAGATGACGGAACTCATCGAAAGGGAGCCTTCGGCGGATATAAGCTATATAAGCATAGCCCACCCCGGAACCCTGAAAGAGATGTTGCACCGCGTCAAATCACCGGCGCTGGTATCCCTGGCGGTGAAATTCGGCAGGACGCGGCTTATCGATAATACTATCCTGGAGTAAGTCCCGTTATCCCACACGGTAAGCCTTATAAAGACCATGACTTCATCAACGGCAGTAACGATTCTCAGGTTTATATCTTACACTCTCGGCCTGATAATTATCGGTGCCGTCTTCGGCGTTATCGGTGCCTTCGTCGGCGGGAGAGTCCTGGGAGAAGGCGACTTCGCAGCGCTGGGGCTTGCCGTATTGGGGCTTTTTTTAGGCTATTTTTTGGGTATAGTCATTGGGCTTATTTTAGTAAAGCTGTTGTTGCATCAGCGTGGCTCGTTGCTGTTCGGGATAATAGGGGGTATTATCGGAGCAGTAATTCCCTTGGTAATCATTTTTTTATTGAAAGATGGGACTGTATTCTTTGTTTATCTGCCAGCTATCAGTGTTCCAGTCTTAAGCCTGGCCGGTTTTTACTTGAAGAGATAGGTACACATGCTGCTTATTGGTAACGTGGTGCTGATGAAATAATTAGATGCTTTTTAAGAAGGTAAGTATTTAGGTTATTTAACAATTATTTCGTATTCATTAGCTTCTGTTGGCCATATACCTTTGCAATACAAATAACACACCATCTTGTATGTATCTGATTTAGTTGGTGCTTTGATGGTTACATTATTACGTACTTCTAGTCCCCTTTTCAAGCTTGGTATTGTCCATTTACAACCGATATAATTTGCGTATTGGTGATCAGCAGGCAACTTTGTAGTCTTTTCATCTGGAATTTCGAAACCCTGAGGCAAATATAAAAAGACCTCAATGTCCTCGGCAATATCTGATTTCAATAAATATAGTGAAATTTCCAATTTCATTGTTGCGTTGGTATGCATCTTTAAAGGAAATTCAGTATTTCTAAATAGTAGGTTTAATTCAGGTCTTCTGGTTTCTTCAATTTCTACTAAGGCTTTTTTACCGCTTCTGGTAATTTTTCAATAGCTTCTTGAGAAGTTACTGTTACTTGTTCAATAGCGCCGAGAGTCCTAAATACTCTATAAATACCGAAAACTAATATTATAATTGAAAAAATCCATAGCCATAATGCAACTGTAAGGTGAGTTTCTGTTTCAAATAAGCCACTTGCTGAAATACTCAAAATAATACTTGTTATGAACGCAATTCCTGGATAAATAACAGCACCCTTTCGTCTAATAAGGTCTACCCTTTCTTTTATATGCGTCAATTGAGTGTTATAACTACTGATTTCCTCCTTACTCTTTTTAATTTCTTCTTTGAGTTCGCTTTCATTAAGTTGCCCAACCTTTTTTGCTTTTGCCAACTGTTGTTCTATTTGCTCAATCTGCTTTATTTTCGCTTCTTTTTGTTTATTTAAAATATCCTGCTGTTCTTTTGAAGCTGATTCTGTTGCCCTGCCAATCTGAGATACAGAAAATACAAATATTGCTACTATGATAGCAAGTAATCCTAATACAAAAAAGAAAGTTAATTGATATACTATGCCCATTATTTCCTATCGTTATAGTAATTTATGTCTATTATAGCACAGTTATTCTAATTGTCTATATTATATGAAATCCTTGACTGCTATCCTGAAACTGAAGTAAAATATTACCCGAAATAAACGCCGAGGTAGCTCAGTTGGTAGAGCACTTGACTGAAAATCAAGGTGTCCCCAGTTCGATTCTGGGCCTCGGCACCACCGGTAAGATAAGCGGAAGTAGTTCAGTGGTAGAACGCCTCCTTGCCAAGGAGGAAGTCGCGAGTTCGAATCTCGTCTTCCGCTCCAATTTTTTACTTTGAATGAGCCCTACTCGAAGAACTCTGCTTTCTGCTTCTTCTCCCGCGGGGCGGGGTCCTCATCGGCATAGCCGCAGATAACCGACGCCACGATAGTCATATCATCCCCGATATTCAAAGCCTTGCGAAGGTCTTTATCCTTCTCTATGAACCTCGCCATGCCGATAAAGCACGACCCCAGTCCTATCGAGGTAGCGTAGAGCATGATATTCTGCACCGCCAGGGCGGAATCCGAAAAGGCGAAATGATTATCTTTAGGAGCGATGATGATGGTCAGGAGCGGAGCGCCGTAGAAAAAGTTGGGCTTGGCACCGGGCGGGCCCTTCAGGGGCATACCGTCTTTCTGTATCGCCGCGGCAATCCCCTCGTTCAATTTTTCTATCAAGGCTTTATTGGTAACCACCCGGTATTCCAGCTGTTGAAGGTTCCGGGCAGAGGGAGCGTATCTGGCTGCCTCCAGAATTTTACCGATAATATCTTTGGTCAGAGGTTTGTCCTGATATTTTCGGATGCTTTTTCTTTTCCTGATGATGTCCAGTAAAGATTCCATGGTTTCACCTTTCCTTATTGTATATTTTTTGTTATCCTTCCCACTTCTCTATTTCCACCAGGCAGGAGTTGGGCGCCATGCCGGGGACGTTCTTCGAGAGTATCCGGGAAGGGGTCAATATTGCCACGCAGCCGCCCCTATCGATGCTGTCCGGATTGCCTGGCTCCAGAGGGTCGTACTTGCCGGAACCGTAGTAACAGTGAGCGACACCCTTACGCATGCGTTCGGTGACCTCGGCGATACACAGCACCGCGCCGCGGTCGTTGCACAGTTTGACGATGTCTCCGGCTTTTATGCCACGGGCGGCGGCATCGGCGGGATTAAGGCGTACCGGACGCCAGTAATAGCCGTCCTTAAGGATACGGTGCCCCGGTATCTCCCCCAGCCACGAGTTATTGGCGTCGTGGTGGGTGTGGAAAGAGTAACGGGGGTGGGGGCTGATAAGCTGGAGGGGATATTTTTTCACCAGTCCAGAGTCATAGCCTTCCCAGCTGGGTATGTAGCGGGGTAAAGGCGGTCTTTCATCGTCTTCGGGGAGGTGCTGTAAAAGGCTCTGCGAGACGAACTCTATCCTGCCGCTGTAAGTCCCCAGTTCCCTACTCTTTTCCGTATTCAGCTTGGGATTAAATTGGTCGGGGGTATCGCATTCCCTGCCATCGTAGAACCAGCGTAAACCCGGCGTAGACCTGTATTTTTCCGGCACGGGCACAATGAAATACCCCTTCTTCTTAAAGTCCTCGAAGGATATGTACTTCGGCAGGTCGGAGTAGTTAAAGACCTTCTCAACCCAGTCCTCCTCGGTATTGCCCTCGGTAAACTCGTCTTTTATGCCCAGCCTTGCGGCAAGCTCGCTGAATATCTGGTAGTCGGACTTTGATTCATAGAGAGGCTCGATGCACTTATGCTGGTAGACGATGACCCGGTGGTTGCAGGCGTTGGAGCCGTGATGGGTATAGCCTCCGGTATTAGCCCACTCACCGATATCGCACCTCTCGAAGTTGGTGCAGGCAGGCAGGATAATATCGGCGAGGTGCGTTTCGGTGCACCACCAGCAGTCCTGGTTGACGACGAACTCCAGTTTGGGGCTCTGGTACATCCTTACCCACCGATTGGTGCCCGTCATCGTGCCGAGAAACGAGCCTCCGTAGCGGTAGAACATTTTCACCTCGGAGCAGCCGGGGGCAGGATAGGTAAAGGGGACAAACTGCTGCTCCAGCGACTGCCCGCAGAAGGTCTCGCCGAGCCAGCTTATCGGCGGGTTGAGGATAGCCTCCGGCGCCAGCAAGCGGTAAACACATTGTTTCACCGGGTTTTCCACCTGCTTTTTCGCAAATCCGTTGAGGAAATTCGGTCCGAAGGAGCTATAGCCGGGGAAGTTGAAATCGGCATTATAGGGCGAGCCCATCGTCGTACCCCATATGTTGACGCCCGGCCTGCCCAGTCCCTGCATCGCCTGGAGCAGCACCATCAAACGCGCCCATTCCGTGCCGTAAGCCTGCCGGCAGGCGCCGGACTCACCGCCGCGCGAGCCTGCCGCCAGCATCGTCCGACCGGAAGCCCACTCCCGTGCCAGGCTCTTTATGGTGTACGCCGGTACATCGCAGATTTCCGCCGCCCACTCCGGAGTGCAGGCATCGTTAAGGATATGCATCTTAAATTCCTCAAATCCGACGGTACGCGCGGCAACGTACTCTTTATCGTAAGTGCCCTCGGTCAGCCAGACATGGGCGATGGCTTCCGCCATGGCGGCATCGGTGCCGGGGCGGGGGGCAATCCACTTATCGCCCAGTATCGTGGCGGTGTAGTTACAGAAGGGGTCGATGAATATCTGCTTCTTGCCCAGTTCCCTCAACCAGAGCCGCCATACCGCCGATTCCTGTCCGCCGTAGATGCCCCGCGTCGAATCGGGGTCGTTGCCCCAGTGCACCACTAAATCCGTGTTTTTCAGGGCGTCTTCCAGCAGGTCGTACTGCTCCGGCATGCCGAGTCGCCAGAAAAACCCGAAGGCATGCGTCGCCCCCCAGTGCCAGCCTTCCCAGCTATCGGGGTTGTCCAGGATATCGGTAAAGCCAATCATGTTGAAAAAACGCGCCCAGGCGGAGGTGCGGTAGCCCACGTTGCCCCAGTTGTGGTGGGAGGAAGCGCGGGACATAACCGCTTCAGGGCCATAGGTCTCCCGGATTCGCTTCATCTCAGCGGCGACGATATCTAGGGCGGCATCCCAGCTGATGCGTTTATAGCCGGACTTACCGCGGTTCTGCGGGTTCCGCTCACCGGAGGGATTGAAGTCCTCCCGAATGAGGGGATATTTGATGCGGACATCCGAATAGAGTCGCGACTTTTCAACGTTCGTGAACGGTGATACACATGCCTTCCGCAGCGGTGAAAATTTACGACCACCGGCATCGATAGTCCATGACGGCGGGTCGCTATCGTCGAGCACCAGCGGCCGGACGCGTACTACCTTCCCGTCGTTAACATAGACGAGAACGGGACCGCCGTTGGTGAGATTGGTATAAGCTTTTTCCAAAACAATGCCTTTCCGATGATAATAGTGTTCGGACAGCCAGATAAGAAAAAGACCGGGCGGCTTGATTGGTATTTATTTCACTGTTAAAAGTATAATAAATATATACTCCGTTATCAAACGTGAGACCTGAGATGAAAGAAAAAAGGCTGCTTTCCTGGAACGTTAACGGGATACGGGCGGTCAGGGGCAAGGGCTTCCTGGACTGGCTGCAAAGGGAATCGCCGGATATCCTCTGCCTGCAGGAGACCAAAGCCCAGCCCGAACAGATTGATGCCGACCTCAAGGAACCCGCAGGATATCATACCTTCTGGAACTACCCGGAGAGGAAGGGCTACAGTGGCGTTGCCCTGTATTCCAGAGAGGAGCCGCAGGGCATTGAATACGACTTCGGCGACGCGGGTATAGACATCGAGGGGAGGGTTATCATTGCGGAATACGCTGGATTCACGCTCCTGAACGTCTACTACCCCAACGGCAAGATGGGCCCGGAGCGCCTTGCCTATAAGATGACCTTTTATGATGTTTTTCTTAAATACGCCGATTCCCTCAAAGCTAAAGGAAAGAAACTGGTCATCTGCGGCGACGTTAATACCGCCCACAAGGAAATAGACCTTGCCCGTCCCAAAGAAAACTCAAAAGTATCCGGATTTTTACCCGAGGAAAGAGCCTGGATAGACGAGTTTATATCGCACGGTTATGTGGACACCTTCCGCCGCTTCCATAAAGAGCCCGACCAGTACACCTGGTGGGACTTTAAATCAGGGGCACGGTCGAGGAACGTGGGCTGGAGAATCGATTACTTTTTCGTCAGCGATAACCTGCTGCCGGCGGTCACCGACGCTTTCATTATGCCCGAGGTCATGGGCTCTGACCACTGCCCCATCGGCATTACCCTGAAAACGGACTAGCCCCTCACAGGGCTTTCAGTCCCTTGATAATGTCGAAGAAGTCGGTAAACGGGGTGCATGGCACTTTTTCCTGGCGGCAGCATTTCAGCAGTTCGTCCACGGCGAAAACATGCTTAGCCCTGCGTGCCGAGAATATGTCCGAGGCGCCGTTGCCTATATAAATGACAGCGTAGCCCTGTTTCTCCAGCAAATCGGTATATGATTCCTTGAAGCCTATCTCCATCTCGGTGCCGTCCGGGCCCACATAGGCTACCTTCATGCCGTCCCTGCTGAATCGATTTTGCGCGGCGTATACTTCGACGCTGTTCAAGCCCAGTTTATCAAGAATCGCTTCTATATAGAAAATCAAGCCGTTGCTGACAATGACCGGTTTAATTCCTTCCCGGTTGCAGTAGTCCAGGAACTCATGAAAACCCGGGCGTATCTTAACGCGGCCGCTGCTTAAGACGAGGTCGGTCATCTCCCGCCTGCCGGCTCTGACCATGCTGAAGACCTTTTTATTAAACGTACCGACCGGAATTCTGCCTTCCGTGTATTCTTTTAAGTACTCGCGCCATATGCTGCCGACGTAAGTGTCCAGCAGGAGAAAACTCACGTCTTCTTCGGTTACCGTACCATCGAAATCTAGTTGAACGGCTGTTTTCATGTCGGGAACTAATTACTCCCAGAATTTTCTCATTCCAATATATTATACACGCATAAAGCGTGAGTGGTCTAGCTAGAGTGACGGTGGGGGAATCAACGGGATAAGCGTAAGATGGTACGAGTGCGGTATGGGTGGGAATAGATTTCATAGAGAAATTTGAAAAATGATAGCACGGTGCTAGAATGAGCGCGGGAGACGACTAAATGACGCGGTATTACATCGGCACATCCGGCTGGCACTACGACGACTGGCGGGGTCGGTTCTACCCCGAAAAGCTGCCGAAATCCGAATGGTTGGGTTTTTATGCACGCCACTTCTCCACCCTGGAACTCAATAATACCTTTTACCGTTTACCTCAAGAAAGCGTCTTCCAGAAGTGGCACGATTCCTCGCCGGATGGCTTCGTCTTTGCGGTTAAGGTAAGCCGATATATCACCCATATCAAGCGACTGAAAGACTGCGGTGATGAAGTCAATAACTTTATGTCAAGAGCCGCTCTCCTGAAAGACAAGCTGGGGCCCCTCCTCTACCAGCTTCCGCCGGGCTTGCACCGCGACGATGATATTCTTAAGTCATTCCTGGCTACTCTCCCTCAGGAAATAGAGCATGTCATCGAGTTCCGGCATGATTCTTGGTTTGCGGAAGAGGTTTATGATATATTACGTCGCAACCATATCGGCTTTTGCATTTTCGACATGCCGAAGCTGAAATCACCCCTGCTGGCGACAGCCGATTTCGCCTACATCCGGTTTCACGGCAGCGACAGCCTCTATTCAAGTTGCTACAGCGACGGGGAACTGAAAGAGTGGTCTGAAAAGATAGCTGTATTGGCAGAAGGACTGAAAGCAGTCTATATTTATTTTAATAACGATGTGGCGGGATATGCGCTGGAAAATGCGGAAACAATTAGGAAGCTAATGGTGCAAGAAACCCCTAACATATCTAAATAATCACTAATCAGGTAATTGTATAATTGCTGTAAGTACATCGTTCTTACCGACAACCTAGGTAACGTGACCTTTTCCCGCAGTATCCTCACCGAGCACAACATCTCCCGCTTTAAAATACCTTACTTCGCCATTACTCACCTGCCCGGCGATTTCACCAAAAATGACAAAGAAGAATTGCCGATGGGGTACCGGATGCAAATCACCTCTCCAGCCTGCGGGAAAAGAGCAAAAAGCATATTGCAGGGCCGGGCTAAATGCCGAGAGATTCAAAGGTGGTGCCGGCGGGGCGAAGTTTTGCGGGGCTAATTCGATATCAATATCATCAAAATGAGACTCTCCGGCTTTGTCAGCGTAAATGCGAGTATACTTCATAGCATAACAACCTCCTATATCATTCCAAACAGGACGTCTATGTTAGCTGATTAAGTAGTATTACGTTAAAGATGTAGCTCGATGATATCCCCGTCCTCTAAAACGTGGTCGCGTTTGACCTGCACCCCGTCGAACTTGCCGGAGCCCCAGATGCGGGCGAACTTCATGCGCCTGGCGAAGGACTTGTGGATGGCGGCGGCGGCCATCTCCAGGGTGCTGCCCCGGTCCAGAACGATAGGTTCGCCCATGTCCGGCTTGCCGCCGGGCTCCTTGGTATAGACCCTGATGACGTCCAGTATCTCAAAAAGTCTCTGCTTCAGTTCGTCGAGTCCTTCACCCAGGGCGGAAATGGCGATAACGGGTAAGTGAGTACCGTAGCGGTCCTGTAAAGCGTGGAAACTCGTCCCGTCTTCGTCCATATCCATCTTATTGCCGACCAGCAGCGCCTTTTTATAGCTTACGGGGGCGTCTTTATCTTCAACCTCGTCCTCTTTCGGCTTGCCCAGGCCGATTCTCTTCTCGGTTAGTACAGCTATCAATGCTTCCGCCTGCGCTACCGGGTCTTCGGTGAGGTCGACCACCAGCAGCAAGGCATCGGCACGGCGGATGATATTCAGCAGCCACCACTCCGGCGGATGTTCGGATAACGGCGGCGTATCAACCAGCTGTATCTGAACGTTCTCGTAGTTCATCATGCCGGGGGTGGCGTTCTGGGTGGTAAAGGGGTAAGCGGCGACGGCCGGCGCGGCATTGGTCAGGCTGGCGACGATTTGCGATTTCCCGGAGTTGGGAAAGCCGATTACCGCCACCTGCGCCGCCCCCGCCTTCTCGACAGTCATCGACATGCGCTGGGTAGCCGACTTTTTGTCCAGAGACTTCGTCAAACTGGCTAATTTCGTGCGTAAATCGGCGCGGAGGTGGTCCGTTCCCTTGTGTTTGGGCATGACCGCCAGCATCTCCTCCAGACAGGCTATTTTCTCCTGGGTGGTCTTGGCCCGGCGGAAGTTCTCCTCCGCCTCCAGGTATTGCGGCGTTAAATTGGCGGGCATAACTACAAGTACTCCTTTATCTTCGCCGCCTGTTCCGCGGTCATGCCGGTGGCGGCGACCAGCTCTTCGACCGAGGCTTCGCCGATTCTCCGGACGGTGCCGAACTGCCGGAGCAGGGCACTCTTACGCTTTGGGCCGATGCCCGGAATCCCGTCAAGCGCCGAGACAAACGATTTGCGACGGTGTAACGTGGAGAAATAGCTTATCGCGAAGCGGTGCGCCTCGTCGCGGAGACGCTGCAGCAGCTGTAGACCGGGTGAAGACTTCGGGAGAACCACCGGCTGTTTGCGCCGGGGGAGAAAGATATCCTCGTTTTCTTTAGCCAGGCTGGCTACAGCCGCCTCAACGCCGGTTTCCTTTAAAGCCGATATAGCCGCGTTCAGCTGCCCCTTGCCGCCGTCGATGAGAACCAAGTCAGGCTTGATAGCCCAGGCATCTCCGGCAGGCGCCGTATTTTTACCGGCGTGTTTGAACCTCCTCAGCAGCACCTCCTGCAGCATGGCGTAGTCGTTGGCGCCCTCTACGGTCTTTATCTTAAAACGGCGGTAGTGTGCCGGCTTCGGTTTTCCCTTCTCAAAAACAACCATGCTCCCCACCGCCGATTTCCCCTGAATATTGGAGATATCGTAAGCCTCCATACGCTGCGGGGAGTCCTTTAGCTTAAGCTCCCTTTCGATCTCATCCAGAGCGCCGTCCAGCGACTTTGCCGTCGTCATCTGCTTTATCTTCAGCTGCTCCAGGCCCTGCCGGGCGTTCTCGGCGGCGGTATCCACCAGCTGCTTTTTCACGCCGCGTCGCGGCACCTGTATCTCAACGCCTTTCCCCCTCCGGCTTTTCAGCCACTCCCTGATAACCGGCTTTTCCTCGACGGGATACTGCAGCAGCAACAGGGGGGGAATTTGAGGACAGGAAGAATAAAACTGCTTCACAAAGCTGGTCATGATTTGCTTCGGTTCTTCCTGGCGCGTGTTCTGAAGCAGGAAACTCTCGCGGCCGGTCAGCTTGCTGCTCCGCACGAACAGCACCTGGACATACGCCTGGTCGCCGTCCTGCACGAAAGCTATCACGTCTTCTTCACCTCTGATGACGGCGGCTATCTTTTCCCCCTCGATAACCTCATGTATCGCCTGGATTTCGTCCCGTAAAAAAGCCGCCTTTTCAAAGTCTGCGGTTTTAGCAGCCTTAGCCATTCTGGCTTTAAGTTCTCGCAATACCCGGTCCTGTTTCCCCTCCAGGAAAAGCGTCACCTCCTCGACTACCTGGGCGTACTCTTTGCGACTGACCGAACCCGTGCAGGGAGCCAGGCAGTGCCCCAGGTGATATTCCAGGCAGGGACGCTGGGCTTTGCCGGTGATGTTCTTGGAGCACATACGGAACGGGAAGATATGCTGTATCACGTGGAGGGTCTGCTTTACAGATTTGCTACTGGAAAACGGCCCGAAGTACCGGGCGCCGTCCTGTTCAAAACGGCGGGTGACGTATACGCGCGGCCACTCCTCGTTGATGTCTACCTTCAGATAAGGAAACGACTTATCGTCCTTGAGACTGATATTATAACGGGGATGGTACTGCTTGATGAAGTTAAGCTCCATAATGAGAGCTTCCTGCTCGGAGGTGGCTATGTAAAAGTCGATATCAGCTACCCGGGAGACCATCCGTTGATTCTTGGGAGAAAGCTTATTGGTAGACTGAAAGTACGACCTGACGCGATTATGAAGGTCGTTAGCTTTGCCCACGTATAGAATCGTCTTTTCGGCGTCTCTCATGAGATAGACGCCGGGACGGTGAGGCAAACGCTGGAGCTGTTCCTCTATCAGTCGGCTGGGCATCACTACTCCCCGGCGGAGAACCTAAGAACATTCTAGCACAGCCGAAAGAAGTAACAAAGAACCCGCGTCGGCAAAGCGACATCCGAGCCAAATGCCTGAAAAGCATTAAACAAATGCCTGGCGATAACGTCAACGGCGGATGTTCCGGCTACCGGTCGATTTTTGCCATCAGGTCCGGTAGATAAAGGTTAATGGTATTAGCCGAGATGGCATATCCCATACCCTCGATGCCAATACCAAAGTATTTAGCCGTCACAATACCGATTACCCTCCCCTGCATGTCCAGGAGCGGTCCGCCGCTGTTGCCCGGATTGATGGCGGAATCCGTCTGCACCCAGGTAATATTCCGACCGCTATCATACTCGATAGACGACACCAGGCCGCTGGTCACCGAGGCCTTCTGATTGCCCAGGGGATAACCCAGCACCATCACCGATTGACCGTTAGTTACGCCGCTGAGGTCACCGATTTCCAACACCGGGAGCCCGGAAGCCTCAATGCTGATAACGGCAAGGTCATGAACCATGTCCCTGGCCTCGACCGTACCATCATAGCTCGAGCCATCATCCAGATAAACCGTAATACTCTGGGCATCGGTAACCACGTGGTTACTGGTGAGTATCAGACCATCACTTTTAAGAATAATGCCCGAACCTGACTTCTCGCCCGACTCCAGTTCAACCTCGACACGCACCACGGCCCCGCTGGCCATGGCCGCGATTTCCTGAGCGGTCAACACCGGCTTTTCGAACGATTCCGGTATCCTTATCAATGCCTCGGATACCTTAACACCCTGCTTGCGGGGGAGCCACTTGGGGGAGCGGTCATCCGCGGTGTTATCGGTCAACTTGACCAAATCGGTGCCGTCACGGTTTACCACGTAAATTTCACCATGGTCTTCTTCCTTTTCCACACCCGTGAAAGCTACTTTCTTTCCGTCCGGCGACCAACAAGGGTAATAAGCATTATAGTCATCAGAAAATGTGACCGTGCGCAGGTTGCCACCATTGGCGTCAATGATGAAAATTCCCCAGCTTTTACCCGTGCCTTGGATGGACTGGAAGAGAATATCCTTGCCGTCGGGAGACCATTGAGGGAATATATCATAAGTATATTCGGTAGTCACTTTCTTTACCTGAGAACCATCGGCGTTCATGACATAGATTCTGGGGTAACTCCAGGAAGTATCCGCTTCAGATATAAAGAGGATTTTCTTGTCATCCGGGGACCAGTCCGGATAATCATCATATACACCGTTATTGGTAAGACGCTGAAAGTTCCCGCCGTCAATATCCATGACGTATATTTCCGACGGGTCGTGCTCCCAGGACTGGAAAGCCACTTTCTGCCCATCATGCGACCAGGCCGGTTCAAAAGCCCTTCTTCCCGAAAGGAGTATCGTCTGCCAGGTGCCGTCAACGTTGGCCAGATAGAGTGTATCCTCATATGTCTTCTCCGACGTTGGAACCACATCGTTAAATATTATCCTCCTGCCGTCAGGAGAGCAAGCTACACCGGTGTGTATGGACCCTCTGGCGGTAGTAATTTTTTTAACATTACCGCCATCGATATCCATCACATATAAATCATACTGATTCTTATCTTCATCGCGACGGTTTGATATGAATAATACCCGGTCGGGCTCCACGGTGATGGTCAGCGACTTAGAACGCGTGACCTCATCCCTGGTAGCCGCGACGGTAACACCATCTTTATAGACACCAGGCTCATCGCTTGCGGTGAACAGGCCGTCAGCGGAAATCGTCCCCGCATCGGCACCGGCAGTCCAGTCGAAAGTCAAACCAGAAATCCGGTTGCCAAATTTATCAATACCGACGGCAACGAACTGCTGGGTCATCCCCATACCGAGTTCAATTTTCTCCGGCGCGGCAAGGATTTGTTCCAGAGTTCCGGGCACAATAGTAACGCTACCTACAGCCTTACATATTTTGTCCCTCTGCTTCACCTCGACCTGAATTGCTTCATTACAAACACCGGCTTTTTTAGGTGCCGTATAGAGTCCTTCCTCCGTAATGGCTCCAGCGTCCGCATCAAGCAAGGACCAGGTGGCTTCAAGATCCTCTAAGCGATTACCGTACTGGTCACTGGCGACAGCCTCAAGCTGCCTGGTTTCACCGGCCGCAATATCAAACCCGGAAAGAGTCGCTGAATCCAACGGGTCCGGCAGTATCGTTACCGAAACCGCCTTTTTAGCCAGATAGGTTTCCAGTTCCGCAAAAGCCGTAACCCCCTCAGGGTAATAGCCGGCCTTCGTTCCCGAAGTTAAAACGCCCTGGTCGGTAACAGTACCGGCTTCCGCATCCCAGGTAATCAAGGCATCGAAAATCGGGTTCTCGCAGGCATCGAAAACCTCGCTGCTGAATGACTGACTCTGACCGATAGTAAGCTCGACCGTTTCAGGGGTGACAGTCACCGAGTCCACGGGGCCGTGCGTCACGGTAATGGTCTGAGTCGCCAGACTTGTTTTGGATGGCTTGTCTTTCCTGGAAAAAATACACGTCACGGTATAATCGCCGACTTTGGAATATTCATGGGTCACCGACTCTTCAACCGAACTGGTATTCTTCGTATTACCATCACCAAAGTCCCAGTTAAAAACAATCTCTGCATCCGAGTCCGAAGATTCCGTCATGTTAGTAAATACCACGGTAAGAGGGGCCGGACCGCTGGAGACACTGGCTTCAAACACAACCTCCGGGATAGACTCGCACCCGACGGTCAAGGGTACCAGCGACACGACCAATAAAGAAATGATGAACAGGATGAGTGCCTTTTTCATTTTCCCAACTCCCCATCATTCTGGATAAAATATAAAGGGCACCATCAACGCATTTTTAACAGTAACGGTACCCTGTGTAAAACGGGCATTTTGCCTAAACAACACATTTCATATATGTATTTTATATTATAATAATTTTCCGCTAATTATAATCGACTAATAGCATAATGTCAATATTATGTTTTCTAAAAGTACCATATGTGGACAAAGTGAACGGTTATTGTCAAATAATGCGGAAAGCAGTCTGTGATAGCTTATAGTAAATGCTCGAGCAATATCTTCAGGCCGATGATAATCAGGATAACGCCGCCGATTGTCTCGGCTCTTTCGCCGACCAGTGCCCCCAACTTCTTCCCCAATAAAGAGCCGATGACGGTAATTATAAAAGCAGTTATGCCGATGGTGATAACAGCCACGGTTATATTAACTTCCAGGAAGGCGAAACTCAGCCCTACCGCCAGAGCATCGATACTGGTGGCTACGGACAGGACGATAAGAACCAGCCAGCTGGATATATCTCTCCCGGCCCGGCTCTCTTCCTTGCCGCGGAAGGACTCCCAAATCATTCGCGCACCGATAATCAGCAGCAGCCCGAAAGCCACCCAGTGGTCGTAAGCCGCTATAAGGTCGACGACGGTCCTCCCCGCCAGCCAGCCGAAGAAAGCCATCATCGCCTGAAAGATACCGAACAATAAAGGCAAACGTAACAGCCGGAGAAACGCAGGGTCTTTCCGGGAAATACTGCTGCTCAAAGCCACGGCAAAGCAGTCCGCCGATAGACTGACGGCGATTACCAGCAGAGAAGGAAAATCAATACCGGTCACTGACTGATTATGGCACAATATGCAGGTTGCCCTCAAAAGAGAAAGCCCCCGAGGTATTATCCATCGGGGACTTCAACAACGTTATCCCGGATTATTGTCTAGGTTATCTTTATTAAGCCCTGTTTGATAGCCACCACCACCGCCTCGGTACGGGCATTGGCGTTCAGCTTGCGCAGTATGGAGGTAACGTGATTTTTAATGGTCTGCTCGCTGATACCGAGTTCGGCGGCAATCTGTTTATTAAGATAGCCCTGGGCAATATATTGCAGGATTTCTATCTCCCTCGGAGTGAGGGGGGATATATAAGCTTCAGCCTCGTTCTTCGAGGTTAATTCCTGGAACTGCTGCAGCACGTGCTCGGCAACCTTGGGACGCGTGGTAAGGCTTTCATTAATAGGGTGCTCGCCTCTGGAAACACGCCGGACGACCTCAATGAGCTGTTCTCCGGTAATTTCCTTACTGAGATAGGCTACCGCCTGCGCTTTAAGCGCCAGAAACAGCTGGTTGTCATCGGGATTGGAAGTAAGCATGACCACCCCGATATTGGGCGAACGCTGCTTTATCTTGCGAGCCAAGTCGAGGGAATCTTCCGATGAACCGTCAAGGTCAAGCAAGGCAACGTCCGGAGGCAGATTATCAATAGCCTTGAGTACATCGCTATTGACATCGGTACTCCCGATAATCATGATATCTTCAGTATCAACAAACGTTTGTTCAATTGCCTGAAGAAAAAGGGACTGCTGACTTATGACGAATACCTGAATTTTGTTCTTGTTGTTGTTTGGGTTCAAATTATTATTCATAGTTTTTAGTCAGTCCGGTCTTACAGAAAATGCCCCGAACTGAGTTTACCTCCTCGCCTTTTTTCTTGCGCCTGTGGTACTCCTTTCTAATGATAGAACAAATCGGTTAACCAGGCTAGGGTCAAACTGCGTACCGGAATGACGCTTTAGTTCTTCAATAGCCTGTTCAAAAGTCAATTTATCCTGGGTTGTTGCCTCATAAGTCATATTTACGAAAGTATCGGCTATAGCTATTATCCTGGATTCCAGCGGTATTTCATTACCGCGCAAGCCATCGGGATAACCGCTTCCATTATACCGTTCATGGTGATGTAAAATACTATTGGCGCACGCTTCCATCTGCGGTATTCGACTGGCGATATCCGCTCCTATCTGCGAGTGGTTTTTAAGTTGCTCCAGCTCCTCGTCGGTATATTCGCCGGTCTTCTCCAATATTGTATCACTAATGCTTATCTTACCGATATCGTGTAACAAAGCGCAGATTTTCAGTTTACTCATCTCGCCTTTCTTCAGCTTCAGTGATTTACCCAGAATCAGAGCGTACTCGGCAACTTTCTTTGAGTGGTCGCTTGTATTAACGTTCTTGGAATCCGCGGTGTCCGAAAAAGCATTGATTATACCCATAATTTTATCATCGGTACCATCTTTTACACCTGCGGTTGATTCATCCTCAATAACCGAAGCATGGGTTCCAGAAGCACAGTAACTCCGGTTACCGCCGCTCCGCTTGGCACGGTAGAGAGTCACGTCGGCAGCCGCGATAATATCGGTATGGCTGATACCGTCATCCGGCCAACTCGCCAGGCCGATACTGGTGGTGACATGGATTTCACCGGAATCCAGTTCCTTATCAATTTTTTCCCGGACCCGCTCAATCACCTGGAGGGCATCATCAATGCTGGTTTGCGGAAGCAGAATAGCAAATTCATCACCGCCGTATCGAAAAGCATGGTCGGCATTTCTGATAGCGCTCTTGATTATTTTACCCACTTCCTTTAACAGATTATCACCGGAAAGGTGTCCGTACCTGTCATTGTATGACTTAAAGGAGTCGAGGTCGAGAATGGCGAGGGTAAAGACACCACCGTACCGGGAGTGGCGGCTGATTTCGGTGTCAATCATTTCATCAAGAGAACGGCGATTAAGCAGGCTGGTTAATTCGTCAATGCGAGCCTTCTTTTCGGCTTTGGCATAGAGTTGCGTGTTTTCCAGCGGCATGGCGATTTGAGAGGCAAGCTGCTCCAGAAGCTTGATATGCCGCTGGTTATAAGCATTCGGTATCTTACTGGCTACGAGAAAACTGCCGATAACCCTGGCTTTGGCAATTAACGGAAGGTAGACCATGGTACGCAGCCCGAGTTTATAAAATTGCTCGCCGGTATTGAAATACCTTTCCTTGGAAAGGTCATATTCAACAAAGGCTTTCTTTTGAGTAACCACCCACCCCGTGCCGGTTCCTTCCAGGGGAACCCTGTCACCTACCTGATAGGCGGAACCTTCCGGAGAAGACAAGGCTACGCACCAATATTCATTTTCTTCAATAAGCACAATTGTCGCCCAGCTGACGTCGACAACCTTTTTCAGTTCCTCGATAAAACTACCGAATATTTCCTGAATATCCAGACTGGAAGATAAAATGGCGCTGGAACTGTTTATTACCGATAGCTCTTCTTCACGTTCGCGCAGCTGTTCGCTGAGGTATTCCTTCTCCAGACTAACGGCAACACGGTCAGTAACATCTTCGATTACATTGAAGTCGTCAAGCGAATATCTGCCCGTCTGCTTTTTACCCAGTACCAGTATGGCTATCAAATGGTCCCGGCTAATTAACGGCACAAACAGGGCTATCTCCTTGGTGTCTATCTCTTCTTTCTCCTGGGGCCAGAGACCCAGAAAAGCGGGAAGGATAGCCAGATTCTCCCTGGATAAAGGCCTTTGTTCTCTCTCCAGATATTTGATAATGGGATTACCCGCCCTCAGCCTGAGACCGGTGAGATGGCAATCGGCATTATCAGGTTCAATAAACTGTGCTTGAAAATCCTCGCTACCTGTTTCGGGGAAGAGTAAGCAGGCTTGCTTGATATTGATGGCTTTATTGAGCAGCGCCAGTAATTCACCGCCCTGTTCTTTGAGGCTGAAGACATTGTGTATTTTACCGGTGAATTCACTGAGTTGCCGGCGGTAATTATACGTCGAACCCTGCAATGCCCGGCTCATTAAATCAAAGAAATAGCCTCTTATTTTATATACAAAGACAGCAACGGCAACGGCTGTTATAGAAGCAACGATCGATGCTACGGGGGAGAGCTCAAAGTCGAAGACATTGTGGAAAATAACCAGTAACAGCCAGAAACTAAAAGAACCCAGAACCGCCAGGGTCAACCAGGCTGTCCCCTGACGCAACACGAACCTGATGTCCATCAGCCGGTGACGGATGACGGCATAACTGAGAATAAATGCGTTGAAAATATTGCCCAGGTGCGCTATCGGATACTCTCTGCCCACCGGCAGGAAACTCGCCAGAGTAGTAACCGTAAGTGACCCAACCCCGAGCAGTATTGAGATAATCTGGTTATTCAACATCGGGTTTTCTGATGCTTTTAACCGTTTTATTAACAGGTATACACCCCTTACAGTTATCATAACTATGGGAACACCCAGAAAGTACACCGGGTTACCATAATTCAGATACAGCTTATCTCCATCAACAGTAACGCCTTCCGGGAAGACCCGTAAAGACACTAAAATTATGGTTGCTGCCAGAGTACTATAAGCCAGAGGTAGCCAACGCCCTTTACCCGGGGGATAAAAGGTGGTAACGAAAACATGAAACTGTATTGCCGTAAGTATATACGTAATAACGATTAGCTGTAGCAACAGATAGCTATATCCAGGAAACATGTTGCTACGTAAAAAGATATCAGTAATACTCCATAACATGGCGGATATCATGAATAATATGAACCATGTGTGTCTCGCCTGCCATGGCCGACTGGTTATTGCGGTTAATAATAAAGGTACATAAGCAATAGTCGCAATAAACGGAAATAAGGTATATATGTTCATATAAGGGCATTATCAGACCAAATAGAGTAGCTGTCAAGAGGTAACTAAAGTAAGCAAACCAATGTAAGGGGAACTAAAGTACTATATCAAACGGAGACGGTTTCGTCCTGGTTTTCAGGCGTAACGACCGCTCTAACTCTTTCCGGTTTAGCTACCAGCAGGGTTATGGTTTCCTGTGACGGCTGTATGTGCGGCGGCTTGAGATGGGCAAGGTCAGCCCCTTCGGCCTGCCTCCGGGTAGTATAGCTGGCAAAGGTGCCCCGGGGCAGTATGGTGGTTTCGACCCGGAAACCTATCATTCTGGCATACTCATCAGGGATAAGCGACTCCGCATCGATTTGCGACTCCGTGACATGTTTATAAATAGCCCTGGCGATAGCATCTACATTTTCCTGGGAATCATCTTTAAGCTCGATAAAGAGACTTAAAACCGCTTCCCCGTCTTTCTTATAGGCTATCCAGTCTTCGTAAGGAATTCCGGTACTCTCGATTGCCTCCCAGATGGTCTTTTCGGTGAGTCTCACGAATACGAAGTCCAGCAGGCCATCGACCCTCTGTTCGAAGACCATCTGGGGTATGTCTATGCCCAGCTTTTCGTTACGCAGGGAGGTAATCCTGACCATATCCCCCGGCCGGTACCTTATCATGGCACCGCCGTGGAAGTTGGTCATCACTATTTCGTATTTCTCCCCGGCTTTCACCTCGTTCATCAGCAGGGTTTTCATCCTGTAGCTGCGGTCCATCTCCCACTTGAGAAGTTCGTCCTCCGGGATGAACTCAAAGAAGTTGAGATTGGGAACAAACGTCATGCCTTCGTAGTCCCAGGTCTGAGTGGCGTAAACGCCGCCTTCGGAGCCAACATAGACGTCCAGCGGATATCTGCCCCAGTATTCCATTATTTTATCTTTATATACCCAGCTGTCCAGACCGCCGCTGATTATTCCCCTGACCGTCCACAGGTCGCGCGGCAGCATGGGGCGTCTGGCTATTTTGCTTTTAAGCAGCCCCCTGGCAAGTCTTAAGGCGGCTCTGGGCTGTTTGACGTAAGGCAGCACCGAGGCTTTATTTGACGCCTCGCGGAACCTTTCGCCGATTTTCACCAGAACCAGAGACAGACCGCAGAAACCGTCGAGTCCCTGCGATAATGCCTGTTTGAAGCCAAGCTGGACCCTATCCTCGAAGGATAGAGAGTCCATCCCGTCCAGAGGAGGCATGAACCTGGAAGGAACCTGAAGATCCAGCATATACCCCATAGCTCCGGACATATAGGGCCTGGGTGCCATGGCATTAATAATCCTGGGGCACTCAACGACCTTGGAAGTATCTCCCCATTCCTTACACGTAGAAAGGATAGCTATACCGAAGGAAATGACACTCATTTCCTGCAGAAAATCCGCGGTTAACGGTATCCACTTGCAGGGATATTCCCCCGACCTTCCCGAGGTATGCACCCACTCATACGGCTTTACCGGCAGGATATCCTCTATTTTTTCGATAAGCTCAGGGCAGTAGTCCTTATACGTGGTCAGCGGCACCATTTCACGGAACTCCCCGACCGTTTGCGGTCTGGCGCCGCCCATTATCTTTTTCCCGATAACGCTGTTACTGAGCAGTTCCAGCTGCTTGCCAAGAAGACGTTCCTGTACGTTCATGAACTCATCGATGGAAAGATTCAAAAAACCGCAGCACATCTGCCACAGCTCCTTATTTTTCCCCTCACGGATGAGCTCTATCGCTCTGGGCATAATCACCTCTCAAGTCAGCCTGCCAAACGGCGAAAGCGAATACAGGAACAGACTAAGGTAAAAGAGGTAGCTTGGGAAGTGATTATGTTCTAGAACACAGTTCTATTACATTCAGGGAAGGCTATTTTGAAGGGTTGTGGTACCGGTAGTTGACGGACTAGAAGAGGGAGTTAATATATTTCGGTATCTTCGTCAGTCTGGTGGAAGGATTCCAGTTTCTCGGTTAACGACTGGATATCCGTGTCCGGCTCGCCCCTGTCTACGGTCATGCCGTAACTGACGAAAAACTGGAGGAAATTATGGAGGAGCTCCATCATCTGGCTGGAAAACTGCTGGAACTCTTCCTTGGTTACGTAAGAATTCTGATTTGAGTGCTCTCTTAACTGACACTGTATCAGGTAGTTAACGAACTCGGTGCGGTTCATCTCGCCGCGGTGCTCATCTATCTGCTTAACGACGTCATCTTTAACCACCATTATTAAATCGTCTTCGTCTAACAGCAGCGTTCTTTTCATTGGAGTCTTTTTACCTCGTTAACCGCCCTTAAAGCGTCTTTCACATATATTATCCCTGTAAGTGTATCATCAAGGCATAAAAATGCGTATAAAAGAAATAAAAGAATTATAAAGTTTTAGTTAAGGTTTCATTAAGTCACAGGCACAGCTAAACCAGTTATAGAAACGGTGATTACAAAAGAAAAAACCTGAAGGCTGATTGCCTTCAGGTCATTCACCAGGACTTACATATATTATTATAATATGTTAAACATCCTCGTCGCTACCGGAGCCAAGCATTCTCATCAGAGTATCGATTACTCTGAGCAACTTAAGGCCGCTATCGGTAACCTGATAAGCCACCACAGTGTTGTCCATCTTTACCTTATTAATAAAACCGTGATTGACCAGATAATCCAGGTATCTTTGAATCTGGCTGTAGCTCATATTGGCGGTATACATTATTTCCGTTTTGCCGGCGCCGTTCTCGCCTACTCGGAGCATATCGGCGATAATCTCGATATTAGAACGTCGCCTCCCGACTACTCCCAGGAAAGGCGCCTCATTCCCGGTGCCCGGAACCTGTTTACCGTTTAGTCCCACGTTCATACAGAATTATTGTACTGGTGGGCAAACACAATGTCAATAAAAGTCAATAAATGATAATAAAAGTTACTTTAATAGAACAGACCCTGATACCAGTCATATATCTCAACGCCCCAGAGCAGGGTAACGATGGGCCCTATCGCCAGGAAGGTCCCGTAGGCAATAGCATCTTTTCTGCCTTTGAATCTCAAAACCAGTAATACAATAGCCACCAGACCGCCGATTAATATTCCTGTTAATAAAGCCACGATAACCAGAGGGAATCCGGTAACAAGTCCGATAAGGCCAGCCAGCTTAACATCGCCCATCCCCATTCCCCGAGGATTTATCAGGAATATTATCAAGAAAAATATAAAACCGATGGCTCCGGCGATAACTCCGCTCAGTATGCTGGGTTTATCCGAGGGGAAAAACAACGTATTACCGAATATAAGCGAATCTGGAAAGAGCGTATCAAAGGCAAGTATAACCAGGGCTACGATTGCCGCTGGCAAAGTTACCTTATTTAATATCAGCTGGTGTTCCCAATCAATAAATATAATCACCAGAAACACGCTGCACCAGAAAGCCGTAATCCCGAATTGAATACTCAGACCAAAACGCCAGAAAGCCAGAAAAAAGAGAACGCCTCCCAGAAATTCTACCAGAGGAATCCGCAAAGGAATTCTGGCGCGGCAATAGCGACAACGCCCCCGCAAGTACAAATAGCTGAGCAGCGGAATCAGGTCAATCGCTGATAACCCGTGCTTGCAGCTCTCGCAGTGAGAACGCAGACGAATCAAGCTCTTGCGTGACGGCAGACGGTCGATACATACATTAAGGAAACTGCCGATAACAACGCCTATGATGGTGAATAAGACGGTAAGGTTAGCGGTCATTCTCTACATTTTGCCTTGTTTTTTACGGAGAGTCAATAGTAGTGTCACCATTCTTTCAGTGTGTACCGCACCTGAACATTATTGGGGTTAATATAATCAGAATTGGGGGTACGTATCGAAGTAAGAGAAATCGTTAAAGAATACAATAAATATACCAATATTATCTTTAATTATCCTTACTTCACCTTAACTTACACGGCTATAGGACTTAATTCCCATACGTATATGGGACTATTATGTCATTGAACTGCGCGGATACTATGCTAAGCTTGTAATATAAGAAAAAGTCATCGAAAGCGTGAAGGAGGTACACGATGAAGAAATTTTTCAAGAAGTTCCGTTATGGAGAAAAAGGCTTCACCCTGATCGAGCTACTGGTTGTGGTAGCCATTCTCGGAGTGCTGGCCGCGGTAGCCGTACCGAACGTCGGTAAGTTCATCGGCAGAGGAAAGACCGAGGCCAAGGAGACGGAGCTGCACAACATCACGACCGGCGTCATGGCCATGATGGCCGATGCGGCTAGCGGCACGCTGCTGTCCACCGGAACCCCGACCACCCTTGACGATGGTAGTAGCCATGTGATCAATCTGGATACGGTGACGGCGAACAGGACCGGGACTATACTGCATCTCAATGACTACATCACCGGCCTTGGCGACTCGCCGGCTACTGTCGGCACCGTCGAGACATATGCCCCGAAGACCGGCTGCAGCTACGACTTCACTTCAGAAGGCACGGTAACGCAGCACGGGCCCTAATATCAATATGATATAACAAGTGAAGTAATAAAGACAGTACAATCAAGAGAGTATCAAGCCTATCAGCACGAACTGACTTAACGGTTCGGCTGATAGGCTTTTTTATTTTACGCGCATCCATTTATTCCACCCAGCCCTACCCTGTTTCTGACGAGCAGCCAGGAAAGGAAATTCTGCCAACACTCTCTCTTACACCTCACCCCCATGGATGAGATATATTAACCATATCAGGTGTAAATCCGCCTGACAAACAGACGATTCAGGAATAACTAAGAATCCGGGTTGAGGATACCGATTCTCCCGGTCGCTTCTCCCTCTTTACAACCTGGCGAGCTAACAACCCGGCAATGCTTTCCGCTGTCCTTTTAACCTTATCTACCTCACCCCCTGTGTCCCCTTCAGGGAGAACACTTTACTTCGTGGCTCGCCACCGTCTCTCGCCACAGGTGGTGACCTCAGTGGAACCAGGGTGAACCCCTCTCCTGACGAGTTTTCACAGGAGAGAGGGAAGAAATAGAAAGAGGGGCTTCGCCCCTCTTAAACACTCCGTCTTATGATGAAAACTATGGGTTAAGCCGCTGATGTCGCGAGGGCGGCTTGGGTGGGAAAAGATAACACACTTAATCAACCCTTCATTTTACGTACGAAATTTGGCTTATTTCTGGAAAAATATGGAGCAATTAGGACATTTTCCACGAATTATTCCAGAAATTCCAGAACCAATTAAGTGTGAGAAGCTTTACAAATTTAAAATTCCTATTCTCAGGTTCCGCCAAGCTATTTTATTTGAGATAGAATAATTACTTAAGAGCTATGATTCCAAATTGCTGTTCATCTTGAAATATTCAAACGTGTAATTATATATTTAATATCAAACCGAGCGAGAGATTACCAATAAGGAAAAGTTGATATATAATATAGTCTGATTATAATTTATTCATCCTTCGTCTTCTCTTCAAACCTCCTAAGTAAGTTATCTAGTCTATCATCATCCACTACTTTTTCCACTCTTTTTTCCTCTTGTGGAAGAAAACAAAAGTCATCCACATTTCTTAGTTTAGGATTTAAATACGATGCTATTACTAGACTATTGGGATTAACAAATTTCCGGTATTTACCAATTTCAGCCTGAATAGCTACAAATGGTACGGGATTACCTGTATCTCGATATCTCTCCTCAACAATACTTGCGATTGTATCCATAAGATTAGAAGTAGGACGTTTATATCCCCATTCCTCAAGAGCAAACTTACCTTTAGCACCTATCCAGACCACACCATGTTTCTCATTGAGTAAAGCTGCGTGAATACTGTTCTCGGTGCTGTATTCTTCGGGAAACATGTTCGTATACATATCAGCAACTTCGGAGTAATGTGACTGTCTCCCGATTTGCTTTAATGCTAAATATACTTTTTGAGTTTTCGTCAAACTCTTTAATACGATTGGAACCAACATTTCGGTTATTTCTACCACATCCTCTTGAATCAATTGAAGTGGCAGATTAACCAGAAAAAGATTAATTTTGCTTTCTATACTTGATAAATCTATCCAAATATCTTCCGGTAAACTGATGATGGTATCCACATAGCCAATACTTTGTATGTTTGTATATGGGAATGTATAAAGAGGAATATTCAAACACTTACATATAAAGTTTAGCTCTCGTTGTATATTTGATGAGCTAATTAATAGACTTACCTTCCTATTCAAAATATAAATTAACAAAAGTGGTACAAATTTTTGCTGTAATAAATAATGCCATATCCTCTTCCAAGATTTATCTTCTATCTGTCTAATACGTTCTCTCGTAACTTTTAACTGCTGTCCAATATCTTCCAGTGTCATTTTTTTAGATCCTAATATTCCTTGCCTTCTAATAATTACATATTGTTGCCTAATAGTGAGGTGTTTTAGTACATCCTGTAAACGTTCTAAAACTAGTTGCTCAAACTGAGGTGAGACGTCTTCATCATAGCGTCTGTTTAACAAATACTCTCTTGCTGCTTGAATGCAAGATGGGCAAAAAAATGACATTACGTAAGACAAGGGGAAATTATATTTGTCTTGTTCTTTTTGGCAGTAGATTAAACCGAGATCTTGACCAAACTTGATATAGTCACTAGGAATTGAGTTCCAACTCGCACTCTGGCGGAGGCTGTTCATCTGTAATAATACTTGTCTTTCGCTAAGTGTATGTACTTTACATATGGCTAGTTTAATATTTAGTTTGACAAACCAATCATATAGAGAGTTCTTAGCTATAAATCTTTTCCCCTCGCTTTCATTATCTACTGCAAACACAAAATGCTTGTCGTTTTTAACCGCTTTACAGACTTCATGAAAATCTGCCCCATTAAATAAGTATTCATTTAAAATGTCATCGAAAATAAAACTATACGACGACTGAAGGAGTTCATTTTTTATTTGGCTAATATAACTTCGATTCATTTTCCTATGTTGATATGATTCCCCTTTGTATCGACTCGGCAATGCGGCGTGTTCCTTTTTCACACTTACCCCAATTTAGATATTTAGGAATCATACTTTCATTTGGTATGTATCTACGAAATATAATGACCTTTTCTAACCATTTCCTTTTCGCATTCAGGTCTCTTTCTAAATGTTCATATATCCCATCTATTTGGAAAGACAATTTGTGTAAATTGTTTATCAGTTCAAAAATCATGTCTCCCAGTTCCCAGACTTTTCTTGCAGGCAATGGATAGCGATTATTTCTAAATTCGTCGATTTCTTTTTTTACAACTGACATTTTCACTATGGAGTCCTCGTATATTGTAGAAACCTTTTTCAACTCTGTTTCAAGGTTTTTGTTTGATGATAAGAAACCCCCAATATCTATATAGGCTTTATACTCATCGTTCTTTTTTTTAACCGAGACGAATATTAATTCATCTTTCATTATTTTTTACCCCAAGCAGACATCATTCTATCTGAAAACATCAAATCTTCTAATTGACCATTAAAAATGAATCTTTGAATGGCATTTGCTATTGCATAGATACAATGTAGTCTATTGGCAGTGGCATTCGATAAGACCTTTTTATAAGCGGGGTGACCAGAATTTATAACAATATTATTACCGTCAACCCAAGCTAAATCTATACGCTCTGGGGACTCACTAAGTGATATTTTTGGTCCACGCCTGCTTTTTCTACTAATTGGCTTTGCCTTTATATTACCTTTTTCAAAATCTTCAACTAATGCTTCACCTGGACCATTTCCCACATCAAGAGGGGCTTCACCTCCCTGTGATTTTCCTTCACCTACAGGAAACGTCAACTCAGCCCCTTCTTGGGCATTGGCAAGTGTATCTCCACTTGCTTGATTCTGTAAGACTGGTTTTCGTACTCTAAAACCAAAAAATTCACCCAATTCAGGCACGTCATCTAGTAATTTTTTAATCTCCCTCTCCAATTTTGCTACTTCATCACTTGTTATTACTTCCGATGACTGAACCCCTAATTCTTTTAACCAATTCCGAAATTCTTGTCTAACTGGATCGTATAATTTCTCAAATTCTCTTAATTTTTTTCTTCTTATAAAATCTGTCTTAGAACTAGTAAGGAAATGAATCAAGTTAGGTATTTCAACTATTCCCATTATCCTTGGTCCTACATCACTAGGAAATTGGTTGAATAGGTCAGCTTTTATCACTTTCCCATGTGTACAAAGTAATACACCACACCAATTTTCTCCCATGGGATATTCTCTAGAAGATAAACCAAAAATACCATAGCCAATTCTTTTGTTAACACTGGTAGGATAAAATTTATGAACTCCGTCAAGATGATAATATGACGCAATATCAACTGGTTCTATTTGTTTACCATTGATTATGAAGCGTAGATTAGAATTATAATAATTTAAATCATCATATAACGAAAGGAAATACTTATCAAACAACGGTAGATAGTGTTGTCGAAGAAGAAAAGTAATACTATCCGTATCATTAAAAGGAAGGCTAGCATCTTTTCTAAAAATTACACTTACCCTCGTACCGAATTTTGTTAAGTGATCGGGTGAAATATCTTCCCAAATTAATCTTCTTTTAGATTCAAGATACCAGTTAGAACCTCCAGAATAAGATAGGCTTTTTGTTTCAGTTATTACTTGGGATGCCAGGTTAAAGCTTATTTTTGCTCCAACACCTGCAAATCCTATACCCATGCCCCTTGTCTTAAGACCGGCAGCAAAATCATGATATTGAGCAAAATCCTTTTCAGTCATACCTATTCCGTTGTCAGTAACTATAAGAGATTTCTCCTGAGGATGATAATCTATATTTATTAATGTCGCTTTGGAATCTAAAGCATTTGCTACAAGCTCTATTAAAACAACAGTACCTACGTCAAAAGGATACATATCGGCTAAATCTGTTATTAAGTTCTCAAAATTGACCGAACTCTCATGTTTGCTCATGACGTTATTCCTCCGGTGGAAAATCCCATTATTTACTTCCTAATATATATTTCAAAGTTTAAATTTACCTTTGTTTTTCTCTCCAAATTGGAACTGCAATCTTGTTTCTTTTACCTTTCGTTCTATCTCTCTGAATATTTTTCTGACCTGATCATCAGAATATTCATAGTTTCTCTTATTCGAGCATTTACCCAAGTTGTCTAGATTATAAAGAATCTTATTCACCCTACTTTCAACAATCTTTATAAATCTTTGGCGTTTTATATTTTTCTTGTTTTCCTGTTTATTGTTATCAGTCATATTATCCTCCCGCATGTGTATAATAAAATTAGCATAATGAGTGTTCTTTGTCAATATATATATCATCATTTTATTAATAAATATTGATAGATATTTTGTGATATATATACTTTATACATACTATATTATCGACCTAAATGATGTAAAAATTATTATAAAACTTGACAAATCTGAATGTAACCTATTTCTCTCGTTTTATTACTAATGCGACTCCAAATTTTAATTACAAAAAACAAGCAATTACTCAGGTTTTATTTGCATTTTGCTGGTGGGCGCAGATGATGGGTGGTAAAATAATGGCATGGATACGAAAATTATTACTGTTATTATAGCTTGGTGCACCACCATTATTTTATTCGCAGTTGAGGTGGTACTCCAAGTGTTAGACATACAATCCATTGTTATTGCAGTGATAGTAGGTATTATAGGCAGTATTGCCTTTCTTATTGCTATTATCATGACTTACTTGCTAATAAGGCGAAGAAAAAGAGGTAAACTTAATAAAAGAGCAATAACTCTAAGCGAGATATCTGCACATCAAACTGAAATAAAGGAAAGAATAGAAGCTAGGAAACGATATTTACCAGAGCTTAAACAAGTGTTAAATGAATATATTAATCGTGTAGATTATCTAGCGAATAACCATAAAGAATTAATCAGCCCTGAATTATATAGGAATATATATTTGGATGAATCTTTAAATTCGATTGGTATAAAAAAACTATGATGACACTTACAGCTGTGCTTTATCTCTATGACCAAGAGGTTTATAAAGATAATTTGGTTTTGCGAGATATTGAAGAAAGGGATAAAAAATTAAATAAGCTAAAAACTAAAATGAATGGACTTAACTCATTTGTAAAGGACATAATTGTACATACTAATGTTAAAGGTTATCCTGAAGCTACTCACATAGCATATTCGTATGTAGTCTTTAATCGTTTATTAAGAAAGTTTACTGATAACAAGCCGTTTGTTCATAAATTCTATTTTAGGAGAAGTGAGAAGGCTATTAATAGGTTACGAGACTTACAAAATGAAACTAATAAACGTATAGATGAACTTTTAGAAGGTGCGGAAGATGAATAATGAAAATACCTGCATAAACATTCAGTCGGATAATATAATTTAGTAGTCATACCTTGACAACACGTAATTTTTTAAAGTCTTATCTCGACTCTTACGTTTACCGCAATAACCATCGGGATGATGGGACTACAATGTATCAATCTCTATTGAGTCGGGCTTCTCTATTGGTCAAGCAGCCTTCTTAAGAAGTGCTTCATACTATTTCTTGGTTAGATTTTTCATTTATTTCCCTCTTTGCCCAATTTTGTGAGTCCTCAGATTTATACCAACGAATAATTATTGGTTGACCGGGCAATAAAGCCCCTGCTAACTCATATCTGTTATTGCCTACTTGCTTAAGAGTATGTTGATAATGCATTGTGAAACCAGGCTTAATAACTAGACCATTGAATGACTCTACTTCAACAAACGGTGCATCAGTCACATGAATGAAGGTACTAATGTGTTGGTCATTTGAATGCTTTATTTCTTCATAAGAGCACCAAGTCTCAACAGTTTCTTTTGGTGCAAGTTCTATTTCAATCATGTTCTTTACACTCAACGTATATACCTCTTTTTCGCACTCGAAATCTTCTCTCCCCCCAGTCCATCCAAATCCAAGGATTTTAGATTCCCTCTCTTTGTGAAACCACTCATCAATTGATAATAAGGGCTTTAGTTTTGCTCTATGCTGACTAACATTCTGAAAGGTTCTGTTAATGCTGACTCTCATTACAACTAGGTCATTGCCTAAAGGAGTTAATTTGCAGATTTGCCTATGTTTAATGGCAATTATTTCTTGTTGATAAACCCATTCCATTTCAGGTTTCAATTCATCAGGCAACAAATAACCTATACTCGCCTTGAAAGCGTCTTTGGCCAACTGATAACGAAGTAATTTATCTACTGTAAGCCCAAGTGCACCAGCTATCAGCAATGCAATACCTATATCTCTCGTAATGCTCCACAATTCATAGTCGTAAAAATTTACTGGAATTATAAGTATGATTCCCAGAAAGAGACATAATAATAGGATTGGAGAAGTCCATTTTTCCCTCCAATCTTTTTTTCCATTATTCATACTTATCCCCCTTATTATCCCTTGAATCCAGGAGATCAACTCCCAAACCAAGGTTTATTTTTCGGGATAATGGGTATCGTTTGCACATTATATCACACTCCTATATGTGTTAAGAGGGAATATTCACTTAACTTTATTATTGGGCAAAGATTATGTTGAACAACTAAATGCAAATAAAACCTTATTTTAAAGTGTTTTCGGTAGTAGATACTTGTTTGAAGCTATTTCAAAACACTTTTAAAGACATTAATCTTGATTACATTTTAGATTTGTGAATAAATTTTCCGGTAATATATCAAAAAAATAGCTACGAATACGTGGAAAAAGTCTCTTGTCAAAATTATGCCCTACGTTTTCCTAGCTGTAATCGCTATAAATTAATGGAAAAACCATTTTAATATGTAAAAGATTAGCTTTAAAAGTAGGAATTTTACCAGATAACGCCCATGTTATCCTCGAAGTAATATCCGATTAAAGCTAATCTCCGGGATTAACAAATCGATTTGTTACAAATGTTAATCCAGCTTTAGTCCTGAATGAAGCTATTATTTGTTGGGGGCGCTTTAGTCGGAGAAGGTATCTTTTCCACGAAAATACGTGGATTTTAGGACTGTTTTCGTGGACAATATCATCCTTTTTCTGGAAAACTGATTTTAATTAGTTATAGGTGTGAATTTCTGATAAGTGCCGCCTATGCGTAATCCCCTATAATCCCGTCACGTAATCCCTGCATAGTCCCTTGCGTAGTCCTTTTCGGGACTACGCATTAGCTTTGTGTTAGGCGTTGGCGTAAACCTTGATTTTTAAGGGGACTACGGGATTTACACAAAGCTATTTACTCAGGATTACGGATGCCAGATAACTTTTATTAAATAAACGTAATCCTGGTATAATCCCAATTAGCCTCAAACGTGCCTAGAATTTCAGGAATTGTTATTTAGTGGGAAAAGATAAGCAACGGTGGGCGGGGGGATGAGGGACGACTACGTTATAAGCCGCTGATGATACGAGGGCGGCCCGGTTGGGAAAAGATAACACACGAGGGGGTTTGGGGGGATAAGATTGCCTGCCCGTGCTGGAAGGGCAACAATACGTTCTTATTCAGGGTAAGATACCGAGGAAGGATCCAGGTCTTAATTAAACTGGGTGGTCAGTGCCAGGTTCATATCGTCCTTCTGCTGGGCTTCTCTCGGTCCGGTAAGCTTGGCAATTTCCTCCGGATCGTTACAGAACTCAAGGACCATCTCGTAGGATATGACGTCGTCATGATACAGTCTCATAAGCGCCTGATCCAGCAATTCCATCCCGTGCTGGGTATTCATGCGGATAACGTTAGGCAGCTGAAAGGTCTTGCCCTCTCTAATGAGGTTCCTTACCGCCGGGTTAGCCAGCATTACCTCAATAGCGGCCACCCTGCCCGAACCGTCTGATTTAGGTACCAGAGCCTGACACATGATACCGAGGAGTAATGAGGCCAGCCTCGCCTGAGCCAGGTGACGTTCGTGGGGCGGGAAGAGGCTGGATACCCTCTCCACCGCCTGGGAGGCACTGGGCGCATGACCGGTTGTCAGTACCAGATGCCCGGTCTCGGCTACGGTGAGAGCTGCCGAGGCAGTTTCCAGGTCTCTCATCTCACCTACCAGAATGACATCCGGGTCCTGCCTGAGTACGTGCTTCAGGGCATCGGCAAAGGACAGAGTATCCTGACCGAGTTCACGCTGGGTAATAGTGCACTTGTTATTCTGATAGGTATATTCAATCGGGTCTTCCATTGTCACCACGCGACGGCTCTCATTTTGATTAAGATAGTTAATCATTGACGCCAGAGTGGTGGACTTACCGCTGCCGGTAGGCCCGCTGACAATTACCAGACCCCTGGGACGCATAATAAGTTGGGTACATATCTCGGGCAAGCCCAGGAACTCGGGGTCAGGTATGCTCATCGGAAGCAAACGCATGACCATGCTGACCGTTCCCTGCTGTCTGGCGGCGTTAAAACGGATTCTGCCGACATCAGGGATAGTACGACCGATATCGAGTTCCAGATTACGTTCAAAATCAGATACTTCCTTTTCCGTCGCCACCTGGCGTAATGCCTGCTCGATGTCCTCGGCGGTTAAGGGAGGCAGTTCTCCGGCAGGTAAAAGGCTGCCGTTAATACGGAGTAATGGCGCTCTATTGACGACCAGATGCAAATCTGACGCGTTTCTGGATTTGGCTAGTTTTAACAATGCAATGATGTCAGCCATCTTTTACCTCACTTTAGCTGGCAATTAAGATTATAGCTCATCGTTGAATTTCCACTCGCGCCAATCAGGGAAACACTGGAAATGGTAATCTCCTTGAACCTTCCGGTATCCTGAAGTATACGAACGTATTTAAAGATTTCCTGCTCGGTTTTCGCCTCTCCGGAAAGAGATACCTGTTTTCCGCTGTGACCGACATTATTTAGATACAAATCAGTTACTACATTATCCACTACCGCCGACAGGTCATCGTTCATCTCGGTTCCTCCAACACTAATGCTTTCCAGAACGTATACGTATTTCTGACGGGCATTTTGAGTGCTGGCTAACTTACTTTCCAGCTGCGATATGCTCGCTGTCAGTTCCTGTTTCTCAGCCTGCTCTTTTTCAAGGCGTATTTGATTTAAATCCAGTTGCCTCTGGGCTTCATCAATATCGGCAGCAGCATTCTGAACGGTTATTACCAGCATAACGATGAGTCCGACAGCCGCCGCGGCCGCCGGTATTGCCATCAGCCTTTCACGGGGTATCTGCTTGGGCTGGTATGGAACGGGCATGGTATTAAAATTAGGTACTAAAGGACCGGCCCCTTTAACCAGTTCTTTAAGAGCCAGTCCTATATTGGTCATATGATGTGAGGGGTCAAGCTGCTTGACGCATTTCAACGGTGATGTAAGAGGAGCAACACGGTATCCAAGTTCTTCAGCCATGGAATCCATAATTTCCTGTTCATCAACCAGCTCGCCGGAAACATATATGGTCGTACTGGGGGCTATAGGATTCTCCGGATTGTTGGAATTGTAGAACTGGATAGTACGCCTGAATTCGTCCTTGACTATAGAAATCCTGTCATCCATCGCCAGGTATTCGCGGGGGAAGGGCACGGTACGGAGCGGCTGCGGTATCCCGTTCACCATGATGATAATGTCAAACTCCTTGGGCTGGACATCAATGATAACCGCCGTAGCTTCCTGGCATACTCTCGAGAGAGCCAGGGGTTTTATATCCATCAGGTACGGTTTGATTCCCGCCCGATGAAGTATGTTCAATATGTTATCGGCGATATTCTTGGGTATGGCTACCAGGTATACATCTATTTTGCCCTCTGAGCTGGAAATGATTTGCCAGGACAGATAGAGCTGCTCCAGGGATATCGGCAGAACCCTTTTAGCCTCGCGGGTAATCGCTTCATCCAGCATCGCCTTGGGCAACTCAGGCAACGAAAGCGGTCGCGTTAAGCACTGCAATCCGCTAATCCCGAGGATGACTTTTTTATCACTTATGCGGTTACTCCTGAAGAGGAGCCTGATTTTATCTACGAGTTCCTCCTCCTTCTCCCCACCGCTGATTTCATTCAGGTTAATGTCCAGGGGCACATCAGCCAGCTTGGTAATACGCTTGCCACGCGTTACCATCAACTGAATACCGTTATCACTGATATATAAACTCGTTGCATTACTAGCCATTTTTCTTATCCTCGTAGGAATATATAGACAATCTGATATTCGCAGACGGTTTTTGCGTAGTATTTGCAGGATCGGGTATATTTATCTGGAACGTTTCCACTAGACCGGTAGTATAGTCATTATTGAGACTGTGAATAAAAGCAACCAGATTAGGTAGCTCCCCGCTTACGGCTACATTGATTGCAGTCGTCTCAACGCTAATACCTTCGTAGTCAGTCGCCCTGATTTCCGTGGTACTGGCGCCGGTAATGATAATTCCGCAGTAATCGGCGATGGCGAAGAGCTCGTCAGCCACGTCAACACTAACCACCGTCTGGTCGAGTCTTTTCCTGGCTTCATCAAGCAACAGCTGTTCTTCTTCTATTCTCTGTTGCAGTGCATCCAGCCTCTCGCGCGAACCTAATGATGTCTGTAATCCCTCCAGCCTATTTGTAGAGATACGTAGCTCCTCATCCAGGGTACCTTTTTCCTGTATCTGCTGGGAACGGGCTATGCCCAGGCTTCCAAGGACAACTATAAAAACTCCAGCCGATAGGATCAGCCAGCTTACTTTACTTAATTTTAACAACTTCATATTTCTTTCCCACAATCCTCATATACTTAAAATGCCTGGCCATAGATCGAATACATTGCCGAGACCATGGACAGCGCGATTAAGCCAACAATGCCGGCGATAATAATCGTCATTACCGGAGGTATCATGTTTATCAGGGATTTAGTTTTTTCCTGCGCCTCCGATTCGTAATTCTGGGCTACGGCGATTAACGAGGTATCCAGACTACCGGTTTCCTCGCCAACTTTGACCATTTGCACCATCATCGGCAAGAATATGGGATTCCTTGACATGGGTTTAGCCAGACCTTCCCCCTTCATCATATCCACCTGAACGCCGTATAGCGCCTGAGCGATAACCCTGTTATTAGCGCCCTGCACGACCAGAGGCATGATTTCCGTCAGGGGCAGGCCTGCCGTGAATAACAGCGAAATACTCCGGCAGCAGCGCGAGAGTTCATTTAGTAACCTGACTCTTCCCAGTTGAGGTAAACGCAGCATCAGTACATCAAGTTTCATCTTGCCGTCTTCTGTTCTAACGTAAATAAGGATCATTCCTATTAAAATAAACACTCCCAGAAAGATATGAAGGGCATGTTCGCGGAGCACTATCGAGGCGTCTATCATTAATTGGGTCAGGGCGGGCAGCTCGGCGCCCAGCGAGCCGTAGAGATTGGCGAAGGAAGGCAGGACAAAAAACATTAATATGCCCACCACACCCACGGTTACCACGGCGGCAATTGCCGGGTACATGAGGGCTCCCTTAATGCCTTTGCGTGTTTCCTGTTCACGCTCCATGTAGTCAGCCATTTGCTTGAGCATCGTCTCCAGACTGCCCGTCTGTTCACCGATGCTTAACGTCCGGCAGGCCATCGGCGAGAAAAAATCCGGATGACGGCTCATGGCGGTGGACAGCTGGTTGCCGCTGCGAATATCAGAAATAATATCGTAAACAACATTTTTCAAGGAGTGTTTGGATATCTGTTCCTGCAGCAGCTCCAGAGAGGTGACAATGTTTATCCCGGATTCAAGCAGCAAAGCCAGCTGACGGAAAAGCAATATGATATCATTGGGTTTTACCGGGAACAATTGCGAAGTCAACTTGCCCGGACTGAAGAACGGGACATACGGTCTGAGGTTAATCAGACGGTAACCGGCATAGCTGAGCATCTCGTTAATGGCATCTTCGCCGGTGGCGCTTATCTTGCCTTTAACAATCTCACCCGATTCGCTACAGGCTATATACTGATAAATCATCCGCCTTCTGCTCCGATATTCTTCCCTTCAAACGTCCCCCTTTTTTTTCCTCAATATGTTAATTATCCGAAGGAATAGGCATTACGCAGGACCTCGGACGGGGTGGTTATATTTTTCTTTACTTTTAACATGCCGTCCTTGAGTAAGGTAACCATACCTCCCTTGATAGCATGGGAACGTAACTCGTTGGCTGTCGTGCCTTTGACCAGTAACGTCTTCACCTCATCGCTGGTGGCTAATATCTCAAACATACCGGTTCGTCCCCGGTAGCCGCTGTTAGCGCACGACTTACATCCTTTGCCCTGAAGAAATTCCGTTTTCTCATCCCCCATCTCCTGGCTATAGATGAGTCTCTGTTCGGGAGTAGCTTCTACCATATGGCCGCAATGGGGGCAAACGCGGCGTACCATACGCTGGGCTATCACACCGATAAGTGCTGACGATACCAGGAACGGCTCCACGCCAAGGTCAATGAGGCGCAGCACCACGCCAGCGGCATCATTGGCATGGATTGAGGACAAAACCAGGTGCCCGGTTAGAGCCGACTGAATAGCGATATTAGCCGTCTCGGCATCACGTATCTCACCGATTAGTATCACGTCGGGGTCGAGTCTCAGTATAGACCTGAGGCCGCTGGCAAAGGTGATGCCGGCGCGGGGATTCACCTGAATCTGGTTGACAGTAGAAAAACGGTATTCCACCGGGTCTTCCACGGTGATGATATTGCGTTCGGACTGGTTAAGGGAATTGACCGAAGCATAGAGAGTGGTGGTCTTACCCGCTCCGGTAGGCCCGCTGACCAGTATTATGCCGTAGGGTACCTTGAGCATATTTTCGTAAAGCTCCAGGCTTTCGGGTAGTAATCCGAGGTCGGACAAAGCCAGCGTGGCTCTTGATTTGTCCAGGAGGCGCAGTACCGCCATCTCTCCGTAAACCGTGGCGATAATACCGACACGGATATCAATAAGCCGTCCCTTGGTTTTCACCGAAAACTGGCCGTCCTGCGGACGATGATGGTCGGCGATGTTCATATTGGCGAGGATTTTGATTCTCGAGATAAGCGAAGCCATGGTCATCAGCGGGAGGGAAAGCATCTCGTGGAGAGTACCGTCGATGCGGTAGCGTACCCGCACCTTTTCCTCGCCCGGCTCAATATGAACGTCAGAGGCTCTGGCTTTCACGGCTTCATCGATAATCAGCGACAGGGCTTGAGCCACCGGAGCCTCGGTAGCGGAATCTATATTCAGCTGCTTGATTTCTTTCGTATCTTCGGCTATCGATATATTGGAGATATGCTTCTCTATCTCGTCGTAAGCCTTATAATTAAAGTCGATAGCGTCAAGGACTTCTTCAACGGTAGCCGGTTCCGGCTCGATGCGCAGCTTGCTTTTACTGGCTAACGCCTCAAGGGCTATAATATCCGAAGGATTCGCCATAGCCACGCGCAGGACATTACCATCGATAGTCAGAGGAAAGACATTGTATTTACGCGCCATTCCCTCGGGAATCAGGCGTAAAGCTTCTTGCTCAGGCGAATTACTGCGCAGGCTGTTCCCGGCTTCACTAACGATTTCGGCCATAATAGAGAATTCCCTTATGCAGACTGCAATAAGATACCCTTTACAGAATTCATCTTATATGCCTTTGGTAACGTTTACAATAGCTAATTGGTCATAGGTATTTTGTTTGATAGGGTTATCACCCAGGTAAAAATCAGTAAATTCACTGGAACTTTTTTTCTTTTTCTTGTTATTATGTTAAAATATGGGAGTAAGATATCGTCATACGACAGATATGATTATCAAATCATGAGGAGACAACATGAAAGAGCCAATTGAAAATTTCTTAAATTATCTTTCAGTAGAGAAAGGCTATTCCGAGCATACTATAGCCGCCTATCGTAATGACCTGACAGGACTGGCGGATTTTGCTAAAAAGCAGAATATATCCGGCTGGTCCGGTTTCAACCGCCAGAACATGTCAGGCTACCTCCTTGACCTAAAGGAAAGGGGCTACGTCGCCACTACCATGGCGCGTAAAGTGGCTGCGGCGCGTTCTTTCTTCGGTTTCCTTGTGGCAGAAGGCATTATTAAAGACGACCCGACCGAAAACATGAGTTCGCCCAGTGTGGGAAAGGCTTTACCCAAGCCGATACCCATCAACCAGGTCAGATTATTACTGGAACAGCCCGCCAAGCTATCAACCGCCGAGGCAAAAAGGGACAGGGCTATGCTGGAACTGCTGTACGCCAGCGGCATGCGGATAAGCGAACTGGTAGCCCTGAACCTTGGCGATGTTAATACCGATGGCGATTATTTCGTGCGGTGTTTCGGCAAAGGACGGAAAGAACGCATTATCCCTCTCTACGAACAGATTGTCAAGACGGTCAAGAAGTACGTTGACGAAGACCGCCCCAAGCTAGCACACGGCAAGAAAGAAGAAGCCCTGTTCCTTAACGCCCGCGGTGAAAGACTTACCAGGCAGGGCTTCTGGCAAAAACTAAAGGAATACGCCAAGTCAGCCGGCTTAAGCAGCCAGATAAGCCCGCACACGCTGAGACACAGCTTCGCCACTCATATGCTGAGCGGGGGGGCTGACCTGAGATCCGTCCAGGAACTGCTGGGGCACGCCAATATCTCCACCACGCAGGTCTATACTCACCTTACCACCGAGCAGGTACGCCGGACGTATGACAAATCCCATCCCCGAGCCAAAGACTAGCCTTCAGGAGGCAATTTATGCCAGCTAAGTCACGACACGGTAAAGGCAAACGCCACCACCAGAGTAAAAAAAGCAAGGCTATACAACGTCATGGTACTGTAATGGCGCCACCGGCGAAGGCCCCTACGGCAGCGGCGCCAGCGCCGGCACCAGCACCAACACCTCCCAAAGCAGTCGCAACCGCAGCAAAAGCCACCACGCTGCAGTACCCTTACATAAAGGGTGAACTTAAGAGAATCGCTATTCTGGCAGTAATTATATTAATCGTCCTCTTTATTTTATCAACTATCATATCCTAGTCTCTAACTATCGGCTATGACAGACTATAATGTAGCCAGAGCCGCACTGGTTGAACACCTGAGTTCAGAAATCAGAGACCGGCGCGTACTCGAAGTCATGTCCCGCATACCGCGTGAAAAATTCGTCCCTCCGGAAGTACGCCACCAGGCTTACGAAGATAAACCTCTGCCCATCGGCTGGGACCAGACAATCTCCCAGCCGTTCATCATCGCCATGATGACGGAGGCGCTGGAGCTGAACGGCAGGGAAAAGGTTCTGGAACTGGGTACCGGCAGCGGTTATCAGACGGCAATATTGGCCGAACTCTCCAGGCGGGTGATATCTATCGAGCGGGTGCCGTCTCTCGCGGAGTCCGCCCGTTCCGTTCTTGATAAGCTGGGGTATACTAATATAGAGATACATCTCGCCGAGGAGACCCTCGGCTGGGAGAGAGGGGCACCTTACGATGCCATCATGGTCACCGCCGGGGCACCCAGGGTACCCGAGGAACTCATGAATCAACTGGCAATCGGCGGTCGCATGATAATCCCGGTAGGTTCCCGCTACGTTCAGGAATTGTGTAAAATAACCAGGCAGCGCAACCGGAATATAGTGAAAAATCTGGGCGGCTGCCGCTTCGTTTCCCTAATAGGGAAAAACGCCTGGGAAAAATAAAAAATAATCCGGATACGGAGGAGAGCTAATGGATATCCTTGAAGCTATCATGAACAGAAGAAGCATCCGGCATTACAAGAGCGACCCGGTAGACGAGAAGACCGTAATGACGGTCCTCGAAGCCGCGCACTGGGCTCCTTCCTGGGGAAACATACAGTGCTGGCGTTTTATAATTGTAAGCAACCCTGAAACCAAGTCCCAGGTGGCTGATACCCTCACAAAGATAACCATCGATAACGAACTGGTGGACAATGCCGCGTCCAAAGCCATCAGACAGGCACCTTTGCTGATAGTCGTCTGCGCCGAAACAGGTAAAGCCGGCTGCAATCCCAACGGCACTCCGGCTACCGATAAGGGAGACTGCTGGTACATGTTCGATATCGCCCTGGCTATGGAGAACCTCGCTCTCGCCGCCCACGCTCTGGGACTGGGCACGGTGATTATCGGCAATTTCAATGCCGCTAAAGCTGCTGAGATACTTAACGTACCTGAAGGTTTCTGCGTGGTTACCATGACGCCGCTCGGCGTACCCGAACGTAAAGGACAGGTCTCCCCCCGGAAACAGCTATCCGAAGTTGTCTTTAAGGACAGGTGGCTTAAGTAGTCCCGGCGTTCTTCCACTAGAATTCACCAGCTACAACGATGCTTGCCGTGTTCGGCGGTCTGCGAGTATAATAATAGGCGAAGAACATAGAGAGCAGGTGGTTTCATGCCTAAATACGGACTGGACAGTATTCACAATATCGTCTTGCTGTCTCACGGCGGCGCCGGCAAGACTTCTCTCGCCGAGGCGATACTATTTAACGCCGGGGCTATCAAACGTCTGGGCAAGGTCGACGACGGGTCGACCACCTCGGACTATGAACCCGATGAGTTAAAGCGTAAAATCAGCATCAATCTGTCTATCCTGCCCGTCGAGTGGCGTGAAAAAAAGGTAAACGTTCTCGACGCCCCGGGTTACACCGACTTCATCGGGGATATCAAGGCCGGCATACGTGTCAGCGAGGGCGCGGTCATCGTGGTCTGTGCGGCATCAGGGGTGGAAGTGGGTACGGAAATGGTCTGGAGCTACTGTGAGGAAGCCCGGCTGCCGCGCCTCGTCTTCGTCAACAAGATGGACCGCGAAAATGCCGACTTTGCTAAAGTCGTGGGAGAGATACAGGCCAAACTCAGCAAGAAATGCCTGCCGCTGCAGGTAGCCATCGGCGCCCATACCAGCTTTGAGGGAGTCGTCGATTTACTCTCCATGAAAGCCTATACCGGCACCGGCTCTCAGGCTAACGAGACGGAAGTTCCGGACTCTCTAAAAGACCAGGTCAATACCTACCGCGAGAAACTCGTGGAAGCCATCGCCGAAGTGGACGACGCCCTCATCGAAAAGTACCTGGGCGGAGAAGAGATAACCCCTGAAGAACTGACCACCACGCTGCGCCGGGCGGTGATTAGCGGTCATATCATACCGGTGCTGGCCGGCTCGGCGCTCCAGAACACCGCGGTCAACCGCCTGATGGACGCCGTATGCGCTTACCTGCCCCTGCCTAAAGAACGGAAGGTGTCAATCGACAGCAACGATACGGAGCCGAGTGAAACAGTCCCGCTGGTGGCGCTGGTGTTCAAGACCACCGCCGACCCCTACGTTGGCAAGCTTACCTATTTCCGCGTTTATAACGGCGCGTTAAGCAGCAACTCCCAGGTCTATAATGCCAGCCAGGACGCCGCCGAACGCGTCGGGCAGCTGTTCATGATGCGCGGCAAGACACAGGAACCGGTGCCACAGGTAGTCGCCGGAGATATCGGCGCGGTAGCCAAGCTGAACGTTACCGCCACCGGGGATACGCTCTGCGCCCAGGACAAGCCGGTCAAGCTGGAGCCCATCACCTTCCCGACGCCCGTTTTCCGTGAAGCCGTCCGTCCCAAGACAAAGACCGATATAGACAAGATGGGCACCGCCTTAAACCGACTCACGGAAGAAGACCCGACCCTGCAGGTACACCGTGAGATGGGCACCGGCGAGACCATCCTCTCCGGCATGGGCGATACGCACCTGGCGGTCGCCGCTGAGAAAATGCAGCGGAAGTTCAGCGTAAACGTCGAGATGTCAATACCCAAGGTGCCCTACCGGGAGACAATCACCACAGCCGCTAACTCCGAGTACAAGCATAAAAAGCAGTCCGGCGGTCACGGCCAGTACGGGCATGTCCTGCTGGAGTTCGAGCCTCTGCCGGAGCGCAGCGACAACGAGTTCGGCGACAGGATTGTCGGCGGTTCGGTGCCTAAAAATTATATACCGGCCGTAGAAAAAGGCGTTGTCGAAGCCTATCAGGAAGGCGTGCTGGCCGGCTATCCGGTTGTCGGCGTGAAGACGACTCTCTACGACGGCAGCTTCCACCCGGTCGATTCCTCGGAAATATGTTTTAAAATAGCCGGAGCCCAGGCGTTCAAGCTCGGGATAGCCGACGGCAATCCGATTCTCCTGGAACCGATTATGAACCTCAAGGTAACCGTGCCCAACGACCTTACGGGGGACATTATCGGCGACCTCAACACCAAGCGCGCCAGGGTCCTGGGCATGAACCCCCAGGGCGATCTCAACACCGTCGAAGCGCAGGTGCCGCTGGCGGAAATACAGCGCTACGCCATCGACCTGAAATCGATGACGCAGGGACGGGCGACCTATACGCTGGAGTTCGACCACTACGAGGAAGTGCCGGCGCAAATCACCCAGAAAATCATCGCCCAGAGACAGGCGGAGAAAGCCGAAAAGAGTTAAGCCGTTCGGACTGCTGACTCAAGGCATCTATCAACCGTTATCTCATAACGGCACGGATGTTCAGGAAGCTAACAGCTCTTTTACTTTGGCGGTAAAGGCGGGAAGCACCTTTTTCCAGTCGCCGACCACGCCGAAGCGGGCATGACGGAAAATATTCGCTTCCTTATCTTTATTAATGGCAACAATGGTCTTGGCGCCGGAGCAGCCGCTCATGTGCTGGCTTGAGCCGGATATCGCCACAGCTATATAAAGTTCCGGGGCGATTATCTTGCCGGTGAGACCCACCTGCACGGTATCCGGTATCCAGCCGTTATCGCACGGAGGCCGGCTGGCGCCCACCGCGCCTTTGAACAGCTTCGCCAGCTCCTCAAGCTGCTCGAAACCCTCGGCGCTGCCGATACCCCTCCCCCCGGCAACCACTGTTCCGGCATCATCAATTTTTATCCCGGCTACCTCTTCCACCACCCTGTCCAGCACTCTGGTTTTAATAGCGGACGCGTCCAGGCCGGCGTCGATATTCTTTATTTCACCTTTCCTGGAGGAATCCGGTTCGAGGGCGGTCATGGCTTTGGTGCGGATGGTAACTATCTGAGGGTCCGTCTCGCTGACAAAGACCGCCAGGGCATTGCCGCCGTAGACGGGCTTTGTCTGCAGCAGCCGCTTTGATTCGGGGTCGATTGCCAGTTCGACGCAGTCCATCGTCACCACCGTTCCGAGTCGAAAAGCCAGCCGCGGCGCCAGGTCACGCCCCGTATCGGTCTGCCCCATAATCAGCACCGAGGGCTTTACCTGCTTGACCACGTTTTCCATAGCCATGACGCAGGCGTCCGCCGGCATATCCTTGAGCAGCGGGTCGTCAACCACGTAAACGGTGTCAGCCCCTGAGGCTACAGCCTGCGGCGCCAGGCCGCCGATACCGCTGCCGACCAGTACCGCCGACAGCGACTGACCGAGGTCGTCGGCCAGCTTTCTGCCGGCTCCCAGTCCTTCCAGAGAAATCGGCAGCAGCGCATCACCCTTATATTCAACGAAAACAGCTACGCCCTGATACTCAGCCATTTCTTAATCTCCTTTATCATAAGTACAGAATCATTATAACTTTAGCTACTTAATTATAGTACTTTAGCTTCCCGGAGTTTCTGCGCCAGGTTGGCTCCCGATTCTTCCGGGGTGTCCCCTTCGGTGAATTCGCATTTACCTTCGTGGACCGGCTGATAAAGACGCTGCAGCTTAGCCCGCCGCCCTCCGGTCCCGAGCTCTGAATCGTCCACGCTTATATCAGCGGGTTTCCAGATAATCGGCTCGACCTTTTTAGCCGCCATGATACCTTTGATGGTCGGGTAACGCGGTTCGCCGACTTCATTACTCACGGTTACCACGGCGGGCAGAGGCACCTCGAGGACGTCATAACCGGAGGAGGTCACCCTCTCTACCTTGAGTTTGCCGTCGCCGGCATCTATCTTGCGCGCCAGCGTGATACAGGGCAGTCCCAGTATCTCGGCGATGCCCGCCCCGGTCTGACCGGCATTCGTGTCCGACGCCTCGCGGCCGCACAGGATAAGGTCGTATTCCCCGACATTCCTGATAGCCGCCGCCAGGGCATTCGCCGTCGACCGGCTATCGCCGCCGATAAACGCCTCTTCCTCAAGTAAAATCAGCTGGTCCGCGCCCATCGCCAGAGGCTTCTTGACCACCTCCCGAAGCAGATTTACGCCCAGGCTGATTACAGTAACCTTACCGCCCACGGCTTCTTTGATTTTCAGAGAAGCTTCGACCGCGTACTCGCCGTAGGGGTCGATGACCGGAGGAGCGCCGTGCATTTCCGCTTTATTGCTGGCAGCATCGATTTTAAAGCTGCTCGGCGGCGCTTCGGGGTCGATGACCTGTTTGACACATACGATTATATCCATCTGAAAGCAGGTCCTTTCTAGCAGTTTGAATTTGTTTACGGGGGTTTTCCGCTTAATTTTGCATCATATCCGCCGGCTATGTCAAACTCAGCACAACCACACGTTCGATACCCGCCAGGTCCCTGTATATATCAACTGCACCTGCGGGAAACGCGGTATTCAGTATGTCGGTCACCGCCACCACCTGCCCCAACCCTATCTCTAATAGCAGATTCCCTGATTCATTCAACTTTTCACCTGCCTGGCGGCACAGAGACCTGATGATGTCCAGTCCGTCTTTTCCGCCCTGCAACGCCACCTCCGGCTCGTAACTTAACGGTCCTTTCCGTGGCATATCCACTTTTCTCACGTACGGGAGATTGGCAATAATCATGTCGACAGGTTCTTTGAGGGGTTCCAGCAGGCTGCCCTTCAGCAGAACGACCCTCTCCGCCACGCCGTGTCGGCGGCAGTTAGCCCGGGCGACTTTTAGCGCTTCCGGCGAGATATCGGCGGCGTAGACAATCACGCCGGGGAGGCTCACCGCCAGGCTGATGGCGATAGCCCCGCAGCCGGTACCGATATCGGCTATCGTACGTACATCACGGCTTTCCGCCAGTTCCAGGGCTTTTTCCACCAGCAGCTCGGTTTCGGGTCGGGGGACAAGCACATTTCTATCTACTGTAAAATCGAGTCCGTAGAATTCACGGCGACCGGTAATATATGCCGTTGGTTCGCCGCAGCGGCGGCGCTCCAGTAATTCATCAAGGGCTTTTTCCTGTCCCGGACTCAAATCGTAGCCGAGGTCGGCATAAAGCTGTACACGGTTTATTCCCAGCACATGTCTCAGGAGAATCTCGCCCTCCAGCGAGGCGTCTTCAATGTTGCTGTCTTCCAGAACACTCCGGGATCTGGCTAAAGCCTGTCGGCAGTTCACACCGCCTGACCCTCCAGTTGCTTTGCCTGGTCCGCGGCGGTCAGCGTATCAATCAGTTCGTCTAATTCCCCGTCCATGAAGTGGGGCAGATTGTGCAGGTTCTGGCTGATACGGTGGTCGGTAATGCGGTCCTGGGGGTAGTTATAGGTCCTGATTTTTTCGGCGCGCTCTCCCGTGCCCACCTGCGACCGACGGTCCGACGTTATTTGCTCCTCCTGCTTGCGCTGCTCGATATCGAGGAGGCGGGTACGCAGGACGGAAAGGGCTTTTACCTTGTTCTGGAGCTGGGAACGCTCGTCCTGGCAGACGACGACCATCCCGGTGGGTACATGCGTCATGCGGATAGCCGTGGCTACTTTATTAACGTTCTGGCCTCCGGCGCCGCCGCTGTGAAAAACGTCTATCTTGAGGTCATCGGGATTAACCTCGATGTCCACTTCCTCCGCCCTGGGCAGAACGGCGACCGTAGCCGTGGAGGTATGGATTCTGCCGGAAGCCTCGGTGACCGGCACCCGCTGCACCCGGTGAACGCCCCTCTCGTACTTCAACCGACTGAAAGCGCCTTTTCCCCTGACCTCAAAGATAATCTCCTTAAAACCGCCGATACCGCTCTCGCTCATACTGAGAATATCGGTATGCCACCCCCGGTTCTGGGCGTAGCGACTGTACATGCGGAAGAGGTCGGCGGCAAAGAGAGCCGCTTCATTACCCCCCGTCCCCGCCCGTATTTCCATGATGATATCCTTCTCGTCGTTGGGGTCTTTTGGTATCAATGCCAGCTTGAGCTCCCCGGTGAGTTTGCCCAGTTTAGCTTCAAGCGATTCGGCTTCCTGCTTCACCATGGCAGCCATCTCTTCGTCATCGCCGGCATGCATGGACCTGACATCTTCCAGTTCTTTGGCGGCTTTTTTATAGTCCCGGTACAGCTTTATGATATCTTCGATGGATGCCTTCTCCTGCGCCAGTTCCTGCAACCGGCTGAGGTCGGTTGCCACTTCAGGCTGAGCCATCTTCTTATCTATCTCCCGGTAACGCTTATCGATTTTCTCAAGCTGTTCAAACATTGTGACACTCGCTTATCAAAATTATAGCACAGTGCCAGATACCCCTCCAAGCTCAGCTTGTTGCGAAATGGTTTATTTTCTTTATGAAATATTTTTTATGTGTCCTTATTATCATAATACTACTTGCATCATTTATTTTTTTGTGGTATATTTGAATTAAAAGAAGGATAGGAAAAGGGGGTAAAGCATGAATGGAACCAATGACGATAAAGGCTTTGTATTTCAACTTCATATGAGGGCACAACAGAAAGCACAAGAATATACCGAGCTCTTGCATGAACTGCAACGCCTTGAAGTTCGTATTGAACGAACTAAGCAATATGTTGAGCAACTGAATAATTTTCTAGTCGCAGAAGGGCAAAAGCCAATACATATAAGAGCAATATCACGTTCACAAAGTCCGGTAGGTAAACCTGGTAATCGTTCAAAAAGAATGCCTGTACGTAAAGTCAAATGGGAAGGAATGAGCATCAATGACATCATTATTCAAATACTGAATAACTCACCTGATTTCTCATTTCATCCTTCAGATATAATACCGCTAATATATGAAATAGAATCTGAACCTGATGTGAAGATGGTTTTACGAAATGTAAGGACAACTATGCAAAGAGGGGTTAGAGATGGGCGTTGGGAAAGAACTGGACGGGCTAAATTCAAAGCTAAAGTTAACGAGAAACAAGGAACACTAGCCAATGCATAATTGCCAAGATTGGGCGGGTGAGATAGCCCGCTTGGAATAAATAGTGGGGCTGGAAGGTCTCAACTTCACGGGTCGTGCCCTTCCAGCCCCGGAAAGGGATAAGAGAGTGATTTATCTTATTAGCAAAGCCACTTGGCTTACAATCCAAGTAACCTTATTATAGGGTTGCCCCCGAAAGGGGGCACACTCTAATAATCTATTTTACCACTTTTTTCGGTGTATTCCAATAGGAGCTTTTACATTTAGGGCATACTTTTAGTTCTGTCCTAATGTTTCCTGGCAGTCAAATATGCCCGCACCTTTCACACTTAAAAGCATGTATATTTACACGCCCCATACTATTATAATAATATTTGTCAAGTATATTACTATAGATATTTTCTTAAAAGGTAAAGCTGATTAAATTGACAAAACACGCCGTTTCACATTATAATCAAGCGTGTTCAGCATGCCCGTCGGCGGCAATCCGTGGACAAATACATCATAGTATTATCACCCCACCACATGATATTTAAAGCCTATTGATTTACCGGAAAAACAACGTGCTAACACCGGATAAAAGGAGTCAGGAAGATGACCATTACAGAAATGCTGGCCAGAAACGCCAGATTATTGCCCAACGCCCCCGCCATCATCGAGATAACGCCGAGCAAGGGTCTCAGGAAGACGATTACCTGGAAGGAGTTCGACGAACACGCTAACCGCGTCGCCAATGCCCTTATCTCCAGGGGGATAAAGAAAGGCGACGTCGTTATCCACCTGATGATGAATTCCACCAAGTGGCTCGAGGCTTATTTCGGGATACTCAAGACCGGCGCCATGGCGGCGCCGCTAAATTTCAGGTTCATCAGCCGACAGATAAAGTACTGCATCGACATCGCCGAGCCCAAGATTATGATTCTGGACCAGGATTTCACCGAGCGCGTTGCCGAGATTCGCGACCAGCTGCCGACGATTAAGAACTACATCTACGTTGGCGATAATCTGCCGGAAGGCATGGAAGCCTACGATGACGTTCTGCCAAAGTCATCGCCGGAACCTCCCGCAATTGAGCTTACCGGCGAAGATGAAGCCGGTCTGTACTTTACCTCCGGCACCACCGGCGACCCCAAGGCGACGCTGCTGTGCCATCGCAGTCTGGAGCATGTTGCCGTTAACGAAAATTACTCCCACCGGGAAACCAGGAAAGACTGCTTCCTGCTTATCCAGCCCCTCTACCATACCGGCGGCAAGATGCACTGGTTCGGCAGCTTTATTGCCGGAGCCAGAGCGGTCATGACCACCGGCGGTGAAAGGGTCACCGCCGAGTTGATTCTGAAAACCATCAATGATGAAAAAGTCACTATATGCATGCTGCTGGTCCCCTGGCTCCAGGACATCGTTACTGCACTTGATAGAGGCGACCTGAAGCTTTCCGACTACGACGTGAGTTCGCTGCGGCTGGTCCATTCCGGCGCTCAGCCCATCCCCCCGGTACTTGTCCGGCGCTTCCTGGAACACTTCCCCGATATTCAATACGAGGAAAACTACGGCCTGACCGAATCGGCGGGTCCCTGCATGCACCTGGGACTGGAAAACCTGCATAAACTGGGCTCGTTCGGCTACCCCAGAATCAATATCGACGCCCGGGTCGTCGACGATAAGGACAACGACGTCCCTCCCGGCACCGTCGGCGAGATGATTATCAAGGGTGCCAACGTCATGAAATGCTACTACAAGAACCCGGAAAAGACCGCCGAGACCTTAAAGGACGGCTGGCTGTACACCGGCGACCTCGTCCGGCAGGATGAAGAGGGTTTCATCTCCTACATCGACCGCAAGAAAGACCTGATTATCAGCGGCGGGGAAAACATCTTTCCGGTCGACCTCGAATCGGTGCTTATCGGCCAGCCCAAGGTCAAGGACGTCGCCATCATCGGCGTCCCGGACGACCGTTACGGCGAGGTGGTCGCCGCCGTCGTTCAGCCCAAGGAGGGCGTTGAACTGACCGAGGAGGAAATGAGGGCTTATTACGAACCGCAGCTGCCCAAGTATGCCTGGCCCAGGATTATCCTCTTCGGCGACGTACCGCGCAATCCCACCGGTAAAATCGAGAAGCCCAAGCTAAGGGAGCGTTACGTCGATGTCAGGTGGAATCCTAAACGCTAACTAACTGATTATCATCATTTGATAAGGAGAAAATTTTGGACTTTAAAGACTGTGTTGAATTCGCCAATGAGAACAAGGCATGCTACCTGGCAACCGCCGACGGTGACCAGCCGCGCGTCAGAGCGCTGGGCATGTGGTACGCCGATGAAACGGGTTTCTATTTCCAGGCGCAGAGCGTCAAGGCCGTGTGCAAGCAACTGGAAAAGAACCCCAAAGTAGAGATATACTACTGCACCAAAGACTTCAATAAAGTAATGAGGGTTTCCGGCAAGGTGAAATTTATTACCGATATGAAGATAAGGGCTAAATGCATCGAGGATAGGCCTTTTGTGAAGAACTTCGGGATTACCGAACCGGATAATCCCCTGCTGGTGGTATTCCAGGTATATACGGGTGAAGCCTATTTCTGGACAATGGCTGACAGCATGAAGGAAGCCGACATACCCAGGATTAAATTCGGCAAAGAATAGGAAAAACATCAGGCGTGGCTGATAAATACGGCAAGTATTTCTATAAAAATCCCGTTAAGCCGGGGAAATTCTGCAACAGACTGGTCTTTTACAGTCGAGAGCACCCGGAGGTTGGCGAAAAAGATTTTTCCGTCATCTGGAACTGCATCACCGAGCCATTCCTCATGGTGAAGGAAGCCCACTCACATGACTTCGAGCAGTTCCTGCATTTCTTCGGAGCCAACTCACAGGACATCACCGAGTTCGACGCCATAATCGAGATGTCACTCGGCGAGGAGGGCGAGAAACACATTATCACCGAGCCCACCGTCCTGCACATCCCCAAAGGCGTAATGCACTGCCCGCTGAATTTCAAGGTCGTCAATAAGCCGTTGATATTCATGAACGTAGCCCTGACGCCGCAGTACGTTACGGGACCTCCCGAAACGCCGCCGAAGCCCTGATACACCTGAGTGTTAGAGTTTTCCTTATACTCTGGACAACGCCGGTATTATCATATATAATTCTTTAGGTTATTATGGTCGTGAGTGTCTGATCAACGTAGAGCAGGAGTTGATACACCCTGCTCTATCGTTTTTATTAATGTTCAAAATAAGCCGGTCAGGCAGCGGTACACGCAGGTATAAATGACCGACCGGAAAATATAAACGCTAATCTTTAGGCTAGTAAAGCTTAACTGGAAGAGAGGAGATATGTTACCAGGAATATTTTGGATTGTACCCATCGCCGGGGTAATAACTATCATCTTCGCCATATTCCTCATCAGGAACGTCATGAAACGTCCCACCGGCACGCCGAAAATGAAGGAAATAGGCGATATCATCTTCCAGGGCGCCTGGGCGTTTTTAAAACGCCAGTACAGCACTATCGCCATGTACTCAGTGGCGATTGCCGTTATTATAGGTGTGCTGGTAGGTGTTCTCGGCGGGACTGAAGTGGAAGGAATGAGCGAACTGGAAATCGGCTGGCGTACCGGCGTAGCTTTTCTCGTGGGAGCTTTCTGCTCCGGGCTGGCGGGATTTATCGGTATGTACATTGCCGTTAAGTCCAACGTCCGCTGCGCCGCCGCCGCCCAGCAGAGTCTTACCGAGGCAGTTAACGTCGCCCTGCGCGGCGGCGCTGTCTCCGGATTTCTCATCACGGCGTTGAGCCTTATCGGCGTTACGGTTATCTTCTTCGCCTACGGCGGCAACAACACGCCGGAAATATCCCCCCATTTAATCGTCGGCTTCGGCTTCGGCGCCAGTTTCGTGGCTCTCTTCGCCCAGCTCGGCGGCGGTATTTATACCAAGGCGGCTGATGTCGGCGCCGACCTCGTCGGCAAGGTGGAGTCGGGCATACCGGAAGACGACCCGCGTAATCCCGCGGTCATTGCCGACCTCGTCGGCGATAATGTCGGCGACTGCGCCGGTCGTGGCGCCGACCTTTTCGAGTCCACCGCCGCCGAAAATATCGGGGCGATGATACTCGGCATCGCCGCTTATCTGGCGACGGAAAACGTGGCCTGGATTCTGTTCCCGCTCTGCGTACGCGGTTTCGGCATGATTGCCAGCATGATAGGGTTGTTCTGCGTCAGGGCAAAAGAAAGTGAAAACGCCATGAACGCCCTCAACCGCGGCTATTTCGTGGCTATCGGGCTGTCCGTAATCGGGCTGGCCGTTACCGTTCATCTGATGCTGGACAACTGGTGGCTCTTTGGCGCCGGTATGATTGGCATCATCGCCAGCGTCGTCATCGTCTTCATCACCCAGTACTATACCGAGGCGCGTTACAGGCCGGTGCAGGAAATCGCCGACGCCTCCAAGACAGGACCCGCCACCAATATTATCATGGGGATGTCGGTGGGTTTCGCCACCACTTTCGCCACGGCGCTGGTTATCGGCATCGCTCTCCTGCTGGCATACTGGATGGGGAATGAAAGCGGCGTTCACGGCGCCGGAGCCTTCGGCACTGCCGTTGCCACCATGGGCATGCTGATGACCTGCCCTTACGTCCTTTCGATGGACACCTTCGGGCCGATTACCGATAACGCCAACGGCATCAACGAAATGGCCGGCGCCGGACCCGAAATCCGCCGCATAACCGACCGCCTGGATGCCGTCGGCAATACCACCAAAGCCCTGACCAAGGGTTACGCCATGGTTTCGGCCGGTCTGGCGGCTTTCCTGCTCTTCCAGGCTTATCTGGACAGGGTTTCCTTTCTCAAGTTCGGCGAATCAGGACTGTATAACATCGTCAATATCGCCAAAATCGAGGTCTTCGTCGGGGCGCTGCTGGCCGCCATGATTGTCTACCTCTTCAGTGCCTGGGCTATCAAGGCCGTCGGCAAAACCGCCTCCAAGATTATCGAGGAAGTCCGCCGCCAGTTCCGCGCCGACCCCGAGATACTGAATCCCAAGGACCCCGAGCATCCCCACCAGCCGGACTACGGTAAAGCCGTGGACATCACCACCCGCGCCGGACTGCGCGAAATGATTGCTCCCGGACTGCTCCCCGTGCTGGGGCCGATAGTTATCGGCGTCATTTTCCGCTTCATTCCGGGTTACGATGCCGCGATGGCAGTGGCGGCAGTGCTCATGGTGGGCACCATCGCCGGTATCCTGCTGGCGTCGTTCATGAACAACGGCGGCGGCGCCTGGGACAACGCCAAGAAGATGATTGAGGACGGTCAGCTTAAAGACGAAAGCGGCGTTGTCCTGGGTAAGGGGACTCCCGCCCACTCGGCCGCCGTCGTCGGCGATACCGTCGGCGACCCGCTGAAAGACACTGCGGGACCTTCCCTGCACGTTCTGGTGAAACTCCTGGCAACCATCACCCTGGTGATGTGCCCACTGTTCATCGCTGTCTAAAAGAGTTTTAAAGAAAGATATAAGGGGCATGATATTCAGGGTCATGCCCCTTTTTTATCTTATTATTTCAAAAACGGATTAGCCCGCTTCTCCGTGGCTATTGTTGAATCAGGCCCGTGGCCGGGATGGACGATAGTCTCCGGGGGCAATGTAAGCAGCTTGGTCTTTATGCCGTTGATAAGGGCGTCACCGTCGCTATCTATCAGGTCGTACCTGCCGATGCCGTAGTTGAAAAGCGTGTCCCCGGTAAAGACATGCCCCTCCCCCACAATGCTGATGCCGCAGGGCGTATGCCCCGGCGTGTGCAGGACCCTGAAATGAAGGTCGCCTATCTCTATATCGTCGCCTTCTTTAAGAATGCGTTCCGGCTTGGGAGCTCCCTCGAAAGACGACTCGTAAACGTAGCTCGGCGATTGGGGCAGATATCTGGCGCACTCGGCGTGGGCGGCCATCCCAGCCCCGGTGGCTTCCTTAACCGGTGCCGCCGCCCCCACGTGGTCGGGGTGGCGGTGGGTCAGGACTATGAGCTTTATCTTGAGTCCCAGTTTATCGACCGCCCGTAGTATCTCTTTTGGTTCCGCGCCGGGGTCGATTATCATGCCTTCTTTAGTCGCCTCCGAGCCGACGATATAGCAGTTGCTGGCATACGGTCCTACCACCAGTTTCCTGACTATCAAGAGAGCCTCCCGTTAACCTCCGCGATATCAATATTATACCCGAAAGATACCAGATTTTCATTTCGTGCGGGTACTTGCGCCGTTTCTCGAGGATACGTTAAACTGTTCTGGGTAGACTTCTCCCCGATATGATCAACACAGGGGGACTGACTTGGCAGATATACGCCCGTTTCGCGGCACGTATTACAATCCCTCGCTGGTGAAAGACCTGGCGAAGGTTATCTGCCCACCCCACGACATCATCTCTCCGGAGTTGCAGCAGCAGCTTTACCGGCGCAGCGAGCATAATTTCGTCCGGATTGAATACGGCCGCGAGTTCCCTCAGGACAAGGACCAGGACAACCGTTATACCCGCGCCGTGACATTTCTGAAAACGTGGCTGGGAAAGGGCGTCCTGAAAAAAGATGATACTCCCTCAATCTACGTTGACGAGCATCAGTTCACGCTAAACGGTAAAAAATACCGCCGGCGCAATCTCAATTGCCTGGTCAGGCTGGAGGAATGGGACACCATGACGATACGCCCCCACGAAGGGACTTTCCCCCATGCCAAAACCGACCGCCTGAATCTTCTCTGGGCAATGCAGGCCAATACCAGCCCTATCATGGCTCTCTACGAAGACCGTGAAAAGCGTTTATCGTCCGTACTCGACGACAAATCAGCCCCGGATAAGCCTTTCCTGAGCATTCAGGACGGGAACGGGGAGAGCCACCGGATACGGGCTATCAGCGATACCGGTACCCACCGGCAAATCAACGACTGCCTGGCAGGGCAGCCGCTTTATATCGCCGATGGTCATCACCGTTACGAAAGCGCCCTGGCTTACCGCCGGGAAAGGCACGCCTACGACGATTCGGTTTCCGGTGATAAGCCCTATGATTTTGTGATGATGTCCCTGGTAGATATCAACGACCCCGGCCTGGTAATCCTGCCGGCGCACCGGCTGGTCAGGGGTATAGCGCCATCGGCAATCGATAACGTCTTAACCGGCTTGAAAACATGCTTCGTCGTAGAAGAACATGCCTTAAACAGAGGAAATTTAATATCGCAAATCAGCCCGCTCCTCTCCGAAAAAAGCGATGAAGTGAAATTGATAATGTACGGACTGGCTCAGGAGACTCTCTATTTATTGAAGCTGCGTGACATGAACCTGGTGAAATCGATGATACCGTATTTCCATACCGAGCTTTACCAGAAGCTGGACGTAAGCATTGTCGACCACGTCATTCTTGAAGAGCTACTCGGCTTAACTCACGAAATGGCCGGCGTCCATCTCGACTACACCAACGATGCCCTGGATGCCGTTAACCGCGTGACGGACCGTGAGTACCAGCTGGCTTTCCTCGTAAATCCGGTAAACCCCGGTGTCATCAAGGCTATCGCCGATAGCGGCGACCGTATGCCGCGTAAATCCACCTATTTCTATCCCAAGATACCCGCCGGGCTTATCTTCTATAGTTTCATTTAGATATTCCCTGTACCAACCTATCCCGGTTGATTCCATCGGTGAACGTTTGACGCCTAGCTGGCATAATATAGTATAATAAACTATCAACCGGGGAGATGAAGCTGTGTCTGTAGAGGATGAACTATCTCGTTTTTCACCTGAAACCGATACCCTGCTGACCATCGGCGTTTTTGACGGCGTCCATCTGGGACACCAGCGCCTGGTCGCGGAGTTGCTGGCGCAGGCTGCCCGGAGGCGTTTGCTTTCCGGCGTGGTGACCTTTCGCCAGCATCCCGAGGACCTGCTTAATTCCGGTAAAAAACTCCCCTTTATCACCGATATCGTTACCAGGACGAGGCTGTTGAAAGAAGAAGGGGTTGACTTTGTAGTGCCGCTGTCGTTCACAACCCAATTAGCGCAACTCGATGCCCGTACGTTTATCGGGCTGCTGCAGAAATACCTGAAGATGCGCGGCATGGTAATCGGCTCGGACTTCGCCCTGGGAAAGGGAAGGGAAGGCGATATCGGTACTATTAAGAAACTGGGACGCGAAATGGGATTTAACGTTACCGTGGTACCGCCGCTGGAAATTAACGGCGAAGTGGTCAGCAGTACCGCTACCAGACAGGCGCTGGCTGACGGCGATATGGGCAGGGTGCACGAACTGACCGGTCGTTACTACAGCCTCCGCGGCAGGGTGGTGACCGGGGCGGGGCGGGGCGAAGGCATCGGCTTTCCCACCGCTAACCTGCACGTGAGCCCCGGCCAGGCTATCCCGCCGGACGGCGTCTATGCCAGCCTGGCACACGCCAACGGTAAAACATACCAGTCGATGACCAATATCGGTTGTGACCCTACCTTCGGGGACAACGAGCGTACCGTGGAGTCTTTCCTCATTGACTATCACGGCGACCTTTACGACCACAAGCTGTCGGTCGACTTCGTCGTAAGGCTCCGTAACGAGAAGAAATTCAAAAACGCCGGTGAACTAAAAAAACAGCTTGCCGAGGACATACGGCAGGGAAAGACGGTATTCGACTCGATGGGCATCAACTGATTGGGGAGTGCGGCAAAATCAAGGAGATTTCATGGCATCATCCATAGACAAGCAGGTTGCTACTTATGTGCAGGGCGCTGAGTTCGGCGATTCCCAGATTAAGGAAATGATGGCTAAGGAGTTAAAGCAGAAACTCGTCGAAGCCGAATCTGAGAACCGGCCGCTCAGGGTCTATTGCGGCTATGACGTCACCGCCCCCGATATCCACCTGGGACATATGGTTATCTTGAGAAAGATGCGCAAGTTTCAGGACTTCGGGCACGACGTAACTTTCCTCATCGGCACCTTTACCACGCTGATTGGCGACCCCAGCGACCGCGACGAGGCCCGCGCCGAAGCGCTGCAGGAAGAAGTGAAGAAAAACGCTCAAACTTACGCCGACCAGGCACTTAAAATACTCGACCCGAAGAAGACCAAGGTCCGCTACAACTACGAATGGCTGAGCAAATTGACCTTTGCCGAGGTTATCAGCATGGCATCGTTCTTCACCGTCCAGCAGTTCCTCGTCCGCGACCGACTGCGCAACCGCTACGAAAAGAACGACCCCATCTGGCTGCGCGAACTGCTCTACCCGCTGGCGCAGGGCTACGACGCTGTTTTTTTAAAAGCGGATGTACAATTGGGAGGTACCGAGCAGCTTTTCAACTTAATGGCGGGGCGCCGGCTTCAGGAAGCCTTCGGGCAGAAACCGCAGGTATGCCTCACCTACCCGGTACTGGTGGGCACCGACGGCGTTCAGAGAATGAGCAAGAGCACAGGCAACTACATCGGCGTTGACGAACCTCCAGAAGATATTTACGGTAAAACGATGTCTATCAGTGATGACAATATTATGATATATTTTGAATCACTTACCGATACTTCCGTCGAAGAACTCAAGGACATGAGAAACCAGCTTGCTCATAATCAGGTCAACCCGATGGATTTAAAGAAACGCCTGGCGAAAGACATTGTGACCCAGCTTTACGGCGAGAAGGAAGCACAAGAGGCAGAAGAACATTTTGAAAAAGTGGTGCAGAAAAAGGAACTTCCAGATGAGATACCCAAGCATAAGGCTTCTTCAGAAAAGATACCTATAAGTCGTTTTCTCGTTGAAGCCAAAAAAGTATCGAGTCGTAGTGAAGCATATCGGTTGGTTCAACAAGGTGCCGTAGAAAAAAACGGCGTAAGAGTTACTAACCCCAACGACCCAGTTAATGTAGGTGATATTATCAGAATAGGCAAAAAAGGTGGCTATATCAAAAGCACCTAGTATACCAATAACATTATTAAGGAGTTAAACACATGGCACAGATGCGCGTTCCCGGTCCCACTCCCTGTCCACCGGAGGTTTTACAGGCGATGGCCTGGCCTATGGTCAACCACCGCGGTCCGGAGTTCCATAAGATGCTCGCGGACGTTACCGCGGACCTGAAAAAGGTGTTCCAGACCAAAAACGACGTACTATTGTTGACCGGATCCGGTACGGGGGGGCTGGAAGGGGCGGTGGTGAATACGCTTTCGCCGGGGGACAAGGTGCTGTCGGTCTCTATCGGCGTTTTTGGCGACCGCTTTGCCAATATCGCTAAAGAATTCGGCGCCGACGTTACCCATATGAAGGTAGAATGGGGCAAAGCCGCCGACCCCGATGCCGTGAAGAAAGCTGTTAACGATAATCCCGGCGTTAAAGCCGTGCTGGCAACGCACAATGAGACTTCCACCGGCGTCACCAACGACCTGGGCGCTATCTGTAAGGTTGTTAAAGACGCCGGCAAGCTGCTTATCGTCGATGCCATCAGCAGCCTGGGCTCCATCAACCTCCCCGTCGACGACTGGGGCTGCGACGTCGTTATTACCGCCTCACAGAAAGGCTGGATGGTCCCGCCCGGCATGGCGATGGTCAGCGTCAGCCCGGAAGCCTGGAAAGCCCACGCCGCCGCCAAAATGCCGCGTTTTTACTGGGACTTTAACAAGGCAAAGCAGTTTTTCGATGATAAGAAGGAGAACCCCTGGACGCCGGCAGTATCCATCGTCTACGCGTTTACGGTGGCTCTGAAGATGATGCATAATGAAGGAATTCACAATGTCTTCAAACGCCATACCCGGATAGGGCAGATGACCCGCGACGGCATTAAAAAGCTGGGGCTTCCCCTCTTTGCCGAAGAAAGCCATGCCTCGAATACGGTCACGGCGGTGGGTATCCCGGCCGGGCTCGACGGCAAGAAGCTGCGCCAGGTCCTCCGCGAAGAATATAAGGTAGTGCTTGCCGGAGGACAGCAGACCCTCGACGGCAGGATTTTCCGCATCGGCCACCTCGGCATGGTTAATGAAAGCGATATAAAAGAAATACTGAGAGCAATCGAAAAAGTCCTTCCTTCAGCCGGTTTTAAGAAATAGTCACGGTATAAGGATGTAAATATGGCAGTAAAACGGAAGAAAGTACTGATTACCGACCCGGTTTCCGAAGAGGGTATTGAAATCCTGCGTAAAGAAGCCCAGGTGGACGTCAAGACCGACCTGAAGCCGGAGGAAATTATCGGCATCATCGACGAATACGAAGCTCTGGTGGTACGCAGCCAGACGAAAGTGACGGAGGATATCATAAAGGCAGGTAAGAAGCTTCAGGTTATCGCCCGGGCCGGCGTCGGCATCGACAATGTCGATGTCGATGCTGCGACGCGTTACGGCATGGTCGTCGTCAACGCCCCTACCGGCAATACCGTGTCCGCCGCCGAGCATTCCATTGCCATGCTGTTAGCCTCGGCGCGCAATATCCCCCAGGCTAACGCCGTCCTGAAAAACGGTATCTGGAAGCGTAACGACTTCATGGGCTCCGAGCTGCGCGGTAAAACCCTCGGTATCATCGGCCTGGGCAACGTCGGCTCCGAGGTAGCGAGAAGGGCGCAGGGCTTCGATATGAGAATCCTTGCCAACGACCCTCTGGTCTCGCTGGAATATGCTAAAAAGCTGCAGGTAGAGCTCGTTGACTTAAAACAACTATTAAAGGAGTCGGACTTCATCACGCTGCACCTGCCGCTGACGCCCCAGACCAGGAAGATAATCGGCGCCAGCGAGCTGGCACAGTGCAAGCCCACCGCCCGCATTATCAACTGCGCCCGGGGCGGTCTCATCGATGAGGAGGCGCTGGTCAAAGCCGTCCGGGAGAAGAAACTGGCCGGGGCGGCTATCGACGTTTTTGAAAAGGAGCCCACTACCCAGAGCATCCTCTTCAGCGTGGACAATATAATCGTTACGCCGCACCTCGGCGCCTCCACCACCGAGGCGCAGGTACTGGCAGCCCGGGACGTCGCCGAGCAGATAGTTGATGTTTTCCGGGGACAACCGGCGCGGTCGGCTGTTAACGTCCCCTACGTGCCCTCGGAGACCCTAGAAGCGCTGGCGCCGTATATGAAGCTGGCTAATACGTTATGTAAACTGGTCTATAAGCTGTCCGAGGGGCAGGCTAAGAGCATTCGCATCAAATACGACGGTGATATAGCCAATTATGACACCAATCCCCTCAAAGCCGCCGTCGTCGGCGGTCTGCTCGAGGGCATCAGCGAAGAAAGGGTCAACATCGTCAACTGCAATCTGATAGCCGCCAAGCGCGGCCTATCCGTTGTTGAGGAGAAAGAAACCACCTGCGCCAACTACGCCAGTCTGCTTACCGTAGCGATAACGACCACCTCCGGTAATTATACCGTGGCCGGTACCGTCATGAACGGCGAAGCCCACATCGTCAGAATCAATGACTACTGGCTGGATATCGTTCCCACGCCCGGTTCTTACTTCCTGTTCAGCGACCATAAAGACCGGCCCGGACTCATCGGCGCAGTGGGCAAGATAACCGGCGATGCCGATATCAATATCAGCTTCATGCACCTGGGGCGACTTAAAAAGCGAGGCCAAGCCCTGCTGGTCCTCATCCTGGACGAACCCCTGCCGGAGGAGCAGCAAAAACAGATCCTCGATATACCGGATGTCTACTCGGTGAAACTGGTAGCGCTGTAATTTCCCCTGAATTTTCGCGTGTTATCTATTCCTACGCTGACCCGCTTACGCTAAAGCTTCAACGGGCAAACCGCCCTGGTATCATTCTCAACTTAGCCCGTGAAAGTCAAGGGCGTTCAAGAGGATCGAAGCCCCTCTTTCTATTATTTCCCCCTCTCAAACAAAAGGTATAACATAATCTATTCATAAAACTGTTTGAGAGGGGGATAAAGGGGGTGAGGAAGCACAACTGAACGTATGTAAGCAGTACTAAATCAATTGACTTGACATATTTGCGGTGTTATCATGATTTCAGAGATAGAACGATATGTCGGCACTGACTGAGCTTTACGAGCAGATAGCGCTTTGCCAGAAATGTGAAATCGCCGCACGGCGTACCAAGGTCGTCCCCGGGGAAGGCGCCGAAGATGCCGATATCATCTTCATCGGCGAGGCGCCCGGCTGGCACGAAGACCAGCAGGGTCGTCCCTTTGTCGGCCCGGCCGGGCAGTACCTAGATAAGCTGCTGGCTTCCATAAATCTGAGTCGCCGGCAGGTCTACATCGCCAATGTCATCAAGTGCCGTCCCCCGGATAACCGCGACCCCCTCCCCACCGAAATACAGAACTGCCGCCAGTGGCTGGACGAACAGATTGAGATAATCAAGCCCAGAATGATTGTCACCCTGGGACGCTACTCCATGGCGAGGTACTTCCCGGGCAAGACTATCAGCAAGATTCACGGCACGGCTCAAAAACGCGACGGTATTCTATATTATGCCATGTATCACCCCGCCGCCGCTCTCCACCAGCAGAGCCTGAAACAGGCTATCGAAGTCGATATGCAAAAAATACCTGAAATCCTGTCTGAAGCCAGCGGCATTCAGGAAGACCGGTCATCCGCCGGGGACGAACAGCAGTTAAACATGTTCGAGGTTTAATATTATGGCTAGCCCGAAGTTAAAGTTAATCCCCCTCGGTGGTCTCGGTGAAATCGGCAAGAACATGATGGTGCTGGAATATGAAAAAGACATCATCATCATCGATGCCGGTCTCATGTTCCCGGAGGAAGAGATGCTCGGCATCGACCTGGTTATCCCCGACCTCAGCTACGTTACCGAAAGGAAAGATAAAGTACGCGGTATTGTCATCACCCATGGACATGAGGACCACATCGGGGCTCTGCCCTACCTGCTGCCCCAGCTCGATAACGCACCGGTTTACGCGACCAAACTCACCAACGGGCTTATCCGTGTCAAACTCAAGGAAAGAAAGACGCGAGAGGGGGTCAACTTAAAAATACTCGAACCCGGCAAGGAAATCAGTCTCGGCAGATTCAGAATCGAGCTATTCCCTGTCTGCCACAGCATTCCGGATGCCGCCGGCGTTATCATACGTACCCCGGTGGGAACCGTCATTCACAGCGGCGATTTTAAGGTCGATTACACCCCGGTCAGCGGCAGACCCACCGACCTTTCCCGGCTTTCCCAGCTGGGCGCCCAGGGGGTGCTGCTGTTTCTCTCCGATTCCACTTACGCCGAGCTCCCCGGATACACACCTTCCGAGCAGACGGTCGGCGAGTCGCTGGACCACGTCATCGCCAGCGCCCCGGGCAGGGTAATCGTCACCACCTTTTCTTCGCTTATCTCACGCGTTCAGCAGGTCATCGATGCCGCCGCCAGACACCAGCGGCGCGTTTTTATCATCGGCCGCAGCATGACCGATACGGTGCGCATCTCCCTGGAACTGGGCTACATCAATGCTTCGGAAGGCACGCTGGGCCGCATCGACGAAATCAAGGGACTGCCTCCGGAGAAGATAGTCATGGTGACCACCGGCAGCCAGGGAGAACCCACCTCCGCCCTGGTACGCATGGCTAACCGCGACCACCGCCACGTGAACATCCAGCGCGGCGATACGATCGTTCTCTCGGCAACGCCCGTCCCCGGCAACGAGTCCCTGGTCAACAGGACAGTTGATAACATCTTCAAGCTGGGGGCCCGCGTCATCTACGATAAACTGGGACAGGTGCATGTCCACGGCCACGGCAGCCAGGAAGAACTGAAGCTGGTACTCAGTCTGGTCAAGCCCAAATACTTCGTCCCGGTCCACGGCGAGTACCGGCACCTGAGCCTCCATGCCCGGCTTGCGGAATCGATAGGCATTCCCGAGAACAATGTCTTCGTCATGGAAGACGGCGACGTTCTCGAACTCAGTGCCAACTCGGCAAAAATTAACGGCAAGGTCAGTTCGGGGCATGTCTACGTCGACGGCTTGAGCGTCGGCGATATCGGCGGCGTTGTCCTGCGCACGCGCCGGATGCTTTCCCGTGACGGTATCGTCGTGGTCATCATCGCCGTCAACCGCCAGAGCGGCAAACTGGTCGGCCGACCCGACATCGTTACGCGGGGCTTTATAGATACCCGCGAATTCAAGGGCATGATGAACGAAAGCCGCGAACTGCTGGCGAAGACACTCGACCACAGCGGCGGCCGCGTCGCCGAATGGAGCTTTATCAATAACAAGGTCAGGGATACCCTGGAAAAATTTTATTACGACAGGACCAAGCGGCGCCCGATGATACTCCCCTTTATGGTTAAAGTATAAGCTCGTATTTTCAATATATCAGGAGCATTATGGCCAGGAAGAAAGCCCCCAAAAAACCAACCAAGAGAGATATTAAAAAGTCAACGAAACCGAAACCCAGGGAAAAGCCCCAGCAGAAACGTTCTACAGGGGGTTTCTTCCAGTTCCTGGTGTCCAGACCGATGCGCCGGTTCTTCATGATAGTTATTGTCCTGGTCGTGCTGTTTATATTCCGGGATAGTCTGGAGAGTGCCTTCGATACAATCCGCAGAACTCTGGGCTGGGGTTCCATCTTAATCGTCATCGGTCTCTCCGCTCTCATTAGCGTAGCATGGCGGCGCCAGTTTGGTTCGGTTATCCGTCACTGGCACCAGTGGCTGGGAGGCATCGCCTTCGGCCTGGCTGTCTGGGGCATACTTGCCACTATCAAACCCGACCTTGACGGTCTGTTCTACGAAGGCCTCGGGGGCAGCTTCGGCAAGGACATAGTCGATTATCCCAACTATAATATCATCTACGCATTACGCATTCTCGCCCTGGTCGTCATCGGCATTATCCTGGTAGCCCCGCGCCAGAGCCTCCGGGCGATAAGGACTTTCTTGTTCTGGGTTAACGATAGATTCAAGAGGGCGCCGGCCGCTCCAAAGCCGGAAAAGAAGGTGGTAGCCACCCCCACACAGCGCGTTATTCATACCCGACCCCAGATTGGTGAAAAGCCGCCCATGCCCGAAGTGATGAAAACGCCGCTGGTACCACCGGAGGTCACCACGTCCCGAAAGAGGCTGGAAGAGCTCGCGGAAAAGGCATCCGCTCTCAAGGCTGCCGCCGCCAGACCTCCCGATATTGCCAAGCCCGCCGAAAAAGAAAAGGAGACTGATACTACCAAGCCTGCCGAAGCCGGCCCCTCCGGACAGGAACTGCGCCAGGTAGCCGAAGACGTCTGGAAGAAGTACGGGCAGACGCAGGATTTGCAGGTCGTCGACGGCTGGCGCCTGCCTCCGGTCGATATCCTGGATATATCCCCCGAAATCCAGTTCAGCCAGGCGGATAATATCCAGCGGTCGCGGCTTATCGAAGAAACGCTGGCAAGCTACGGCGTGGAAGCCAAGGTGGTGCAGATTAACGCCGGTCCCACCGTTACCCAGTTCGGCGTGGAACCCGGCTGGGACAGGAAGTTCAAGGAGATTAAAGAAAAAGACGAGAACGGCAACGTCCAGATAAGGCTAGAAGAAGTATCCAAGACGAGAGTCAAGGTGGATAGAATCAACAACCTGGCTAACGACCTGGCGCTGGCGTTAGCCGCGCCCACCATCCGGATAGAAGCCCCTGTCCCCGGGAAAGGCTTTGTCGGCATCGAGGTCCCCAACATGACATCGGACATGGTCAGTCTCCGCAGCGTGGTGGAGACCAACGCCTTCCAGAAGCTGGCAGCCAAGACCAACATGGCGCTGGCGCTGGGCAAGGGTGCCGGCGGTGAAGCCGTAGCCGCCGACCTTACCAAGATGCCCCACCTGCTTATCGCCGGGGCTACCGGCAGCGGCAAGACGGTATGCCTGAATACCGTGATCTGCTGCCTGCTAATGCATAACACGCCCAACGATATCCGCCTGATCCTGGTCGACCCCAAGCGGGTGGAAATGACGCAGTACAACAGCGTACCCCATCTGGCGGCGCCGGTAATTACCGATTCGCGGAAAGCCATCGATACCCTACGCTGGCTGCTGCAGGAGATGGACGGCCGTTTCCTGAAGTTCTCGGCGGCCGGGGCGCGCCATATCGAGGCATATAATAAGGATAAAACGGGCACTGAGAAACTACCCTACCTGGTGCTGGTTATCGACGAGCTTGCCGACCTGATGATGGCAGGCTTTGACGAGGTCGAAAGCAGCCTGTGCCGGCTGGCACAGATGGCGCGCGCCACCGGTATCCATCTGGTCGTGGCGACGCAGCGTCCCTCGGTGGACGTGGTCACCGGACTCATCAAAGCCAACTTTCCCACCCGCATCAGCTTCGCGGTGACCTCCCAGGTGGACTCGCGTACCGTCCTCGACGGCGCCGGGGCGGAGAAGCTTTTAGGGCGGGGCGATATGCTTTACATGCCCACCGAAGCCGCTAAGCCCAAGCGTTTACAGGGATGTTTTCTTTCCGACGCCGAGATAGAGCGGCTGGTCTATTTCTGGGCTAGCCAGCAGATGGAGGGACCCGACCGGCTGAAGATGGAAGCCATAGTAGCCGCCACGTCTTCCGGTACCATCGGCGGACACCCCCGCGACCCCCTCCTGGAGCAGGCAAAAGAGCTCGCCAATCAGTACAGCGAAATCTCCACCTCTTTTTTACAGCGGAAACTGCACATCGGCTACCCCCGCGCCGCCCGACTCAAAGAACAGCTTGACGCCGTGCTGGAACAGGAACAGGAGGAGCAGTTAACTGATAGTAGTACAGATGTGGATGAAGAAAGAAAAGACATCCACTACTAACTAGAGGTTATTCTTCTCTCTTTCTAACATTAGTTCAACAATCCCTCGTATATTTGCTTGCAATTTCTTAATTCTCGCGGTAAAATCGACTTTGCAGGTTTTTACAGTTCCTATGTGAATAACTGATAGCAGCAGGGGGATAAGATGGAAAATTCTGCTAATGACGCCAGCCGAAATACTCAAGATAGTTCTTCGAAAAAAGCCGTTTTTCGCCCTAATGATAAAATTGTATTTCCCGGCGGTTGTATCGGATGCCTTGCATCCAGCCCAAAACACCAGCTTCAGCTAAACATTCTCGTTACCCGACAAAATGTTAAATCAGGTACAACGGGCAGTACTATCGGGGGAGTGGTCGGATTTGCATTAGGTGGATTTATAGGTGCAGCCGCCGGAACCGTAATTGGGGGAGCCCTGTCTGGAGATCATTCATCTTCCACGCTTCCATTGATTATACCCATATGCGAAACCTGCCTGTCGAAAATTGATAACCAGTTGAAAAAAATCAATGACCCAAATACTGCAATCATAACAACCCCATATTTTACGCGAGAAATTGAAGAGGGGTTCATTGTTATTACTTTTAGCAATACGGACTACGCCGGCCAGTTCCATAAACTCAATAAAGGACTGGTATTTACCTCCCTCGCCGAGGCTATTTCACAAGAATTACGTTCTCAAGCACCGACGTCCTCCGCAGAGCAAGAAGATTCACAATTACTCCTGGATATGCTGCTGCCGAATATGCCCGACAGGAATTGGTATCGGCAGCCCGATATTCCTCCTAAGAAGCTGAACAACGCCATCGCTTCATATGCAAAAAATATTACGCCGGAGAGCGTTATCGGTCTTGCTGATGGTTCGGTCATGGGTTCCGCCAAAGACGGCTGCATCCTGACTTCAGAAGGGATATATTACAAATCAACGTTAAGCCGAGGGCAATTTTTCTGGAGAGGAATCCAGAAAGCTCACCTTAAAAATAAAAGTACTATGGAACTGGTTCTTATATCGGGGAAAACGGCAACCATCGATTGCGTGTGTTTAGACAAGATAATGTCAATACTGGCGGAATACGTCAATAAAATGGTGATATTAACCCATGCCAAGGAATCCAGCTCTACCGATAAAGACAAACCCAAACAAGAAAGTCTGGTATCACTCATGGACAAATATCTACCGAATATGCCTGATGAGCATTGGTATCGGCAGCCTGATATTCCTCCCAAGAAACTGAAGAACGCTATTTCTACATATGCTAACAGTATTACACCGGAGCAGGTTCTTGGTCTGGCCGATGGTACACTATTTGGGTCTGCTAAAGAAGGCTGTCTTCTGACTTCAGACGGTATGTATTTTAAAACATCGCTAGGTCAAGGACAGGTTTTCTGGAAAGATATCCAGAAAGTCAATGCCAATAAGAATTTGCTAGAATTCGTTCTTGCCTCGGGTAAAACGGCAAACATCGAATGCTTCGGTTATTACAGTATGGCTGCAGCGCTGCCAGAATTCATTACCCAAATGACGACGTTAACCACTACTACCGAATAAATAAAGCGTTTCTTCCAGAAAATAATACTTGAGTCGAGTCTTGTTCTTCACTTTGATTTATAAATAACCGTATCCCCAGAACACCCCTACAACTATCGCCGCAGAGACTATCGCCCCCGCCGCTACCTGCACCGCCGAGTGCTGCTTTAACGATATCCTCGCCCACGCCACCGGCGGCAATAAGACGACTGTCCATGCAGTAACCACACCGTAGACGATAATCAATACCGCCACCGCCCCGGACATGAACGCCGTGTGCAGGCTTATCTTCCAGCACAGGTTGATAAACATGAAGACGATTACCGACGCCAGACCTGCCGCGAAGGCGGCTTCCAGCAGCTCGGGTCCCCCGCACCAGCGCAGCACCACGTAGCCGATAGCCCCCAGGCCGGTAGCCAGAAGGTAGACCGTCGTTCGCTGCTGGCGGGGATTGATAAAGACGCCGTCCATTTTCTTGATTCTCACCAGGTAGACAACCGCCCCCAGGACCGGCAGCACGCTCAGAACCACCGAAATCGCCGCCCATTTCAGGGCTTCGCCCGTAGTGGACGTATCCCGGAAAGCCAGCAAGACCATGACGACTAAACTCGCCAGGAAAGGATTGAGTACGTTGGTGGTAAGCTTTGCCAGCGTTTCTCTCATGTTTCCTTAAAATGATATACTTAATATAGCTTAATTAATTCCATTCTGGCAAAAAGAAAGTCATAATTATGGCAATTATCGTTAACGACGACGATATCCGCATCGAAAAGCTGACGCTGGGACCTTACGAAACGAATGCCTATATCGTCGTCTGCGGCAGGACCGGGGAAAGCCTGGTGGTGGACGCTCCGGCGGATGCTTCTAAGATAATCGATGGCCTCAACGGCACTCAGCCCCGCTATATCCTGCTGACACATGACCATTACGACCATACCGGTGTCATGACATCATTACGTTCAAGGCTAAAAGTGCCCCTGGCGACGCATCCAGATAGCGCCTATCAGCTCAAGACTCCCCCGGAAATCCTGCTTAACGACGGCGACAGCCTCATGCTGGGAAAGCTGAAAATAGACGTGATATACACCCCGGGACATACGCCGGGGGGACTCTGCTTCAAAATCGGGAAATACCTGCTCGCCGGCGATACCGTTTTCCCCGGAGGCCCCGGCCACACGGGGAGCCCGGCTGACTTCAATCAACTATTGAAATCCATCACGGAGAAAATCTACACATTGCCCGACGATACCATGATACTGCCGGGCCACGGCGACGGCACCACCGTCAAGAAATCAAGGGAAGAATACACCGTCTTTGCCTCCCGCCCCCACCCCGATAACCTCTGTGGCGATGTCCTCTGGGCATCCCCCTAATATCGCATCTGGATGCGGTAAAAAGCCTCGCCGTATTCGAAATCCTCGCCTTCGGCGTTCATCCTGGCGAAGTCTTTCATGCGGTTTCGCATCTCCGGAGGTATATCCCCCACCTGGCTTTGGTGACAAGCCAGAGCCGCCATCTTAACATCCAGCGTATCCGTGATGTCCAGTCGGTAGTTGGGCTCTTCGGCGGCCCAGAACCACATCTCCCTGACCTTGTGCGGCTCCAGTCCCTCGTCGAGCAGTTCCGGATAAGAAAGATGGTCGCGGGAATACGGGAAAACGGCGTCCAGCGTTACCATCCCGGCAATACGGTGGTCGCGGTGCCACATGTATTTCCGGTACGGGTCAGCCGTAGCTACGGCGAAAGGCTTGAAACGCCGTATCACCCGCACCAGGTTCCGCCGAAAATCGTGGCTGTCTTCCAAGCCCTGGTCGGGGTATCCCAGAAAAACGACCTCCTTAACGCCCAGGAGCCTGGCGGCTGCCAGCTGCTCTTTCTGGCGGATTTCAGCCAGCTTCTCCGGCTTCATCTTCCTGTCGCTGGTGCCCTTATCGCCGTTGGTGCAGACTACATAGACGACCTGTTTCCCCTCCCGGGTCAGCCTTGCTACGGTCCCCGCCACACCGAACTCGGAATCATCGGGATGCGGCGTGACTACCATTAAATAAACTTCATCACTCATGTTTATACGAAACTCCTCGATTTAGGCTGCGGCACTATTAATTGTATAACATTACACGTACAGGTACAATCACGGCGCACGCGGATATACCCGCAAATTTCATGATTCGAACAGCCCTGCCTGAAGTGAATCAACGTGACTAATCAGGCTGGAGTTGTTATCCGCCCGTCCAGCAACAGCTGAATTTCGGCGAGGACCTTCTCGGCTATATACTGCCAGTCGAACCGGCTTACCGATGCCCTGATAGCCAGAGTGGACTCCCGGTCGCGGTTGGTTACCGAAAGCAGTTCGGCAACAGCGCCGGCTATCTTCTCCGGCGAGTTGTCCGCGATAACGTACCCCGTTTCTCCCTGCCGGATGATATTCTTCATATCGCCCACGTCCGTAGCCACCACCGGCGTGCCGCAAGCCAGCGACTCCAGGGCGACCAGCCCGAAGCTCTCGTAATAAGACGGCACGATACAGACATCGGCGGCGCTGTAATAGCAGGGCAGCCGGTCATGTTCTATACGCCCCCTGAAATCCACCATGTCCGGTACGTTAAGTTCAACGGACAGCTTTTGCAGTTTCTCTATTTCTGACCGACTGTCCTCGTCGCCGCCGATAACTAAAAGCCTCAGGTGTTCCTGCGACGGCAGATACGGCAGAGCTTTAATGAGCTGGTCAATGCCCTTCATGGGGTCGATTCTGCCGACAAACAGGAGTATCTTATCATCGTTCAACTTCAGTTCCTGCCTGGCGATTGTCTTATCGATAGGTCGAAAGAGCCCCACATTTACCCCGCAAGGAGTGACGCCGATTTTCCCCGGAGGTACGCTGTAACGCCGGGTAAGCTCGGCTTTCTCCCTGTCCGTGGCCACGATAATCCGCTGGCAGTCTTCCACGGATGCCCTTTCGGTAACAATGCGGAGGTCGGGAGCGGCTTCCCCGATGCCGGTGTCATTTTTTAAATCACCCAGAGTATGAAACATGATGGCGTGAGGCGCCTGCCACCACCGCTGCAAATAACCCCCCACCCAGCCGGAAAGCCAGTAATGGCTGAAAATAAGGTCGTAATGAAGGTCGTTGCTCTTACGATAGTTTTCAAGGTTGCAGGCAAATTCCGGCAGGAAGCAATATATCGCCAGTTTATGCATGTTTTCCGGCTGCCCCGCCTTGAGATGAATAAGCCGCGCCTGCGGTCCCAGTTCGACAACCACGGGGTCCCGGGGGTCGTGTACACGAGTATATACGTCTACGTAATGACCCTGCTTGCCCAGTTCTCCGGCCAGTTCTCGTATATAAACGCTCATACCGCCGGTATCCCTGGCTCCCAGGTCGCCTACCGGGCAACTGTGAGCGCTGAGCATGGCAATTCTCAGTTTGTCCTGCATCATCAGGTTATTCATCCTTACTGTTATTTTATCGTAATCAGGCAGCGATATAAAGGCACCTCTTTACCGCCCAGGTGGTGTTTATATACCTCGGCGCCCTTAAGAAAATCGAACCTCTTTTTCCCCTGCTTGATACTCTCCTGAACCGCCAGCACCTTGCTGAGCAGACCGGCGCTTAACGAAGTATATTTGGGGTCGTAGCCGCTGTTATAAAGGTATATACAACTATTGTAATCAAAGCACATTATCTCGGCAAGCGGCTGCGCATCCATTTCCAGGACGCCGAGACGCAACAGACCTGCTTTATTCATTACATCCGCTAAAGACATGAAAAACGACCTCATTCTTTCCGTCATGAAGTCGGCTTTGTCCCGCCGGCTCTCGACGAACATCCTCAGAAACGCGTCCATAAGGCCCGGCAAAACCTCATCACCGCCGCCAAACCGGTACGCCACCTCGCCCTCCTCGGACAGCCTCCTCAGCTTGCGCCTTACTTCATGCCGCTGTTTGCCGGTCAGCGCTGCCAGATATTCGTCCCAAGTCGGCGGGAGGTCCATTTCCAGCGAAACGTCCTCCATGTCCTTAACGACCCGGCAGCCGCGACTCTCCGCCAGGGGAACGAGATAAGCAACCACACTGGAATCGGGGCGGACATGCGCTAAATCCAGTTGTTTTATTCCGCTCTTCTTCAGGTCGTCCAGGACTGCGTTAAAGAAATCATTCTCAAGCCCGGGCGTCACCACGAAATCAAGATAGTCGCAAACACCAATATTGCCAATCAGTAAAGCGGTATCGTCCTTCACCATCAGCGGAGCGATACCGACGACTCTGTCTCCGTCTTTTACCGTGCGTATCCGGGCATCCGCTCCTTCACCGAACGACTGCCACCATACCTGCATCCATTCGGGTAAAACGAACACTGAAGACCAGTTAAGCCGCTGTCCGGCGTCAGCCCGGTACGACTTGAGGGCAGCCAGATTATCCTCGATAACCGAGTAACTCATATTTGTCAGTCTTAGTTTAACATGTAACCATAAGGCGAACAAAATGACTATTATCACAGACTGCGCCGCCCGCATATGATTTTTTGACAAAAAACATTCAAAGCATTAATCTGTGTACAAACCAGGTATTCCAGAATAATATTCAATGAAAGGATGAAAAGATGGCAAAACGAGTCATTCTCTACAATCTGGCACCGGGTATAACTCACGAGGCATTCAAGGAATACGTTACCAGCGAGAAGGGACCCCTGATTGATAAACTACCGTCGGTAAAAAAATACGAGCTGGTGAAAATTTCCGCTTCCCCGCAGGGAGAGCCGCCCTACCAGTACTGCGGCATCGTGCACGTTACCAGCGTCGAAGAATTCAACCAGAAGGCCGGCCCCACCCCGGAATATCAGGGTTTTTTAAAGAAATTCGTGCCGATGGTAAAAGACATGCTTATGTTGTCCGGCGACGAAATATATTAGTCCAAAGAACGCATCCAACCGGGCGAACGGGCACCTTTACTCGCCGGAGATACCATTACTACCGGAAAACTGAAAAGTATTTGTTAAGGGGGCAGTGATGAACCTGGAACACTTACTCACCGAGGAACAACGCCAGCTGCGGCAGACCATCAGGGATTTTACCAGAAAAGAGATAATACCCATCACCAGGCAGCTGGAGGAGGACTACGGTCTGGTGGAGAAGGTACACCAGAAACTGGTGGACATGGGGATTCAGGCATCCTCCTATCCGGTCGAATACGGGGGCGGCGGCATCCACTCCATGACCAACAACGCCATCATCACCGAGGAACTGTCCAAAGGCGACGCCGGCATTGCCCTTTCGGTGGGTTCGAACATGGCCGGCGCGGGACCCGCCGCTGCCGTCGGCAATAAAGCCGTGCTGGACAGGTTCGCGCCTCTCTTCTGTCAGGGCAAACTGGCTTACGGATGTCTTTCCATGACCGATGAAGCCGGAGGGGCCGATACGGAAAATCCCCTGCTGCACGGCGCCGGGATAAAAACGACCGCCCGGCTGGAGGGTGACGAGTATGTCATCAACGGCAGCAAGATGTGGCCCACTCACGGCGGCATCGCCGAGAGCTATATCACCTTCTGCACCACCGACCCCGATGCCGGCGACGACGGCATCGCCATGATTATCGTCCCCAAGGACGCCCCGGGACTATCGTTCGGCAAGCCGGAGAAGAAGATGCTCTTCAAAACGGTTATCAACGGCTCCGTCTACTATGATAACGTCAGGGTGCCCAAGGAATACCGTGTGGCCGGTCCCGGCATGGACGCCAATTTATGTAATATGCTCACCACGATAGCCGGCTGGTCCGGCGGGCTCCATGCCCTGGGTATCGCCGAACGCGCCTTTGAAATAGTGCTTGACTACACCGGCACTCGCATGG
>Ga0209635_10000022_pt1 | contig 80363 bp, 81 predicted proteins | sample DeeMarSWOR230_32_FD_187463 | JGI IMG/M metagenome (GOLD analysis project Ga0209635, IMG submission 187463) | Marine sediment microbial communities from White Oak River estuary, North Carolina - WOR-2-30_32 (SPAdes) (version 2) | ecosystem: Environmental > Aquatic > Marine > Intertidal zone >...
CTCCATGGATTACAACCCCAGTAAATAAGAAGATCAGCACGATGTCTAATTTGACCTAGAGTACAAGTTGGAATTCCAACTTCCTGAACACTGAGAATTGAAGGCCCATGACAAACAACTGCCGTATTATCAAGAACGCCTCCAACCTCCTCAGCAAGTTCCACTCCCACTCTTTGTGCTTCAGAATCAGTAGAACTCCACCCATAGAGTATCGGATAATTTGCTTTAGCTAAGATTTCAGCTGATTTTCTAACAGCCACAGCATAAGTTGTTGGAACTAGTTTTCCATCCTTTCTTATCAAAGGAGTTTTAAGTCTATGCTCATTACTATGACTGAAAAATTTTGCTTCACACATTGCACACCCATTTTTCACTTGTGCAACAATACCATCAGCAATTGTTAATTCAATATCATCACATAAACATCCACAAACTGGACAAGTTACAGAATTAATTTTTGACAAAATATTTACCTTCCAAACTCTTTTCTAAGAAGCTCCTGCAAGGTTAAAATAGGTTGATTAGGCGCAGGCTTTACCTCAACTGGCGTGCCTTTAAAAGAGGGCATACCGATACTTGTTGTATCAGTACTACAAATAGAATTAGCCCAAGGTCCATAAGGAATGTAAATCATTCCAGGCATAGCACCTCGAGGATGCTTTACTGCCCTTAAAACAACTGATCCCTCTGGAGAAGTTACAAGAATGTGATCATTGTTTCTTAGACCAATTGCTTTCATATCTACCTCATCCATATAACAAATAGTCGTGCTTTCGAAATACAGTTTAGTGCCTTTTCCAGATTCTTTGCCTACGCCTTGATCAATAGTTCTTCCAGTTAGCAAAATTAAATTTAATTTTTGCTGCACCACCACTATTCCCCTTTACCACATATTGATATTTGGCTAATATTTAAGAATGGAGCCTGAAAACATCCAAAAACATTATGGACGATAACCAGATAAAATACATAAACCTAAAGTTGCTCCAAGCAAGTCTGCAGTTGTTCCAGGATTCAATTCATTTCTATTTTCCCTAAGTTTCTTATCAAACTCTATCAATCTTTTCCTACCTAACTTTGAATTTAAATCTCCCAATTGTAACAATTCAGCAGCTTTCTTAGAGATATTCTGAGAAATTTTCTTTCCAACTTTTCTTGAAATAAGGGTATCAGGATAAAACGATAGAACCTTCAAAAACGTTTGAACTATTGCCTTTTCTAATTCATAAAAACGTAATTGTTCCATTAGGAAAGGGTAAGCTAAATCAATAGTTATTGTATAGTTATTAACCCATTCAAAACAAATTGAATCATAGCTAGATGCGATCTTGAAAACCTCATAAAGGGAAATATTATCTTTTATTAATCGTTTTTTTGATTCAGGAGAATTAAGATCTAAATCTGGAACATCGTTAAGACCTCCAGGTTTAATAGTATTTATGGTTTCATAAAGAAAAACAGCATCAGCAGACGTTGTAGATTCAACTATCTTTTTCAAATTTAATCTAAATTCTATTAGATCAAAGCTTTCTTCAAGATATGTCATTCCTGCCGCTGCAGCTATTGGAACACATAAAATTACAGCACCAAGCAAAGTATTTCCACCTCTCTGCCATGCATTTATATCTAAAATACAATTCTGAATTATTTTTCCAATACCGATTTCACCAACAGATAGTTTGCCCTCAAAAACAGAAATTCCGCGCTCTGCAGCTTCCTCAAAAGATGGAAAACAAGCCACACTTGAAGCCAAAAAATGTTTAAAAGTAGTACCTTCAAACCCAGATTGAGGAGTTACATTCCCAGGTTTTTTGGCACTTACTTCTAAAAGCAGCCCTAACTGCAAACACTGAGAAATAAACTGGGATTTATGCAAAGGCAGCAAAGAAAATTATCTCCTATTTTTAAAAACCTAAAAAAAAGGTTTATTAATATTACGCAAAAGTCTTCAAACATTGGATACAACAAAAGAACTTATGCTGTATGGGGCAAATCTATGCTATTTAGAGAAGGGGAGTTAATAGAAAACAAAGATGGAATAATCTTTGATGTAAAAGGATTAATACATCCACCTAGAAAGGTTATCGCTTTTCCCAGATTTATTCCCTCAATAACAGGCAATAGAAAAATTAAAAAAATCCATTACGATAAAATTTACAATCTCTCAGAACGATTTTATTATCTAAAGAAAAATTATACTGACCTTATTGTGTATGATCCTGTTTTTGATGAGATCCTGTGTGAAGTTCCAGTTGAGAAAATAAAAAAACACTACAATCCAATTATCAAACGTGAAAAACTGCGTAGATCTAAAAAAAATTCAGAATTAGAGAATAAGGCATCGGATCTACTTACAATATTAAAGAAAAAAGCTGGCATACCTTGGAATTCAATTGGAATCTCAGGTTCAATTATGACAGGATTATACAATTTGCAATCAGACTTGGATCCTGTAATTTACGGAATAAAAAATTGTCAAAAAGCCTACAATATATTAGAAGAAATATTGAAAAATGAAGAAACTGATCTAAGAGCATATGATCGAAAAGGGTTGAAAAATCTTTATAATTTTCGTAAAAAAGATACTCAAATGAGCTTTGAAGATTTTATTAAAGTTGAATCGCGAAAAGCATTCCAAGGAATGTTCCGAAAGACAGAGTTTTTCATAAGGTTTGTTAAAAACTGGGATGAAATACATCACCAATATGGAGATATTAAATACACAAATTGCGGAGATGCAAAAATATCAGCCACAATAATTGATGATTCCGAGGCCCTCTTTACACCTTGCACTTACAAAGTTGAAAATGTTTTAATATTTTCTGGAAAAAAAAATGTACAAATAGAAGAAATTACATCTTTTAGAGGCAGATTTTGTTTACAAGCTAAACAAGAAGAAAATATAGTTGCTCAAGGAAAGCTAGAAAAGGTTCAAACAAAAAACAATGGTACTTATTTTAGATTGATTCTTGGAAACAAGCCATCTGATTATATGATTCTATCAAAGGTTTGAATTATAAACTTTCAAAACTTGTTGATAATATTTAGGACAATAAGTTAATGTGATTTGATTATAACTTCTTTTATTGGATTTGACCTCCTCAAGATTTCCTTCCACTACTATAGTTTCATCTTTTTTTACTTGCTGTCTAAATTCTTCCATATATGAAAAAATTCTTATAGTCTCTAAGGCGGATTTTGATCCCTTAATAACTGATATTGGCTCAATATGGTAGATGGAGGGAATAAAAGGAGAGTCAATATCATCAATGACTTTAGCTTTTAGTCTTGCCCATCCTTTAGGAAAAATTCTATCATTTTTCTTATAGCATGAAGTTATTTCATTCCAGTCCTTGACTGGTTCAAACTCAGCTTTGATTATTCTACCGCTTTTAGTATCATTGAACATACCATAAATCAGTTTTCTTTTTTGATGCCAGATATACTCCTTTAAATTATAATCTTTAAATCTCCACAACTTACCTTTCATAACATCTTTATCATTAAACTCGTTTGTGAAACCAGAGCAGTTATCTGAATATAGCTCCTTTAGTATTTTTAGAATTTTTTGATTATTATCTTTGCCATAAACTACCAGATCTATATCCGAAAATTTTGGATGATAAAACCCATGCAAAAGAGAACCAAAAACTCCAAAATCTTCCAAAGAAAGATCAGAGGCATTCTTTATTTTATGAAATACTCTTTGAGTAGCATCAATTAATGCATCAGTTGGTTTTTCTTTAATTATTAGCTTTAATTTTTGTTTAGGTTTTCTTATAGTGAATATATCAGAGATTTGAACTCCAAGAATTTTTTTATTGAGCAATTTATAATAAATCGTGTATTTTGGATATCTTTTTAAAACAAGAAGTAATCCTTCATTATTATAAAACTTGTAGAATATTTGATTTAAACTAGTTCTTGGTGCACGAGGATCTTTGGAGCTAAAAATCTTTGCTGAAGCATATTCAGCGTCACATATATATGCGCCTCTGGGATGATCATAGCCAAATACTCTAAAGATCAAACCTTCCTTTGTGATTATTGCATCTCGATCTCTAAGTTTTACAATGGCCAAATATATTCTTCCTCAGAAATTGCGCTACCAACTACAATTTGATAATAAATCTCGCCTGTACTAATGATTTCAACTTTTTCCAGATTCCCTGCTACTTCAATTTTATCATCTATCCGAGCAACATTTCTATAACACCCAATATTTGAGATCACTCGATCAGGAATAATATCTGTTTGAAGTTCGGATTTAGGTGTTAAGGGTTTATAGTTTGTTATTTTATAAATTGCCGGGCGAAACATATTTTCAGAATCATCAGAAATAACACATTGGAACTTTACTGGTTTAACAAATACAAATTTTTTTGATCCGTATGTAGTTTTAACTTCATTTGGTTTTCTTGTTGCATTATACATGAATACTTTTTTCTTATATCGACCTTGAAATTTTCTTGCTTTATCTAATCGATTGCTAACAATATACCTTAGTTTACCCATCTTTACAAGATCTGATATTGCCCTCTCTACTTTGCGAAAGGTATCTGATCCATAAATTACAAAATCAATATCTGACTCAACAGAGTGCATATTCAAAGCTATTGATCCATGCATTCCAAAATCATCCAACTTCACTCCTGAAGCTTCAGAAATCATATTAATAAGATCTAAAGCCATGCTCTGAAGATCATCAAGCTTTTTTATATTCCTTAATTTTATTAAACAATATTTCGGAATAAAGATTGCCTTAATTAAATTCAAGGGAGCAGTTAGTAAATCTTTTTTTCTAAAGGGACAATAATAAATATAATCAGGAAAATTTTTTCGAAAAACCTCTATAAATGTGTTATAGTTTTTAGCTGTGTATAGTTTTTCAGCTCTAAATAATTTTTTTGATTTAAAATTCCAAGTTCTTTTAAGCATTTGTACATCAAAAAAATTCTTGAATTCAGCAGGAATATATTTTAAAAATGCAAAAACACGACTAGGCGGATGTTCATATCCAAACGTGTTTAAAATAAAACCTTCCCTAGTAACAAATGTATCTCCATCAGCTGGAATCCAATGAGAAAATTCCGTTTTGAAACACCGCAAATAATCACAAAACTTGATCTAAAAAAGATATTGGAAATGCTTAATGGATTAAACCATCTTCCAAGATTATTTGTCTTTCAGCATAATCAGCTATTTCTTTTTCATGAGTGATCATTATTACTGTAGTCTTTGTTTCTTGATGAAAACGTTTTATTAGTTCCATAACCTGTTTTCCTGTTTCCGAATCCAAATCCCCTGTGGGTTCATCTGCAAATAGTACAGTTGGTTGATTAGTTAAAGCTCTAGCTATAGCAACTCTTTGCATTTGGCCTCCACTTAATTGAGCAGGGTATTGAGTAGCTTGCTTGTCAATTCCAACCCCTGCTAGTAGATTTTCAATTCTGTTTCTTAATTTTTTGCTTAATCCAGCAAGGTCAGCAGGCAGAGCTACGTTCTCACGAGTATCGTAATGAGGAAGCAGAGCATAGCTTTGGAAAATAAATCCCATATCCAAAAGCCTAGTTTTTGATTTTTCTGAATCTTCCAATTTGTGAAGATCTTTACCTTTAAAAATAATCAGTCCATAATCAGGAGTGTCTAACCCTGCCATGCAATTTAATAGAGTTGTTTTTCCTGCTCCTGAATTTCCTACAATAGCAACAAATTCTCCCTTCTTAATATCAAGATCTACACCACGAAGAGCGTAAACAGTTGTTTTTCCTAAATTATAGTTCTTAGAAAGACCTCGAACTGAAATTATATTATCAGTTGCTAAATTTGCAATATTTATATCTTGTAAAGTAAATAGACTATTTTGGAAAGTAAAATATGGGAGATCTGAGCCAAATAAGTCCAGCCACATTTTTGACAGCTCAGCTTCAACAAACAAATCATAGCTAAGTTCAGCCATATTTAATAGTGCAAGCTTGAATTCATCTATTGATTCCAAAACTCTAATTCCATTCTGAGTTTCATCAAAATAATTTTTTAATTTATATTGACATTGATCGATTTTATTTTGAACTTCGCTTAGAAGGCTATTGGTCTGATTAATTTTCCATGAAATTTGCCTTACAGCAGTCTTAAGTTCTTTACAATAGTTCGTAAACACATTACTATTACAGAATTCTTGTGGTTCACGAAAAAGTCTTAGGATGCGAGATATTGTTTGATCCAAATTTTCTAATGCGCTTAGTTTTGCAGATAAAATTCGAATAAATAATTCAAACTTATTTTGTAACTTTGGATTATTACTTCTATAGTGGTTTCCGCTGAGACCTAAGTCTAATCTCTCTAAAACTCCATCCATTTCCCTTAGGTGCAAAAGAGTAGGCTCAATAAAAATTCTGAAAAAATTTAATAATTCTAATTTGTCTACCATTTCTTCTAGTTCAATATTTGGATCATATTCCGTTAAAGTAAACGTGGATTTCCAACCAGGAAGAAGAAATTGAATCTTATGTTCTTCATCTAAACGCCAAAAGGAAATCAGACTTCTCCTTTGAAGATTATAATATTCATCTGGAACTTCTGATATTACCTTTCCCAGTTTAATATCAAATTCCTTAGGGAGATTATTGTCGATTTCTTTTAGAAATTCTTTTACTATCTGAGCTGTTTCTTTTAATTCTTGCTTATTTTTCAAGCTTTTTTTAAGTTTCAAGTTGTTATTTAGATAGTACTTATCTAGTCTTGATTTAAGACGGAGTTCAGTTTGTTTTATTGTCTGTGGAGTTAGTGGTTTAGAAAGAGACTTAGTAGCACCTATGAAAAGAAAGGTATTATGTTCTTTGTAATTAATATTCGAGCGTGGGATACTCAATGATCCTTTTAAATCATTTTGAAGTCTCTTTAATAATTTAGAATTTTCGAATGAATCAGATTTATCAATTATGGCAGAAAAGTAACTTTTCATTGTTTTTTCTCCTTTTTATTGAAGGGTCCTTGTTCGCTATGGGAGATTTTCCCATCACGCATATGGACAATGTAATCACATTGCTCAGCTATCCAACGATTATGAGTCACTAAAACTAGGGTTTGTTTATTAGTTCTATTTATTCGTCTAAAAAGAGCCATGACATCAGAGCTAGTTGTTGAATCTAAATCACCGGTAGGTTCGTCTCCCAGAATAATTGCTGGTTGGTTAATTAGAGCTCGACCAACTGCTACTCTTTGCTGTTGACCCCCAGAGAGTTCGCTTGGTTGATGGTAGAGTCTGTCACCCATACCCAATTCTCTAAGCAGCATTTTTGCTTGTTCTCTAGCTAAACCCGAATTCATACCTTTTAATAATAAAGGAGTTTCAACATTTTCTACTGCAGTTAAAAATGGAAATAGGTTGAATAATTGAAAAATAAAACCTATATTATCTCGACGAAAAGAAGTCATTTGATTGTCAGATAGAGTTAAGGTGTTAACATTTCCAATAATAATATCTCCAGAAGAGCGTCTATCTAAATGCCCTATCATGTTAAGTAAAGTGGTTTTTCCGCATCCAGATGGTCCCATTATTGCCATCATATCACCTTTTCTGACAGTTAGATCTATACCTCTTAGAGCATGTACTTCGTTCGATTTGCTTTCATTGTAGCGTTTATGCAAGTTGGTTATTGAGAGAATAATGCTATTTTCTTGTTCTTTTTCTTGGTTTTTAATTTTCTTCATCCAACATACCTCAATGCTTCTGCAGGAGGAATTCTTGAAGCAACATAAGCAGGTATAGACCCTGCACCTATAGCAATCAACACAATAAATGATAGATAAATCCCTATTTGATCCCATGGAATTAATAGAGCCATATTTTGCATGTTAGCAAAGCCTTTACTGATGATAAGCCCATTCACAACACCTATAGCTAATCCAATTATCCCCAGAACTACCAGTTCTAATAAAACAGATAAAATAACTTCAGATTTTGGAAAACCTATAGCTCTCATCATTCCAATTTCTCTTTTTCTTTCAGCCACATTTCGAACTGAAATCACACCCATTCCAACTGCACCTATTGCTAGCCCAAAGGTAACATAGATTTGGAGAAAAGAGGTTAACCTTTCAGTTAATTGCAATGTTTGTTCAACTCTTGCATAGGTTAGGGCAGTACTTGCAACGTAAAAATTATCATCAGCAAGCAATCTATATCCTTCATCATTTGTATTAGTAAATTCTTCGATTAATTGGGCTATTTGTTCAAGCTGAGGATCATCTATAGAGAGAGAAGATTTGATAAGATACGAATCATACTGAGTTAATGCTCTTGATTTTGGAGACTCCCCATTAGCAAAGCCTAGAAAATTTGTTTGATTTGCCCAATATTCATTTAAGTATAAAGAACCTAAAGCTGCGCTAAAGTCAGATTCGCCACCACCAAAATTTATTCCACTACCTAATGGGAAACCACCAGCTCGTTGATTATCAAGACTACCACCTATGGTAAAAGCTTGGTAATTTGGCACTCCAAAAGACGATGTGTTCATTGGGATCCATACTTGCATTCCAACAGGAAGAAGGAAAGAATCTGTAAAAACTATGGGATTATCTATTGTGTTCCCTTCAGCATCTTTTATAGGATCTACTCCTTCAAGAGGATCGCCATTTGTAGCGAAGGGGCCTTCTTCTCCAGAACCAATTTGCAAATCGGAAATATCTGATTCTCCAGATATCACCTCTAATATACCTGAAGAAACATTATAAGCAGACATTTTGTACTCAAGATCAAAAAATTGATCCCACGCTTTCTTTGATAAAACTAACAGTTCTTCATCAGTTAAATCCGAAGAATATTCCTCACGAACTCCATCAGGATAACTATTTAAGTAATAAGGATATCGCCAATTATCATCTGAATAATCATAAGCATTTCCTCTAATTTGGATCGATTTGAATTCTGTTAATCCTATTGGTAACAAATCTCTAGTGACATCAAAATCAGAAGAGGATGGATCCTCAAGGGCAGTAAACTTGGTATAATCCTGGCTAGGATTGAATGTTTTAAAACCAATTACATCATTTATTCTGGAATCAAGCTCATAAAGCTCCGCTGAGAATGATGTTCCATTTATGACTGCTTCTGGTTTATTGAGAAAAACTGCAAAATCAACCCCTTGGGAGTCTGATTCAAGTTGAGTTATTGTACCTAAACTAGTTGGAATTAAAGTAGCTACAAGAACATTGAGAGTTAAGATAATGGCAAAGATTGCAAAAGTTAAAGTAGAGCGTGTAATGTGCGAAGATATTAGTGCTGGTGATATCTCAGCAACACCTTTCATTCCTCTAATCTTTATCAAAAATTTTCGTAAACCGCGCATTACTATCGGGAGATTCAAGGACAAAAATAATACTGAGCCAATGATGATTTGTCCAATGCCAATTAGCAAGATTTCAATTGATAAACTACCTATATCGGTTATCCAATTACCCATTGCAACTATAAATAAAAATGATGGGGTTATCCAGAGTACTATAGCAGTAATGTTGAATGCTTTAACTCTATTTATATATCGTGATAATACAAGACCTATACCTGCAGCAAGCATTCCAAACCCTAGCATAAGATTTCTCCACTCAGCTAAGGTATCCCATCCTTTACTGCTCCAAAACACCTGAGTAGATTCATTAATAATACCGTTATTTAAAAGAAAAAGTATGCCCAATACTATGATCAAGATCCCGAGTGCAAATAAGTTTCGACTCGATTTTGATTCAAATTTTATTTTAATCCCCCTAAGAGCATCAACAATGTTCACTCTAGATGCTCTAAGAGCTGGAAGAATGCCGGTAAGAATACTAAGAATAATACCTGCAACAACAGACAAGATTACAGCTTCCTGAGATATTATAGGTTGTACGCTTTGTTGACCTGTTCCAAATAAACTCACTAAGTAAATTGCGACTGCTTGACCAAAAGCTAATCCCCCAAATAAGCCAATTATACCACCGAAAATTCCTTGGAATAGGTTCTCAATCATTATTGATTGGAAAATTCCACCTCTATTTTCGCCTACTGCTCTAAGTACACCGGTTTGAAACTCTCTATCTTCTACGCTCATAAGTTGAATATTAGTTATTAAGAGAAGACCTGTAAGTGTAATTAATAGACCAAGTGAAGTCAAGATAGTACTTAGGAGAGTAATGAAAAATCCTGCAATATTAAAGAAAGTTAGTCTTGGTGATGTAACTGTGTAAATTTTATAGGTTTCACCTGTAATTTTGTCGGTTTCTTCAGGAATTGATTCTTCAATTTCCTCAACTTTTATTTTAAGAAATTCTTCGCTAATTTCTTGAGTAAAATGGTCAGTTTTGTATGCAACTAAATAAGCACTTATTATATCAGTATTTTGAAAGGGATCTTGGAGACTTATCCAACTTTGCAAATCCTCCAATTTTAAAATAACTCCAGAATACTGGGAACCAATGCCTGGACGGTTAGAATCAAAAAAGCCAACAATAGTCAATTCTACTCTTTCTAATTCAGGAATAAATGATATTGTAGGCTCTCTTGAAGAACCACCTATTGTTGGAGTTTCAAAAGCTATCTCCGTGATATCAACACTTGTTTGAGTTCCATTCGAACTCATAACTGAAACATAAACATCGCCTCTTAGGATTCTATCAGAATAAGGAGTTAGATCAAAAGGGATTTCATTTACTATTGAAGGACTAGTCAAATTCGCTACTAAGAAACTGCTTCCATCATCCAAAAAGAATCCTAAAGTTATAAGCGCATTATTTGACCCTGAAACTGTGACATTCACATATGCATAATCAGACAATTTCAAGTTAGGCGCTGAAATGGTGTAGGCAGTAACAATGCTAGTAAAATTAACAGGTTGCAATTCAACATGTAAACCTAATGGGTTACTAGATAAAACATGTGGTGAATCAGTGTATTCAGGATTTATAGTCCAATTAGACAAAGGGACCAATGGAGGAGGAATAATAACAGTGGTAAGATTAGTGAATTCGGTTGTTATATTAAAAGGTAATGAAATAGACGAATCTAAGCCTAACTTCTCAGCTTGATCACTTGACATTAAAATAGTGTTATTATTAATAAGCATTGTATCTAAGTTAATTTTGTTTCCTGTTTTCCAGTCATAAAAGGTTCCAAATACGTTTGAATAATTCAACTGAATTCCTGCAATTTCCATATTTGGATCAAACTGACTTTCTACTAAACCAGGAATCTGTGATGATAACTCGGGCATAATTCCAACTGCATCAGGAACCATATCCTCGATTATCTCTTGGTCAGCTGCCCCCAGATATTCTCCAGAGGTACTATTTGAAATTCTGACATCAACTTCACCTTCAGTTTGAAGAAGACTTGTAAGAAATGCATTTTCTAAAGTATCTGTTGTTATTTGAATTCCAACTAACAATGTAACGCCTAAGGCTACGGCTAGAATTACGCTAAGATTTTTTGTTTTTCTTCTAGATATTGATCTCCAAGCTATTAAGAAACTACTTTTTATTCCCATTCTTCCACTTCAAAATTATTATTCCAATTTATTCACTATTTTTTCGATCCTTTTAGAACAATCAATTAGAGCCTCAGTAATTTCTATGGAATCTTCTTTTGATACTTGACTAATTCTATTACGAAATTTCATGAAGAGTTTAATTAATTTATTAGCAGCTTCTTTTGCATCTTTGAATTTTTCATTATTAATTCCAATTGGAAGACCTTTAACTAGCAATGGTGCTAGAAATTGCATTTTTTTTTGAAAATCTTTAGCTTGAATCAATTGTTTTTCTAAAAATTTATTTCCTAATTTAGTAAAACGATACCTCTTAAATCCCTCTTGATCTCGAGGTAATTCTTCGGTATATCCTTTATCAGATAACCATGAAAGTAATGGATATATTGATCCAGGACTAGGTTTCCAGTTCCCCTCCGTTTGTTTTTCTATTTTTTCAACTATCTCTGTTCCAGACATAGGTTTTTCTCGTAGCATATTCAAAACAAGAAATCGGAGAAGTCCTCTCGGAAGTCCGACAGTTCTACCATTTTGTGCTGTCAATTTAGTCTACCAGATTATCGCTTACGATATCACTTATGACATATAAACCTTATGTACACCAAATCACAGTTTTTTGCAAAACTTAAACAAAATTAATTAACTAACAAAAACTTTAAAGATCACATAAAATTGCTAAATAATGAAACCAACATGGATAAAAAACTACATCCATATGTAATATTTCTTCCTACAGAAAAAAAAGATAAAATCTTAAGTGCAATATTCGGATCCAAAGCAAGCGTTGATATTCTAAGATTCTCTTTAGATCAAGGAATTGCAAAAACCATTTATCAAAAGGATTTAATTGAATCTCTAAATTATTCAAACAAAACAATAATTCAAAATTTAAAAGTACTTACGAACCTAGAAGTATTAAATGAACAAATGGAAAAAACAGTGAAAAAAAATCGAATAAGTTGGTTAAAAACTTATCACCTCACAACTCTAGGCAGATGGTTTGCTCTTTTGATGGCAGAAGAAACCCAACTTACAGAAACAGAGAAAGGTGAATTATTAGAAAGTTTATTTAGAACATATGTTAATCTTGTGAAAAATCTAGCAAATGAACTGAACATAAACAGATCAATACTTGAGAAAATATTCAAAGAAGAAATGAAATAATCAATGGGAGCAAAAATTGTTGCAAGTATTAGCAGTTGTTGGAAGAAAAAAATCTGGCAAAACCACAACTATAGAAAACTTAGTTAGCAAATTATCGAAAAGAGGAATTAGCATTGCCGTCATAAAACATATTTCCAAACCAGATTTCACAATCGACACTGTTGGAAAAGATACTTGGAAGTTTGCTCAAGCTGGAGCTAAAAAAATTATTAGTGTTGCACAAAATGAAATTGCTGAAATTGAAAAAAAATCAATTGAAGAAATTTCTTTGGAGATACTATTGAAGAAATGTGAAACTAATGAATTCGTAATAATTGAAGGATTAAAAAAAATTGTAAGTAAAAACAAGAATATTCCAAAAATTGCAATTGTGAATTCAAAGGAAGAGTTTGATAATGCAATTAATTTATTTGAACCAATTTTAGCATTTAGTGGTTCTTTTCAGCCTAAAGAAATTGATCCAATTATCCCATATTTCGATGGAATAGAAAATTCTCAAAAGCTTGCTGATCTTGTGTATTCGTGGTTAAAAAAAGTTTGAGCTTTAAAGGGTTGTTGGTTTGTGGGGTTTAGAGATATTTTTGAGGGGGGAGAAGGGAGAGCGTGCATAAAGAATTCCCTAAACCTTTCCACCTAACCCTTTTTTCGGAACTTATTATTATGAATTAGAGTGCTTTGAAGGCCTCAAACCATCGATTGTATAGAGACAGCATATCTAATGAAACGCTTGGTTTGCGTGCTTCGAATATTTTTCTAAAATCTTCCATGTTTAAACTTCTTGGATTAGCTTCCTTGTCCATTGCTTTTCCAGTTTCAAAAAATTCACCAATTAGATTAAGCTGAGCTGATTGGCAAACGTCTCGAATATCGCTCCCTGAAAAACCTTCTGAAAGGCGAGCCAATTCGTGCAAGTCAACTGTTTTTTCAACTTGAAGATTACCAGTATATAGTTTTAGCATCATCAGACGTGTATGATGATCTGGAAGGGGAACAAGAATTCTTTTTTGGAATCTTCGGATAAAAGCCCAGTCCAAATCCCAAGGCTTGTTGGTTGCACCAATCACATACACATGTAACTTTCTGCCTTTATCCATAATTCCATCCATTTCCTTTAGGAACTGGTTACGAACACGAATTTCACCGCCTACTTCGTTTGAATGTTTACCCATAAGGGAATCTAACTCATCAACAAAAACTATAGCAGGTTTACCTTCTTGAGAAGATTTTCTTGCTGATCCAAATAATTTAGCTACGTTTTTTTCAGCTTCTCCAAGCCATTTTGACATAACTGAGGCAGCATCAATAGAATAGAAATTAGCATTGATTTCAGTTGCAACAGCTGCAGCAAGCAATGTTTTTCCACAGCCTGGGGGTCCGAAAAGAAGTATGCCTCTAGGCCAACCTAATGGAAATAGATCAGGTCTTTGAACAGGATAGACAATAGCTTCTTTTACTGCTTTTTTTGCGGTATGTAAACCAACAACTTCTCCCCAAGTTACTTCCGGTTTCTCAGTCACTACAAGCTCTCCATTTTTAGGAGATTCCGTTTCTCCTATAGGCTTATCAATAGTTGTTGCTTCTTCTTCTGAGTCTACTTCTATGCAAGATGGGGCAACAGATCCTTGCAGAATTTTAATTCTCTCTTGGTAAGCCATAGCTCTTTGGACATATACTTTGTTAAGACCATAATCCGGATAAAGTTGAACAAGCTGTAAGAGACTCTCTATCGCTTTTTGATATAGAGTTATTGCTCTACCTTTAGCACCTTTTTTATCTGCTTTAACTGCTTCTAAAGCATATGCAGTTGCTGCTCTTTCTAATTCGCTTGAAGCTCCCATTTTTTAAACCGTTTTATTCAGGTGATTTTAATTCGATTTTTATTTTTCCTTTGGTTCCCAAGGTTTCAAGTGTTTTTTGGATTTCTTCATTTGAAGTCTTCAGATCGCTTGAACACCTTGATAAATCTATTTCCCCATTACTTTTTCTGACATAATCTAGAAGTACATCTTCTAAAGATGGTTTCTCAACTTTAAATGAAATTTCTTTGATTTCAGATTTTTTATAAGAAAAAAGAGCTTTTGACGCATCTCTAATAAATTCGTTTGCTTCATCTTCCATCAATTCAGAAGAACTAGCTGTAAGAGCAACAAGTTCTTTTATTGGCGTTTCTTTTTGTTTGGATGAAAATGTTGGTGGTTCAGGAAGTGAATCTGCAAGTTTTTGTTCAAGGAAGGTTGACACCTCTTGAAGAACCTCTTGACCTGCCTCTGTTTTTTGACCAACAGGAATTAAGGATTCATCTGCAGATATTTTTGTAGTGTAAAGCGTCTCTTGGATTGCTTCATTAACATTGTTTAATTCATTAGACACATCTGGTAAGACTTGAAAAAGGTCAGTAGAAACATTCTTAAGCAAGTTAAGAGCAGGTTTTAGATCAATAACTATGTCACTTAGCTCTTTAATTGTTTCAAGTCTAAGAACAACTCGCTCGACAGCTAATTGAACACTATAAAGAAATTTTATGACTTTTCTGACTTCAGCAATCTCATTAGCGCACATTGCAGCGCGTTCTTTATTATTCGTTTTTAGAGATCTCATGCAAGATTCGAAAAGACCTCGATCTCTTTGCTTTAATCTATAACACGCTTGCTCAAGCTTTCGCTGCTGAACTCTAAGAGTTTGCATAGATTGTATTGCTACTTCGCACACAGGTGGAGGGTTCGATTTATTAAAACCTCGGATAGATCTATCCCCCCAGCCTCTTTGCTAATTTTCTAGAATTTTTTGTTATATTCCAGCTTTGCCTATTTCTTTGACGTAGACAACTACAGGCGGTTCTGGAAGATCAGTAGTCTCATTTGAAGAAATTTCATCATCAGCACTCTCAGTCTCAACAACAGCATCATCAGCACTCTCAGTCTCAACAACAGCATCATCAGCACTCTCAGTCTCAACAACAGCATCATCAGCACTCTCAGTCTCATAAAGATCTGGAGTTTCTATGGAAATAGTTTCAGGATCATTGATTGTTTCGTTATTATTGGATTCTCCTAATAATAAATTCGATAGTTCACTTTTTGTTTTTAAAATATCATTTTTTCGTGAACTTACCCGTTTCAGATTTTCCTGTAACATCTCAAAAGCAGATCGATATGAATCTTCATCTATTTGACCAATTTCATGTTCAAGTTCCAAATTAACAACTGCATAGCTAAGAGCACTCATTTCTTTTTCACATTGAACAACCTCAGTATCACTTTTTTCTATTAATATTTTAGCATCATTTTTTAATTGAGTGAGAACTCCGTCAAAGTTTTTCTGTATTTCTTTATAAAGTGCAGGTGAGATTTTTCCTTTTTCTTGTAAATCTTCAAGAGCTTGGTTTTTTCTCCATATTAAAGGAATTTGACTGCAAAGAATACTAGCTTGTGTTTTTATTTTTGAAATATACGTAACTTCAGCGCCATTGAATCTTAGATGGTCCATGGATTGTTTTGAAAAATGACCATTACTGAATTCAATGAAAACCGAATCAAATTTTCCACTTGGAGTTAAAGCAAACGAAGCAATTTTTCCTATAGTTTGGCCATATTCATCCTTTATTGGTTTACCAATTGAAAGAAAAAGATTGGAATTTTGTGACATTGTCATCCTCCTTTAAATTAAAAACTCTCTGTTTTTGTTTTTTGAGCGGTTATTGATGGCATTCCTGGCGGTAAATCTGGAAACTTATCTTTTACTTTCTGTTCTGCAACTGTTGCGGCTTCTTCAAGGATTTTTGATGCATCTTCGTTTACTGAATCAAAGTTCAAAGTCATTCCTGAGCCTTGTCCTGCTTCAATCATGATTCCGCTTAGCATATTTCCGATTTCGCCTAATTCATTTTCTGCCTCAGGAAAAACACTTGTTAATCCTGATCTCACAGTTCTTAGAACACCAACTGCTGGTCCTAGCGTTGAGACTACATCTCCAAGTTCGGATACTGTGCGTAATCTGAGAACTATTTGTTCAAGAGCGAGTCTAGCATTTATTATTAATTGCTCCATCTTGCGGACTTCTGCAAGTTCATTAGCGAAAACATTTGCGCGGGCAGTATCATGTTTTGTGTATGCATTAACGATTCTAGCAAATATCGCTTTATCTCTTTGGCTAAAACGTTCTGTGGCTTGATCCAATTTTTGGACTTGAAGTTCAATTCTTCTAACTGCAAAATCAAGTCTGGGTTTAAGTGGACCAGGAGGGTTTACTGCTTCTTTAATACGGTCTGTAAAAGGTTGATCGCTACGCTTAGCTTGCCATTTTTTTGCAAATCTTTCTGACAAATTAAATACCTCTGACCAAAAAAGTGTACATAGAAATATCTTATACATTGCTAATATGATGAAAATATGCACATATATACGTAGGAATATACACGTCAAAAAAACTTGGATTTTGCTTTAATTAGAAAATTAAAAGAGAGGGTGGTCAATATTCGAATAATAGACATAAATATGTAAGTTAGACTAAAAAGAAGCTTATTCTAATGCTAAAACTAAAGGTGAATTTAATGGGTGACAGATTAAAAGTATTTGGCATAGTAGCAATTTTAGGATTTTTAGCCGGAGTCATCATGCAATTAACTGCAGAATACATAATTCCATGGCTATGGACTGTGCTTCCTGGATTAATAAATATCAAATGGGTAGTTTCAGGAGTAGCAGGTGCTTCAATAACAGTAATCCTTGTAAGTGTTTGGGCATACTTCTCAGCAAATAGAGATAGACCTTAACATACTATCCAGTAACTTAATCTTTAAAAACAGTAATCAACCTATATTTTCTAAAAAAATAAAGTAAGGTCTAATAAAAATAAAACTAATTTTTACTAAAACTATCAATTAAAAGAGAAGCACATATGGACTCAGAAGCGGAAAAAGTTTTCATCCGCAAAAGCGTCTAAGTACCTCGATTTCCTCATTGTCCAAAGTATTAGAACATTGTCCAAACTTATTTTCTTTTCCTAAACAAACCAAAGCCATCTATGATAGTAGTCTGTGCGAAAATCAAAAGTTGTGTCAATCATTTTACATTACTTCACAAAATAAATTTATTATTTCTCAGGTGTCAAAAAGGTTTTGGGGATAAAATTTAACCCATAAAAAAGGGAAGTTGTGCGGGTGATATGAATAATATACACAATTCGGATTCCTTGGTGCATAAGGGCATATAAATTAAATATATAATTCGATAAATAGAAATATTAAATGAAAGGCGATTTTTCTAGAAAAACATTCAACAAAAAGAAAAATTTCAGTGGCGTTTATCATCAACAGGGTCATGTTCTCTTAGATTCTGATTTTAATGAACAACAAGAAATAACTAAACATTTCCTTCGAACCTTCATTAAAGATGTTATAGGACCTTATGGTGCTCCAACGAAAAACGCAGGATTCAAAATCACCCCATCTAAAAACGGATATAGAATTGGAGCAGGTCACTACTATGTTGACGGCATATTATCTGTCAACGAAAAAGAAGTGCAATCTTTTTCCCAACCAAATTTTCCAATAAAAAGAAGATCTGCAAATCTTGAATCACCCGAAGATGAAGGCATATATCTTGTTTATCTTGATGTTTGGGAGCGTCACATTACATGTCTTGATGAACCTGAAATTAGAGAAGTTGCACTTGGACAAACTGATACCTGTACTAGAACCAAGATTATTTGGCAAGTAAAGGAGCAGAGGATCAAAAAGCGAATCAGAAAGAAACCTAAAAGGTGCTCTAGGTTTTTTTCGGTCCCATTGAGAATATCAAGTGGAAAAATGAGAGCTTATGCTACTGCCCCTGAAGTAAACGGAATGGCATCCCCATCTTCTGGATACTCTGGACTTGAAAACAGATTATATCGAGTTGAGATTCATAAAGGAGGTACAACTAATTCTTCAGAACCTCCAACATTCAAATGGTCTAACCGCAATGGAGTTGAAGCAGCTAAAGTAAGTGAAATTTATTCTAATACTATTACAATTGGTTACCGCCAAGACAAAAGTGCTAATTTTGAAAAGGAAGATTGGATTGAAATCATTGACGATTGGCATGTATTGCTTGGAATACCTGGAAGCTTTGTAAAGATATGCGAAATAGAAGAAAACAAAATAATTTTTGATCTCTCAACACTTCTTGGAGAAAGCATATCAGAAGATTCTTTTCCAAGAAAATACAATCCCCTAATTCGAAAATGGAATGACAAAAAAACTCCAATACACAAAGTAATTCCTAGTGATGATAGGCATCATTTTAGTTTAGAAAATGGAATAGAAATTCAATTCACAGAAGGCACTTACATATCGGGTGATTACTGGATGATTCCAGTAAGAACACAAGTTGGTGTTTTATGGGAAAAAGATGGGAGAAAACCAAAATTTAAACAACCAGATGGAATAGAACATCATTATTGTCCATTAGCCTTATTAAAATATCAAGAAAATCAATATACCCTACTATCTGACTGTCGCAAATTCTTTCCAGCTCTAACTGACCTTGTTTAGATTCCTTAAGTTCTACCGACAAAGAATAGAAACAAAATTCTTTACTTTTTTTATTTTTGATAAAAAAGCTGGGGATGGGAACTGCATCATATTTCATTAGAGAAATCTCCTGCAAAATTCCCATTTTTTGACAGTTATCCTTCACTTGATATTTACAATAAAATCTCGTCGTTAAAATTAAATATTTTATATTTATAATTCTAAAAAAAGGAATAAGAAAAATAGTATCTATATTTTATTCTTAATCAAAATCAAAGATCGTTCGACCTTTTGAGAAACTTAAGATAAAACGACATCTTTTACAAACCATCAAAATAATCTTATGGGCAGTCAAACCCCATTTACTATCCATCTTTCCTTCTTGTTTATCAAACTCTGTACTTTTACATAAGGGGCATACTAACTCTTTTTTTTCTGACAAAATAACCAACTCCATTAAAAATTAAGAAATAAGAATTATTAAAGATATATACTATAATATTCTTTTATTCTCTTTTTCTCTTTCCTAATATATGTCCATATAATTTCTAAAGTTTTATATTGAAATTGTCTCAATACCCTATGATAAGTGAATTTTATGGATTTTGCTGACTACACAAAATCTGTAATAGTATGCTTATCTGGATTTATTTTATTTTTTATAGGTATTCTATTGCCTATAATTCAGGAATTTCAATTAATTCCAATATTTATTTTATTTTTGTTAAAAAATAATAATTTACTAGTAAATTAGGGCATAAGTCCCACTCTACTTTTTTAGACCGAGCTTGCCTTCAAGCTCTTTCTTCCTATTGCGTAATGTTACCTCAGTTACACCGGCAGCGTTAGCAATTTCTTTTTGGGTAGTTGCTTGACCTTTAAGTTGGCAAGCAATGTAGAGCAAAGCCGATACCATACCAAGCGGATCTTTACCTAAAATTATTTTTTGATGTCTTGCTTCATGAAGCAATCTTACTGCAATACCTTGAATTTCACCAGAAATTCCTGTTTTTTCAGCAACCTTTGAAATATATGCTAAAGGATCATGATGAGGCATCTTAATCTTCAATTCTTTCACAATTAACCTATAAGACATTGATACCACACGCCTGCTTAACATGCTAGCTTTAATAACTTCATTGAGAGTCTTTGGTGTTTTAGTAAATCTGCAAGCAACATATAATGAGCCAGCAACAATACCTGCAATAGTTCGACCCTTTACAAGATTTGCTTCAAGAGCTTTTCGATAGATTATTGCTGCTTTTTCTTGAACTGCCATTGAAACATGAAGTTTTTCTGATAATAGCTGCAGCTCATTCATTGCTTTAAGAAGATTACTGTTTTTTGAATCCTTAGTTGCTCTTAAATGCCACTTTCTTAAACGCCAAGCCCTTCTTTTTTGTCTTGATGAAAGAAGGTTTCCTGAGGCATCTCTAAATCCTATTATACTAGTATGTAATCCTTTATCATAACGGGAATAACTAATAGGATTCCCCGTTCTTTTCTTAGTCTTATATTCCTCAAGGGTATATGCTCTCCATTCAGGACCTTGATTAATTAGCTCTTCACTAAGCACTAACCCACAATCTACACAAACAGCTTCTCCTTGTGTTTTATCCAATACAGAATTTGAGTGATTGCACTCGATAAAATTTCTATTATTAATATTAAACATATTCATCTAACTCTAAACCTCCAAATTTCATATCAAATTTATAATACACTATGTTCAAAGATACCCTTCGTTTCTGAGCCATTCAACTTGATTTTTTCTATATCTCCAAAAAATGTCTCCACGGGTATCGTACTGAAAATCCCAAGGAGAAACCAACACAACATCTCCTTCTCTTACCCAAGCTCGCCTTTTCATTTTTCCCCGAATCCTGCATAACCTTTCATGACCATCTTTACACTTAACTAAGAATCTTTCAGCACCCAAAACTTTACTGGCTACACCTATGACATCATTTGTCGAAGGTAGAACTACCTTTTTGAGAGCTTCTTCACTCTTAACTTTTCTTTTTCCCATATTCTCCACTCATTAAGAAAGTATCTAATTGCTCAGAAGATTGAACAATCTTGCGAAAGACAAAAAAAATAGCCTAATTCCAGACCTATCTGTCTTTTCAAAAGAATACTTTTAACATAAATTTCGTGGCACAGTATTTAAACATGGCTGGATAAAAAACCTATTTTGATGTTGTAACTAATATGTTTACGTTAAGAAATAGACAGAGGATAAAAAAATTAAGGAAGTAAGTGAAGAAGTTGGAAAGGTCTAGCGCTATCCTAGAGAAAATTATTAATTCAATTAAACTTAAAAACTATAATTGGATTCCCGAATATTTATTGAAAACTGAGCAACAAATTTCAAAGGATGTTATCTTAGGAAAGCTTCCTGAAGAATTGTTGGAGCCTCCTTTTTCTTTGAACAGTAACCTTAAGATGATTAGAGATAATTTATCCTCGGCGATTAGGATAGGAAATCAAAAAAATCTTTTGGAAACAAGTGAGATCGAACCTTATCTTGCGGGTGCTAAAAAGGTTATTGAACTAGTAGGGAATAAGAAGAAAATTCAGAACTTAACTGATTCGAAATACAAATCAAACATTAAATATTGTATTACCTTTATTTCTAAACTCAGATTGACACAGCCTTATACCAACGTTATGTTTATTGAAGGATCTACTGAAAGAGATTTTTGGTTTAAATGGGAAGGTGATATTGAACCAGTAAAGATAATCTATGAATCAAAAAAGATCATGGTTCTTTATAGAGTCCATTGGGAACACCATTTTTGTGAACCATATTTGGATATGCAAGATAGAATACAAGTATTCTTTATTCCTTATTTCCATACTCCAATTATAAGGACTAATTCGGGAATTTTATTTGCAGCTTGCGTGAAAGCTTTTCGAGCTAAAGTTAATGAGTATGCGTATACGCTTGGTTTGACAAGTTGGTTTCGTAATTATTATGCAACCAAAGGATGGAAACGTGAGCATCTACCAGAAAAATATTACGAGGGTTGGAAGCATGCAAATTTGCAGATTTCCAATCCTTAGCTTAAAACTAATCTTTTTACATCTAAAAAGCTCATTGATTTATAGAAGTTAATGTTAACCTTTCCATGCTTACGATAAATGATAATTGGAAGACTTTAATTTTGCTACAAATTCAAATTGGCTAATAACTAAACAGGTCTTACTGATGACTTATCCAAGAATCCGAATTTTTGTATCGAACTTTAGAATCAGAGTTCAAGAAGATCGAAAGGAGAATATGTAAGTTATCTCTACAAATTCTCTTTTCACTTTATTTTATATTACATATTGCAAATAAAGATTTGATTCAATGAAATTCCAGAAAGAACTAGCAAAAAAGAAAATTGCACTTTTTGTTTTTTGTGGTAGCAGAAAGTCCCTAAATAAAGAAAAAGAAAAGAATAAGGCAATACAGAATACAAAAAGAAAATATCTATCTTAAAGATAAAGCGAATCAATAGCAGCTAAATCCAATTGCTTGGGGTTTTTTTGGAGGTATCTATGATTTTAATGATATCCTGATTTCTAAGAAAAACTCTGTCAAGCATAAAAATGCAACTTTAAGATTCGGGGTTTAAAGAGACAAAAAACGGAGTATAGGACATACGAAATCTTGGATTTAATATATAATTGAGCAAAGGAATTAGCTAAAATCATTATATAATATTACTCATAATTCTTAATAAAAATAATTTACAACAAAAGTAAGGATCGAATAGCATACACCACTATAAAGGCATATGAATTATTTATATCTAAATTTAGAAATACTAAATTAATAATGCTTGCACTTCATTACCTTATCGCAATTTAAACATTCTTCAGGAAGAGAAGCATTGATTGGAAAAGTACGTAAATAACCCAATTGATGATTGCATCCTGAAACAGCTTTGAGTCTTAGCCCATTTGAGCTACTATTAACATTATCAATGGTAGATGCAGGAATTACTTCAACCTCTGGATCGTCATTCTGTGCAGAAATAGCCTCTGAGATAAGGATTTTCTCAGATAAATTTTTTCTAATCTCTTTAGAATAGCAGTAGATACCTATTGATAGAGAACAAAGAGCAAGAAGCTGAGTAAATTGTATTATTTCATTAGAAATTGTGGCAAGCATAAAGCCCATTTCATTAAAAATTGTTATTATAGAGCCAATCAAGAAGGAAAAACCTGACACAAGTATGGGCACCCAGAAAGATTTTCCCATATTCAAGTGTCTAATGCTTTTTAGAGTTTTCCAGCCTAGCAAACATATTAGGCTGGCAATGGAAGCTATTGTAATGTTCAATGTGATAACAAACCAGCTCATATTAATTCCAAACGTACGTTTTATTAAGATTTGCGATATACATTCTAAAATTTAAGTCTTATTGCATATTTGCTCAACGTCAATACACATTCAATATTTTGAATTAAAAGCTAATTTTGACAATCAAAATAATTGAATTTGGATAATAAATTGTCATTTAACAAACAAAAGCATACCTATCAAGCCTAAAAGCATATTTTTCTAAAATCAGATTATTAGAATTTTTGATTCTTATATTAGACAATCTATGACCCTGAATTCAAATTAGTTATTTTAAATGTCTAAAAAATTATAACCATCATATATTTCTATTTTAGAAATATAATATTTTTAGAAATCAGCTTCTTAAGTAGCAACACATAAGATAATTCCAAAACAGAGAGGAGAAAATGGACTGATAATCTCAATTTGGATTAATTATCATTTTTTTGAGGGGTTAAATTGAGAGTTGACGCATTGGTCTTTACAGTTTTGATGTTTTTCCTTGTATCAGGTATTTTTTGGATTGTAGGAAAGGCACACCATTTTGAGCAATCGGTTGCATGGAGTCGAAGAAAAGAATAATAAAGGAATTCGTAGAAAAATTTCCCTATTCAAGGTCTTTCCGTTTATATTTTTTAGATAACTATGATCATTTTAATTACTGCAAACATCACAATTTTAACTATTATTATTGTGTATGATAAAAAAACCTCGTATTGTAGTTAGCACAATTATTATAGAAAAGATTGAAGAGGTGATGCACTAAGATTTAATTTCAAACTCAAAACTTATTTTCTTATTCCTAAATAACCGAAATCCTTAGATTACAATCTAAGATTATTTTTTAAATAGATAATTAGAATAACACAAATAACAATGATGACCATAATAGCAGCAATTAGAATTAATAACTCAGATGTTGAATCTGAATAGTTTAAAGCAACATTACTGATGCTAACTTCATCCAATAGGGCATTAGCATCATGTCCAAAATACAAGTATGTGCTAAGTTTTAGTTTTCCTTCAGGATTTTGAGTTCCTTGAACAATTTTAGTCTCTATTTCTTCTCCATTCACTAATAATTTTAATCCTGATTCTAAACTGCGTGAAAATATTACATGAGCCCATTCTCCAAGATTTACGACATATTTTGTAGATGCAATTTCATTAAAACCATCTACATCAGTAGTAACATAGCCACGTATTGATCCAATAGGCAAAGATGTATTATTTTCAGGTTCCAAACCATTAACAGCTAATCCCATTATTCTTTTTGGAAATGATTTATCCTCACGAATAGAATAAATTACAATATTATTATAAGATACGTTCTTGAATTCTTTGACATATATCCATGCTTCAAACGTAATCTCATCACGAATTTCCAGTGTGGGTGAGGCAGGTACATAAACATAAGCCCATCCATCAAAACTCAAGCAATTCCCAATTTTACCTGGAACCAAACCAGGAGTATAATTTATTCCATCTGAAAATGAACCAAGAATCGCATGATTATCCCCAATAGAATCAACTGTTACAAGGTTTGGTTTTACCTCTTCAAAACTCCATAGAGACACAACTCCTCCCTCAGGCTTTTTAGGTTGCAATGCGATTGGAATTGGATACAAATTATCCAATTCAAATTGTTCAACTAAAGGATAATTATCTTTACCATTAAAAGTGATTGAATAAGGAGTATCAGTTATTCCAGAGTTATTAACTTCTTTTGCATTAGGATATTCGTTAACATAATTGCTCCAATAATTTCCTTCTTCGGTGTTATCCCAATAATTTATATTATGAACTGAACTGACATGAACGTTTTTTTGGTTATCAAGAAAATTGTTATGATAGAAATAATTATTGTTTGGAGCTGCAAAAACAGGTGGGAAATAAATGCCATAGCTATTATTAGTTATTGTATTACCAACAACAATATTATTTGAGCCAGAGAAATATAAACCACTCTCAGTATGATCAAAAATAAAATTTCCAAAAATCACTGAATGGGATGTTCCAACACCAATCCCCCGTGTGTTATTGTAAATCTGATTCTGCGAGATTATATTTGAATATCCTTCAATAGCTATTGCTGATGCTTGATTTGAGCTGATATAATTTCCAGAGATTTTGTTATATGAGCCGCCATAGAATCTCACACCCTCTTTCAGGTTCGATGTAATATTATTTTGACTTATCATTGTAGAAGATTGAATAGCACATAATATCCCCCAAAAAGATTTTTCAATCCTGTTTCTGATTATAGAACAATTATCTCCTTGAATATTTATCGCATTAGCATATCGCTTTGGATCTGAATATTCCGCACTTCTTATTGTGAAACCACTTAGAGTTACATTATTTGTAATAAGTGTAATCACATTTCCTTCATTTAGATCACCAGTTCCAACAATTACAGTTGTATATACATCTTCACCTAACAGATGCACAGGCTTATCTATCAATATATTTTCATAATACATTCCTTTTTTTACAAAAATTGTATCATAAGGAGATGCATTCTCCACTGCCAGACTAATGCTAGAAAAATCTTCAGGAACATTTATTATGTTAGAAGCCGCAAAACTGATTCGTAAATTAAAAGTAACCATAGTAGAAATAATTGCATAAAAGAGAAATATTATAAAAATTTCTTTTTTTAGGTTAATTATCTTAGGAAAGGACATAACAATCACTACCCTCTACTTAATTCAAAACCCACTTTTAGCTCTCCTATAAGAACACCTTGTTCTTTTATAAGAACAAATTATGTACGTTAAAAAAAATTTCTGATTTTTGAACTGTAGTACTATATTTGTAAAGTAAACAACTCTTCACAAATAGAAGGATAAAATCGAACTGCGAGTTTTGTTGCAATATAAATCAAATCTTTCAGATATATAATCAATTAGATATCAAAAATAAAAATAGATTAATCTTTTTTCTGATTTTTAGCACTAATCATTTAAAATTTTCGCACTCATCTTTTGAAGGACAGGCTAAACAAGGAAACTCTTTTCCTACTTCAATAATCAACTTTTTAATTTTCTACTCATCTTCATTATCTAAAAAAAGCAATACAGTACGTCACTCAAAATTATTAGTCATAAATATCGCAACCAATATCTTTCTTATTTATTTTGAATTTTAATATCTTGGAATGAGTGAGTCTCTATGGAATTTTTCTTAACCATTATCATAATTTAATTATCTCTTGTCTGATTCTGATAGAGAAAATAAATTTATTTTATTAACAAGCATATTTGGTAAAAAATATAACTAGTACTTGTGTTGTGTAAATTTGTATAATATTAAGTAATCTTATGTTTTTTTTCTCTTTTTTTATTTTCAAAATAAGCTATAGTCCAACCCATCATAAAAAGAAAACATCCAGCTGGTAATAATATAAGACGTAAAAATCTATGTTTTACAATCATTATACTTACTCTCAGTTTTTAATCATTATATTATTTACCAAATTTTTAGCTAATCCTTTAGTGGCAAATTCAATTTTTTCCAACTATATTAATTGAAGTATTGAATCTTCCACTATAGGATTTTTGGAGACGATTTTTTATTGACTATTTTATTTTGAATTTAACAATTTGTTATTTATAATTTGGTTTATTTTCAGAGTCTGAATAAAAATAATTTCGCTAAGGATTATTTAGCAAAGATGCAGGATACAAAAAAGATGAAAAAAAGGGTTAAATCTTAAAAAGATAAGATTTCTAACAGATTCTAACTAGTACACGTTCAGGGATTCCATTATTTTGAATTACCTGTAATTTGAGACCATCAGTTTCGCTGAATTGTTCAAATGGTTTAAGACCTTCTCGAGCTTTTTGCAAAGTAAGTAATCTTTCTTGTTGACTTCTAACAACGGACTCAATAACCACAAGCTCATCTAAAGGATTCGCATCTAAAACTATATTTATATTACCCATTGAGATTTCACCTAAATTTTCTTTTTCATATTTCTTGCCTGCTAATTTCATTACAATTTCTCGGATTCTTTTCGCTTTTTCAGCTAATGATCTAATTTCGTCCAATCTTCTCAGATATCCACCTAGGGCACTCTTTGTATAGGCGATTTCTTTATCTAACGTGTTTGAGATTTCATCTGTGGAATTGTATTCTTTAATTTCTATAACCATTCCTTTAACCTCTTACAATTATATTTGATGAGAAGGTAAATTAGCAAAATTAAATCTTATTTATTGATAGACAGTATTACAAATAAGCAACCTCATAAATAAAGAAAACAAATAATTATAAATTAAAATATATTATTCAGTTTCTGATGGTTCAAGCCAATTTCTAGAACTTAAAACAGATTTTCCTGCTACTTTTACTGATAAACATCCCTCATAAGGACACATCTCAACACACCTAAAACAATGAGTGCATATTGAAGTGGAAACATTTCCACCTTTATTCTCATAGACTTCGGTAACTTGTGTTGGACAAACCCTTTTGCAAACACCGCATTTAGTGCATTTTTCTTCAGATTTATCTAAATGAACTATTGGCAGCCAACTAAAACCTTTAACTTTATTCAAAACTGCAAAGGATAACCCAAGTGGGCAAAATCTGCACCATAAACGTCTAATTAAAAAGGAACCTACAAAAGTAAGAAGAATAAATAGAATTGAATTAAATTGAATAAAAAATCCAGTTGAATAAAACATAACATCTCGAACATAAGGATAACTCAAATTCAAACCATAAATCACCCAAGCGCCACTATCAGGAACTATCAAAGTTTCTAATGGACCAAGAAAAATTGTCCAATGCTTAAAAGGTCCAGCAAAAAATAAAGCCAATTGAAAAGATTGAGAATGCAACGGTGCTATAATAAAAGGAATAGCAAAAATTATTGCAAAGATAAGATATCTAAATTTATCAAGAAACTTGTTAAAAGATATTGGCAATAATAGATAACGTTTTTTTAAAGTTTTTCTAAAAATTGTAATAACATCCATATACAAACCAAAAGGACAGACCCAACCACAAAAAAACCTGCCTATAAAAATTGTCAAAACCAAAATCACAATGAGAATAATGAGTAACCACGGAAAACTGAATAATAAAAAATAAAAAAATGCAAGTGAAACTAGTTGAATAATAATTCTTGTATAACTAATACGCTTTGTTTTATCCTTAATCCAAATTTGAATAATCAAAATTCCAGCGCCAAATAATGTTATCGCAATAATCCACCGGAGAATTTCCCCGAGAATCTCAATTGAAATAATCACTATTTCAGCCACCGATACTATAGTATTAATCTAATTGCTATTGCCTAGCTGCTTTTAAAGTTTCCATAAACTACAAAATTCAATACCTTTAAGAATTTTTAAACTAGCTAAGTCTTAATTGAGTAATAATATATTTTCTCAAGTTATAAAATTGAAAATTAAACATTAATACTTTGTAGAGATGATTTATGAGCTGATTTATCTTTTTAGCAGAAAAGATTTCGTTTTTTTCTTCTGAGTGGGATTTATTTTTTTTATGAAATGAAACTCTCCTTCTGAGATGAATTCAGGTTTATATCTTTCTTCTTTTTCATAAAAATGCAGTCTCATTATGAATCAAATTCGTTTTTATCCTGATTTCATATATAAAATGTGTTCAAACATATTAAGATATAAGATAAGACTTTTTAAATGGAAAAAAACATTCATGAAAAACTAAATATTCCAAAAAATTATGAGAGAATCATAGATTTTAATTTTTTTGCGTGTTCAATCCAATCTTGAACAAGACTGAGAGGAGGTACTCTTCTTACTAGATTTTTTTTCTCATTAGTTTCTTTTAAAAGCAAATACAAACTTTGAGGATTCCTTCTTGAAAGATCGGTCACTGTATTAACTCCAGCTGATTCCAAAAGGGAAGAATATTGCTGACCAATTCCTCTCAATCTGAAAAAATCTGCTCGATAAACCCATCTAAGCAAGGTTTTAGGAGCTACACCAATCTCTGAAGCTAATTCACGGCGTTTCTTTCTTGTTGATCCAGCACGCAAGAGGTCTTCCACTATTCTTATTCCTATTCTTCTAAATCTACTGCCATAGGTAGGTCCAATACCTTCAATCGCTTCAATTTGTTGATCTAAAGGAACAAAAGTTTTTCTTTTTATAATCACAGGAACGGGTTTTTTAGGAAGGATATCTTCAGTTTTTGGAGGCACAGGTGCAGGAATGTATTGCGGACTTGGCATAGGAGGTAGAGCCTCTCTGGTCACTGTTCGATAAACTATATAAATACCTGCAAAAATAAGACCCCAAAGTATACCATTAATAATACCACTTACTATTACAGTTCCAGAAATTCCAAAAATTGACCAAGATTCAAAAGAAATATTCAAAAAAGTTAGTAATTGTTCTCCTGGCGGCAAAAATGGAAAAATTAGGGTTAAGCCTAAAATAGAAAAAAAAGTAACTGTGAATACTAATAATTTTGACATAGCTAATTATTAATGAGTATCCCTTTTTTTATTTTGTGCAAAACTAAAAACAAAATTAAAAAAAATGAAGCGAACTTTTAAATTTTAAATATATTTTTTTAATAGTAAGAAATAATCAAATCTGAAATACTTCATCTTTAAAACTTCAAATTTTTTTTCAATAAATAATTTTCTAGCTTTGTGGCTCGAAATCCTAACATTTTGTGGTGGTCCAAAGCCTTCATTTTTCTTTTTAAAATCAACTACAGCAACTTTACCATTTGGTTTGAGAATTCTATAAATTTCGCTTAAAGTTCTATTCAAATCATTGAATTCATGTAAGGTATTTATAGTAAGCAATAAATCCAAAAAATCATTTGCTAAAGGAATCTTATTATCAAGAGAAAGCATTGTTGCGATATTTATTATCTTATTTTTTATGATTTTTTGATCAACAATCTCTATCATTTTTGGCTCCACATCAATCGCATAAACTCTCTTTACCTTTTTTGAAAGAGGAATAGTAAAGACCCCGCTGCCACAGCCCAGATCAGCAGCTATATAATTATGATTCAAATCCAATAAAGAAAAAATTTCTTTAAAATTTAGATATAATTTTCTTTCTTTACTTTCTAAAAGATAGATTTTTTTAGGATCAAAAATCTTTTTTTCTGAGATAATTAATCACCTATTACTTATTTTATTGAAAACTAAAGCTGAATTTTTTCAAATACAATAAAAAACATCATCTTACTAAATATTCTTATTAAGATAGTATAAATTTTGGTTATTAGAAATCAAAAAGTAAACTCGAGAATAGAAAGGACCTAATAATCATAGAATCAAATATGAACTGTTCAACAAAAATGCAGTTTAGACTAAAAATTTATTAAAAAGCTCTAAAAAAGGAGCTACAAAATAAATTCCAATTGGTAATAAACACGAATTATTTAGTAATCAAGTGTTTTATTGCCCAAGCTATTTCTAGTTCCTCAAGTTTTTCAGGAGTAGGTATACCATTATTATCCCAACCAATCATTTTATAATAAATGTCTTTTGCATTCTCAAAATCGTCTTCATTTATTGATACTTTTGAAAGAGGACCATTAATTTTTGGATTTAAAAGGCGAGATGGCAAAATATCCATACTCCGGTTAAAACCTTCCCGAATATTAAAAATTCTAGCTAGATTAAAGGCTCTCTCAGAAACCTTCATTAATTCAAAAGCTGTAGTCCTCCAACCTGTCACATAATTGACTATTGCAACTTTTTGACTAACTTTCCATGGTGTAAACATGCACAAACATAAGCAATTATCCAAACTATTCCAAGTTGAAATGTAATGGAATAAACGGACTTTTTTTGGACCCAAATCCTCAATAGGGACTGGTTCAAGCACTCCCAAACCTTCAACTTCATCAGGTATTTTTTTTGAATATAGAGTATCATAAATATTGTGTTCGTGATCAGCACCAGTAGGAGAAACGGCATAGCCTAAACCTTGTCCTCTCCTTAGTCTAGGATCATGCATTGGAACTTCTTGTCCTTTCACTTGGACTGAAAATTTTTCAGTTTTAGCACCTAATTGTATTGCAGCCTTTTTTGAACCTTCTGCAAGAATATCTCCAATTCCTTTTCTTTGTCCAATCATTTCAATAATTTTTAGCATAGAATCTTTATTCCCAAAGCTTAGATTGACACCGTTCGTTTGAGCTGGAGTTAATAGGCCATTTTCAAAACACTCCATTGCAAAACTAATAGTGACTCCAGTGCTTATAGTATCCAAAGAATACCTTTGACATAACTCATTTGCTTTGCATACCGCTTTTATATCATAAATTCCACAATTGGATCCAAGAGCTCCCAAGGTCTCATATTCTGGACCTCCATAAACTGGATCTACTTTCCAAGGACTTTCATCAATTTTTACAATCTTCTTACATTTCACAACACAAGCAAAACAAGTTTCCATTCCAACACTTATAGTCTTTTTAATTGTTTGAGCAGAAATAGCATCTGCTTGAGGAAAAACCCCCTCATTAAAATTATTAACAGGCAAGGCTCCCAAAGATTCATAAACATCCATAGCAGCACCGGTACCAAACGTGTGCAAATCATGAACTAAATTATCAACATTTTTTGCCATCCACTTAGCAAGAGCTGCAAGTTTTTTTGGCCGTGCCACTTTTACATGTCCTGTTCCCTTCACTGCTACTGCTTTGAGATTTTTAGAACCCATAACAGCTCCCATTCCACACCTACCTGAAACATGTCTCATATCATGTATGATTGAAGCAAACCTAACAAGTTTTTCACCTCCCGGACCAATGGAAGCTATTTTGGTTTGATGAGATTTTGTGTCTGCTTTTATGAATTTGTTCGATTCAAGAATTTGTTTTCCCCAAATCGATGAGGCATTTCTAATTTCGACTCTATGATCGTTTATCCATAAATAAACAGGTGTTTCGCTTTTGCCTTCAATTATAACTGCATCATATCCTGCTTTCTTTAATTCTGTTCCCCAATAACCTCCTGCTTCAGCTTCACCATATCCACCAGTTAATGGAGATTTTGAACCTACGCTATGTCTACCTGCGCCACTAATTGGAGATCCTGTTATCGGACCACATGCAAATATTAGCTTATTTTTTTCAGAAAACGGATCTATATTAGGTTCAAGTTCTCGAAGAAGAAAATAGCTAATTAATCCTCTGCCACCAAAATATTTTCTGTAAAAAAGCTCGTCATTTTGCTCATTTTTTATTTTTTGATTTGTTAAATCAACTCTTAATATGTTTTTGTGAAAACCTGAGGTCAACTAAAATCTACCTGCAAAGTTACTATTGGTAAATGGTTAATAAAAAATTTGATGGAAATTTATAAATTTAATAGCAAAGCATTTTAGAAATTAATTTATTTTCTTTTTGGGATATTTTCGATTTTATTATTCAGTTTTGCTAATTTATTGAACAAGCAATAAATAAAAACTAATAGAATTTATTGGAGTATTTCTAGTTTTCAATAGAAAAATATTTTTTAAGGAAATATTTATTTTTTGAATAACATCAAAATATTCCTTACAAAATAGAAAAATTTACATTTTCTAGCAATCATGGAGAACGAACTAATGAAGACAAGAGAATCAAAAATAGAAAATAATTGTTCAGAGCTTGATGCAGCAAAAAATTATAGCGAAATTTGGCAGATAGTGAAAAATACTGTTAAGGATTATTTAGGAGAATATCGCGCAGGAATGATGCTATTTCTAGATGATTTATCGCTTAGTCTTGGCGCTTATTATCCTGTTGGTACGAACAATATAGTCTTAAACAGAAGACTTGTAGAATTAGCTAAAGCTACAATAAAATCAAAGCAAAAAATAAACGCATTCACTTATAGTCTATTGGCTCATGAATATTTGCATGCTATTGGTTACCTAAAAGAAATAGAAGTTCGCCAATTAGTATACAGAATTTGCCAAGAATGTTTTGGTCAAAACCATATCACAACAGAATTAGCTAGGAAAAACCCATGGATTATTTTCAATAAAAATATAATAAATAATCTTTCTTCTCAAAAAGCACCAATTGAAGTCGTAAAAGATTTTGAGAAAAACAACCAAGATTACATAGTATAAATTCTATTTCAAACATCTGCGCTGATGGCCGATAAGTATGTGATAGGTTTTTGCATAGAATGCTTGATATTCTTAATACTTTTTAGTGATTTGATACCCTACGCAAAAAATAAACAAAAATCATTATAATATCTACCATTTCACCTATTTTTATAGTTGGCTAGATCTAGATTTAGTCAAGAAATATTGACAAATATGTTGTTGTAGGAATTCTTTTGGTAGTCAAGATTTCTTGATAAAAAAGTTTTATAACCAGTATAACACTGATATAAAACGCAGTTCTAATTGGAGTATGTTAGAACTGGGGAATCCTTGGAAGAAAATTAATCAGTAGTGTAGCTGTTCTTTTTCGTTTTCTTTCTCCTTTAGTTAAGCCCAAGGATTCCTAAAAAATATCCGGAAAAGACTTTATTTCTTGGAAAAAATGCTTGTTAGATCTTTGAATCATTTAGCAGTTTTGGTTAAAAGCAACATTATACAGTGTAATTTTCCATAAAGAGGAGTATCTCAATTTTCTGTTGAAACCATAACCTCTGTTGACTTAACAACAGCTGCAACATGATCTCCTTCCTTTATATCAAGATCCTCAACAGCTTCCCTAGTAATTAAAGCCGTAATAACAGCAGGAACCTCTATTTTTATTTTCACAGAAGCTGCTACAGGTCCCTTGCTTACTGAAATAACTTTTCCTTTTATTCTATTTCTTGCACTTATTTTTATAAATAATCCCTCCCAAATATTTTGATCCTCTATTGTTTCTTTTAATACATTATCTATTCTTGAATATTGTCTAATCAAAATTAGGCTTCTTTTAGTTAGCTTTGTTCCACCGCCTCCGAATTCCCCCCCTTTATGAGTTTCAACAAGAGGCTCTCCGATCCTTTTTTCGGCTTCTTTTATTAAACCCCATGCATGTCTATAGGAAATCTTCATTGCTTTTGTCGCTTCAACAAGGTTGCCTTTTTCTAAGATTTGCTTTAAAAGCTCTATAGTACCATGACCGAATAGATGAGAACCATCACTTTCGAACCATACCTTAAAAGCAGGTTTAATCTTCATCAGTATTCACTGAAACAATCAGATAATACATATTTTTATTAATTCTAAAATTGAATATCTCCCTTAATGAATCTTTCAGTAATGCCATTTTTGGACTTATTGAAAAAATCTTTTGAATTTGCTTGATAAACAATTTTTCCCCCATGAATATGAGCGATCTGATCACCTAATCTTTTTGCCTGATAAAGATTATGAGTTGACAATAAAATAAAAGTACCAAAATTTTTTCTCTCCAAAATCACCTTCTCAATAATCTTAGCACTATTCACATCCAAATTCGAAGTTGGTTCATCCAATAATAAAATTTTAGGCTGAAGGATAAAAGCCCTAGCTAAAGCAACTCTTTGTTGCTCACCACCAGAAAGTTTCTTAGCATTCCTATTTTGAAATCCTTCTAGATCAACAGTTTCCAAAGCCTCAAAAATCTTTCTTTTAATAACCTCTCTTTCAAAACCTCTAATTCTTAGCCCGAACTCCAAATTAGAATAAATAGACCTATTAAACATAGTCGCCTTCTGGAAAACTACAGTAGCAATCTGCTGCAACTCATCTGGCTTTATAATTGAATTATCCAAAAAAATAGAACCTTCATCTGGTTTTTCCAAACCTCCCAAAATCCTAAGCAAAGTAGTCTTGCCTGAACCGTTGACACCAACAAGAACCGTAATCTTGCCAGGAACTAAACTCAACGAAACAGAATCCACGGCTATTATAGAACCATACTTTTTTGTAACACTCTTTAATTCAAGATTCATAGCCTTATCTACTCCTTTCTAAAATAATTCAACAATAAAGTGATTGAAAGAACAATAGTCATTAAAATAATTCCTAGAGCAATGCTAAAAGGAATATCACCCTTCGCTGTTTCCAAAGCAATTGAAGTTGTTAGCACTCTTGTAACATAACGAATATTCCCACCAATCATCATAGCCACACCTAACTCAGCAAAAGCTCTGTTAAAAGAAGCAGTGATCGAAAGCAAAATTTCCCAAAAAGACTCCCGTAATATCACAATATTTGTTTGAAGTCTCGATGCACCAAGAGTCTTAGCTAAATCCTTGATTTCACTATCAACAGTTCCGAGAGCACTGCTAGCAAAACTTACCAAGATAGGTGTAACCAAAATGGATTGACCAACAGCAATACCCAAAGGAGTATACAATAACCCGAGAAAACCAAAAGGTCCGCTCCTAGACCAAAGCAAATATAAAACCAAACCCAAAGCAACTGTTGGAATCCCCAAAAAAGCTTGAAAAATAGATCGGACAAACTTTTTTCCTCGAAATGAATATAGACCTATTAATACAGCAGTTGGAATACCCCAAACACAAGCTAAAATTGTCGCAAAGCCTGAAATAGACAAAGACCTACCCACAATAGAAAATACCTCGGGATCACCAGTAATAATTAATCTAAAAGCTTCCTCAATCGCCTCTATTAGAGTAGTTCCAAGCATTTTAAATCCTCCAAAAAGGAAAAAAGAAAATCTTGATTTTCTTTAATTCCATTAACCATAAAGATTGCCTGCATTATACCTGTATTCTTCAGGACATTCAGTTCCTTCAAAATATGCCAACTCTTGAATCCATTCAACCAAATCTGAATCAGGTTCATTCTCAAGCAAAGGAATATATGGATTAAATAGTGATCTGGTAAAATCTTCTGTTCCAAAATCAGCTAAAATTGATTGAACATTATCAGAAACTAGAAACTTAATAAATTGCATTGAAGCATCAAAATTATTAGTAACTAATTCTTCTTTTTCAGGATTATTTGCAATAGCACTATACACATTAAGAGTGTCTTTTCCTTCCTCCACAACAACTTCGAGCGCAATATTCCCGTTAGCATAATTATTTAAGTATGAACCCATGTCACACAAGGTATAAGCATTTTTTTTCTCATCAGTTAATTTTAATGTTGCAGTCATTCCTGAACCAGCCTCGATATACCACGGTTCAGTACTTAGTTCAGATGCATCAAAACCAGTAGCAGTCCACAACGATTTTTCTTTGGCATGAGTTCCCGAATCATCTCCTCTTGATACCCATTGAATTGCACCAGTCTCACCAACTTCTTTTATTTGTGTCAAAGCCTCAATAGGAGACATACCACTAATTATACCTGGATCATCCTCTGGACCAACAATAACAAAGAAATTATATGCAATTACTTTTCGATTTGCACCGTAGCCATCTTCAAGAAAAGTTAATTCTCTTGCAGCATCATGTACCAAAATCATATCTGCATCGCCCCTCATCGCTGTCTGAATTGCTAATCCCGTTCCTTGACTAATAAAAGATACATTAATGTGCGAATATTCTTTTTCAAACTCAGTTTTTAGAACGTCCAATAATCCAGTTTCGTATAAACTTGTAGTGGTTGATACTATTAGATTCTGATTTTTTGGTTTTGTAAGTTCAAATACAGCATAGACCCCGATCGCTGAAGTTACTATTACAACAAGCGCTATAGCTAAAAGTTTTGTATTTATTTCTAAGTCACCTTTTGTTGGATAAATCACCTTATGTCCATATAAACATATCGTTATGATATCGAACGAAAATTCCGCTAAAAAAAGTAATCCATTAACTAACCAGTCTCTCTAAAAGTATTATAGCCGCCTGTTTGTCAAGAGGCTCATTTTCATTACCACATTTAGGGGAATAAATACAAGAGGGACAACCAAACTCACACTCACAAGTTTTAATTAAGTCCAGAGTCTTATGCATCAAGTCAGAAATTACAGAAAACAAAGTTTCTGATATTCCAATCCCTCCTTCAAAACCATCATAGATAAAAATTGTTGGATTAAAAGTATCAGGATGCAGAGTAACTGATAAACCTCCAATATCTCTCGTATCACACATTGCAAATAAAGGAGAAATTGCGATCATAGCATGTTCAATAGCATGCAAACCTCCTTCAAAACTTAACCTCATACTAGATAGAGTCTCTCGGATATCTTCAGGAACTAGAATCCACAATCCTATTGTCGAAAAAGTTAAAGGCGGAAGATCAAGCTTTTCTCTACCTATAATTTCGTCATAAGTTTTCATAACATATTCATGATAAAATTCTGTAACCAAAAGCTCTCCAAGACCAACTTTTATTTTTAATTCTTTTTCTTGAAATCTCTCTGAAATTGCAACATCTACAGTTTTCTTTGATTCAGTGTAATATTTCACATCCTCTTTTCTTACTTTGGCTATTAAAGTTTCTAAATTGAATTCTTCAACAATGTAAGTCTCTGCTTGATGAAGCAAAACTGCTCCTAGATGAGCTTCATCATAAGCTTTATTAACAGAAAGAGTTTCAAGAATTTTCCCATTATAGGTGACAGTTACAGTATTTTGAAAGATGCCTTTTAAATTTATAACATCTGTTGGCTTTGCTAAACCAGTATAAACATAACCTCTATTTGTTTTCGCAACCAAATTCTGTTTTTCCAAAGAATATATGCTTTGAAGAAACAATTCTGGGAAATATTGAACATCAGTAGGTTTTAGAGGCAATTCACTGGAAGCACACATAACATGCCCCAATGTTATGTATGGATTATGTAGATCAATTATTGCTTGTTCATTTTTTCTATTAAAGAAATCCTGTGGATGGTTCATAAAATATTGATCTAGTGGGTTTTGAAAAGCTATTAAAGTCACTAAAGCTTCTTTTTCGTTCCTTCCTGCTCTTCCTGCCTGTTGCCAAGTTGAAATTACTGAACCGGGATATCCTGAAATTATTATTGAGTCCAATGTTCCTATGTCTATACCCAATTCAAGCGCATTTGTTGAAACTACTCCAAATAACTGTTTCATTCTTAATTTATTTTCAATGTCTCTTCTTTCATTTGGAAGATATCCGGCTCTGTAAGCTGTTAATCTAGCTGATAATGCAGGCGATTTCTTATTCAGATCTTCCTTAGCCCACCTAGTAATTAATTCAGCCATTTGTCTTGAGGTAGTAAAACATAAGGTTTGAAGATCATTTTCAATGCTATTAACTAGAAGATCTTTAGTTTCTTGATGAGTGGAACGACGAGTAATTTTTGTCGAATCAGTAAAGGATGGATTCCAGAAAATAAAAATTTTTTTGCCTTTTGGTGCTCCATCTTTTGAAATTATATCAAAATTTTTACCAGTAAGCTTGATTGCATGCTCTTTTGGATTGGCTATAGTTGCAGAAGAAATTATCAAGGTTGGATTTGAATTATAATATTCACAAATTCTTAATAAACGACGAAATAACATAGCAACATTTGAGCCAAAAACACCACGATAAACATGTGCCTCATCTATAATGATATATTTTAAATTTTCAAGAAATCTTTTCCATTTATAATGCCAAGGTAGATAATAATGAATTCCATAAGGATTGCTAAGAATTATCCTAGATTTTTTACGTATAGTTGGTCGAAGATAGTTTGGAGTATCTCCATCATAAATATTTGAGTTTGCTGTTATTCCTGTTTGTGTTTCCATATCTCTAATGACTTTTAATTGATCATTAGTCAAAGCTTTTGTAGGATACAGATATAGTGATGTACCATTAATATCATTATAAATTGCTTCAAAAACCGGAAGATTGAAAGTTAGAGTTTTTCCTGAAGCTGTAGAAGTTACAATAACTACGTTTTTATTTTTACGGATCTTATTTATAGCTTCAGCTTGATGAACAAATAAACAAAGATTATTCACTAAAAGATATTCTTGAATTATTTTAGGTAGAGGTTTTTCTAATGAACCAAATGTTGGTTTTTTAGAAGGTATGATTTGTTTATGAACGATTTGTTTTTTATAGATATTTTCTAAACTACGAATGAATTTATTAATCAATTATTCCATTCCTCAAATAATTTCAAAAAAAGTGCAGCTAAGGTCAACAGGTCTTGCTTGTTGTGTTCTACGATAGCCACCAAGGGTCCAGCATTACCAGTCTCAATATATGATCGATAGAATTCTGGGACTAATGCTCCAGGAATATTAATTTCTCTTCCAATTTTGAGATGTTCCTCAACAGTCTCTAATCTACAATTCTCCAACTTATTCCCTAAGGCTCTTCTTGTAAAATGCAAAAGATCAAAATGAGGATTATTAATTTGATAGTCTATTCCATAATATGCTAATCTTTGCTGAATGTAAGGTATATCAAAACTCCTCCCATTATACGATATTAATGAATTCTTATGAATTCGAGTAATAAAAGCCCAAATAGCTCCTGGTTCATCTGAAATAGAACGCATAAGAAACTGAGATGTAAGAACTTTTTCATTCTTTATTGTTGATATTCCAATCAACACAATAGGCCTCTCAGAGAGACCAAGCGTTTCTATATCTACTATGGCGAAATCTTCTGCATTATTTAATCCAGCTAAATAATGAAGAAGGGGATGGGATTTTGGAAGACTTTTCCATAAACAAGATTGAAGTCTTCCGATGTCTTTTCTTCTAATAAGATCAACAAAATTAGATGCTGTTCTTTTCCATAACGGATGATTTTCCAAATCTTTTATTGAAGAATAACCACCCTTTTTTAGTTTCAATTCACGTTTTGGTCCAATACCAGAAAGGATCTTCAAATCTGAAAGAATTTTGTTTTCACATTCTCTATAACCGATCTTTTTAAATTCTAAATTTGAGATCGAATCAATACAATAAAACTTCCCTTGCTTATTTGAGATTATCTCTCCAGGAATTGCTTGTTCCAGCGATTTATTTCTATATTTCTCCAGTAACTTTTTTTTAAGGTTAAGTGCTTTTTCTTGTTCAATTTGAAGTAGCCACCATTGTTTTTCTTTAATTTCAGGCTTTTTGTTAAGTTCCATTTCTGAAAAAATGGTATATTCTTTGTGTTTTATTGTTTCATTAGAGATATTTCTAGCAGCTCTTTTAAAAGAGGAATATTTAATGGAAGTTGATAAAAATTCATTTTGAGAGGTTTTTTCTCTTAAAAAATTATTATTTGGCAAGTTTTCTGAATTATTAGTAGATGCTACAAATTGCAATAATAGAAGATTGCCACATTTTTTGCATGATCTGCTTTCTGAATATTGACTTTTTGAATGATGAATTCCACAATTTTTGCATGTATAAACAATAGGCACTGATATCCTGATAGCTTTGGTTTTTAAAATTATAAAAATGATATGTCTATCTTTTTGTTAATTTTGGTATTCGAATTTAAGGATATTTTGTAGAATTTAAGAAAATAGAATTAATGAAAAAAGTTTAAAAGAATCATTTTTTCTAATTTTGGTGAGGAGGATTTATTCAAAGAATTCAGTTTCAAAATCTCTTTTTATATTTTTAATAACCTGTTTTACAATTTCTTCTCTTATATTCAGAACTTGAGATATTCGTTTTACATTTTGATCATGCTCATCAAGTGCCAAATGAAAGATTCGACGAGCATTATAATCTCTCATTTGTTGAATCATTTCGGAGATATCTCTCATGATTGAATTTCTTATTGACAGAAGGAATACACGATTATTCTCTAGCGTTTTTAATTCCAAGTCAATATCAGAAATAAGTTTAGCGTAGGGTTTTAGTTTATCTTTCCATTCAGGAAAATTTTCTATAATATTTTTTCGTTTTATAAAAGAATCATGAATCTTTGATATTTGATTCTCTGTTGGTTTAGGATCAAAAAAAACTACTTTTTGTTTGAATAAATGGGGCGCTACATTTAATGTAATTGATAGACTTTTTGTTAGTCCAAAAACTTTTCGTTGCGGACCAGCGGGACTATTTTGGATTATAGATTTTACTAGTCCATTTTTCTCCATTATTTTAAGGTGTTTTGCTACAAGCTGTTGACCTAAACCGAGTTCTTTTGCCAGTTGAAGGGTATAGTTGGGTTCTTGGCTTAATCTTTCTATAATTTTTCTTCTTATTGGATTTTCAATAATCTTTAGTAGCCTATCCAAGTTTGATTCTATATTTATTCCCACCAAATTAAATAAAAAAAAGGTTGTTGAGCTATTTAAGCTCAATTCTTCTCATTTTTTCTTCAGGTTTAGGTTCTTTTTTGAGTGCAACAACTTCCAGAACACCATTGTTCATTTTTGCCACAACTGTATTTGGATCAATCTCTTCAGCGAAATTTATTATTCGTTTGCAGGACGAGTAGGTACGCTCTCTATGAAGATATTCATGATCTTGTTGTTCTTTTTCAGTTTTATTTTGGGCACTTAACATCATAGAGTCTTTATTTAGTTGTATTTCAATATCATTTTTCTCATATCCGGGCAAATCAGCTACTATTAGATATCTATCACCTTTTTCAACTAAATCAACTAGAGGGGTTTTTAAAGATGGAATTTCTATTGTAGAGGTCCACCAAGTCTTAATTGGTAAAAATGGTGAAAACATATAATCAAATGTTCTCGCTAGATCCTTGAATATTGAGTCAAAGTTTTTTGCAAGCTGGGTTTCTTGGCAGGGTTGCTTTTTTAATTTTTTTTCTTTTGTATTTTTTGTTTCACTACTCAAATTATACCACCTCCACTATACAACTTTAAGTACACAACTAAAATATGTAAACTAATAAATCTTTCGCTTACGAAACTTCAAAATTAGAATATTAAAATCAAAGCAAATAAAAGCCATTGGAAAAGGTTTTTCTAACTGAAAAATTGTATTTGTATCGGTTCTTTTGATGAAAAATTATGATTTGATAGTAATTGGAACTGGATCAGGAACCAGTGTTGCAGAAGCGGCAATTAGTGAGTCACCAGATCTCAAAATTGCAATAATAGACAAGGATGAACCTGGGGGAATTTGTCTCACAAGAGGCTGTATACCTTCAAAGCTTTTAATTTATCCAGCTGATATCATTAGATTAATACAAAAAAGCAAAGAATTTGGAATAAAAGTCGAATTAAAAAAAATAGATTTTACAAAAATTATGCACAATATGCGCTTGATAATAAATAGAGATATAGAAAATATTCGTCAAGGTTTAACAAACTCAAAAAATATTGATTATTATCCCAATCAAGCAGAATTCATTGAGCCCTACATAATTAAAGTGGGAAACCAGAAAATAACTTCAAAATTAATTCTATTATGTACGGGTTCTAGGCCTTTAATTCCACCGATAAAATCGCTAGATGAAGTTGGATTTCTAACAAGTGATACCTTACTCAATCTAAAAAAGCTTCCCAAATCAGTCGCGATAATAGGTGGAGGTTATATTGCTGCTGAGTTTGGTCATTTTCTTTCAGCAATGGGATCTAAAGTTACCATTATTGGAAGAAATATTCAATTTCTCCCCAAAGAAGAGCCGGAAATTTCTGCTATTGCCAGAAAAGAACTGGAAAAACATCTCACTATTCTTTCAAATTTTGAGGTCATTGAAACCCAGAAAACTTCTAAAGGGAAGATGTTAATTGCCAAAAATAGGGAAAATTTAGAGAGGAAAAAAATTATAGCCGAAGAGATACTAATTGCTACTGGAAGAAGTTCTAACTCCGATATTCTAAGACCTGAATTGGGTGGAATTAAAACCGATAAAAGAGGATTCATTGCAGTTGATGACTATTTAGAGACCTCCCAGTCGGGAGTTTATGCTTTAGGGGATGCTAATGGTAAATTTTTATTTAAACATGCTGCAAATTATGAAGCAAAAGTGGTTTACTTCAATGCTATCGAAAAAAAGAAGATGAAAGTTGATTATCATGCAATCCCTCATGCGGTTTTTAGTGAGCCTGAAATCGGTAGTGTTGGAATGAAAGAAAATGAAGCTGTTAAAGAATTCGGGAGAGATAATGTGTTAATCGGATTTTACAGATATGAAGATACTGCTAAAGGGGAAGCGATGAAAATCAGAGATTTTTTTGTGAAAGCTATCCTTCAAAGGGAAACAGGAAAAATTTTGGGTGCCCATATAGTTGGTCCACAAGCTTCAGTTTTAATTCAAGAAATAATAAATTTGATGTATACAGAAAATCAGAGTGCAGAGCCTCTTATTGAAGCTATGCATATTCATCCTGCTTTATCAGAAGTAGTTGAAAGAGCATTTAGATCCTTGAGAACAATTGATCAGTACCATCATCTATTAAAAGATCATCTAAACCTTCCAATTTCATAAATTTGTTCTATTAAAAATGCATACAAAAACTTTAATCCACGATAATTTTTGTTATTTTTTTGCTTTCTTTCTAATCGGCTTTCTTGTTATTATTTTTATTACATCTTTATGGTTTAAAATATGATCTTTGGGCAGTCGTATTCCTGTCTTTGCATCTATAGCAAGAAGATAATTTTCTGCCAATCGAGTGTGGACTTGTCTGGCTAAATCAACTGGTGTTGATCCCTTTGGTAGCAAATGAACGTCTGGTAACACGTTTTTATTATGATCCATATAATTATTTTCATCAGCTACAGGATAGATCATATTAGTTTTTAACAATTTGAATACAACTATATTCAGAGCTTGTTGTATTCCAGTGTTGAAATATTTATTAAAAACTCTATTTTGGATATAACTTAGAGCTGCTTGTTGGCCAGGATTGAGATCTGCATCTGGAACGATTTTAAAGATTTCCTGACCTGGTGTATATTGAACTAATCCTAAACTTTGAGCTCTTCGAAGAATTAACTCTGATTTAGCAGAACAAGCTGCAACAAGCTTTTGTCCATAGTAATTCGTCAGCATTTCAAAGTATTTTTCAGATGTTAAAATATCCATCTTGTTTGCTACAATTAGTGTTGGCTTAATTATTGGAATCAAAGCAGCTGAGAAACTGAGAATTTGGTCAAAGGTCCAATCTCGAAAACTTATTTTATAGAGGTTAGTTTGATTTAGAGCTTTTTTAATATGGTTTGATTTAACCTTTAGAGATGATAAATTTTGAGACATTGCCTCTTCAAGGGATAAAGAAGCAGTTTGATGAAGAATCGATTCATGATTTCTCTCAATTATATCTGCTATCCACCTGTTAAGTTCAAATTCTATATCCATAGCATCTTGTACAGGATTTCCGCTCCCAGGTTGAGTTATCTGTCCTTCAGAATCAATTGAGCCTGAAGCATCAACTACATGAATAAGTGCATCTGCTTGACCCAAAGCAGAAAGAAATTGGTTACCAAGACCTCTTCCAGTCCAAGCATCTTTTACTAATCCAGGAACATCAATTAGGCGTATAGGAGCATATCGCCAACCATCTATACAGGTTGAATTTTGAGGATTATCATCTAATCCGAGTTCTTGGTGAACACAGATATCACAGACAAAAGCTGTACCAATATTAGGTTTTTTGGTTGTGAAAGGATAGTTGGATATTTGGGCATCAAGCAAAGTTGCTGCGTTAAATAATGTTGTTTTTCCTGCATTAGTCTTGCCAATAATGCCTATAGTTAACAAAAAATCACCCGTTAGAATATAAGGCTAAAATAGTTAAAAATCTAATCGGTCGTAAATATTAATTTATAAAGTAAATTCTTTCAATTAAAAACTATCTAGGATTATGTTTCAGGCGATGATTTTATAATTTTTTGAATTTGCTCAATGTTGTCATCAAATGCTTCCTCTCCAAACCTAATTCCCTTTTTTGAAGATTTTAAAATCGTAAAATATCCTTTTTCTGCAAGTTGTTTTTCAAGCTTTTCAAGTGCACTTCCTTTCCTAATTGCATAAGTTGAGAATATTATTGCTTTTTTATTATCAGTTTTTGGAAGAGTCCCAATAAATAATGTAATAGGTTTAGCAGGAGCATTGCCATGAACAGGAGTTCCCACAAATAAAAGATCATAATCCAATACTACTTTTGATTTTGCAGTTTCAACATTAAATATTGGAAGATCTAATGACTTAGATATCGCATAAGCGAATTTTTTTGTATTCCCTGTTCCTGAGAAATAGATAATACATGCTTTCATTAGTTCAAAAATAATTAATTAACCATATAATCTTTTTTTCCCAGATCAATCTTTAATTAAATACTCCTTAGAAAACAATAATTCGAGGATTTAACAATTAGTTTAAATTTTTAATTTTGTTAGTGTTTCATATGTTAATTCAAACTTCTGTTGTAGGAAGTTTTCCTAAACTTAAATTGCCTATAGATGTTGCGATTAAGAATATTGTAAATTTACAGTTAGAAAATGGAATTGATGTTATCACTGATGGAGAACAACGTGGAAGTATGGTATCATATTTTGAACAAGTATCAGGCCTAGAAAAAGTTGGAAATAGTTTGAGGATAGTGAATAAAGTTGATTCTATGGAAGGCGAATTGGATAAATTCTATAAAATTAGAGATTTTGAAAAAGTCAAAGCAATTCTTTATGATTTAAATCGAACCGACGTTCAGATTAAAGCAACTTTTACAGGTCCTTTAACTTTAGCCTCGTCATGTATATTAACTGATATTCAAAGCGCAACAAAACATTATGATTTGAATGATAAAAGAAAGATATATATTGATTTTAGTTCAGCTTTATTGCCTCTAGTTAATAGAGCATTAGATTTAGGTGCTTTTGTTCAGATAGATGAACCTTTCCTTTCAACAGGAAATATTGAAGTTGATTCTGCAGAAGATATTTTAGAGTATTTTTTCGCTGAACTGCCTTCTTCCTTCATTAGAAGTGATAGAATAAGTCTCCATATTTGTGGATCAATAAAGAGCGTTCCAAGGCTATTCGATATTTTACTGGGATTACCAGTTCCAGTTTTAAGTTTTGGATTTAGTGGTGAAAAAGAGAGAGAAAACATAGAGATAATTTCAAAAAGAAAATTTGAAGCCAACAATAAAAAACTTGGAGCAGGATTTATTTCAAATATTAGAATTGAAAATCAAAGAACCATTATGGATAGATTTCTTAAGATAGAGAAGAAGGTTGGACTAGAGAACATTAAATATTTACATCCAGATTGTGGATTTGCTTTAGTAGAGATTGATTTAGTAAAAAAAATTTTGAGAAATATGAGATTGGTTTCAAATCGTATCTCTCTTAGGCAAAAAGAAAATTAATTTTCTTAGATTTTTTACCTATTTCTCTGCAATATTATTTGTTCACCAATTTTTCTGAATCTCTCTCCTGATACATGGAGCAATGGATCAACTTGATCCAGAGACTCTTGGGTTTCAGCATAGACTACTTCACCAACCAAAATTATGTGATCGCCATCATAATCTAAGATTTTTTTAGTTTTACATTCAAGAATAGCTTTCGATTCTCTAATTCTTGGGATTTTGACACAATTTGATTTTTGTATATGCAAACCATTTTTTTCCCATAATTTATCTCCAGGCTTGTGGATTTTTTCGCAGTTAATAGCTTTTTGTCCAAAATTATGAGAAACAACGCAAACTACAAATTCACCGATTCTTTCTGCATTTTTATGACTTTGTTTGTTTTTTCCGACACCTACACCTATTAAGGGTGGATTAAAACTCAAGGGGAATATCCATGAGTAAGGTGATGAGTTTAATTCTTCTCTATCATCAAGAGTATTAACTAAAACTGTTAATCTAGGAGAGATTATGCTGGTTGATTTTGAGAGTGGAATAGCAATCATTATCTTACCTCATATGAATCACTATTATTTCAATAGGGTTTTAAGACTAATAATTAAACATTCAAACATTAAATCCTTTTTATCAATTCCGCAATTATGGAGCTTTAGATTGTTTTTTATCTAAGGTCTGATAATATGATTTTGGTATGAATTATGGTTAATGCTACTATGGATACAATAAAAAAGAGAAGAAGCATAACAAATTTTTTATCAAAGCAGATAGATGACAAAAAATTAAATAGTATTTTAGAAGCGGGCAGATGGGCACCTTCATGGGCAAATAAGCAACCTTGGAAATTTATTGTTGTGAGCGATGAAACAATTCGATCTATGGTTAGCAGGATTGTTCCAAGTGTTTTTGGTTATGCAATAAGAACAGCACCTTTATTCATTGCTGTTTGTGTTAATCCAGATTTAGATCCCTACCACTATGTTGAAGAAGGAGCAGCTGCAACTCAAAACATGGCTCTAGCAGCTCATAGTCTGGGTTTAGGGACTATTTGGATGGGAACTTTTTCTTTAAAGGATGAAAGAGATTCTAATGAAAAAAAAATAAAAGGGATACTTAAAATTCCTAAAAAATGGCGATTAATATCAGTTTTACCCGTAGGCTATCCTAAATTTCAGGGGCATAAAACACGAAAAGAATTAGAAGATATAGTAAATTGGAATTATTTTTCGGAGAGAAATGACCTAAAACCTAGACAAGAAATTGAATATAAAGAACCAAGGAAAAAAAGTATGACACCTTCATCATCTTTGCCTTATTAAAGATTGGTTGTTCCGAAAAATAATCTACAAAACATTATTTAGTTTTCACCACAGAAATGTTAGCTAAAGATATAATTTTAATTTGAGGTATTAGAACTATGACCCAAAAAGAATTATTTGATATAGAGAGGGCTGTTCTGGATCTAACTCTAATTGATGATTTAGATAAAAAGAAAAAAATAACTAATAAGATTATATCTGTGGCTTCTAACGCGGATTGTTACCCGGCTAGTATAAATGACTTGTATTTAGCTCGTGGCAAGGGAAAGTTCGGTAATTTTACTGTCCCCGCTATAAATCTGCGCAGTCTAACTTATGATTTAGCGCGTGCTGTTTTTAGAGTAGCTAAAAAATATAACAGTGGCGCCTTTATTTTTGAAATTGCCAAATCTGAAATTGGATATACCAATCAACATCCAATTGAGTTTGCTGGAAAAGTTATGGCTGCTGCAATTAAAGAGGAATATATTGGTCCAGTTTTTATTCAAGGAGATCATTATCAAATTAAAGCTAGTAAGTATAATGAAAACCAAGAGAAAGAAATTGGAAGTTTACAATCTTTAATAAAAGATTCTATTGATGCAGGTTTTTATAACATTGATATTGACTCATCAACTCTTGTTGATTTATCAAAGAAAGATTTAAGAGAACAACAAAAAAACAACTATGATGTTTGCTCTAAGCTCACCAAATATATTCGCAATATTCAACCCAGAGGTGTTGTTATATCTGTTGGAGGAGAGATTGGTGAAATTGGCAGCAAAAACTCTACACCTGAGGATTTAGATGCTTTTATGACAGGATTAAATGAGAATTTAGGTAAAGATATTATTGGAATTAGTAAAATTTCAGTCCAAACAGGAACAACTCATGGAGGAGTTGTTTTACCAGATGGATCTATGGCCAAGATTAAACTTGATTTTGAAACCTTGAAATCTCTTTCTGATGCTTGTAGAGAAAAATATGGATTAGCAGGTGCTGTTCAACATGGAGCATCAACTTTACCTGAGCAAGCATTTCATAAGTTTGTTGAATGTAACACTGCCGAAGTACATTTAGCTACTCAATTCCAAAATATCATCTACGAGTCAAAATATTTTCCAGCAGACTTGAAAAGAAGAATTTACAATTGGCTTAAAATAAACGTAATTGACGAAGCTAAAAAAGATTGGACTGAAGAACAGTTTTTTTATAAGTTAAGAAAGAAGGGATTTGGACCTTTCAAAAAGGAAATAACGAGTTTACCAAAAAAAACAAGAGATTCAATTGCATCAGAAGTTGAAATAAAGTTTGATTTTCTCTTTAAACAACTTAACATTTCAAGAACCAGAGAATTAGTTAACAAATATTGTTCAAGAAATAATCCTGATTAGTTAGGTGAGATTGTTGATTGAGACAATTACACTAGCTGGAGGATGTTTTTGGTGTACAGAAGCAGTTTTTACTATAGTAACAGGCGTAGAAAGGATTGAACCAGGATATACAGGAGGTAATATTGCCAATCCTACATACGAACAGGTTTCTTCTGGAACTACTGGTCATGCTGAAGCAGTTCAGATAAGCTTTGATACAAATATAATCTCACTTAAAGAGATTCTTGAGATTTTTTTTGCTACTCATGATCCTACTAGTATCAATCGTCAAGGAGCTGATATAGGAACCCAATATCGTTCAGCAATCTTTTATCATAATTTAGAACAAAAACAGGTCAGCGAAAAAATCATTTCTGATCTAAACTCACAGAAAATTTGGGATTTACCAATTGTAACAAGCGTTGAACCATTAGAAGTTTTTTATTTTGCAGAATCTTATCATAAAGATTATTATAAAAAACATCCAAAACAAGCCTATTGCCAAACAGTAATTAAACCAAAACTCATTAAACTACAACAGAGCTATTTAAATAAATTAAAGATTGCAGAATAGCTCAGCTAGCTGAGAGCTAATAAAATTTATTTAATTTTTTCAAGACATTATTGAGAGAAAAAAACATTAAGGTTCCTTGATAAACTGTCAATATAATCAGCTAAATTAAGTCTCTTCAGTTTATCTAGTGTACTTGATTCCAAATCATTTACATCTGATTTAGCTAATAAAGCGATAGTTTCTTTTTCAGAAAAAATTTCTCCTAGTCCGAACCAATTTCTAAATTTTTGATTCTCAGGACAAATTTTTTGGCAGTACATGCATCCAACTATACAATTGTGCCATTTTTTTTCTATCCAATCTGGAAAAGGGATTTCACCTTTTTTCTCATTATGATAAGTTAAACATCTTTCTGCATAGAGAAGAAATCGTTTAGAAGATATTGCTTTAGTTGGACAGACTTTGTGACAAAGATTACAACCAGTGCAAATTCCCATCATTTTTGGTTTTTGTAGAGGTTCTTCGCTTGGTAAATTTGAATAAAAGGCTACTAATTGGAGAAAACTGCCCATTCCTGATACATAACAAATATTATTCTTTCCATACTCGGCTAAACCACTTCTTGTTGCAAGTATTTTTAGGGGGATAACTGCTTTTTTGATAGAGTAATTTTGCCTTTCCAGAGTTTTTTTTATCAAGCTTTCAATTTTTTCTTCAATTTGTTCGTATCCTGAATACGTAGGGGGAATAATTAGAGTTTTAATCGAGCCTTTGAATATGAAAGTTGCTGTAGTCTGAGGTCTAGGAACAGCAACTATTATTATTGATTTTGCATCTTGGTGATTTTCTAATAAGTCTTTTTTTATCCAAGATAATCTTTCTTTAAAAAAATTCTCTTCTATAAATCCCTTGTAATAGTAATCTTGAATTTTCTTTATTAGAAGAGAGAGGTTTTTGCTGGATACTATTTTTGATTTATATTGGTTTTTTTCTAAAAGAACAGATAAATCAAAAGCAATTTTATTCATAACTCCTCATGAGAGTTCAAGTTGTATAAAAAAGATAGCTTTTATTGTTAATTAAGCAATAACTGACTAGTTTGTCATATTCCAGTAGTAGATGTTTTGATATTTATTTTCAAATACCATGTTTGGATCTTCAAACACAATATCTAACCGCAAGCCATATCTTATAAGTAGATTTTGGTATATTTCCCAGATATGCTCTGATTGTTCATCCGCAGACCAGTACCATATTCTATCAGTAGCCGATCTCAGACCCCACCCATAATCTTTAGGCAAAACCAAAGCCGCTTCAGGTTTAATTGAACCCCATAATTCTGGCTTTTTTTGAATATATTCATTCCAGAATTGTTCCATTGCTTGAAAATGTTCGTCTTTCAATGTACCATAAGGGTAATATTCAAAAGGAGAGCCAGAATCTATTTGATAGAATGGATCAGGAATAGGATCAGCATATGGAAAATTAAATATTGCAATTATTTTTGCGCCTGTTTTGTATGCATCAACCATTTCATTATAGATTCTTTGTCCACTAGCTAGATATGGATAATTATCATATGTCCAAGTGATAATAACCCCCCATTCCTTGTTCAAATTTTCTGCAGCACCTCTACCAAGAGCAATACTATGTGTAGAGCTTTTATTCCAGCCTATTTGAGATAGAAGAATATCATATCCGCCTAAATGACTATACCAGTGAAGAGCATACTCTGATGCGATTGAGGGAATATTTAGATTTCTTAAATCTTGAATACCTGAATCTGTTTTTAAAGATGTTATATACACTTCTGATGCAGAAGTGTAGTTTTTAGGAAGGATTCCTGCTTTGTATTGTTCTAAAATTTCTGCATGAGATTGATAAAGAGGTGTATCTTCATAGTAATATCTCATCCAGTCAAAATAATGAGGCCAGTCCCAGTCGATTTGTTTACCTCCTGGTTCATCATAATAATATACTCCAAGAAGTTTATCACCATATTGTTGTTTTGCCGTTCTAAGCCATGGAAGTTGCCATGGTTGATCTACATCAAACCAGCCAAAATATACAATTATATTTAATCCCTTATCAACAGCATAATCGCAAATCTGTGAAGTTGCTGTTTGGTTTTTGCTCACGGGACCTGATTGCAAAATAAAAAGGTTAGTATAATTTTGAACTTTGTCGATTAAATCAAAGGCTTCCTTGGTTGTATTTCCCCCAAAAGAAACACCAACATAGACTTTCTCTTTTGAAAATACTTGAAAAGCTATAACTGTGATTGAAATCAAACTTAATACAATAATTAAAATCGTAAAGAGTTTCTTCATTTTTAAAAATAAGAGTTCACTTGAAGTATTTAATTATTGAGTTGAATCTATTTTAAAAGAACTTAATTCAATTGTAAGCTATCTCTTGAAATTTAAGTTAACGATACATTTCAGCTCTATGCGGATATTTCTTTTTAAATAGTCTTTCAGCCTCAAGTCTTAGTTTCAGATCTAATTCTCTTTGATTTTTTGAAATTAAACTTAAATCAGGATGTTCTATGATTGGACCATTTAATATTAGGCTTGGTTTTTTGTTTTCTATTTCCCAAGTAGATAAAGGTTTTTTTTCTAGTACTTCCGAAATTATTTTATTTTGTATTTCCGGGATTTGAAAACTGTTTAGGAGTTCTTTGGCTTGTGTGTTTTGCAAAGTTCTAAATCCATATTGCGGCGCTCCTTTTACAAGTTTTTGAATATGCTCTTGGTTTTTGATTTTCATACCTACTCCAGTATATTCTTGTGGATTGATTGTTACCAATTTTAGTATGTATCCTTGTTTTGGCCCTATAATTAGTACCGTTCCTTTAAAATCTCTAAGAATAGTCCACCCTATCGGCTGTTTGTCATATTGCTTTAGAATCTTATTTGATATAATATCAAGGGGTTCAATAATCACTTTGGTCTTCCTGCAAATTGGAAAAGGATCTGTATCATAAAAATCTTTAGAATCAAGTTATTATTGAGATTATACTATTAGGTATGTTCCAATTAACATTAGTGTGATAGCAATGAGCTTTAATGTAATTACTCTTTTTGTTAGTTCTTCTTTTAGGATCTTTGGTAGAAACATGCTTAGTAATATTGTATAAAAGAATAAATAGAAAGGTTGAAGACCTAATAATGCTGATACTACAGAAGCTTCAGCTAAAGAAAAAGCTATCAGAGAAAATAGAGTCCCAATAACATATATTCCTTCTCCAATAAAAGTTATGAACAGGCCTTTTGCTCCCACAGTTGGCAGAGTTTTTGTAAATTGTTTTCTTGGTTTCCTAAAGCTTAGCAAAATCAATATTCCCATAGAAGCTCCTATAATATTCCAAAAGAATAAAGACCAAAAGTCAAAATAATTCAACAAATATTTTTCCATTATTGAGTATATGGCTATAATTAAACTAAAAGGTATCATGTATTTTAAAGCCTTTGAAAATGATGCTTTGCCTTTGATACTCCTAAAAGAAATTAATATTGATGCTAATACGATAATTATTATTCCTAAATATTTTTGTAAATCTAAGATTTCATTCAGAAAAATGGCGGATAAAACAGTAACAAATACTGGTATTAGCTGAAATAAAGTGATTAGGCGTGAAACTTCCTCTAAAAGAAGGGCTTTTGAGTAAAACCAAAAAGCTACAATTGGAAATAATCCAACTATTAGGGCTAATAGGGCATAGGGGAAGTTAATCGTAATTGGTAATATCAATAATATTATTGTTGCATAAGGTAAATCCATCATTATTATTGACGATATCATTGGTACATAATTTTTGAATTTATTTGTAATTAGAAATTTAACAAAAACATTATTTAAAGCCCAAAACGCAGGAGCTAGTAGAGCATACACATACCATTCCATTTTCTATCACCTGAGTGCAAATCATTGGAATTTATTTAATCCCTAAATCAAAATACAAATAATTCATAGTTTTTAGCTAGTAGATAATTATAAAATTCTTATTTATATTAAGACGCAGATTATGTTCTGAAATAATATTTTCCAAACATAACCACTCTCTTTCTTGAGGAGTCTTTTTTATATGAATCTCAAATATCGTCTCTGATTTTTGTTTTATAAGCAAGCAGTTCTTGGATATGTCACAAATGTCACTTAATTTGGATATTATAATTTTGGATTCTTTTTTGTTCATCTTAATTTGTGGCTTATGCATTTGTCCATTTTTTAGTTTTTTGGTTCTTCTAACTACTTTAGTTTAATCAAATCGTTTGATTTAATATTTTTAACTAAACCTTAATGACAACTTTTTTAGGGTAAAAAGTGTGTCAAAAGAAGGCGGAGAAATAGTTCTATGTTGGGGGGCTTATTTGGGATTGCATCCAAAGGTAGCTGTTCAAGTGATTTGTTTTTTGGAGTAGATTATAACACCCATTTAGGAACTGAGATAGCTGGTTTGGCTTTGCTTGATGGTGATCTTAGAATTATATCTCATAATATTAGCAGTAGTCAGTTCAAGTCGGAATTTGGTCAATATTTCGATAAACTTGAGGGTAATTTAGGAATTGGAGTAATCAGTGATGTTGGTGAGGTGCAACCTATCAAATTTGAAACAAAAATTGGTAATTTTGCACTTTGTACAGTTGGTTTGATTAAAAATGAAAAGGAATTATTTAATGATCTGATTAGTAGTGGCGCAACTTTTAAGGGATCCAGACAAGAAAAAAGAAGAGATATTCTCAATCAAACCGAAATTATTGGAGAGTTGATATGCAGAGGAGACACAATTATTGATGGAATTAAGAAAATGTATCAAAAACTTGATGGATCAATTTCTCTTTTGTTATTATCAGAAAATGAACGAGTTATTTATGCGGCAGGTGATACTTTTCCTTTAGTGATTGGATCTAAAAACCAAAGTTGGATTGCTGCTTCTGAAACTACTGCCTTTCCAAACTTAGGTTATAATATTGAAAAATTTCTTGATTTTCGAGAGATTGTGGCTTTCAATGAAAATGGATTAAAAACTAGAATCCCAATTAAAGGAAAGAAAAAGTTTTGCCCTTTTCTTCATATTTATTCTGGTTTTCCAGCTTCTGATTATTATGGAATAAATTCTGAAATTGTTAGAGAGAGATGTGGCGGGTTTTTAGCTGAAAAAGACAATATAGAAACTGATTTAGTGTTGGGAATAGCTGATTCTGGACTTCCACATTCAGTTGGATATGCTAAAAAAAAGATAGAATTAGCCAAGGAAAAATCTTTAAAAGCTCTTCAAGAATTCGAACAAGGAAAAATCAGCCAAGAAGAACTTTTAAAAAACATAAAAAAAGTTTTGAATCTATTATCACCCCTTAGACGCCCCTTAATTAAATATACTCCAGGATGGGGAAGAAGTTACATACCCCCAAATAAAAGTCAAAGAGAACTTATCGCAAAATATAAGCAAGTTCCCAATCCGCAGATGATAAAAGACAAACGAATAATTTTAGTGGATGATTCAATAAGAAGAGGAACTCAACTGAGAGATTTGCTCAAAGAGAAACTTTGGCCTTTCCAGCCCAAAGAAATTCATGGAAGGATAGCTTCCCCACCTCAGCTTCACCCATGCATTTATGATTTATCTACAAAACATAAAGATCTAGCAACAATGAAGGATTTTGAAAATCCTATTTATGATGGTTATTTTAATAATCTAACGGATCCATCCACTTCTGAATATAAAAAAATGGTTGAAAAAATTAGAAAAAGGCTCGGTTTTACTTCGCTTGATTTTATTTCTCTGCAAGATATGGTTAAAGCTGTTGTTGAAGCGCCAAATAACATAAACCTAAAAAAAGAAGATTTATGTATGCATTGTTGGACTGGCCATTAGAGCTTAATAGAAAGAATTTTGAACTGAAATGGAAAATTTGTATAGTTTTTATTGAATCTGTTAAAAAATTCACATACTTTCTGGTTGAAGCAACCCAAATGAATTCCCTTCAGGATCTAGTCCTATAGCAATAAATCCAACTGTTGGAACATGCTGTTTTGATACAAGTATATTTCCGCCTAGATGTTTCACTTTTTTTATAGATTCATCTATATTTTCAACTTTTATATAATTGACAGGTCTGAAATCCTTTTGTTCAGGAGATTTAGTAAACATTCCACCATTAACGCCAAACCTTAGAGTATTGCCTTTGTCATCCACAGGAACAGTAAGAATTATCCAGTAATCCATTCCTTCAACAGGAGAATGAACGAATTTCCAATTAAAAAGATTAGAATAGAATTCGCTTAACTTCTGTGCATTATTAGCAGGAATTTCAAAATGAATAATTGTATGATCCATTTTTTCCTTTCACCTCCAAATCATAATAAAAAACAGATATTATCTTAATTAAAATAATTGAATATTTTTACATTCCTCTTTGTTTTTTTTCAGATCCTTTAACGCAAAAATACTGATTTTTAAGTCCCATCTTGGGCGTTACTTTGCATACCGAACAGATACAAACTTCAGCTTTATTGATGCAATCTGGACTAGCTCCTAATGAGCAATAAAGTAATTCATCATTATCTTTTGCACAATCATTATAAGAAGGACAGCCCCCACAAATGCAAAGAGATTTATTCATTTTAATTGCTTTCATTCTTTCCTCAGAAGACATTTTAGCCATCATCTGAATTGTTTCTTCAAATTTATCCAAAAATTCACCCACTCTAACTCTAGATTATATCATTTATTAATTCATATCTTTCCAAAAATACTCTGTATTTAATCTGTTAATAGAAAAGATTGCTATAATTTTAAGAAGATCCAATTTTTCGGTAAAGGGAATTTGCAATGGAGAAAAATTCTTAAAGCAATAATGCGAAGACTAGGTAAAGAATTATTATTTCTCTCCAAATTCGATAAAAAGGATTTTGAAGAAAAAGTTAAAACCACACCGATTGCTATTGGAAAGGTGGTGCGGTTATTTTGAGTTTGTAATTGAAGTTAAGATATTACATGTTATTATCCTGATCCTAACCCAATAACAAAAGATATAAAAAAAATTATTTATTTTTTGGGAAGGTATTATAGTAAAAGTGTGAAAAAATAATTAAAAATTTTATTGAAATTTTTTGAATCTTCCTTTGAATGCATAGAATTAAAGCGATAGTTTTTATTGGGATTATTTTTATTTTTTTGATTTTCGGCTTAATATAATCGGCACTATAAGACCAATTATTATTAATGCAATTATTATTCCTATATTAAGAGTTAAATTTTCATTTAAAATCTGCTCTTCTTTTACTTGAGCTTGTTGAATATAATCTTGTGTTTGTTCTAAACTAGATATTGCCTCTTCCCATTTTTTCTGATTAGCTAAAGACAAAGCGACATTATATTCAGCAAAAGCATCATCCAATAAATCTATAGCATCTTGATTATTATATTCAAATTTTTGTGCTTCGGCAAGACTAATGGAAACTTCTTCTTTTATCCGTGTATAGAGTTGCTGATATTCTGTTTTTATTTCTATTTGGAAGGAGGATGAGATCCATTCAAAATCATACCACATCAAAAGACCGTGTTGTATACCTTCGAGTTTTACTTGAAGACTGTGATTTCCTTCTAGGGCATCATTGGGAATTTGAAATTCGATTGGATCAAATACATAATTATCATCGCTTGGAATACCAGCAGGATCATCTGATAGATCCTTCGTGTTTGATTCATGATTATCTGTCCAGTCAAATTGTAGTTGTAGCTTCTTTATCTTAAGTTCTTCAGGACATTGACTTTCAAAAGTTACTATTAAACTACCTTTTTCGCCTTGATAATAAGCTTGTTTTGACCAAGAGAGTATTACGGAAGCTTGATCTTGATTCAGCCCCCTAACTAATGCGTTTCCCTGAAGCATTAAAGAAAAAAATAACATAACGAGAATAATAAATGCAATTTTTCTCAGTATGTACCGCCTTCACTATGTAAATTTAGGTTGATTTATTATTTATAATTGTTGACATTTATTATTCCTAGTTAATACAAAATTATCATATAAAATCAATTTTTTGCATCCTAAAATACTATTTTTGATTTAAAGGGAAGAGGTTTCAAAATTAATTCAAGATTAATATTAATGAATTATATTATGGTGTTTTATTTACTAATTGTGTAATAATCAAAAGATAATTAACTCCTTTATGCCTTAATCCGCCTAATAAGATTGAATGGATATTATTGATTTAATAGTAATTATTGCTCTTATGAAGAACTCCATTTTTGATGAGGATAGTATGTTTATATATGATTAATTCTTATTTGGAGTTAATCTATTAGAAAAACTCAAATTTATGCACATAAAAAAATTAACTAACATGTGAATTTCTATTCAGTAATTCTAGTGCCATTCCAAAAGATCAATGTATCATATGGATGATTTATTGGAACAAATCCGATTTGGGTTTCATAAACAATATCTAAATTCTTGTTTTGTTCTTGGATAAGAACGTTAATATCATTCCAAATGGGTTCAGATAACTCGTCAGCACCCCATTTTCCCCAAATTCGATCTTCTGGTCCACGAAAACCAAAACCATAATCAGCAGGAAGTACATACGCTGTATCTGCAGAGAAGGGGTCATGTTTAATCTGAACTGATACTTGATTCCAAAAGGTTTTCATTTTTTCAAGATGTTGAGTTGTTAATGTTCCATATTCAGCAGGTTCAGGATTTGGAATAATTTCTCCATCTTCATCAATTGTAAAACCAGGAGAGTTAAAAACTATGATATATTGTGCTCCATTTTGGTATGCCAAAATCATATCATCATAAATTCTATTTGGATTTTCAACCCATGAATCTAAATCATCAAGTGTCGACCAGGTAATCATTACCCCCCAAGTCTTGTTGAGAGTTTTTGCTGCACCTCTACATAGATCAGCGGCTATTTGTCTAATATCATTTCCGAGAAATTGACAAAAAACACAATCATAGCCAATATCCCCTACCCCTATGTAATTATACCAATAAAGAGCAAAATCAGAAATGAAAAGAGGATATTGAGCTGGTTGATAAAATGCGGTTACATTACCCAAATACCACTCAAGATGATGAACGTATATGCTTGCTGCTTCATGATAATTTGTTGCATTTTTCATATCGATCGAATGATCGTTATCAATTAATCTACCTCCCACTTCATCAAAAAGGTAAACTCCTAGAAATTTATCTCCCCATCTCTGGATAGCTTTTACAAAGAAGTCTGGATCTGGTCCTCTGGGTGGTATATAGCCATGTTCAGCAAACGACACAAAAACAATAAAATATAGATCTTTTTGGTATAGATATTCGCAAACTCTATCGAGAGCTTCGGTATCTTTTGTCAGCTCTAAAGAACCTAAAACTATCAAGTTTACGTAATCATCTACCTCATTTATGAGTTTAATTGCTGTGTGTTCATCTCCATATCCTATATCCATTCCTATATAGATATCAGGACTTTTGGGTTTTAATGATTCTATACACAAAATTGAGAAAAACAATCCAGAAATTATTAAAAGAGTTAATATTAATTCAATCCATTTAATATGAGATCCATGCCTAAGCTTTAAACCAGAATGATTAGAATTTTTTGCTTTTACTATTCTAGAAATTAATAATGACAACCACTCATCAATTTTTATTTTATATTCTAGAAAAATATTTTGCATTTCTTTTTAATTATTTATTTTCTTAAGTATTAAAAACCTTAGTAATTTACGAAAATAAAATAATTTGATATTTAATAGAAGTTTAAATCTATGAATTTTAAAATCGATAATAGTTCAAAATAAGAATTATAATTAGTGTTTTGATCCGTTTAATAATGATTTATTGAGTTTTTTATAATGGGATTGTGCCAAACAGCAAAAAGCCGGTTATAATATAGCCTAGAATTGCTCCTGAACATAGAAGAGGTAATCCTGGTTGAGGTTTTCCTTTAATAACAAGTGTCATAAGTGCTATAAAGCCGATTAGTGTTCCAGCCAAAACTGATAAACCCATTAGCAAGTTAAAAGCGGGTAGAGTATGAAAAGCAGATACCGCAAGGATTCCTGGAAATACCACATCCCCAACACCTAGAAAGAATGCTTGTCTTTCTCCTTTATTTTCCAATTTCTCTTTAAGGCTCTCTGTTTCTATAAGAAGAGAATATTCTCTTTTTTTGGGGATAACAAACATGACTGGCAATCGAAGACTAATAAAAGAGTCGGCCATATCGATCATATGCTTCGTTTTATAAACTGCTATAGCATCGTATACTGCCATTAAAATCAAAAGGATTATGGTTATTGGAACACACAAAGAGATTCCAATCATTGCAATTACACCAACACTTGTGAAAATAGCAATTGTATTTAGAACATACCACTCAGGTCTTTTTATTAAAGCAATTAATAGAAATAGAGCCCCTATAATAGATAGGAAAAAAGATATTTGATAATCTGAAATAAAAATCAAAAACAACGGATAGAAAACATATACACTTAAAATTGCGATTGCAACCAAGTAAATAATTTTTATAACCTGTTTTTTCCAAAATTTAATTATGAAAAGCATTACTCCCGTAAAAACTATCATGATTAAAAAGAAATATAAAATATTAAACGGATCACTTGGATCTTCAAAAGCAACTGCTCCAGCAGTTTTAAATGGACCCGCTACAATAAAAGCTAATAAATCTACTATTACAAATAGGCTTCCCATCAAAAGAATTGGTAAAATCTGTGAGATTTTAGTTTTATTATTCATCTTTTCCACACTATGATATATTGATATTTATTTGTATTCCAAAATTATCGTATTTATTTCTCAATTAAAATGGAAAATAAAACAATTTAATCGATTTTTTCTTCGATTGATTTGCTCAGCAAAAGAGTTTTTGAATTCACAATATTGTTTATTTAGGTGCATTTTTAATAAATAATTTCAAGCGTTTTTTATTATTCAGATGTATATTATAGTTAAAAAAAGAATTGATTATCAATGAAATAAAATCGAGATGAAATAGATAAGTTAATTAAAAGGTTTAGAAGAACCTGGTTTGATTGTTCTGATTTAAATCTAAGAATAGACTTGGGCTACTAATCCTTTAGCTTTTGACGATTTAATAGGAATAAGATAATTCATAAAGGAGAACGTACAGATCAATGTTTATTTATCAGTACCTAATATTTTTTGTCGATTGTGTATATGAGGTCTTATTTTGATTCGAGCTTACACTGTGGTTAAAAAAGAGTTGTTTATTAAGGATATAAAATCTCAGAAGGACATGGATAAATTAAGGAGCAAGTTTAAGCAGGCTTGGATAGATGGCTGGGATATGGATGAGAGAGAAGTTAACATTATCTCTAAAGTGTTAGGGATTGGACCCTCAGAGGTAGTAAAGCTAAAAGAAGAAAAAATAAATCCAAAATATAATAAATGTTTTGATGAAGGTTGTTTGTTTTACACTAATATGTCTACACCTGTAGTGGAGTATTCTGATAAGTTAATTTTGCATCGTTTTCGTCTTTTTTTAAAAGAGCGTTTTTTAGTTACCTTGCGAAGTGTTTATTCTTCTCGAATTATCGATTCTACTATTAGAACATTTCAAAGCCTTCCTCTTAATGAAAGAAAGCCAAGTGTTATCCTGGCTAAGCTAATCCATGATATTATTGATGAGAATTCTGGGGCTATGTTCTCTATAAGAGATAAAATTGATCAAATTGAGAGTCAAGCTATGGAAAGCCACAAGAAAAAAAGTATCATGCACGCCATTTTTAAGCTAAAAAGGCACCTATCTACGTTTCATCGGTTGTTATGGGCTGAAAAGGAGCTTTTATCTGATATTAATTTGGGAGTAATTCCTAATCTAAGCCTAGCGAATGAAGCTGAACGAATAATTAATGATGCCGCTGATGATATAACAAGAGAGCTCGAGTTTTTAGATCGTTATGAAAATAGTTTAGACAGCATTTTAAGCCTCTTGAATTTGGGTTCGATTCATAGTGTTGAGAGAGTCTTGGTGCTCCTTACTTGGGCTCTTGTTTTTATGACCTTAGTGTTGGTTTTTATAGAGTTGGGGATTATTGATTTGATTTTGGGTATGTAAAAACACTTGAACATAATCTGCATATTTCTTATCTTTTATGGAATTTTTAGTTCCAGGAGTATAGTTTTAAGAAACTCCAATTCTTGATTTTCTATTTGTGATTACCAAAAGGTAAAATTTTAGATTTTCTTTAGATTCTTAATTAATTTTATACTATTCTTTAAGTATACCCTGTTTCACTGCTTTTTTTATTAAGTCTCCTGCATAAAGCCATAATTGTGGTGCACCATTTGCAATAGCGATATTTCCAGTTTCAATTTGATGTCTTGTAACATTGTTTTTTCGCCATGCCTTCCCATCTGTGAAGTAATTATTGATTATAGGTTGGAGTCGATCTAAGGCATTTGCAAATTTTGCTGTTGAAGTTTGACATTCCTCAAATTCATTCCAAAGAGATTGAAAGTGTTCTTTTTGATCTAAGGGAAGTATACTAAAGATTCGCTCAGCTGCTTTGTTTTCCCTTTGATGTTGATTTTTTCTAACCTGTTGGTCGTAAAGAAAAGTGTCTCCTGTATCGATTTCAACTATATCATGAATCAGCAGCATTTTAATAGTTCTAAAAAGATTAATTTCAGTATCTCTAGCATACTCTTGAAAAATTATTGCCATCATTGCAATGTGCCAGGAGTGTTCACAAGAATTTTCTCTGCGAATTTTGCTTGTTGTGTAGGTTTGACGCAAAACTTGTTTTAGTTTATCTATCTCTACAATAAAATGCATTTGTTGTTTTAATCTAGTATTTTCAGTCATTTTATTTTATTCTCTAATTTTTATTAATTCTAATCAAATTTCCATTATTATTAGGTTAACTGTCATCTTTTCATATTCCTTTCTTTCGTCGTTATTACCTTATTTTATGCTCCAAAAAGAATGCCTATAAAAAAATGTTACATTACAAAATTAAACAGAATTATAATAATATTAAGGAAAGATTAAGAAAGAAAAATAGAATAAGAAAATAGGATAATTGAATCAATTAATGATTTTTGAAGAGTTGATATTTTTGTATCCTATTCCAAAATAAAGGAAACCAAGTTTTTGATCTTCGATAGGATTAATGATTCTACGTCCATCAATGATAATTGGTTTTTCATTCGTCAATTGTTTTATTTTATACAAATTCAATTCTCTGAACTCGCTATGCGCAGTAACTATCACTAGACAATCAGAATCCTTGAGGGTGTTGGAAAGAGAGGATTCTTTTTTTGCTCCAAAAGTTTCTTTGCAAAATGGATCATATGATATCACCTTAGCCTTTAGTTGTAATAGGCTTTTGATTATCTTTTTTGAAGGTCTGCACCTGGAATCATTTACATTTCCTTTATAGGCTATTCCAAGTATGGACACTTTGGTTTCCCGGATATGTCTGTTTTGTTTTTTTTATTGCCTCCAGAATTAAATCCAATACATGTTCTGGCATACGATCATTGATTTTTCTTGCTGTTTGTATCAGATTTTTTTCTTTTAATTTTGAATTATATACTAGCAGATAAGGATCTTTTGTTAAACATGGCCCACCAACACCAGGTCCAGATGCATGGATATTTACTCTGGGGTGCGTGTTTGCTAAACTTACAACCTCTTTAACATCTACATTTTTTTGTTCACAGATTAATGCTAGTTGATTAGCAAATGCAATATTAACATCTCTAAAAGTATTCTCAGCTAGTTTGGCAATCTCTGCAGTTTTCGCATTGGTTTCTATGATATTTTTACAAATATTTTGGAAAAGAGAACTGGCTAATTTCGTGCTTTTTGGTCCAATTCCTCCCACTAATCTATGTCCCTCAGCAAATTCCTTTAGAGCTTTGCCAGGGGCCATCCTTTCAGGAACATAAGCTAGGAAAAACTGTTTTTCTGATTTTAAGAAGGTAATCATTGATAATCTAGGTTTTATTTTTTCTTGAATAGTTCCTGGCGTTACAGTGCTACAAACAATTATTAATGTGCCTTTTTTTTAGCATCTACCCTATTTGATCTATTGCTTTTAGCAAAAATGAAAAATCAGGCGTTGAATTTTTATCAATTGGCGTTTGAACCGAGACTATTATTATATCTTGATTTTCAAATGAGAAATCATAACTTAGAAAAGCCCTTAGAGTACCATCCTTGATGGTATTTCTTAAGAGTTCTTGTAAACCCGGGTCACATGTTGCATTAGTGCCATTATTAATATTATTAATAACATCAGATTTGATATCTAATATTGTCACTATAAAACCTAAATTCGCAAACAGGATAGCAGTGGGTAGTCCAACATAACCTGCTCCAAGAACAGCTATATTAGCTTTCTTTTTTTGGATTTTGCTGAGAAGATCATTGTATATCGCATTAGTTAATTTTTTATGCATTATTGTTCATTTTAAATTTGCAATAGATCTTTACTGTAAACTAAGTCTATATAAATAAATTTATTTGGATAAATAATGTGGATTTTTATCTAATTTTTGTGGATATTGTTTTGTGGTTTTCCATCTATACAAATTAAAATAACATATTTTCTAATATAACAAAACCTGACTGTTTGAGTGAAAATTATCCTTTTCTATTCTAGTTTGATTACTCATTTTTAAAATCATTTAGGCTATCAGGATAATACTTGCTAGGATTTTTTGTTTAATGTTTTTAGTGATGCTGCTAAAATTATTATTCCAAAGGCAACTATTAGAATTGATCCAAAAACTCGTAGAAATGGAAAGCCCATAACCCATAGAATTCCAGCAATAACTATGAATATTCCAAGGAGTAATCCGATCATGGCTGTATTTGAAGCAAGACCAAAGCAATCCTCCTGAGCATGTTTACCAAATTCTTGGCCCCATTGTTCTGCTTTTCGACCAAAATCTTCAGCTCCATCTTCAATTTGTTTTTCCCATGTCTTCTTTGTTGGTTCCTTTATAGTTGCTCCACATTTAATGCAATATGTATCTGTTGGACTATTTTGAGCTCCGCATTTCTTACAGTAAATCATCCTAAATCCTCGTTGGTTCTTATTAATTTTATTCTACCAAATATTTAAGTGAGAATGGTTTGAGTATTGGACCTTTTAGATCTACTAGCATAGATGCCCATTCTTCAATTAGATCATCCCATTTGCTAGATAGGTTGTCTATGTGCTGGGCGTACTCTCTGTAATTTTTGAATAAAGAAATTGAGATTGCATTCTTTCCTAATCCTTGGGCCCTCGAAGAGAATATAGTTGAGGATTGTTCAAGTGCAGCATCTTTTGACATCTCTTTTACAAGTTCTTTTTTATGAGCTTTATACTTAATGCAGAAAACAGCTAAAATAGAATAGCCCATTTTTTCTAAGTTAGGTATTATGGTATATTCTTGTATATACCCTTCTTTTTCAAGCTGATTTCTAAGTCTAGTTACTGTAGGTTGAGAAATGCCTAAAACTTTGGATAATTCGTGATCGCTTCTATTGGAATTCTTAATTAATTCATGAAGGATTTGTTCCATCCTTTTTCTTTTCATACTTTTTTTATTTTCAACCAATTAAAAATCCTCAAATAATAATATTAATTGATTCAATTAATAAAATTTGGCTCTTTTATATTATAAAAAATTATGTTTTGATTTCATTATTTTATTTTTATAATTGAAGCACAATAACGTATAATAAACCCAATCTTATTGAAATCGGATATTAGAGCATAGTCTAACAATTTATCGGACAAATATAAATTCGAGATTCATATACCTTAAAATCAAAAAAATTGTACATAATCGGTGAAAACGAATGAAAACTTGGAAAATAATGCTATTGTTAATCCCACTAGCATTAGTTCTATTAGTGATCAGCTATTCGTTTTTCAGTTTAAATATTATAGAGTACTTGATTCCTGCAATTAGTATTTATGGACTAATCATGATAACATACTTTGGAGTCCGAATTCTATTTCATTTTTTAAACAAGCCTTTTCTCAAACCAATTAAAATCTCAACTTCAATTATTATTCCTTGTTATCAAGAGGTACCAGAGGTTTTTGCTGAATGTCTTGAAAGTTGTCTTAAACAAAAATCTGATGAAGTTATAGTTATAGATGATGGCAGCAAGGATTTAACAAATTATAAACAAGCCATAAGAATAGCTAAAAAACATTCAAATCTTATAGTCCTAAGACAGGAAAAAAATCAGGGCAAAAGACATGCTCAAGCTGTTGGTTTTAAAATCGCCAAAGGCGAGATTTTAGTTACCGTTGATTCCGATACTGTCCTTGAAAAGGATACAGTTAAAGAACTCATAAAACCTTTTATTGAACCCAGAATTGGTGCGGTTACTGGTCAATTAAGTATCCTAAATAAATCTACTAATCTTTTAACAAGAATCTTGAACATCAGATATATAGTCGCTGGAATTTTGGAGAGGGCAGCATATTCTTACTTTGGCGTTGTTAATTGCACAAGCGGCCCTTTAAGTGCATATAGAAAATCTTTGATTTTAGATAATCTTGAGGATTATTTAAACCAGATTCACAAAGGAAAAAAGTGCACTTTTGGTGATGATAGACGTTTGACTGCCATAACTCTAAGAAATGGATACTCTGTTTTTTTCCAAAAAACCGCAAAAGCTAAAACTTTAGCACCTACTTCATTTAAAGGTTTTACTACTCAACAGATTCGTTGGAACCGAAGTTTTTGGCGTGAAAACTATCTATCTCTCAAATGGATATGGAAAAGATCAACTTACTTAACTATAGGAACTTTAATGGATATGTTTCTCCCGTTTTTATATTTTGGATCTTTAATTTGGAGTTTATCTATTAGTGTCACCTCATTTAGTATGTTCTTCTTTTTTCCTTTATTAATAACAGCTCCATTAATGGCCTTTGTCAGAAATTTTGATTATTTTAAAATGACAAAAGCTAAAGATTATGCATTAGTGCCCCTTTATTCTTGGGTTTATATAGTTGTTCTTTTACCAATAACGTTCTTTGCAATATTTACAACAAGTAGAACGGGATGGGGAACTAGATAGAAAATTAAGCTTGGCTATTTTTTCCTATCAATGAAAAACTCATTGAAAGATTGTATGTCGAAATCAATTAATCATTGATTGATAAGAATCACTTTCTAATTTAATGTAAATGATTTATAATCCCATATTCTCCTGATATTGGATCTTGAAACAGTGGAATCTGGGGAGGATAAAAAGTAAAGATAATAAATGCAAAACCTAAGCTTGCCAAACTAATAATGGATATAATTTGCAGATTTTTGGATAGTTTTCTGAAAGTTAAGAGGTTATAACTAATTAGTTGCCCAATTATAACAGCTAAAACAAAACTTAGAATATCTATAACAAATATATCTTCACCTGTAAAGGCTGTATAGGAATAGAAGATTAATGGAATTATTAGTATAGTTGTATAGATTCCAGCTGTTTTTGCTAAGAAGAAATTATTGGTTTTTTTGAACAGAATAAGATATTCAATGATCAAGTATAGTATAGCTGGCCAAAAACCTAGTTTCATATGTTCCCAAACACTTTCATTAACTGCAGAAAATATTCCAACAATTGCATGGTTTCCAGACCATTCAAAAGTAAAATGTAATATACTTCCAAAAAAAATAATAAAAATCATGCCGGCTAATTCATATAAAAATATTGAGCGTTTATCAATCAAATAAAAAGACCCTCAACAATTCTATATAACAATTAACATATAACCTATTTTATGTAGTACATTTTCATTAAATATTATTAGGTAAAACCAAATTTGCAACATACCAATTATTACGAAAATAAAAACAGTAAAATTAGCTAATAATTCAAGTAAAAATCAAAAGTACAGTTTCTAAATTCGGTTTTTATCCTCTATTATTCAATTTATCTCAACTATCAAGTGAAAAAAATGCAAAAGCAATTTCCTAAATGATATAAATTATCTATTTTTTCATTTTTATTATGTTTTTTGTGGCAATTACATTTGCATTTGTATCGAATATATTTTGTATTATTTTTTCTCCAATTTCAACTGGTGCGTCTATTTTAATTTTTGCAAGTAACTTCATTGCACTGAAAATTTTATTTTTTGGTATTGGCTGGCTAGTTTTTACACTCACAAGAGGGAGATTTCCATTACTTACCTTCACAGTTGTTGTTAGTGTTCTTTCTGGATTGAGAATCTCTTTTTTTGCATAATTTAAGCCGAGGCTACACCGATTACCAATTACATTTTTCAACTTATTTTGATTATGGTTGACTGTAAGATAACAACCTAAAGGACAGCTAATACAAATTATCTCATTTTTCATTATTGCAATACCCTAACTTTTAAAGTTTTAATTGCTCTTGTTTCGCTCTCTTTTAATTTTATCTTTATCATTTGAGCCGGATGAACCTTTCGAAATTTTTTTGTCTGTAATAATTTCTTTCCATCAAAAAAGCCAATAGATACTTGCTCTCCAGGATGTTTGACACGAAGTGACATTTCTATATCAGTTTTTTTAGATATGAAGTTGGGTAGAATATAGCGTATTCCACTACCAGCCTCTACTCTAATCCTTTTTGATTTTGTCTGTTTTCCAAATATATATAGTGATGCACTTTTTCCTGCTCTTTCTGCTTCTAAAGTGACAAAATCTACTACATCATGAACATGCAGAACATTTCCACAGGCAAAAACACCTGAAACAGATGTTTCGAGATTTTCATCAACAAAAGCTCCTCCGGTAGCAGGATTGAGTGTTACATTGCTAGTTTTTATAAGTTCGTTTTCTGGAATTAAACCTACCGAGAGAAGGAGAGTATCACATGTAATTTTTCTTTGATTCAATTTGATTGACTCTAACTCCTTGTTTACCGGCGAGATAGTTACTGAATTTACTCTATTTCTCCCTTGGATTTCGGTTACTGTGTGAGAGAGTAGAAGTGGTATTTCATAATCTATAAGACATTGTTGATGGTTTCGAGGCAGACCATTAGTGTGAGGAAGGATTTCTACCACCGCGTGAACTTTAGCTCCTTCAAGAGTAAGGCGACGAGCCATAATCATTCCTACATCCCCAGAACCAAGGATAACAATGTTTTTTCCAACCATCATATTTTTTAAATTTATAAGGTTCTGAGCAACACCTGCTGTGTATATACCCGCAGGACGAGTTCCAGGAATACAAATTTGACCTCTGGTTCGTTCTCGACACCCCATAGCCAGTATAATTGCTTTTGCTTTGAAACAAAAAAGTCCCTCGGGGCTAGCTACATAAACATTCTTATCAAGCGTGATTTCTAATGCCATGCTATTAAGCATATATGGAATTTCCAATAAGTTCAATTCATCAATAAATCTTTGAGCATATTCTGGTCCAGTCAATGCTTCATCAAAAATTTCAATACCAAAACCATCATGTATACATTGAGGAAGAATACCTCCTAGCCAGTCATTCCGTTCTATGATAATCAGATCTCGAATACCATTCTTTTTAGCACTTATGGCTGCAGCAAGCCCTGCGGGTCCTCCGCCAATTATAACAAGAGCTACTTCACGAAATAAAATATCACTCAATTTTATCATCCTGCCTTAAACCTTTGGTAGTTCCAACAAATAGAGGAGAATCTAAATTCTTGAGATTAATTTTTTCAGGTAAAATTCCAAACTCTCTCTGCAAAATATCAACAATCTTGGGCAGGCAAAAACCTCCATTGCATCTTCCCATACCAGCTCTTGTACGATACTTTACAGCAGAGATAGTTCTTGATGAAAAAGTATTATTTAACGCATCCATGACCTCTCGTTTAGATACATGCTCACACCTACAAACAATTTCACCATAACTTGGATCTGAACTAATAAGAGAGGCTTGTTCCATTCTTGACACGTCATGAAAAGGTATTGTTCTTCTTCTCCTCGGATTGAAATCAACTTTTTCTGTCAAATCTATATTTTGTTCAATCATTTGAACAACCATTTTTGCGATAGCTGGAGCAGAGGTCAATCCGGGTGATTCGATTCCAATTAAATTAAAAAAGTTTCTAAGGTCTTCTTGGATTATAAAATCGCGAGAATCTTTCTCTTCTGGTGGAGTAATTTTGGATCTTACTCCTGAGAATGCATAAATAATTTGGTTTAAGGGAATTTTTGGAAGCAATTGTTTTGCACCGTCTATAAGTTGTTTAATTTTCTCTTTTGTTGTTGCTGGAGCTTCTCGATTGCAAATAAATTCAGCTGTAGGCCCAATCAATATATTACCTTCTAAAGTGGGTGTAAGATGGACTCCAAGAACTCCTGCAACCTTGGGCGGTACAGGATAGATCATACTATTAATTAGGCTACTACAATTCTTGTCAAGGAGAAGATACTCACCTCTACAGGGATAGAGTTTGTATTTATCTAAACCTATCATAGCTGAGATTCTGTCTGCATATAGACCTGCGCTGTTAACAATAATCGTACTATGAAAAACTCCTTTTGTGGTTTTTAATTTATAACCACTATCCACTTCTTTAATATCTAGCACTTTGGTGTTTACAAGAATTTTAACTCCGTTTTCTAGAGCATTCTCAGCTGAAGCAATAGTAAAAAGATAAGGAGGGATAATTCCAGCAACAGGTGAATACAAAGCTGAAATAGCATCTATATTTGGTTCTTGCTTCTTTAATTCCTCCCCGGAAATTATTTTTAACCCTTTTACTCCATTGTTTTCACCCACATTTTTTAAATTCTCCAAGTCTTTACATTCATCCTCTGTTCGCGCAATAACATGTTTTCCACAGAGTTTATAGGGAACATTAAGTTGAGTTGCTAATTTTGGAAACATCAGCCTCCCTTCAACACATAACTTTGCTTTTAAACTGCCCGGGGGATAGTAGAGACCCGTATGGAGTACTCCGCTGTTGGATTTACTTACACCATAACTTACATCATTTTCCTTCTCAATTAGTATAATCTTAACTTTGTACTTTGACAATTCTCTTGCAATGGCACCACCAACAACACCAGCTCCAATTACTAAAATATCACTTTTATCTCTCAGATCGGATCATCCCACTTCTTTAATAATGATAGAAGGTAAAGATGGAATCTGTTCTAATAAGAATTATATTAAGAAATTGTAAATTTTCTATGATAAATTAATTTTTTAATTCAATACTAATAATTTATAAAACACCAATTGTAGATTAGAAAATATTATTGCTACTCTTCAGTTAAGTTTTCTTTCAATAAAGACTTTGGTTTAGTTAAGCATTTTAATTATATTTTTTAATAAGAAAATTAGATCGTTTTTTAAAAGGTTTGAAGCAAAAAAGTTTTTCAACTTTAAATTTTTTATTATCCTATATTGGAGAAATAACTTAATTGCAGACGATAACTATTATTATTCAAAGTGCTCCCTATGGAGATGAAAGAGTATATAATGCTTTTAGGCTTTCACGAGCGTTAATTTCTGCTTCAATAGCAATGAAAGTTAATATTTTTTTAACTGGAGATGCTGTATCAACTGCCAAAAAAGGACAAAAACCTCCTAAAGAATATTACAATTTGGAGAATATGTTAATTGATCTTATAAAGAAAGGAGTTAAGGTTGTTGTATGCCGAACTTGCATTGGGGCTAGAGGATTAAATCAAAGTGAACTTATTGAAGGTGCAATGATAGGTACCACATTAGGAGATTTAGCAAAGTGGGTTATGGAAAGCCAAAAAGTCCTCTCATTTTGAAAAAGAGGAGCTTAATTTTTTTATATTTATAATAAAGAGATTTTTTATATTAGATTCAAAATTAACGGAAGTAAAAACCAAATTATAAAAAGGTAAATTCCTAATAGAGCTGTCGTTATTAAGAGATTTTTATGCCATTCTTTGTTACTTGCTACTCCAAAAGGAATTCCTGTTAGAAAGCCAATAATATGACCTATATAGGAAATATTGCCTTGTGATCCAAGATTTATTGCTATTAGATTATAAATGAAATAGATTATTGCTACTAATCCAAGTGGCATGAGGAAATAGAAAGAGAATTTTAAAGGCTTTAGCAGCATAACTATTGCGGTAAGAGTAAAGATTGCTGCTGAAGCTCCAACCAAATATGTTGATGGATCATAGAATTGAGTGCTCAAAAGAAAGGTTGTCACTCCACCTATAAAGAAGGGAATCGTAACCCATTTATAGCTACGTTCTTTTTCGATTGTATTTCCAAAAATATAGAAAAATATCATATTACCAATTAGGTGTGGTGGATCACTGTGAATGAATAATGATGTAATTAAAGTCCAGATTCGCCCTTTAAGTAGATTTTCTGTATTAAAAGCTAGAAGATCGAAAGGTTGTTCATCTGCGAAAAGCCATAAAAGAACTGAGGTTAGGATGCATAGAAGTATTAAATAGTTGGTTCTTCTCATTATTATTTTTCCTCAGATCTTCAATTTTTTTAATTTTGAGATTATTAGCTGTTTTTATTGATTTGTTCGACATATATACTATCTAAATCGATTGGAAGGACTAAAAATTATTTTTTAAAGAAACTGGGAATTGAAATATCCTTATATAAAAATAATAAATTTAGATTTTATAGATCTTTATAGAGCTTTGGTTTGGAAAGTTTTATTGTGGGGACTCTTTTTTTTGATTCTATAACAGCTTCATTATCTATTTCAACTAAAAGAGTTGTGTGCTTAGTTTTTGCTTGTTTTATTATTGTTGCGTTAGGTGAAGTTATCATACTATTTCCTATAAAAATAGGCAACGTCTGGTTCACTGCAACCAAGTAAGCATTATTTTCATGAGCTCTTGCTGTGGTAAGGGTTTGCCATTGCGCTTTTTTATATTTCCCGACATACCAAGCTGAAGGCACAACAAATAGATTCACACCCTTATATGCCATTGCTCTAAAAAGCTCTGGAAATCGAAGATCAAAACAAATAGCTAATCCAACTATAAATCCTTTGATCTTAGCTATGGAGATTTTCTCACCAGCTGAGAATAAGTCGGATTCTTTATGGCCTAATGCATCAAAAAGATGGATTTTTTTATATAATGCTTTTACTTGCCCTTCTTGTACAAATACTGCAGTATTGAATATTTTCTGATTTTCTTTTAGAAAAGTCGTAAACACTGCTGCCGTTTTTAGTTTACGAGTTTTTTCAAGTATCTGAAAAATAAAGTTTCCCTGTAAAGGCTCGGCATTTTGTTTTATATAAGCTTCTGTTAATCCCTCTCTGGGCAGTCCCATTGAGTATTCAGGGAACACATGAAGTTGTGCTTCTATCTTTTCCAAGGATTTGAATATTTTGCCTAAATTTTTATTTTTGTCTGAAGAAAAAGACATCTGATGGGCTGCAATGATTAATTTCAGGTTCTCATCACCTTATTTGATTTATTAGATTACTCTTTAAAAAAAAATTTGCTAAGACTGGTACAACTCTTTTAGTAATAATCAGACGATCCTCAAGAGATAACTTATTTATTTAAAGCAAAAAAAGAGAAGGAAAAGAGTTATTCTTCAATTAGAATAAGAGTTAATGTTGATCTAACCTGCTTTATTTGCCTAAGATGGTTGCTAATTACATCTTTGAGATCATCCATAGAATCAGCTCTAATTTTTACAGCTAGGTCATATACTCCATATGAAATGTAAGCTTCTTCGACACCGTCAACCTTTTTTACAGCTTTAAGAACTCGATTTTCTGCTCCAGATTCAATATTAAATAATACCAAAGCTCGCCTCATATCCAAATTTCTTCCAATCATTTCTATAAAAAACAATTAATAACATTGTTAAGTTTCTTAATAAAGTTATTTTTTTCCAAAATATAAAAAACATTAATTTTAGATAATTAGGCCAATCCCAAAAGAAATAATTAAATCAAAAAAATTTTCATCAAAATATTATATTTGAAATCAATTTATTCTATTTTTCAGTATTTGTGATTCATAAAACCTAATAGCAGATAGCAAGAAAAAAGAAAGTATGTGCATATTACCTAGCTTTTCAGTGCAAGATCTTGAACTACTAAGGCATAAAAAAAAATTAATAACTAAAGAAGTTGATGACGAAACTGAGAAAGTTATAATCGAACTTGCATTATTGGAAAAGCTAATTTAAAGCATAATTATTCTTTAAATCATTATTTGATCGTCGCTTTACAGATAAGAATATAATTCTTTTTTCACAAAGATAGGCTATGTTATATTTTGGGATTAGAAGAAAAAAAATTTAGAATCTTTATTTTGATAAATAATAAGAAGTATAGCATGGAGATGATTATTTTTGTCTTCTCAACTTATTTTTTTAGATAAAAAACAAGTGTCTAGTTTTAGAAGATTGATCGTGGTTGGAGATTTGCATGGTGATAAAATAGCTTTGGATTTATTGCTTAAAGTTATTGATCCAAATAGGGATGGATTAATTTTCTTGGGAGATTATGCTGATCGCGGTTATTTTGGATTAGAGGTTATTGAAACCATTGATGGATTTTCCAGAAAATTTCCGAAAAACATTTTTTTATTAAAGGGAAACCATGAAGATTATAATAGAAAAGGGGAGCCAAATTTCTGGCCTTGCAGGCTTTATGAGGAGGTTGAAAGAAAAAGAGGCAATTGGCAGAATTTTTTTAAAAAAGAGTTCAAAGAATTCATAGAACATTTGTACTTAGCTGTTATAATTAAGAATCGATTTCTTTTTGTTCACGGTGGAATTTCAGATAAAATAGATAATGCTGATAAACTGATAAATCCGTCTAGAGCTATTGAATTGGATATTTTATGGTCTGATCCTTTTAATGGGGTTGGAGAAAGAGTTAATTTAAAGCGTGGAGGTGTTGGTGTCGAATTTGGAATGAATATAACTAAGAAAGTTTGTGAAAAATTAGGAGTTTTGAAAATTATTCGTAGTCATGAGCCGAGAAAAGCGAGAAATGGACCATTTTTTGAACATGAAAATCGAATAGTGACTGTTAATTCTACAAGTTTGTATGGTGGAATTCCTTTTGTTTTGAATTTAAATCCTTACAAATCAGATGAATTTAAGGTGATTCTATTAAAAAGGAATTCTTAATTTTTAAAATATTTTAGGTAGCTTTCTAATTAATTTATTTGAGATTATTATGATTACTCTCTTAATCACTAGTCAAGCCTTCGACAACAATAGCAAAATACCCAAAAGATATACTTGTGATGGTGATGATATTAATCCGCCTCTTGAAATCAAAGGAATACCTAAAGAAGCCAAAAGTCTTGTTTTGATCGTTGATGATCCAGATGCACCCAGGGGAACTTGGGAACATTGGAATGTATGGAATATACCCATAAAAAACAAGATAGAGGAAAACACTATTCCAGGAATTGAAGGGATAAACGATTTTGGAAAACATTCCTATAGAGGCCCTTGTCCACCTTATGGAGTTCATAGATATTTTTTCAAGATCTATGCTTTAGATAAAAAACTTTCGATTCATATTCATTCTAGAAAAAAAGAGGTTGAAAAAGCAATGAGTAACCATATTATTGCAAAAGGAGAGCTTATTGGTCTTTATAGTCGCTAGAAAGGGATCTTTTCCCTTTAGCGCATTTTTTATTTTCACACTTGAGATTTAATATAAAATTCTTCCCAATAAAATAAAGATCAAGTTTCAGATATCTTATCGTTTCTGACTATCGTTTTTTTGCAAAACTTGCTTAGTTGGCAGATTATTCAATAAATCTTTATTTGAAAAAAATTTTTATAAAGATAATCATTCTATTTGTCTAACTTTGCTTTTTGCTATAGCTACAAATGCTTTATAGAATGGTTTTAAAAGTCGTCGTTGCCATTTATTTTTATATAAGGAGTCAATTAAACGATCAGCCCAATAAAAATCATGTTCAACACATTGAAACATCAGTTGTTTATGAAGGTCACTCAAGTTAGTACTTTTAAACCAATCTTCTCTGCTAAGTTGTCCCAAAGGAACAAAAAACAGAGGCACAATAAGACTTCTAAATTCTTTCAGATTATCAATCAATTCCATTGTTTTCAAAATATCATCTTCTGTTTCTTGAGGCAAACCTAATATTAATGTGCAGGCTGGAACTAAATTATTGTCATGCATCAATCCCATAGCTTCATCAACGATTTGAGGCCAATCCTCTGCTTTAAATGGATGAGCTTTGGCTGGCATCCTTTTTTTTACAATTTCTGGAGAACCTGTTTCAATACCAACTTCAGCCCCCCACCAAGCCTGGTTTTGGAGAACCATCTCGGAAATTTTTGAAAGGAGCTTTGGTTTAGCTGCAATAGCTGCTATGGAACAGTGACTCCAACTTAAGTCTACTTTTCTTTCAGCAACTACAAGTTCATGAAGTTTTACTAACTTTTTTCCGTCCGGAGTAGTATTACGAGAACCATAAAGCATCACATCTTCAGCGTGCAAACAACAATTATTTGCTTTATTTAAAGAAAGATTGAGATCGACTTCTCGACGAATCTTATTTAGAGAATTCCACCTTAATGGTCTTATTGTTACATTACAAAATTCACAACCCCTACAACATCCCCGACCTATTTCAACCAAACCATCGATCGAAGGACTTACAATATCGGGTATCTCATCTAATGTGGGAGTTTCCTTAATGGGAGTTTGATAGAATATTGGAACGGAATTTCCATTAAAAAGAGCCCGGAAAATTTTTCCAAGAATATTTTCTGCTTCTCCTTCAATTATACAATCTATTCCTTGCCTCTCAACAAAATCTTTTCTATAATGGAACTGCCAAGCTCCTGGACCACCAATTACAATTTTTAAACCTCTTTTTTGTGCTTGTTTAATTACAGGATTATCTATTAATTCCTGGAAATGCCTTGCCAAATACGGCTTTTTTTTGAAGATTGCTGAAAGAGTACTAGAAGCCGGACCTAGCCCAAAAGGATCCATTGTATGTATGCCTAAAATTTTAGCAGATTTAATGTGTCTATGTATGATATTTGGGGTAACTGTTTTAACATTAAATTCTTCCTTTAAGAGTTGTGCTTCAACTTTTCTTAAACCATAAGGAGCTGCCAAAGGTACACCATTATTTGATCTTATACGTGGGAAAAAAAGAAAGCTATACAGCCATTCTGGTATAATATTTTTAGGAGCACAAGTACCAAACCCTAAAAAAATATTATTGTGGTAATCGCTCATTAATGTTCGATCAGCAGTTAGAAGGACTTCTGGCATTTTTTTATCTTCTTCCTTTCTGTCGAATTTAAACGATTTTATTAATTTTCGATTTATATTTTATTTGCTTATTCAATCATGGTTTTAAAGAGCTAAATATTTTTATTATATCTCGTGGAAATTTACAAATCATTATAGACTAATATATTATACAAATATTTAATTTAGGTTGCACACTTGGAAAAGGTAGAAAAAGAAAAAAATTTCACATTTATGAAGTTACTATTTAAGAATTAGGAGTTAAGAAGGGAAATGTTTTGGTGCGATTATTAGATTCTTTGAAAGTAGGGGATATAACACTAAAAAATCGCATTGTTATGCCTCCAATGTATACTGGATTTGCAACAAAAAAAGGAGAAGTAACAGAAAAGCTCGTAGATCATTATATTGATCGTTGTAAAAATTTGGGTCTTTTAATTATTGAACATAGTTATGTTGCCATTGAGGGCAAATTAAGTGAAAGACAACTGGGAGCATACAATGAGAGCTTAATTTCTGGTTTAAGAAAGCTTTCGAGAAGGATTCAAAATATGGGTACTCCAGTGATCCTGCAAATTAGTCATGCTGGAAATAGAGCTATGAGTGATGTTACGGGAATAAAAAAAGTTAGTTCTTCTCCTAATAATCAATCTCATGAACTCGAAAGTGATGAAATAAAAGTAATAATACAAAGATTTGCAAAAGCAGCTGAATGGGGCATTAAGGCTGGTTTTAATGGAATTGAGATTCATGGAGCACATGGTTTTCTACTAAACCAGTTTTATTCTCCTATAACTAATAAACGATCTGACCAATATGGAGGTTGTTTAGAGAATCGACTTAGATTTCCACTTGAAGTGGTTCGAGAGGTTAAAAAAAAGATTAGAAATAAACTCTTGCTTTATCGATTAGGTTCAGATGATCTTGATCCTAGAGGAACCAAGATTTGGGAATCTCAGATTTTTGCTATCAAACTTGAAAATGCTGGAGTGAATTTAATTGATGTTTCAGGAGGCATATGTGGTAGCAGACCAGACATACTCCAAGGTATCCAAGGATATTTTGTTTCTCAAGCACAGCAAATCAGAAAAGCAGTTAATGTACCTGTTATTGGAGTTGGAGGAATAAAAGAGCCGGAATTTGCTAACAGGTTAATAGAAGAAGAAAAAGTAGATTTGATTGCTGTTGGGAGACAATTATTCAAGGATCCGGATTGGGCAACTAAAACTGTTGAGAGATTAAAGATTTAGCTTAATATTAAGGGATTATATTTGAAGGTCAGTGCTCATGTCTATATTAGCGGAAGAGTTCAAGGAGTTTTCTTCAGATCACAGACCCAAAGAAAAGCACATGAACATAACATAACTGGTTGGATTAAGAATCTTTCAGATGGTAGAGTTGAAGCTGTCTTTGAAGGAGAAGAAAAAGATATTAGAATTTTGACTGATTTTTGCAAGTTGGGTCCAACTGGCGCAAGAGTTGAAAAAACCGAAGTTATTTTATTAAAATTCACAGGAGAGTTTGATGATTTCCAAATTATTTGGTGAATAGAGATATTAGATAAACTTCTTAATATGGTCTATTAGGAATTAGAATAGATTATTTATTAAAAACTTGTATAATTAAAAAAAGAGGTGTTATTTTGCGTAGGCTTCAACAAGATCTCTTGCTGTGATGATTCCTATAATTTGTTCTTTTTTTACTATGGGTAGTCTTCGTATATGTTTTAAGGTCATCGTGATGGCTGCTTTGTGAATGCTTATTCCTTGAGGTTGAGTTATTATAGGGGATGAAGCTTTCTCACCTACTGGTGAGTTTAATAACTTATCATTCGAAAGCAAAGTTGTTAATAGGTCACGCTCTGTAAAAATTCCCACAGGATTTTTTTTCTTGGTTATTATGACACTACCTATTCGTTGCTCACCCATAATTTGAGCTATTATATTTATGGGAGTTTTCTCGTCCATAGTGATAACTTCTTTAGTCATGAAATGGTCCACTATTGCTTCAGTTTCAGGAATTTCAGGTAAACTTCTAATAAGATCTGAAGCTGTGATAATGCCTACCAATTTTCCAGCATCAAAAACAACGAGTCTGCTTTTTTTATTAATCATAGTTTTTGCTGCATCTTTAATCTTAGTCGTTACACCAATCGAGATTAACGGGTAGGACATTATGTTCTTTACTTTTTCTTTTTTCAGGTTTTTCCCTATTGCCAAAACCCTAGTAAGTAGGTCTCTTTCAGTCACTATCCCTACGGGAGCTTCATATTTCATAACAATTAGGCTTCCTATGTGTTTTTCACCCATAATTTTGGTGGCTTGGTACATTGATGCTTCAGGTGTTATGGTAAAAACTTCTTGTGTCATTATTTCATTTGCTTTCTTATAACGCAAAAGATCGCGTTTATACTGTTTATATGCACTATCCATTATACTTGGGAATTCTTTATCCAAGCTTTTTCCTTTTTCCAATGAACAGTCCTTCCAAGTAATATTATGCAGTGGGTAAATTTAAGAATTAATCAAAAAACTATGATTATTTTTTAAAAAAAACCAAAGAATAATAATTTTTTTATCAACCCTAAACAACAACAAAAAATGAATGATTAATACTTAGTTGAATTGAATAAGCTCTAAATACAAATTTTCACTGTTTTTAGCTATTGAAGGCATCCTTTGATGGTGCAGAAAATCGAGTTCAATAAGAAAATTGAGAGCTATTGCTGTTCAAATCCTAATTGTAAAACTAATTTTTCTCACCCTAAAATTTTAAAATATTATATTTGTCCTAAATGTCAATCCTTGGTTGAAATGGAAGGAGTCACCTCTCAGCCAGTAATAGAGGAGATTAGTAGTGATGAAGAATTCTTTCCAGGAGATTTTCAGTCTATTAAAGATAAACTAACAAAAGAGATTGAAGAATTAAATATAAAGATAAAAAACAATCTAAAAGAAATTAAAGAATTAAAAATTAAAAATTGTAATTTAAATAAGAAATTTGGAGATATGGAAAATAAGCTTCATAGTACGAAACACCAACTTAGTCTCGCAAATAGCAAATTAGGACTAAAGTATAAAGAGCTATCTCAGATCTCCGAAAAGAATTTGGATCTTAGTAAACGTGTCGAATCACTTGAAACAGAAATAGCAACAGGCAAAACCAAAGTTTATGAATATACTGAGAAAAGCATACAAGACACCAAAAAAATCACCGAACTTGAATCAGAACTAAAAAAACTAAAAACAGAAAAAGAAACACTAAACCTAAAAACCCAAAAAATT
>Ga0209635_10000024_pt1 | contig 78253 bp, 74 predicted proteins | sample DeeMarSWOR230_32_FD_187463 | JGI IMG/M metagenome (GOLD analysis project Ga0209635, IMG submission 187463) | Marine sediment microbial communities from White Oak River estuary, North Carolina - WOR-2-30_32 (SPAdes) (version 2) | ecosystem: Environmental > Aquatic > Marine > Intertidal zone >...
ATCTTAAGGAAGCTGCCAGGAAACGCCAGGCCTTCAACGAAAAACAGGCCGAACGGTTACAGTTTGGTTACAGTCGGCCCAAAAAGGAGAAAAAGGTTGTTTCCTTGGATTCTCTAAGTAGTTGAAATCATTGGTGCCCAGGGCCGGGATCGAACCGGCACGGTGGAAACCACCGAGGGATTTTAAGTCCCTTGCGTCTACCAATTCCGCCACCCGGGCATGTTCGCTAGCATCATAGCCGAAACCCGCCTGCATGTCAACTTCTCGCCTTTCAAGGACAGAACATCCAATCGATTGCACAAACAGCTCTGACCGAAAATGGGACGGTGGACATCTCGGCATTCACGTAAGGTACGAGCTTCTCCGGATCCTCTCCTAGTCCCAGGATATGCTGGACCTTGTGCGCCTCCGCGGCCCCGATTTCCCGCTCCTCCTCGGCCGAGATAAGGGTCACCTCGGGCCGGCCAGTGGCCGGGTTCCGAGCGCACCCCCCGATCAAGAAGGCCAGCAAGTTCATTGTCAGCACACGCAAAACAGTATTCGACGGATACTCACGTCCTCCCAAAACGTCCCGTAAATGTGTTCTCGTAGTTTTTTAAAAGGGCATGTCTAAAAACTCCTACGGGGATTCATCGTTCTATACATGTCGTATTGTTTCCACCTAGGAAGCGCAACACTTTTTGAACTTTCTGCCGCTCCCGCAGGGACAGGGATCGTTCCGCTTAACCGTGGCGAACTGCTTCCTTCGATTCTCCCCGGCCACATATTCCATAACCTGGGCTGCCCCCCTGCCAGACAAACTGCACCTCGGGCACATCCCGCAATGCAAGATACTGCCTGATGAATGTCTCAAGCACTTCAGGAGACATGCGGAATGACCCATGGTCCCCGAAGAGCTGTTTTTTCTCCAGATAAAAACAGTACCTGCAGCCCATGTTACAGATTGGACCGATGGGTTTGGTAATGATAGCGTATGGCATATTTGTCATTCGTTTTTGTCTCAAATTTTCGAGGCCATATTTTTTTTACTGGTTTTATCTTATCATATATTCAATACACATTCTTGAGGCTTGTGAGGGGAACGTACGTGCAGAATATGTGCGTAACTCATTTATCATGGCGTTGGGATTTTCGCGAATTTGTTCACTCCTTGGTTGACTTCGTTTTTGATTTTTTGATATTAGTACGATACGTAGGGATTCTGGAAAATTTGGTGCAGGAAATGTTTGCTTCATGCCCAAAACGACCTTTAGACAAACTAAGACCAGGGAGGGACGTTATTATGCGCAGCGCGATTCTCATATTTCTCGCGATCCTATTTCTTGTTTCCAGTGCTTTAGCCCAACAATGCGTCGACTGCCATAAGAAGATCACGCCCAATATCGTCTCCGACTGGCAACTGAGCGAGCACAGCCGGAACGAAGTTAACTGTTCGGTTTGCCATGGCAATCAACACAGGTCAGCTCAAGATGTAAATAAAGTCCAAATTCCAACTCCTAAGACGTGCGCGAGCTGTCACGAAACGCAAGTTCAGCAATTCAATGGAGGAAAGCACGCCCTTGCGTGGGCCGCGATGAAAGCTATGCCAACAGCCCACTGGCAACCCATGGCCTTGATGGAGGGAATGAAGGGGTGTGGTGGATGTCACAAAATTGGATCGAAGACAGAAGCGGAGATAAAAAATCTTAAGAGGGATGGCGCAGGGTTTGGTACCGCTTCATGCGATGCGTGCCATACCCGACATATCTTTTCAGTTCAAGAGGCCAGGCAGCCCCAGGCCTGCCAAACCTGTCACATGGGTTTTGATCATCCGCAGTGGGAGATGTATTCAGCCTCCAAGCATGGGGTTCGATATTTGCTGAAGCAGAACAAAACGCTTCCCGAAACTGTCGCCGCACCGACGTGTCAGACCTGTCATATGCAGGACGGCAACCATGCTGTCAGAACCGCATGGGGATTTCTCGCTGTACGGCTTCCGATGCCAGAGGATAAGCAATGGGCTGCAGATCGGGCCACGATTCTAAAAGCTCTTGGTGTGCTTGACCCCGATGGGAAACCAACAGAACGGCTTGAAGTGGTGAAGATGGCGGATGTTGCTCGACTTACGCAGCAAGACTGGTTAAAAGAACGTTTCAAGATGGTGAAGACCTGCAAGCAATGTCATTCGGGCAATTTTGCAGTGGCGGAATTGGAAAAAGGCGACCAAATGATAAAAGAAGCAGACCATTTGATGGCGGAGGCAATTCGCACCGTTTCTGCATTGTATAAGGATGGCATCTTGGAAAAACCAGTGTTCTACGCGCATGCATATCCCGACTTACTGACGTTCCATGATGCGCCAACAACTCTTGAACAGAAACTTTTCGTGATGTTTCTCGAACACAGGATGAGAGCATTTCAAGGCACATTCCATGCCAATCCCGATTATGCGCTTTGGTACGGCTGGAGCGAAATGCAACGGGATCTAGTGGAGATTAAAACGATAGCTGAAGAGCTGCGGAGAAGAAAAGAAGACAAAAAGTAAGGATACAAGGCCAATCTTATTCTGTCTGGAATCCAATGCCCCTACCCAGTATACCTTTAGGCCGCGTCCCCGACGGGATGTTGAGGTTTTATTGTCGGCTTATCATTGCACATCTCTTGAACCCTCTCAAAAAATTTAATCCTAGGGGCGCAGCACTGATTTCGGCCAGCAAACAGGAAGACTTGATTTCGGACATATAGATAACGCGGGCAGAACAAGAGAAAAGAACATTTATCAGTGGACTGTTAGCTAGGCTATTATCCTCAAGTCTGCGTTCCTTACAATTGGCTTTCTGATCACTTTTCAAAGTAATTAACACTTCATATGGGGGCAAGATTATGGAAATTGAAAGATTAAGAAATTCCATTAACGGGGAATGGGTTGAATCGCGTTCAAAAGAGATTTTGGAAGTTAGAAATCCGGCGATGGACGAAGTAATTGCAGAAGTACCTATGTCTACCGATGACGAGGTTAAGGAGGCTATCGAAGCTGCTAAGGAAGCCTTTCCCGAACGGAGACGAACCCCACCCGTATCCAGAGCACGATAATTTTTTGGGCTCAAAGAATTGTGGGAAGCAAATTTTGATGAATTGTCTGCAGTTCAGACTATGGAACATGGGAAAACAATTGATGAATCAAGAGGTGAAACAAGACGTGGGATAGAAAATGTAGATGTTGCAACAGGCATTCCTTCCTTGATGATGGGATAAAGCCTTCAGGATATCGCAGTAGGAATCGATGAGAATATAATCCATGAGCCTTTGGGCGTATTTTGTTGTATACCTCCGTTTAACTTCCCCTTTATGGTACCTTTATGGTACCTCTATGGTTCTTACCCTATGCTGTAGCTACTGGAAACACGTTTATTGTCAAACCATCACCAAGTGATCCAATAAGCCAGGTGAGACTTCATGAACTCATGGATGAAGCCGGTTTTCCTCCCGGGGTGGTAAATGTAATCCATGGTGGAGCGGAGGTAGCCTCCATGTTGTTGGAGCATCCGGACATTGAAGGTGTAACCTTTGTTGGTTCAACAAAAGTGGGCCGGCATATCTATAAAAAATGTGGAGAAACCGGTAAGAGAGTGATAGCTCAATGCGGTGCCAAGAATTTTCTTGTTGTTATGCCACATGCGGATTTGGATCAGACTATTCCATCAATGATGACCTCTTTTTTTGGAAACACTGGTCAAAGATGTCTATCTGGAGCAAATGCAGTTGTGGTGGGGGAGGACGATGTATTTTATAAGAGGTTTGTCGATTCCCTTGTAGAGGCAGCGTCCCAGATAAAGGTAGGCTATGGACTTGAAGAAGGGATTCAGATGGGACCGCTTCAATCAAAAGATAAAAAAGAGAGGGGCTTAGGTTATATCCAGAAGGGAATAGAAGAGGGAGTAACTTTACGTCTGGATGGGAGAAAAATCAAAATCGAGGGAGATTACCCTACTACGTGTTTCTTAAATCCTACCATTTTTGAGGATGTTACACCAGAGATGACCATTGGAAGGGAAGAAATCTTTGGACCCGTAGCAAGCGTTATGAAAGCGGAAAGCCTGGATAGGGCAATCGAGATGATCCATAGCAACCCTTATCGAAATGCAGCATCCATATTTACTCCCAGTGGAAAATGGGCTAGGGAGTTTGAATATCGTGTTCAAGCCGGAAATGTTGGTATAAATATCGGTATCGCGGCTCCAATGGCATTTTTCCCGTTCACCGGCATGAAGGATTCTTTCTTCGGGACCCTGCACGGACAAGGGAAGGAAGCCGTACGCTTCTTCACGGAGAGCAAAGTGGTTATAAAAAGGTGGTAGTGAGTTGCGCGGTCTAGAGGAAGCCCAAGAAGGAGGTCACAATGGAAATAAATACAGCAGCAGCGCTAATAACATATATTTCCAAGATTGAACAAGAGTCAGCAATGCTGTATGAGAAATTGGCTAAAAAGCATGAGGAATTACGAGAAACCTTTTTGTCCTTCGTAAAGGAAAACAAAAAAAATGAGACAAACATAAAAAGAGCATACTATAGTGTAATTAGCGATGCTTTAGAGGCCTGTTTTTCTTTTGGGGGTCTCAACGCTGATAACTCCTTATCCCAGCCTATTGTAGATGAAGGTACTTCCCTTTCCGAGGTTCTAAGGTTCAGCATTGACTTGGAGGAGATAATTGAAAAGTTCTACTCAAAGGCTGCGGACCAGTCCAAAGCTTTGATGGCAGATCTTCCAAGGGTGTTAGAGCATGTGGCAAAATTAAGAAATAAACGGGGCACGAAATTACGATTGCTCTTAGATAATACGTAATCCGTATTATCCTTATACAAAAAAAATATAAATGTTTTCAAAGAAACCACATAATGGAGGAAAAATAGGCTTTCACTTAAACGGGAAGGAAGGTTGTTGGGGAAGGATTGAGGGAGTCCGTTCAGCAACTGATTGGTCTTCCCAGCTCAAAGGTTGTACCCTTGATCAAAGTCGGCAATGAACCATCTTACAGACCCCAACGATACTCCATAACCCACTGAAATCATCAGAATCTCATTTGTATATTCCCGCTTCCTGTCCAGACTTGATCACCGGGCTTTCGTCTTGGGGAGGGAAAGCCATGCAAAAGGCAAGATATTGGATTGTTTTAACATTTATGGTTTTGGCTTTCGTGAGTTTGCATTCTTTGGCATTTGCCATCTATGAATTCTGTGGTGTTAATCACCTGTTCAGCCTTCAAGGTCTCGAGGGTGTTCAAGTCAACGTCATTGTAGACTATGAAATTGGCAGTGAACTGCCCGAACTAAGCCACTCCTACCAACTAAGACAAATAACAACGGACGTTGAGGAGAAGCTGAGAAAGGAAAAAGATGGGATACTAGGATGGATTCGTTCTAAGCCCCAAATCCAAGCCTTTTGGAAGCCTTTTCGCCGGCCGCCTTGAGGACGGGAATAATTTCTCCCTTCAATATCTCGTCGGTCATACGAAAAGAGGGACCGGGGACGGAGATTCCCCCCACAACTCGGCCCGTATAATCCCTGATAGGAACAGCGACACACTTTACTCCGGGATTGTACTCTTCATTATCAAGGGCATATCCCCGCCTAGCCACCTCCTTGATCTCTTTGATAAACTCAACCTTATTGACGATAGTATTGGGTGTAAACTGCTCCATATTGTCTAAGATGCCCAGCTTTTCCAATTCCTCCTCAGTTGAATACGCAATCTGGGCCTTGCCGATGGCCGTGCAATGGATGGGAAGCCTTAATCCAATATTATTGGTCACCTTCACCGCTTGGTTTGACTCTTCCACATCCAGGCAGACGACGGAGTTTTGCCGAATAATCCCAACGTAGGCCATTTCATTGCATTCCTTAACGATCTCCTTTAGGACCGGCTTTAGCGGACGGACTAACCCAAGCTGTTTGATAAAGGTTTGACCCAACTCCAGGCTTTTCAAACTCAGTCGGTAATTTTCGGTGGCCTTATTCTGCTCGATGTATCCCTTTGTCTCAAGGGTTGCCAACAACCTGAAAACTTTGTTCTTATGGAGGTTGAGCCTATAGCTGAGTTCGGTCACCCCGAGTTCATCCCTGTCCCCCTTGAATTCCTCTAGGAGATTCAACGCATTAGTTACGGACCGGATGACGTAGCTTTCCTTTTCCCGTTTAGCCATAGCCTCACCTCCATATCGACATTAAACAAAATATACAAAAAATGTTCCATCTGTATCAAGATTATATTTTAAGAATGGTGAGAAAACGAAAGATATTCCAAGGAAATTTTTTTCCCGAGCGTTCTGGGGAGATTAACGATTTCAAGACGTTGCATGAGAAGGTGATCAAAAAGTGTTGATTAGCGTTTGAAATCTAATATGGATCCAGGATCGGCTAACCTACGTATCTCAGCTAAAAACAAATACCTCAGAATCCTGACCAAAGAAGTTTCCAAAGAGATTGACTCATTTTTTGTATCTGCTAATATGGGTTTGAGACGCATGCTGACCTGAAACAAGAAATCGGGCGTACCGGAATTTGAATTGATATGGAGCCCGTTCTTTGGGAAGGGAAAGACGGGCTTTTTCTATGATAAACACTTCTGACTCACGAGGCCAAGATTATCAGAAGTCAGCCGCTTATCAATGCGATATTCGCATGAGGTAAGCGTAAATGAACCTGCGTTTTCGTTTATATGAGGTTGAGCGAAATCCCTCTACCATAAAGCAGGCAAGGAGTAACATGAACACAGGGGCTGAAGTATACAACAAGGACCCAGAACGAGAGTGGCCCTATCCCAAGCATAGGAAAGATTGAGTCCATGAAATATGAAGCAGTCATTTTCGACCTCTTTGGGACGTTAGTTGATAACTTTGCCTTCCAAGGTTATCAGGGTACGCTGTCAGGAATAGCAAGTGCCCTTACCCTGCCTAGTGAGGACTTTTACCGCTTGTGGTACGAGACTTCGCATATGCGGGCAACGGGTTTTTTTGAGACCGTGGAGGCCAACATTGAGCACATTTGCCGAACTCTCGGTCTACAAGTGGAGGCTGACCGGATCTCAGCAGCTGCCCGCATACGAATCGACTTTACGCGACGTACGCTCACACCGCGACAGGACGCTGTGGAGACGTTGGCTCGACTGAAAGCCGCGGGTTACAAAATAGGACTCATCAGCGACTGTTCACCAGACGTTCCGCTCTTGTGGCAAGAGACGGCTTTCGCTTCGCTGGTGGATGTCCCTATCTTTTCGTGTGCGGTTGGATTCAAGAAGCCTGATCCACGCATCTATACGCTGATATGCGAGCGTGTGGCAGTGATGCCCCAGAAGTGTCTCTACGTGGGAGATGGGAGTAGCCGTGAGTTGACAGGCGCTTCACAAGTCGGTATGCATCCCGTTCTCATTCGTGTGCCCTACGAAGGGACTATCTATGAATCTTTCCGTCCGGATCCAGAGGTGGGATGGCAGGGATGTACGGTTTCAACGCTGAAGGAGGTCCTTGGACTGGTAGATTCAAGACTTAGCGACGGCGCCTAACAGGTGGTAAAAGCTTCCGCCTTTCGGCCTTGGCCCGCGGCGCATAGTCTGATAGTTCTGTTGCCTTATTGTAAAGGCATTATACGAAATCGGCACATAACGGCAAAGCAAAGCATATGGATGTGGTCGGCGGTTTATTATGAAATTAGAACTAAATGGAGAAAGAATAAAAATTCGAAGATTGAAATTTTCTGACGCTAAAGATGCTTATGAAAATGTAAGAGATAAGGAAATTGTTACATGGACTTTAAATATTCCTCACCCTTACCCGAAAGATGAGGCGGTAAATTCAAAAATCATTCCTGTAAATGCAATTGTTTTCACCTTCGTTTCCATTAAAGCTAGAATTGAGATAGATAGTCAGCATTTGCCTGCAGGAGCTCCTCAAGCATCTTGGGAGCATCTTCTAAATTTCTAACCAAAGGATCGTTGACCAAAGCCTGCAAAGCTAAAGTTTTGTTTCCAGTTAGAGCAGCCTCAACAATCATTTCCTGATTTGTTATGTGGTGGAGCATTAAGTCGAGTATCCCCGGAGGGATCTCTCCCACCGGAATAGGATGTACCCCATTTGCATCTACCAGGGCTGGAGTCTCCACTATCACCTCTGATGGAAGGTTGGCAATTTGTCCTTGATTAGGCATGTTTATCATGAATGTTTTTTGTTTCCCGGTAGCCAGGGCAGCAATGATATCGCATACCTTTTCCTCCGAATGGGTCAACTCCATTGATTGTTTTCCATCTATTATGGGCCGGAGGTTTTCTTTGGTTTGTTCCATTCTTCTTATCCGATCCTCAATTGTCGTAAGCTTTATTCCGTACTTTCTTCCAGCTTGAGTTTCCTCCGTTAAGAAGTAAGGAAAAAACTCGGCTATGTGTCTATCTCCGGCAGCAGGAAGATATCCGAAGGTTTTGAATAATTCAAATTTCAACAGATTATTATCATTGAAGGAATAGAAGCTTTCCCAATCCAAAGTTTCAAGCTGTCTTTTTAGTCTTTTTTCCTTCCGTTTAATATATTCCGCCAAGAGGGGAAATCCATCCTTACCCTTTACCTTCAGTTCTGTAATCCAAGTAAAGTGGTTTATTCCTGCTGTTATTGCCTGAATATCGGATCCCCTTTCCACTTTCAATAACCGTTCAAGGGTCTGCAGGACAAAATGGAGTTCGTGACAAACACCTATAGTCTTAATGCACGTTGTTTTGTTTATTGCCCGGCAGAGAGTGCTCATAGGGTTCGTGCAATTAATTAGGCAGGCGTCAGGACACAAACTTTCCATTTTCTTGCATATATCCACCGCCACCGGGATGCTTCTTAAGGCCCTGCTCAGTCCTCCTGGCCCTACGGTATCTCCCACCGATTGATAGATACCGTATCTCAAGGGGATTTCCAAATCGTAACGCATGGTGGTGTTTCCACCAATGGAAATACACAGAATAACATAACTCGCATCCTCCAGAGCCTCTTCCAGTAAAGGTGTACTGGTCAGGTAAAAATCTCTCTTTGCTTCTTCAATTATTTTCCTGCCTAAACGGTAGATAAGAGTTAGGGCTTTCTCATCTATGTCATGGAGACACATCTGGCTTCCCTGAAGCTCATCGGTTAATACAAAGTCAACGAGAAGTTTGGGTGCCCATAAGAGAGAACCGCCTCCGATCAAGGCGATTTTTTCTTTTCTCATACGATCCTCTTTCCTTTGTCTATCAATTTCTCCTTCAAAATTGATAGGCCCTACCTGATTTTCATGGATTACCCATTTTAAGCTCTTACCCCGCTATTGTATGATATCTGTTGGGTTAAGGGAAGCTTTCCTTTCCCCAAACTGTTTTATCGAAAAATTCAAATCACATTCCTCCACTGGATTATAAGGTGAAGCGTCAAAAATGATACTAGTGATTGACAATACCACGTAAATATCATTTACTACTTATTGCAATTTCAACGTTTTTGAAAATCTAAATGCACCTTACACGCACTACTTAAAAGGGATTGGACATCCCCTTGAAAGGTGGTTGAATGGTCAAATATGTTGCAGCAATCGATCAAGGGACAACGGGAACCCGATGCATTATCTTCAATAAGGAGAGTAAGGTTATAGCATCGGCTTATCAGGAGCACGAACAAATCTATCCGTCCCCTGGATGGGTGGAGCATAACCCCTCGGAGATTTGGGAGAAAACGGAGAAGGTAGTGAATCAGGCGCTGTCATCCAAGCATATTCTCCCTGAAGAGATTGGAGGTATTGGTATTACCAATCAGAGGGAGACGGTGGTGGTCTGGAATCGGAAAACGGGCATCCCGCTTCATAATGCCATCGTCTGGCAGTGCACAAGGAGTATTGATATATGCGAGAGGATGGAAAAAGACGGATTAGGGCCTCATGTTTCGGATAAAACCGGTTTACCAATAACAACCTATTTCTCCGGTCCCAAAATCAAATGGTTACTGGAGAATATTCCCGGATTGAAGGAAAAGGGCAGAAGGGGTGAAGTTCTTGTCGGTAATATGGATTCCTGGCTGATATGGAATTTAACAGGTGGCCCTCACGGCGGGGTTCATGTTACGGACTATACCAATGCCTCAAGAACAATGCTGATGGATTTGGAGACATTAGGCTGGGACGACGACCTGTTGGCCTATTTTGGCATACCAAGAGAAGTACTTCCACAAATTAGACAATCCAGCGATGTGAGGTTTTATGGGAAAACGACAACGGATGGTCCTTTTCAAGCTCAAATCCCTGTTTGTGGAGATCTTGGGGATCAACAAGCGGCACTTTTCGGACAGACGTGTTTTCTTCCAGGAGAGGCGAAAAATACCTATGGAACGGGAAACTTCATACTTCTAAACGCCGGGCCAAAGATCATCCGCTCTAAGATGGGGCTTTTGTCCACAGTTGGGTACGGGTTAGAAGAGGGTAAGGTTTACTATGCTCTGGAAGGTTCCATTGCAGTGACAGGAGCAGCTATTCAGTGGCTCAGAGATAATCTATGTCTCATTAATGATGCCGCTGAGACTGAAGAGATAGCCTTATCCGTGGAAGACTGCGGGGGAGTTTACTTCGTCCCCGCTTTTTCGGGACTATTTGCACCGTATTGGGATATGTACGCAAGGGGGGCAATCTTAGGTCTCACCCGATATGCCAAAAAGGCCCATATCGTGAGGGCGGCCTTGGAGGCCATCGCCTTTCAGACGAAAGATGTTCTTGATGCCATGATTCAGGAATTCGGAAACCCTATTGAAATGTTAAAAGTGGACGGAGGGGCCATCGATAATGATTTTTTGATGCAATTTCAGGCTGATACCCTTGGAATTCCCATCATCAAACCCCAAGTCAAGGAGATCACCTCATTGGGAGCTGCATACGCCGCGGGGTTGGCTACGGGATTCTGGGAAAGCCTGGATGAACTGAGAAAAAACTGGCGGGTTGCGAAGACTTATCAGCCAAAATTGAATATTAAAGAAAGAGACAAGCATTATAGAAATTGGAAGAAGGCTGTTGAGAAAGCCATGGGTTGGATGGAATAGCTATGAGGCACCTTTCACGTCGGATGGGACTCTGATAAAATCCTATTCGGAGCTTATGGTAGAGATTCACGCGAGATTCTCCAAGGACCCATCAGAGGTGATCACTTTCTGTTTGAAGAGGACTCTCGCATAAAGGTGGAAGGTTTTTTCAGCCTTTAGGCTTGTCAAAACCCGTTCCGTTCCTCTGCGCAGTAAAAGGGATAAGTCGCATCATGGACCTTCACATGTGAATTCCTTCTCCAGTCTATATCCGTCCCCACCGAATCGACGATGCCAGCTATGTCACCTTTCTCCATGGAGTCCTCTATTCCCAGGAATACGGCCTGGATTTGACCTTCGAGGCCCAAGTAGGACGGGAAGTCACCCAATTCGTGAACCAATTCGACCCGCAGTGGGATGGCTTCTGGATTGCGGAAGCAGGTGGCCATGTTGTGGGCGCCATAGTCATCGTCAATAGAGGAAGTGGATGGGCCCAGTTTCGCTGGTTCATCCTACATCCGACCTGTCGGGGCCTCGGTTTGGGTGGAGAGCTCATGACCCGTGCGGTGGATTTCTGCAAGGGTAAGCAGTACAAGAAGGTTTATCTCTGGACCTTCGATGAGCTCCACGCTGCAATCCACCTCTATCGATCCTTCGGATTCGAGAGGATCGAAACCAAAACTCACCTGCGTTGGGGTCGGAACCTGACCGAGGAACGTTACGAGTTGGATCTGCAAGGGGTAGCGTGATCGCCGGCATCATAACGAACAATATTGTTGACAAGATTTGTCCCGTCTGATAACAGGCGTGAACTGAGGCGACAACGAATCTCTTGGGTCAAAATCTATTAAAGAAAGGAGGTTTCCCGTGAGAGTAAGAATACTTGGTATCATCCTTGGTATTATGGCCATTACGTTTTTTGTTTTCCAAGGACTTATGGTGGGAAAGGGCTCTGCCATCAGCCCGTCTTCCTCCGAGTGGGGGGCTCCCGAGGGAAAGGAGTGTATCGAGTGCCATCAGGATCTTTCCCCCTCTCTGGTTGCGCAATGGCGTCTGGGAGCCATGGGGCAAGTGGGTGTCAATTGCTACGACTGCCATAGGGCGGGAAAGGGGGATGTGGATGCCATGGATCATAACGGGTACACAATCGCCCTTTTAGTCACGCCCAAGGACTGCGGTCGCTGTCATGCCAAAGAGGTCAGGGAGATGACAGAGAGCCACCATGCGAAAGCAGGGCAGATCCTTAACACTTTGGACAACTACTTGGGAGAAGTTGTAGGAGGACCCGCGGCCGTGGCCGTTGGTTGCCGGCAGTGTCATGGTTCCAAGATTGAAGTTCTGAAAAATGGAAAACTTGATACGGCCACTTGGCCCAACACGGGGATCGGTCGGATTAACCCCGATGGGGTTCCGGGGACATGCAGTGCCTGCCATACCCGTCACCGTTTCTCCAAACAGCAGGCCAGGGAGCCTGAGAACTGTGGAAAATGCCATTTGGGGCCTGATCACCCTCAAGTGGAGGTCTACGAGGAGTCCAAACACGGGATCCTCTACCGCGCCTTCAAGGAGAAACTGAATATGGATCGGAAGACCTGGATAGTGGGTGTGGACTATGTGGACGCCCCCACTTGTTCCACCTGTCATATGAGCGCCACCCCTAACCAAGATGTTACCCATGACGTGGGCCAGAGGATTTCATGGACCCTTCGCCCTGCCATCTCCAAGAAAATGGAGAACTGGGAGCAGAGAAGGAAGAATATGGAGGATGTCTGCTTCCAGTGTCATGGCGAACCCTTTGTGGAGGGCTTTTACCGGCAGTTCGATGAACTGGTCCTCCTGTTCAACGAAAAGTTCGCAAAGCCGGCTACTGAGGTGAGAAAGGCCCTCATCAAGGCCAAGAAGCTGAGCCCGGCCAATTTCGATGAACCCCTCGACTGGTACTACTGGGAACTTTGGCATCACGAGGGCCGTCGCGCCCGCCACGGGGCCTCCATGTCAGGGCCTGATTATGCCTGGTGGCACGGTTTGTATGATGTAGCAAAGAACTTCTACCTCCATTTCATCCCTGAAGCCGAAAGAGTAGCAGGAAAGGAGTTAGCGGAAAAAATACTCGGGAAGCATGTATACTCCAAGGAGCAGCACCGGTGGTACAAGGAGGGGATGAGCAAGGAGCAGCTGGAAAGGATCCAGAAGTTCTACAAGGAACGTTACGGACAGTAAAAAGCAAAGGCGAAAGGGGGGAAGGGACATCAGCAGCCTTCCCCCCCTTTGCTATCCATCCCCTTTTGATTTTCCCCCCTGCAAAATTTCAGCACCTCGAACACATTGGGTGTAGGCACGCCTTTGACCCTCCGACTTCTGTATTTGGAGGTCTTGGGTTTCAGCAGCCATTCCATAAAAAATGGGGAGGTGGAAGGGACGGTTCGGGCTTCCTGGAAAAAACCAGGTGTATGATGTAACTTTTAAGTGGTGGGAAACTATCTTGATTTTGCAGGGCTTGAGCTCATCTCTGCTTAGGAGATAACCCGTATAAACTTAATGATTATCCGAAAGCCCTTAATCTCTCCTGTCGGAGAGACAATTCTTTCAAGGGAGAACATGATCCCTAAAGCCTGAAGGCTTTCTGTTTAGCCGATGAATGAAGGAGAATTGAAGGTGAATGGCTATGGTCTATATATCAATGGAAAATGGGTAGACTCCCTCAGCGGTCAAATCATCCAGACCACAAACCCGGCCACTGGGGAGATTCTGGCCGACCACCATGTCATCCGTCACCTCTGCGATCTGGAGGCCCTCAGTACCCTGGAGGGGACAGAAAGTGTCCATACTCTCCTCCTAGGTCAGGACGTGAGGGGCATACCAGCCTTTTCTTAGATACCCCATGGATAACCAGATCGAAGAGACGGTTCCTGAGATAAGGTGGTACAACGATGAAGGCGCCTGGAGGGAGTTCGAGGTTGCCCGCCTCCTTCACCCACATCCCGTCACTTCCCTTCAATACGAAGAAGGTATGCCCGTCGGGATGTGAGTGCTCGGCAAGACCTTCCTTACCAACCCGGTTTATTCGAAAGCGCAGTTTCAACTTGGGAAGCTGGGCTAGGAACTTAGTCTTGACGTCGGCTTCAACTGGATGATCCTCCCATTTCATTTCGTCAGTAGAGATAAGCGTAGTCATTGCAGAAATGCTCCCTCTTGAAATATAGAGTGACCTCCATGAAATGGAGTTGCAATGGCTCTATCTCGCGTGTGTGGTGAGGGTATAATGTTATATAGCGAAGCAAAGATTGACGGCTTCGTAAAAAGTCCATCTGCCATTCGACAGGCTCATGGCCCTGAGCAAAGCCGAAGGGCTGCGTTCCGCTTCATCCTTCGTCACTGCAGCGTACTTCTATGTACACCTCATTCCTCAGGATTTGCGCGCCTTGCATCTGAATCTTTTTTCTTTGCCGTCTGATTTAGACTTTTTACGAAATCATCAAGATTAAAATATTGCATTTTTCCTCATAAAATACGGGATTCACCGTATTAACTCTTTCTTGTCTATTTGATATTTTTACTATCGAGAGCTCGTGTCGTCATTTAGATGTGCTTATTTAGAGATGGAAGGAGGTACAACCATGGGAGACAAGATCAAATGGGAAAGTTCGATGGACTCGGCTCTGGCCCGGGCCCGATCTGAAAGGAAGCACGTGTTGCTCGACTTTTTTAATCCTGGTTGAATTGGGTGTCAGCAGATGGATGCCGTGACGTATCCAGACAGTAAAGTCGTCAGCTTCATCGGCGAGAATTTGATTCCACTCCAGGTGCAGTTCGATACCCAACCCCTGGCCTCGGATTTTAATGTCAAGTGGACGCCTACCGTCATTACCCTCGATGCGGATGGCAGGGAACACCATCGGACGGTTGGCTTTCTCGCCCCCGATGAACTGATCCCATCGTTGCTTCTGGGTATGGGGAAGTCCTGTTTCGAAAACGAACGGTTCAATGATGCGCTCTCATACCTGGAAAAGATCCTGGCGGATTATCCCAAGAGCGACTCAGCTCCTGAGGCGCACTACCTGCGGGGAGTCTGTCGTTTCAAAAGCACTCATGATCCCAAGCTGCTTAAGGAGGCCTATGAGAAGCTGAGCAAGGAATATCCATCGAGCGAATGGACGAAGCGGGCCTATCCATATCGTCTCTTGTAAATAGGTGTCCGTTCAGGAAAAGGAGGTAAGGAAGTGAGGAAATTAAGGGAATTTGTTCAGGCTGCTGACTGGAAGACTGAAAAGCACGTGCTGGCGATTGAATATCCAGAGGCGGTTAACGGCGGCGAGAAGTTCGAGGTCAAGGTTTCCGTGGGGAAGGAGATCGCCCATCCCAATACCACAGAGCACCACATCCGCTGGATTCAAGTTTTCTTTCAGCCTGCAGGCGAGCAGTACAGCTACGAACTCGTCAATTGCGAATTTACGGCGCACGGGGAATCTGTGCAGGGGGCTAATCAGGGCCCCGTATATTCAGAGCCTGTGGGCTCGACCACTGCGATGGTAAACAAACCGGGAACGATCTACGCCCTCAGTTTATGTAATATCCACGGACTGTGGGAGAGCAGCAAGGAAGTGAGTATAGGTTAAGCAATTCTCGTTCCCGAAAACTTTGAAGGCAGGGTTTAAATGTTCCGCCCGCAATGCATCGTATGGCCCGAAAGGATTTTAAAAGAGGAATTACGCCTTTGCCTAGGGATCTCAGGGATTAAGCTATTTTCTTTTCAATTACATCGTTCACCCAGGAAAAGCTTGCCGCGACTGCCGGAAAGCCAACTGTGCTGATCAGCGCAATCAGGGCGTGATAGATTTCCTCCCGGGTCGCTCCAGCCTCAAAGGCCCTCCTGGTATGGGAGTGAACTCCTCCCTCGGATCTCAAAGCGACACATGCTGCCATTTGAACGAGATGGGTGAACTTGTCCTGTAAAGGTCCTGCCGTTCTGGCAAGTTTCCCTGCTGACTCATACGCCTTAATGAGGTCTGGATATCTCTCTTTAAGCTTCAAGAAATTCTTTGGATATTCTGGCACCATTGGTTCTCCCTCCTCTCCCCACAATTCCCCCTTTGCCGTTTGAGTATTCCACGGGGATTATACTATGCTTGTGCCCCAGGGCTCAAGGCTGGCGTTTTTCTGCCATCCTCATCGGTTTCCTTCGCAGTCGTTGTCGAAGTGTAGCTAAAAAGGACCCCAAAGGTTTCATTTCTATCTGTGATGAATGGACCACCTACCGGCCAAATAGGTCTTGGTCGTCATGTTCGTAAAAAGCTCGTTCAGAGAAGATAATTCTTATGAGAAGTTATAGACGGGAATGTGACTTGTTAGTGGATTTGTGACTTTGTGAAATTTTTGATTGATTTTGGGTATAATATTATTAGAGAGGGGGGATGGACGATGGAAAAGAAGGAGAAAACAAAGGGTTTTTGTGTTATACAGTGCGAAGCCGGGAACAAGAGCGTCCCGAACATGACAAAAAAGGATTGTATGGAAAGGGCTAGGGTCTCGGGTTGTAGTTCTTCGTGGCAGAGCTATCAGGAAATGTGGGCACCTCGCTTATCGCATAAATCTTTTAGTTGAGAAACCGAGGGATCTCTACCTCTCAAGGTGAGGCTTTTCCTCGATTCACCGAAAGGCTCGCTTCGGAAAGGAGTGGGTCTTTTTTCGCAATTTATCTACGTGCTGGAGAATGGCAGGGTCTGACCCTCAACGTGGAAATCTATGAGACTGACTACCATCGCCCGGGAAATTCGCGTCTGCACTCGATGTGATCTCCATGAGGGTCGGCACAAGGCCGTCCCTGGTGAGGGCCCAAGTGGGGCCAGGATCATGCTTGTGGGGGAGGCCCCGGGAAGGGAAGATGATATTCAAGGCAGGCCTTTTGTCGGGCCTTCTGGGAGGGTGATGGATGAGAGCCTGAAGAAGGCCGGCCTGAAAAGGGATGACTTTTTCATCACCAGTGTGGTCAAATGTCATCCCCCAAAAAACCGCATTCCCCGAAGGTGGGAGTGGGAGACATGTATTCAAGCTCATCTCCGGCGTCAGATTGATGTGATCGACCCGGCCATCATCTGCCTTTTGGGAGGGGTTGCCACCAAGGCCCTCCTAGGGATGGATCGGCTATCGGAAGGGAGGGGGAGGATATTTCGAAGGGAAAACCGGATCTTTTTCCCCACCTATCACCCAGCCGCGGCTGGAAGGAATCGCTCTTGGCACCGGGTTTTTTCCGAAGATATGGTGAGGCTTCACAGTTTGACACAATCCATGTGATACGATCCTTTGATCACGGTTCGAACACCCAAGACATGCCGAGGGCAGAGAGACCCCCGGGAGATTTCAAAAACAATTGTTCAACGGCTTCTGTAGTATTATAGTTGTTTCAGCTCCAGCCAAAAAATCTAGATCCGAGATTTGATGATGACAAGTTCCAGTTGATCCGCGGCATCCTCCGCCCTGTCTGATATCTCCACGATAGTGTCTAGACAAAGTCTCAGATGGACCTTGTGACCGCAGTCAAGGGAAGAGGTAAAGATCTGCCGCGTCAGGTCCCACTCGATCTTATCGACATCAGACTCTTTAACGCCAACCTGTTTCGCCTTTTCCCGTATTACCTTAACCCCGCCTCCTTTCTCGAGGTAGTTCACCATGGCCTCCTTGAAGGGACCGAGAATGCCGAAGGATTCTTGAGTTACGCGAAGAAATTGGGGCTTCAATTCCTCGGGGATCTCCGGCCGCTGATCCAGAAAGAAATCGCAGCAGGATTCTGCGGCATCGCATATCTTATCAATTCTCTCTACAACATTATGAATATCCTCTCGGATCATGGGCAAATAAGCTCCTGAATAGAGCTTATCCCGGATGTTGAAACGGATAAAATCGGCTTGTGTCTCAATACCGTCCACCTTGAGTGCAAGAGACTTTGCCTTAGGTATCTCTCCTTTGAGATAGGTTTCAACCGTTTCCATAGCCGTTGCTAGGCTCTCCTCTACCGTATTGAAATGCTTTAAGATAAGATTAATCACCTCTTTTTCTTTCTTGAAGATCACCTTTATCCCTCCTCCCGAAAAGTTCTTTCCGTTAAGATACCTCCGAGTAGTAATCGTACCAAACCGAATAGCTATTTACAAATCTCCTGATATCGGAGATTTACTCTCGGTCGATAGAGCCAAAGATCTCACCGCGTTCAACGATACTATCGACCCGGTATAGTTCATCCGGCCGTGGTGATAAGTTTTTACCAGAGAATGAAGGACAATACAGCAAAGGTTGAGGTTAATACCCATCCAATATGGATTGTCAAGATGGTCGGTCTTTTCGCTCACCGGTCTGACACCTTTTCCAAGGCCATTCGGGCAACTACCCCAACAATAGCAGAAAATGGGGTTTAAGGGCAAGGGTGATAGGTCGGGTGTTTCTGGATAAATTGTTGCCTGAGGAACATACGATTACACACCTTTCCATAATCTCTTTGACTGAGTAAGGTAATGCGAGGAGAGATTTGAGAGACATCATTGGGTGGAGGATGGTTTAAGATTAAACCTCGATTAAATTGGGTATGGTTACGGCGGTTTGATTCCGATATACAGATGCGTAATTCCCAGGTCAAGGGAATGCCCTTCCACCTTTTTTAGACCGGCTTCATCCATTAGTCCAGCAAAACCTTCTGGTGCGGGGAAATGCGTAACCGAATCCGCGAGATAGGAGTAGGCAGGGGAATTGGGGGAAAAGGCTCGTGCCACGGTGGGCAGCATTCGATTCAGGTAGATGCGATAGATTCCTCGGATAAACCGGTTGCGCGGAAATGTCATTTCGAGCACCATCACTTGACCACCTGGCACGACTACCCGCATCATCTCCCGCAGTGAACGGATTTTATTCGGTATATTCCGGATGCCAAAGGCGATCCCGATCACATCGAAATTGTTGGCGGGGAAGGGCAGGTCGAGGGCGTCGCCCATAAGCAGCCGGATTCTATCTGACAGACGCCTCTTTTCGATCTTGAGTCGACCCAAGTCCATCATTTCCCGAACGAAGTCCACCCCTGTTACCTGAATCCATGGATGCCTGCGGACGGCCTCAATAGCCAAGTCCGCAGTGCCCGTAGCTACATCCAGGAAGCGGTAAGTTCGAAAGAAGTGCATTCTCTCCACAGCAGAGCGGCGCCAGGCAATATCTCGCCCCAGGCTGAAGCAATGGTTTAAGAAATCGTATTTCTCGGTAATGGTAGAGAAGATTTCCCTTACCATACCAATGTGCTCAGTGTCCGTCATTTCGTTCACCAAAGGGTATTTCTTTCTTGGTAGTCTTTCCACCTGTATAATCTTTTCTCTCAAAGGGCAGAGGTTTCTCATGAGACAATTCCTATCCGGTGTTACCCGCAGCCGCCGAAGGCTGTCATCCCTCCTAATCTAATCGCAAAATTGGATTCGTCAAGGAGTAAAGAGAGGGAGGTACCCCTCACGTTGTGGCCGATAATACAGAGGAACCTAGTTTCCCTCAATTGGGGAAGGCCTCGCGATGGGACATTGTATCGGACAGGCCAGGTCTGGAGGAGGTGGATTTTTCCTCACACAATCTGTTATTGTTTTATCACTAAGGGAAAAAGAGAGTTTGAGGAGTGAGCGATATCTCGGTAAGTGGTCAGCCTACGAAGAGCGAGACGTATATCGGCCTTGGCATTCTGTTGGCCTTGGTTGGGATTGCCGTCGGGGTTTTCCTCAAGCAGTCCCATTATAACCCAGCGATCTTTCTCGGTAGTGCCCCTAGGTCGGGTAATGCCGCCACTTCCACGCTCGATCTATCCGGAGATACCCTCATCGATCTAGCTGAGGGCATGGTGCCTTTGAGCCCGCCAGAGATATTCGGGCCCGAAAACCTCTCGGACAAGATTAACGGCAAGGCTGAACTGTACCTGTCGGCAGGGTTCTTGAGCCTTCTAAGCCAGCGGCTCGCGCAAAAGGGCGACCCCAAATCCTGGATGGAGGTGTTAGTATATGACATGGGAACCATCCGAAGGGCCTTTGCGGTTTACAGCATTCAAAGACGCCTAGATGCCGAGAATGTTTCCCTGACTAACTTTGCGTACAGGACGGAAAATGCGCTGTTTTTCGCTCATGGTCGATACTACGTGGAGGTGATAGCCGCGGTCACCACGGGGAAGATGGGCGAGGCAATGCAGTCATTCGCCCACCGGTTTATGAAGAAAACGGGAGTGTCCGAAGAGAGGATAGACGAACTGACATTGTTCCCCCGGGAACACCTTGACAAAGACAGCATAATCCTTCTCATTTCCGACGCCTTCGGCTTTGATCGACTCGACAATGTTTTTATGGCGAACTATAGCTTGGAAGATACTGAATTGACGGCATTCCTCTCTCTCCGGGAAACCTCATCAGAGGCCTCGGGACTTGTTGCGGCCTACCATCAATTTCTCATTGAGAACGGGGGGGTAGACGTAAAATCGGAAATTACTATGCCCGGGGCGAAACTGGTGGAGATCCTCGACACTTTTGAGCTGATTTTTAGCCGTGGAAAATTCCTTGCGGGAGTCCATGCAGCAGAAAACAAAGGGGAAGCCGAAAGGTTTGCCGGCGCGTTGATGCGAACGTTATCCGGGGCTAGACCGTGAACCAACTCTCGAAAGACAATTCGATGAGCCGGAGGGAATTTCTCCTGAGGACGATCAAGGCCGGCGCTTCCCTTGCAGCAACCTGTTCTTTGAGCTATTGGCTCTACGACAGTACGGGCCCCGACCCATCACAAAACGGGGATGTGCTGGTAACGTTACCCGATTTCTCCATCCCCGGCCTCGATGGCAAGATGAGCATCGTGACCGGTCAGGACCGGGTAGGGACAGTCGACCGAGCCCTGAAGGTCATGGGAGGCATAGAGTTATTCGTCAAAAGGGGTGATCGGGTACTGCTCAAAGTCAATGCCGCCTTTGCGACACCGCCAATGCTATCGGCGACGACGAATCCCCAGTTGCTCGCAGAGGTTGCCCGTCTGTGCTTCAAGGCCGGCGCTTCATCAGTGGTGGTTACCGACAATCCCATAAATGATCCGGCGAGCTGTTTCTCCCTGACCGGCATAGCCCAGGCCGCCGAATCGGTTGGAGGACGGGTTTTGCTGCCTAAAGAGGGTTTCTTTAAACCCACGACGGTTCCCGATGCAACCCTGATAATGAAATGGCCCTTGCTTTATGCTCCGTTCAAGGACATCAACAAGGTGATAGGAATAGCACCCGTCAAGGACCATCACCGCAGCGGCGCATCGATGGCCATGAAGAATTGGTATGGTTTACTTGGTGGCCGGCGGAACATCTTCCATCAGGATATCCACAACACCATCAAGGAACTCGCAATGATGGTAACTCCTACATTGGTCATCCTGGACGGTACGACTACCATGATGACCAACGGTCCCACCGGGGGGTCGTTGGCGGATCTAAGACAAACAAACACCATGATCGTCAGTACTGACCAGGTGGCGGCGGACGCTTTTGGGGCCACGCTGTTGGGGAAAACCGTCGCTCAGCTTCCCTATATCTCCAAGGCAGAGGCGTCAGGTGTGGGTACGGCCGACTATGAGCTGATCAACCCGATACGTGCATCAACTGGTTGATCCTCCTGGGAGAATCCAATGAGAATCCCCACGGTGAGACGAATAAGCCAGATTTTTTTCCTGGTCCTTTTCCTCTGGTTCTGTATCGTCAGTTCCCTCGGGGAGAAATGGTGGCAACTGCGCGGTTGGCCGGTCAACTGGCTGCTCCAGCTCGATCCTTTAATTGCTTTGGGCACCATGTTGACCACACGCGCTCTCTATGCAGGTCTATTGTGGGCGATGGCTACCGTTGTACTGACGATTCTTTTGGGAAGGTTCTTTTGTGGGTGGATCTGCCCATTCGGCTCCCTCCACCATTTCGTTGGCTTCCTCGGGGGGCGTGGGAAGTCCCTCCGCGAAAAGATCACAGTCAATCAATACCATCGCGGCCAATCGATCAAGTATTACCTGCTGATATTCCTGCTGACTGCAGCCGCCGGGAGCTTGATAGCCCATTTAATAAGAATTTCTCTGGACACGCCTGTGATTCCATGGATTTTGATCATAGCGGGTTTAGCTATCATCTCCGTGCTCGCGATCTTGAAACTCATATCGAATTCGCTCAAGGCGGTCGCCATCTTTTTATCGCTTGTGGGAGTCTGGATTGGGTTGGGCTTTTTTCTTCCGCTGGATCGGGTGGTTACGACCTCCTTGCAAACAGGGCTGATTGACCCGATTGCGCTGGTCCATCGGTCGGTAAACCTTGTGTTGCTGCCGATGGTTGCCTCCGGGGTCCATAAGCTCTCGCCTGTCCAGCGCTATTACGAGGGTGCCTGGTTGATCGGCGCGATCTTTCTGGTGACGGTTTTTTTGAATTTGAGAACACCGCGTTTTTACTGCAGATTCATCTGTCCTCTGGGTGCTCTCTTGGGCGTGTTGGGGCGATTTGCACTGTGGAGAATAGGCAAAACGCGCAGTGAGTGTGCGAACTGCAGGCTCTGCGATGCCGACTGCGAGGGCGCCTGTCAGCCTTCCGGCGAGATACGGATAGGCGAGTGCGTGCTCTGCATGAATTGTCGATCCAGCTGCGAGGAGGGCCTCGTCGGTTACCGCATGTCACCATCCGCATCCGGCGAAATCACCGGCCCGAATATCTCCAGGCGGGGATTTGTAGTAACGCTCTTATCTGGCGCTGTAGCTATTCCCACGCTCCGTCTGACCGGCAAGGTTGGCCCGAACTGGGATCCCCGTGTCATTCGGCCGCCCGGAGCACTGGCCGAGGGAGAGTTTTTGGCTCGTTGCCTCAGGTGCGGCCAGTGCATGCGCATCTGCCCAACAAATATCATTCAACCCGCGGGCATGGAAGGGGGTCTGGAAGGCTTCTGGACGCCAATCTTGAACTTCCGTATCGGCACAAGCGGTTGCCAGCTCAACTGCATCGCCTGCGGACAGATCTGCCCATCGGCGGCAATCCGTCCCATAAGCTTGGATGAAAAACTGGGGCGGAACGAATATGCCTCTGCCGGTCCAATAGTGCTGGGAATTGCCTTCGTGGATCGTGGCCGATGCCTGCCCTGGGCAATGGATAGGCCGTGCATCGTGTGCCAGGAAAATTGTCCCACGAGCCCTAAGGCCATCTTTACACGGGAGAACTTCAGCACGGTTAGGGGTGGAGTCCTGAGGGTAAAAAAAGCCGATTCGCTGAGGGTGGAGTTTGAAGGAGATCCCCTTCAGCTAGGCCGATTTGCCACAGGCGATTATTACTGTAAGGTTGCCACCGATGCGGATGACCGCCGCAGGCGGATTGTGGATAACACAGCCAACACCATGACCATCGCCCCGACCAGGCCGTGGAAAAAGCCTCCGCCTCCCAAGAGTTTCATTCAAATCCAGGTCCGGTTGCAACTTCCCTACGTGGACCCGAAACTCTGCATTGGCTGCGGGATCTGCGAACATGAGTGTCCCGTCCGCGTCAAACGGGCCATACGGGTAACGCCGGAGAACGAGTCCAGGGACAGAGAACGATCGTTGATCTTACCAGCGGCAGATCGAACCCGTTGATGTACGTCTTACATTGTCTACAGCGTTGTTGGGACAATAGTCTTTGGTCTAGGAGGAGGTTGATATGTCTAGGAAGGAGAAGGATTTTTCGCGCAGGAATTTTCTGAAGGCCGCAGGAGCAGTCGGCATTGGTTCGCTCCTCACCGTGACGAGAACATGGGCCGGGAAACCCGGATTACTTGCCGAAAGCAAGGTCGGACATCCGTTGGTTCCCACGCGGCGATTCGGGAAAACAGGGGTGGATGTCTCCATCCTGTCCTTAGGGGGGATATTCGACATCACATCCAATCAGCTCGTGTTGCACCAGGCCCTTGAATGGGGCGTGACCTACTGGGATACAGCTGCCAGCTATGTCGGCGGGAGGAGCGAGATGGGCATCGGGAAATACGTTGATAAACATCCCGAGGCGCGCAAGGGGGTCTTTCTCGTCACCAAGTCCGGCGCTTCCAGCGCGGGCGGTATGACGAAACACCTGAACCGGTCCCTTGAGAGGGTGAGGACGGATTACATCGATCTGTTTTTTATGCATGGAATAAGCAGTATCCGAGAGGCGGATGATGAGATGAAGGCCTGGGCGGAAAAGGCAAAATCAGCGGGGAAAATCAGGTTTTTCGGGTTTAGTACCCATAGCAACATGGAGGAGTGTCTGCTCGGCGCGGCCAAGCTCGGCTGGATTGACGGCATCATGATGACGTACAACTACAGGCTCATGAACACCGATAAGATGAAAGCCGCGGTGGATGCTTGTGCGAAAGCGGGGATCGGTTTGACCGCGATGAAGACGCAGGCCGGCTTCTCATGGGGGCAGATCGGGAGGGAAAGCAAGGCGGCCTTAAGGCTCACGGAGCAATTCCTCGGAAAGGGATTTACCAAAGAGCAGGCTAAACTCAAGGCGGTTTGGGAGAATCCTCACATTGCCAGCATCTGCTCGGAAATGCCGAACCTGAAGATCCTTACGTCCAATGTGGCCGCGGCGCTGGATAAGGTGAAACTCTCGGGCGGTGATATGAAGCTGTTGGAGCACTACGCCCGGGAAACATCCACGGGTTACTGTGCGGGTTGCACGCAGATTTGTGAGTCGGCATATGGGGGTGAGGCACCGATAGGGGATGTCATGAGATATCTGATGTACAACCACAGTTACGGCGACTGTGATCGAGCAAGGTCGTTATTCGCGAAATTGCCGATGGATACTCGCAAGCGTATATCCGCCCTTGACTATTCGGTAGCGGAGCGGAAGTGTCCCCAGGGGATCCCCATTGGAAGGTTCATGAGGGAGGCTTCCACAATACTGACATAAGGTATCCCTTCGGGGGATGCTAGTCCGTCGGGTTCTACCACCCCCCCCTTAATGCCTCGGAGGGGCTAACGGGACCCTCTTAGTCGGACTTCTTTATCCCGTGAAACAGTTCGCTCCCCGCGCCGGAATAAACCGTCCGTCTTTCCTTCGGCGTGGGTCTTTCCACTCGGGGCCACTCATCGAGGTTCGGCTCCGATCCCTCTCGGGTTACGGCCGAAGGGGTGGAATCCCCCATTTGTGGGTGTTTGCGGACGTCAACCCCCTCCACGTTGTGACTGAACTCGATGGGGATTCCATTGGGGTCGAAGGCGTAGATCGAGTGGATGAAGCCGTGGTCGATTACGTCCGAAACTCGGGACCCGGCAGCAGAGAGTTTGTCCTTTAACCCCCAGAGGTCCTCCTCGGTTTCTACCCCAAAGGAGACGTGATCGAAGATGAAGGGTCCCGTAACAGGACGGCCGTGGTCTTTATGGGGAACCGTTTCGACCCCGGGCCACTCGAAAAATGCGATGAGATCGTCCTCTGAAATTTCGAAAAAGTAGTGCCTGTAGCCGGGCTGCCCCAATCCGGCGACCAATCTCATGCCCAGCAGGTCCCTCCAGAAGCGGATGGTCATGTCCATGTCTCCTGTTGCCATCGCCAGATGGTTGATTCCGTTAAATGTTATCATGGAGAATCCTCCTCGTATAAGAATCTCGTTCCATACAACGGGGGTTCATTCCTTAGGAAGAATACTCTGACAAAGGAGGGCGGTCAAGGGGGTGGGGAAGGTGGAGATGAACCCATAGCGTATATCCATCCCCACCGAGTCTAAATTTTTCCTCCTTAATTGGTTATAATAAGCATGAAGGCGCTCAATTTTCTGGAAGAGCTAAACCAGGAAAAAGTAGAACATGAGAAACGGCATGGGGTGAAATCAATGGGAGGATTGAGCAGGAGGGAGTTCTTGAGGTATACTGGGACGGCCGGAGGTGCGTTATTTCTCGGAGTTGCCAGAGGAGGATTGCCTATGGCAAATACTATGAGCCAAGTGGCTTTGCTGAAGACAGATAACCGTAAACACGGGGTAAGGGCCTCGTTGGGGGCATTGAAGATAAATCCTGTAAAGGGCAAGGATGTCCTCATCAAACCCAATTTCAACACCGCTGATCCTACCCCAGGGTCTACTCACAACGACACCTTAGTGGCCCTAGTGGAAGGGATTGGGGAGATGGGGGCGAAATCCATCAGCCTCGGGGAACGAAGCTATCCGCCTACCCGTGAGGTCATGGAGGATAAGGGCATCCTGTCGGTCATGGACAAAATGGGTGTGAGGGTTATCAACTTCGACGATCTTGACGACAAGGATTGGGTGCCCTTCAAACCTAAGAAGAGCCACTGGGCGAATGGGTTTCGGATCGCACGGCCTATCCTTGATGCGGAGTGCCTTGTCTCTACGTGCTGCCTGAAGACCCACCAGTTCGGGGGGATCTTTACCATGTCGTTGAAACTCCATGTCGGTGTTGTTCCCACGTCCCGACATGGATACGGTTACATGGGGGAGCTTCATGGTTCGCCACATCAGCGGAAGATGATCGCGGAGATCAACCACCCCTTTCAACCCAGTCTCGTCGTCCTTGATGGAATCGAGGCTTTTGTTGATGGCGGACCGGCAACGGGAAAACGCGCAAAGGGGGAGGTATTCCTCGCCTCGACCGATCGTGTGGCCATTGATGCCGTGGGTGTGGCCATTTTGAAGCTACTCGGGAGCAACGGAAGCATCATGAGGCCAAAGGTATTCGAACAGGAGCAGATTGCAAGGGCCGTGGAGCTTGGGCTAGGGGCACCATCTCCTTCCGAGATCGAGGTGATACCTGTTGATGAAGAAAGCCAGGACTACCGGGATCGTGTTGTGGGGATACTGGGGGAAGGGTGATCTGGTGCCTCCACTCTTCCGGACAAAAAGGCTTCCAGACGGTGAGGCCAACGACTCATCCGGTGAAATTCCAATCTTCCTGCAGGGATGAGCTTGACAACCCGTACCCCCTGTGATATGAAAGAACCCCACAGGAGACGAATAATGGCCGGGTGCTCTTCCCTCATCTGGTGGTGCAGGAAAAATAGCGGGGCTGGCCTGGTCATTGCAGAATAGTTGACGGACAGAATAACACAAGGAGGGCAATGAGGGCTGCGGGCCACCTTTGAGGTTCGTGGCCTTCATTTTTGGCTGCCCCAGCGGGGATGAGGAGATGAAAAGGAGAAGATCAACTGGGAAGGTCCTTTTGGGCAATGAGGCCATGGTGCGGGGGATCATCGAAGGAGGGGCCACGGTGGTGGCTTCGTACCCTGGAACCCCTGCGTCGGAGATCATGGGGGCTGTGAATGGGATAAAGGACGAGCATGGTTTGAAGATCCATACGGAATGGTCGGTAAACGAAAAGGTTGCCTTTGAGGTGGCCCTGACCAACAGCTACCTGGGCAGGAGATCCGCCGTTATGATGAAACAGGTGGGGCTGAATGTGACCTTGGATCCCTTAATGAACTCTGCCTATACGGGGGTAAAGGGTGGCTTCGTGCTCATCGCTGCCGACGACCCCGGCCCCTACAGTTCTCAGACGGAGCAGGACAGCAGATACCTGGCGAGCTTTGCCAAGATACCTGTCTTCGATCCTTCCTCTCCCCAGGAGGGCCGCGGAGATGGTTAAGAGGGCCTTCGGTCTCTCAGAGGAATACGAGATACCGGTGATGGTGAGGCCAGCCACTTGGGTTTGTCACTCCCGCCAAGGAGTCAAACTGGGCAGGATAGAAGGGGGAAAGGGGGTCCCAACATTCGTAAAGGATCCCCAGCGGTGGGCAGCTACCCCCAGGTTCAGATATCTCCTGCACAAGGAGCTCAACAGGAAGATCAAGGAGATCGCCACCGCAAATAATCCGCAACCCATCTTTACGCCAGTGGGGGCGGAACTGGCGGTGATTGCCTCTGGGGTTCCCTATGCGTATGCCTTCGATGTAATAAAGGTCATGGATCAGGAGGGAAGAATAGCACTGTACAAAGTCGATCTCCCCTACCCCCTCGGATCAGAGATAGATGAGCTTGTACGGATCCACCCCCTAACCTTGATCTTGGAGGAGCCGTACCCTGTTATGGAATTTCAGATAAGGTGCAGGGAGAAAGTCGGGGGGCGGCTTGACCTTACCGTTCCCTCGGAGGGGGAACTCACCCCTGACATTGTCGCCAAGGTCATTGCCACTACATTAGGGCAGGAGGTGAAGGAGATAGCCGAACCCCCCGCGGGGGGAAGAAGCCGAGTTTATGTCCTGGATGCCCTCACCGGGCGGCCTTCTGGGCGCTCAGGAAAGCCCTTCCCCAAGGGATCTATCCCAACGACATAGGCTGTTTTATACCTTGGGGTTGAACCTCAAGGCTGTAGACACCTGTCTTTGCATGGGCGCCAGCATTAGCCAGGCCGCGGGCCTTTACCAATCCTTTAAACAGGCGGGTGGGAAGGTACCACCTATTGTCGCTACGATCGGGGATTCTACCTTCTTCCACGCCGGTATCCCCGCCCTGATCAACGCCGTGCACCAAGGCGCTTGCTTAATACTCCTCATCTTGGACAACGGGATTGTGGCCATGACCGGCGGTCAACCGACGCCGACTTGGGATGGACCGGGGAAAAGGATGGAGATAGAGAAAGTAGCAAAGGGTTGTGGGGTGGATTTCATCCGAGTGGTGGATCCCTACGATATTCCCCTCTTGATCCAACTCTTAAGGGAGGCGGACCAATATGCCCGGGGGAAGGGAAAGGGTGTGGCGGTAATTATCACGAGACACCCCTGCCTCATCTATGGGGTCAGGGATGAGAGACGGGAAGAGGGTGAGATCATCATCGGGGAAGAATGCGATTCTTGCGGTGTGTACACGAAGAGTTTCGAGTGTCCGGCTTTACAAAAGGATCCGGAGGGGAAACCCGTTATCGTAAAAGCCCTCTGTGCCAACTGCGGCGTCTGCCTTTACGTATGCCCACAAGGGGTGATTGAGAGGAGGTAAGTGAATGGATCTCCAATTGATCATAGTTGGCCTTGATGGTGAGGGTATCATCTTTATGACCCGGATCTTGGTCGAGGGTTTCTATCGAAGCGGTCATCCCGTGATCTCTACGGAAACCCATGGCATGGTCATGCGGGGGGGATCGGTGATCTCACAGATCAAGATCGGGGCCTACCAGAGCCCCCTGATCCGCTATGGGCAGGCGGACATGCTACTGGGAACTTCTGCAGCGGAAGCCCAGGGGAACCTCCCTTTTCTCAAAGAAGGGGGTACCGTCATCATGAATACGAAGGGGAAAGGGAACCATTGCGTTGATGCCACCGGTATAGCCCGTAGACTGGGAAATTCTCGGGGGGGCAATTTGGTCCTCCTGGGATATGCCCTTGCTCATCTTGCCCCAACCATATCTTTGGATTCCTTTTTGGAGGTTACCAAGGAGCTGAGCCCGGAAAGGTTCCTTTCGGGGAATTTGAGGGCTTTGCAGGAGGGATGGCGATCGGCCTGCAAAGCTGATCAACGGTCTCTCGCTCAGAAATCTATCGAGAAGAAAAACGCACGCTAGGCAAGCCTTAAAAGCATATCACCGGTAAAGCGGTTAATGGTAGAAAATGCTCGATGATGGAAGGCTCGAAGAACTGAGCGAAAATGCGAAGATGGACCAAAAATCAGGTTTTTTTCACTTCCCTTGGAGTTTTTGGGGGTAATGAAGCAACATACTGATATGAAAGTTCCAGGAGTTCTTCAAAAGTGACCCGACGGGATTCGTTTGAGATTTATCTAAGGCCTTTTGCCAAGCGCTACGTATTCACTTTGCCATATCATTGAACAAGTCCAGATAATCTGACAAAAGCCTTGTTACGAGAAAATTCTTTCTGGCCTTTTCTTTACCCTTATTTCCCATCTCTTGTGCCAGCGATGGGTTCTTCAAGATTTGAATAATCCTATCCGCAAATTCGTCTTTTCCATGAGGTTCGACCAGAAAGCCGTCTTCGGCGTTTGTTATCTGGAGGGGAATACCTCCCACATTTGTAGCTACCATTGGTTTTCCTTTCCATAATCCCTCTGTTATAGCAAGGCAGAATCCTTCCCTTATGGAATTTTGTACCACAACCGTGGAAAACCGCTGAATCGCGTTTACGAGAATTTGGTTCTTACCCACAACGAAGACAACGTCACCCCTCTCCCTCAGCTTGTTGGCCTTCCGGTATACCTTAGAATATACCGCGATACCTTCTGGGTCATCTATCGCCATGTCATAACAGTACACCAACCTGCAGTCCACTTTTTCCTTTACCCGTTTAAATATTTCGAGCAAGCCTTCTGGGTCTTTCCAAGGGTCCATTCTTGAGACTTGGGCTATAACCGGTTTATCATTTGGAATCCCTGCCTTCTTAATGTATTTTAGTATGTCTTTCTCCGACAGCTCTCTGTTCTTCAGTGACAGAGGGTCAATAGCGGGAACGATAATCCGTTGTTCCACAGGTAGATCTTGTTTCTTGTATTTTTCAGAGGAGAAGATGACCATGTCATATTTAAGGATGAACCCTTTCATGAATTCCCAGAGCTTTTCATTCGGATCCGTGAGGTCTATGTGGCACCTCCAAACCCACGGTTGTCTTTTCTTGTAAAATCTTATGAGGGGGAGGGGCTGGGGATCATGGACAACGACACAATCGTGTTCTATGTGGCAATAGGTAGAAAAGGCCTCATTGGCTCCGACATAGAGTTGTTTCTTTATGTCGCTGAGGTTTATTGAATCGCCCTGAAGTGCATTGTGAAATTTTTTGGTTATCGTAAACAAATCCGGGCTACCGCGGATAATCCTCCAGTCTGCCTCTATACCTACATTATTCATGAGGGGCACGAGGGAGTCCAATATCTCCGCTACACCACCACCGTAATAGGTAGAATTGATCTGTAAGAAATGTTTTCCGTAGAGCTTCCGCGCCTTCCTGTATATCTCAGATAGAACCTCATCGTCGACAATCCCTCTGTAATTGTCCAAGGTCCGCATTTCACGCCTCCGCTTTAGTAAGGACGGTTATGCATGACAAATTTGTCACAAGGTCAAGCTTTTGGCAAGTATTTCCTTACGTGAAACGAATTGAACGAACCCACCGCAAGCCATCATTGACCGTTCATTCCCTATTGCAACGGAAAAGGGAGAACCATTCGTGAAGTTCTCCCTTGTATTCATGCTGATTCATCGAACGGCAAAACTGCTGACGAAGATTAATGGAAATAGATACTGCCAGAAGCTGGAATTACATGAATTATAAACTTATTGAAACTTCCTGCGCAAGTCGAGGAAAAATCTTTCTACCGATTTTCATCCTCAAATTTTTATGATTTCGTTCCGCAAAGTTCATATGTGAGCCAGTGGACAGTTTTGTATCCCTGCGCTTTTGGCCAGGGGATAAGGAGGAAGATAACGTTTAATATGCCAATGGGAGAGCCTGGGGGGGCTGTTTTTTCTTGACACGCTCTATCAATCGAAATATGATGCGGTGAATTATCCAACTGTCAATGATGTACAGGGTCCCTCTCAAGAACGCACTAGGTGGGAGGCGTTACAACTCGATAAGACTTGATAAGCGGGTTAGATTTAAGGGCGATTTTGTGCTGATTTTCGACTCTTTTCCCTAATATCATAGGTGGACATAACTTGGGATCATTTTGGGGGAAGCATGGGCCCGGAAAAGACTACAGGTAGACAATATTGGAATCCCCTCATCGAAACCCTGCCTAGAGAAAGACTTCAGGAGCTCCAACTAAGGAAATTCAGACGGATCTTTGAATGGGCATACCGGAATTCAAAGTTTCACGGGGGATTATACCAAAATGCAGGGATTGCCCCAGAGGACATCAAGACCTTTGAAGACATTCGGAATGTTCCCAAGGTCGAGAAAGCCATGATTCAGGAAAATCAGGGAAAGGAACCTTACCCATATGGGGACGTCCTGTGTGTTCCTCTCTCGGAGGTCACGGAATACCATCAGACCAGTGGAACGACCAGTACTGCTGTCTACCAGGCCGACACGTGGCAGGATTGGGAATGGTGGTCAGAATGCTGGAGCTATATTCTGTATGCTCATGGCTACCGCGATACGGATCGAGTGTTTATCCCCTTCGGGTATAATGTCTTTGTTGCTTTTTGGGCCGGTCACTACGCGGCTGAAAAGCTCGGTTGCGAGGTGATCCCGGGCGGAGTATTGAACACGGAGGCGAGAATCCTAAAGATGCAGGAGCTTAAAGCCACCGCCATGATGGCAACACCAACTTACGTACTCGGAATGGCGGACGTGGCAAAGAGAAAGCTTTCCTTAAACCCGGCCGAGGATCTCCACATCCAAAAGATCACCTGTGCGGGCGAACCTGGTGCCAGTATCCCTTCAACGAAGAGACGGATAGAGAAGGCGTGGGGGGCGAAAGTTTACGATCATGTTGGGGCGACGGAGGTAGGTGCTTGGGCTTACGAGTGTCAGGCACAAAGGGGACTTCACATCAACGAGGCCTTTTTCCTGGTAGAGATCGAAGATCCGGAGACGGGAGAAATTATCGAGGAGCCGGATAAAACCGGCAAGCTGGTGATCACCGCCTTTGACAGAATAGCCCAACCCTGTATCCGATTTGACACGAAGGATGTTACAGCTTGGCGCGGAGAGACGTGTGAATGTGGTCGGACCTTCCGCAAGTGTCGAGGGATCGCTGGTCGGACTGATGATATTACAAAAGTGAAAGGCGTCCTGTTGGCACCCTCGGCTATCGAAGAGGTGGTTAGGGCCTTCCCGGAGCTGGGAGATGAATTTGAAGTTGCGGTAACCAAGAAGGGAGATTTGGATGAAATCACCCTGAGGGTGGAGTTAACTCCCGGGTCCGAGGGAGAAAAAGATAGCGTTCGAAGGAAATTGATAGATCAGCTCCGGCTGAAAACAAATCTGGGTTACAATCTTGAATTCCACCTATACGGCAGCCTGCCACGGCACGAAGTCAAAGCCAAGAGGTTTAAGGACCTTCGGAAAGAGAAGTGAGATAGGAACTCATTCATCTTAACAAGAATTGGGTCCCGAGCGTTGAAAGGAGGTCCAAATGGACATCGAAGGACTTTTGGAGATGGACAAAAGGATACAGTCCATTAAAAAATCTATCATTGAGCTCCAAGATCTAGGGCAGGAGGTTGAGGCAGTTACGAGAAACGCGGAAAGGATTCTAGCCAGCATCAGGATGCTAGAACTCAATATTTCTGATCTTATTCCGGTACTGGAAAGATTCGATTGATACATTGGCTGGAGTTTCTCGGGAATTTGGCCTTTTTGTGAAACGATTCAAACTCCATATATTATTGTCGAGAGAAGTAGGGATTTCTGGCTTATCATTGAGCACGGGAATTCCCGTTGCAATCGGTACCGAAAACCGTTGACAAGCTAAATGGTATAATGTGTAAGACCCGGAAGGGTTGTTGCCCAAATCACCCATCGCTCGGGCTCTCTTTCCCTATGTTGATAACATCGTGTACGGGGGGAAGTGGCGCCCAGGCAGAGTCCCTCCTTGGATAGATTACTCCAATAGGAAAGAAACGTGACGGACTATTATGAAATCAATCAGGAAAATTTTTTTCTTGTTTTTTGTTGTTCTGTTTTTGTCTCTTATTGGACAGCGGAGTGCTGCGACCGAGGGCAGGTGGTTTGCCAGCATCTATGGAGGACAGGTCGCCGACAACAACGAATGGGAAATCCTCACTTTTAGAACCCATTTTGTGGACTCCTACATCACTGCTTTTGTCGTCGGAAAAGAACTTTGGTCCTATAAAGATTACGTTCTCCTTGAGGCGGAAGGGCAGGTTGTGAAGCATTCGGGGAAGCAAGACCATGAAGAATTCAATGCCGTACTGGTTTTCCGGTGGCTTCCGTTTCCCTGGGATGACTATATCGATACCAGCTTTGCCATTGGCAACGGTATTTCCTATGCCACCGAAGATCCGGAGATCGAAGTGGATAAACTGGATGGGACCTCAAAGGTACTGGATTACCTATTGGTTGAGTTGACCTTCGGTGTTCCCAAGCTGCCGCACTGGAGCGTGTTTGCCCGATTGCATCACCGCTCCGGCATATTTGGTCTCATCGACGGGGTGTCAGGAGGATTAAACGCGGTGGGAGGAGAAGTGAGGTATAGCTTTTAGCTGCCCACACTGAGCGCTTCCTCCTCTATAGAGCTGTTGAGCCAAAGTCTCAATCCACTGGAAGCTCATTGAGAGATTTATTAGGGGGGGAATGTTGCGGGAAAAAGATGCAATGGAAGGGGAAATGGACCGTTGGACGATCTATGGGAGTAAAGGTTTCACCGAGGAGGGTGAAAAGGTCAATAATATCATAAAGGCCCAGCCTTTTCGCTCATGGCTCCCCGGGCAGGACTCGAACCTGCAACCCGATGGTTAACAGCCATCCGCCACTACCAATGGAGCTACCGGGGAACTCTCTTCATAATCGGTCCAGCAGCTATTACTAACAACTATTAATATAGTGCAACTGCAGAAAATATCGAGGGGAAAAGTCTGGAATTTCCTGACTTTGTCGGGGGTTCCATTGTCCCTGGGCGTAATTTGCCGGAGAAACCGGGTACCTATTGTGGGTGACCAGGGCAAGGAAGGCCAAATCTTGTCCTTCTTGCCTTGACATCCTCACCCCCCTGTAATAGTCTTCTCATGTCTTTACAACTCCCTCAACCACTTAGCGGATAGGAAAATTAGGGTAAGTAGAGCGTAACTTCGGAGATACGTCAATCATTGAGGCATAAAATCTATGACACATCGGAAGGAGAAGATGTTCATATGAAGATCACGGATATTGAATGTATTCATGTGGATCGTTACCTGTTCGTTAAAGTACATACCGATGAAGGGATTAGGGGTCTTGGTGAGTCTGGTGCATGGGGATTCTTAGAGGCGTCGGAAATGGCCGTCAATACCTTTAAGCAATACCTCATAGGGCAGGACCCCCTTCGCATCGAGCATCATTGGCAATACATGTACCGTTGTCACCATTTCCGCGGGGCGGCCATTATGGGTGCCATAAGTGCTATCGATATTGCCCTATGGGATATAGCGGGGAAATATTTCGGCGTACCGTCATACCAATTGCTGGGTGGCAAGTGCCGTGATAAAGCCCGAGTATACTATCATGTAAAGGGAGAAACCACGGAAGAGCTCGTTCAATGTTGCGTAGATGCGAAAAATGAAGGTTTTACCGCCGTCGGTCACTTGACCCCCTTTCTCGATGAATCCCGGGATGAACCTTACCTCGAGACCCATTCTCAGAAAATATCTCGTGCCGTCGATAGGGTGCGACGTTATAGAGAGGCAGTAGGCGATGACGTGGATCTCTGTATAGAAGTCCATCGGCGTCTGGCTCCTGCCGAAGCTATCGTGTTGGCAAGGGAGATCCAGCCGTTCCATCCCTTCTTTTATGAAGATCCTATATTGCCCGACAATTTTGATTCCATGGCATTGGTAGCGGAGCACATCCATATACCTATTGCTACCGGATACCTGATAGCCCAGGTATCGGCATCGAATTAGCCCAGGACGCTCAAGACAAATACCCCTACAAGCCAAGAGAGCTTAAGACGCGATTGCATGTAGATGGATCAGTAGTGGATCAATAATCGTATTCGACGCGTTTTGATGCAGGAAAGATAGATGGGGAGCGGTATGCATCCTCGCTGTGTAATAAGGGAGATTCGGAAGAGTATCCCCCGCTTGGTACAACCGGCGCCCTCAAGCCGTTCCCACGAGTGGGGGAGGGCTCAAAAGGGTGAGTCCTTCAGGTAGATCTGGGTGGGGTCCGTGTGCTTGATGGTCTCCACCTTGACAAGGGTACCGGATGCTATCTCCAGCACGGTCTGTAGCAGCTTTTCCCCCGTCTCTTCTATGCTGTCCCCGTCCTCGATGACGCCGCCGGAGTAGAAATCTATGCAGCTACCGGCCACGGCCAGGGTCTTGGGGTTTGCCGTGGCCCACATCAAAGGCGCGACCACCGCCGTGGAGGTGCTCAACAGGTCTTTATCCGTCCAGCCTCCTCCGCCCAACTGGAAGATGACCAGTTGTGCTCCCGAGGCGGCATAGCCCGCAAAGATGGAGCCCGTGCTCATCCAGTTGTCCACGAAGTAGAGCCCCTTGCCCGAAGGCCTCTCGCCGTACTCAAGAATGCCCTGTACAGGGGCCGATCCGGACTTGTGTATGGCTCCCAGGGACTTCTCTTCCAGCGTGGAGATCCCCCCGGCTATATTGGCGGGAACGGGGTTGACCGTTCGAATGTCCTCGCCCGTGGCCTTGGCCTTCTCCTCGGTCTCCGCCGCGACCTCCAGGATACGCCGTGATACCTCGGCGCTCACGCCGCGTTTAGCAAGCACATGTTCCGCGCCGATTATCTCCGTGTTCTCCCCGAAGAAAGCGGTGCCCCCGGCCTCCACGATCCGGTCGAAGAGATACCCCACCACGGGGTTGCCGGCGATCCCCGAGGTGGTATCCGACGCCCCGCACTTCACCCCTATAGCCATCTGGCTCAGATCGCAGGGCTGGCGTCTCGTCCTGGATGTCTCCTGCACCACCTCCCGGGCCACCTGTATACCCTTCTCCAACGCCCTGAAGGTTCCCCCTTCCTTTGCCACCTCTATGAACTCCACCCGTTTCCCCGATTGCGCGATCTCATCGGCTATTCGGGTCGGGTTCAGTTCGGGGTATCCCGTGGCCACACCTGCGGAGTGCACGATAACGGAGGCCACGTTGGGATTTCTGCCCAACCCAATCAGCGTACGGGCAATGGTCTCCCTATCCCGACTGGTCCGGCCGCTGCCGCTGTCAGCGGTCAAAATGGTGTTAGTGCCCTCAACGAAGTCGCATATCTTAGCCGCCAAAAGCCCGCCCGGAATAACCAGTACGTGGTTGCGTATCCCGGCGGAGCCGTCAGCCCTTTCATATCCCAGAAATTTCATCGCGACCCTCCTTTCGCGAGGTCCCCCCTGCCTCTGACGCCTTCCAGGTTGTGGATGTGTACCATGTTGCCCTTCTTGATGTCCGATGAAGCCTTCCCTATGGACTCGCCGTATTTGATCACATCGGCCCCTCTCGGTATGTCGGCGACCGCTATCTTAAAACCGAAGGGTACCCTCTCCAGTGCCTTGACCGTCCTGACCTCCTTTCCCAGCCGGACGGGCACCACCGCGCCCGGCTCTATGTCCTCGATGGCGGTAGCTACGTTATCGGCCTCTGCTAGTATCAACGCTCCTTTCAAAGTCAAAGTGCATCTCCTTTCCATTTCATGTGGGCTTTCTCCCCTCGCTCCCCCTTTGCCTTTCATGAAAGAGCTGGTTGTCTTGCGAGGGCTAACCACTTGATGAGAAGGTAAGTGGTAACTAAGCCTCCAATGATTCCGACAAAAGCTCCACCAATAAACACGGAGTTCAAGTCAAATATGTCCACGCTATAGCCAAATGCTATTGGTCCGATCATCATCCCCAGGCTGCTCGAACCGAAGAAAATCCCCATTACCGTCCCCATTCCCCTGTGCTGTTTACCAGTTTCTACGTTGATTGCCAGCATTGCTCCCCGGGCAACAGCCCCCAGCAGAGCCGTTAGTAGTAAGACGGCAAGCAATGCCTTGCCAGAGCGCACATAGGGAATAAGAAGGAGGAGGGCAGGGCCAACAGTACTGCAAATCGCTATGAGGGCTACTCTATTCAATCGATCGAATAATGGACTAAGCGATCCCTGTATGCCCCCTCCGGCTAGCAAGTAAGCCGATAACACGAGCCCTATACCGGCAGGAGTCATTTTCAGGGTTGAAACTGCCAGAAGGGGAAGGAAGCACTTGATGCTTCGTCTCCAGAAGGCGCGGCTGAACCGGAAAACGCTTGCCGCTTGGACCCGGCTGTCTCGTATTATGGATTCAAGGGGTTTTACCACGCTTTTGCCCTCGGTCCGAGAAAGTGGTTCCGTGGCGGGAACGAAGCGCAGGAGCAAGTATAGCGCGAAACTGCAGACCGTCGTCATGCCATAGAAGGCCGCGTTCATATTGAGGTATTCGGTCAGGCCCCCTCCTAGAAGCGGGCCAAATCCCATTCCAAGAAATATGGACATCGAGAAAAGGTTGATGTACGTACCTTCCTTTCCTTCCGGGGTGAGCTCGCCAACATAGGCCTGGGCTATCGGTATGACCGCACATGACGCCAAACCATGGAAAAGGCGGATCAAGGTGAGTTCAAAGATGCTAGAAGCCCAAACATAGAAGAGGGATATGACGGTGTAAGCAAGCAAGCCGAGGCCGATGAATCTCTTCCGCCCCCTGACATCTGAAAGGCGGCCGGCTATAGGCATGAATATCACTCGGGAGAAAGCGTAACTGGAGAACATGATGCCAAGCCAGAGGCCGGACGCCCCCATGCTTTCCGCATACAGGGGCATCAGCGGGGATACGATGCCCATACCTATCTGGGTGACAAAGACGACCGCTAACAGAGCCAAGAAGGTTTTCTTATCCATGGAGCCTTGCCTGCGAGGGGAGTTAGCCAGTTACGGGAGGCAATCTCTTACCGCGAGGTTTAACTTTGAAATATAGCATTAATAGGCGATATCTGCAATTTGGGTCCAAAATTGTCTATCTACCTCACCCCGCTAATCTCCTTCCGCTTCCAAGGAGCGGGAGGGAGATTTCGTTGGATAGGGGAGGCTGCAAGAATGAAACTCTGTGGGAGACGATTCAGACAGAAGGCTGGTTATCGGGAAAGAAACATAAAAGTTGATTTCTCTTCGATACAGAATTTGAGAGGATATTTTACAATTTCGGGGAGATGGGCTATAAAGTTTTATCGACATTCATTGAAATCGGAGAATGGGAAAGGCGGATAATCGATTGAGTAGAATGAGTTGTTGCAACCCATCGGAAAGGTAAAGGTATAAAATTCCGCGAAAAGAGAAGCTATCCATAGCAGTCGTATGTGGTGGGCCGGCTGCAGAGGCCGAAGTATCCAGAGTTTCAGGACGTGGGGTCGCGGATGCTCTCCTGGCCACTTACGAAAATGTGACTGTCCTTGAACTCGACGAGGCGATTGGAGCGCATCTTAAAGAGGCAGGCGTAGACGTCGTATTCCCGATCCTCCACGGCCCTCCGGGCGAAGATGGTACTTTTCAGGGATTACTTGATATTGTTGGCATCCCCTATGTCGGAAGTGGTGTGCTCGGTAGTGCTTGTGCCATGGATAAAATAGTCGCGAAGCAAATCTTCCGGGCCAATGGGCTTCCCGTGGCAAGGGACATAGTGGTCAAGCGGAGCGAGGGAGCTTCGAGGACGGCCAGCCGCGTTCTTGATCTCCTTGGCCCCGATCTCGTGGTAAAGCCTTCCAGCCAGGGTTCAGCTCTTGGAATTCTGTTTAGCGAAGATCTGAAGGGTCTCGAACGGGCCCTTGAGCACGCTTTTTTCTACGACGAGCGGGTCCTTGTTGAGGAGCGTATTGAGGGCCGCGAGATTACCGTCGCTATTCTCGAACGAGACGGGATAGAGGCATTGCCGGTCATCGAGATTCGTACTCCTCCGGGTTCCTGGTATGACTATGAGCATCGCTACACGCCGGGTCTCAGTGAGCATATCATTCCCGCTCCACTTCCTGAAATACAGTATCGTCGGACTCAGGAGGTGGCCAAACTTGCACACGAATCACTCCGTTGTCGAGATCTCTCGAGGGTAGATTTCGTCGTTCCGGAAGAGGGTGAGCCTGTTATCCTTGAGGTCAACACACTACCTGGAATGACACCGACCAGCCTTTATCCAGATGCGGCTCGAGCTGCCGGTCTCTCCTTTGAGGCACTCGTCGCCTACCTTATTGAGCGGGCCTTGTCGAGATCGAAGTAAGGATGGAGCGACGGTTTCAGATCCCCATCGCCGATTAATTCGTTAAAAGCAGAGGGAGCATGTAATTTGGTCTAACTGCCCGTACGCGGCTACTGAGCGCCGGAGTCGACACATCGTGTACACCTGCAGTGAGCCTACCAACAACCACATCAAGTCCAATTGCGATATCTCGGCGATATCCCGTTATTCCCTTGACAGAAACCACGTTCTCCTCATATAATGCGACAATGCCTGCTAAAGCATTACCCATTATGGCTTCTCCAGCGATTTACTACGGAGATGTAGAACTGGAGATTGGAGCAGATGCACTTGTTTGATTCAGTAAGTGGACTGAAACGAACCCCCATGACGGTGGTCGAGCGCTGGTTGAATCAACTGCGCTACCGGGTCACATCCCCGCAGTTCATAGTTTCGGTATTGCTGCTCGTTGTGTTGGTTTACCTGGTCCTTGTACCGCTTTACGGGCTTTTCGACCGGACGCTGATCTGGGAGCAAAAAGACGCCCGCATTTCGCGGGAAATCGAGGTGGGTCAGTTCACGTTGTTCCATTGGAAAAATGTCTTGTCTGGGCGTTTAGCCAATGCATTTCTTTTCGAACCTCTTGTAAATACGCTTATTACCGGTTCCGTCGCCGCAGTGATTGCACTGCTGTTAGGAGGCGTTCTGTCCTGGTTTGTGACACGAACCGATATGCCCGGGCGGGCCTTGCTCAAGACCGTCCTTACCGTTCCCTTCATTATCCCCTCCTTCGCGATTGCGCTGGCATGGGAGATTTTTTTCAGAAACCCAAATATCGGGGGACCGCCCGGATTTTTCCAAGTTATTCTTGGTTTTCCTCCACCGGAATGGCTTTCCTACGGACCGATCCCAATCATCATTACGATGGTGATACACTTCTTCCCCTTTGCGCTTCTGTTGGTGTCCGGCGCCCTGGCCACCATCGACACCCAACTGGAAGAAAGCGCCGAACTCCTGGGGGCTTCCCGCTGGACTATCTTACGCAAAATAACGTTTCCCATTGTTACACCGGCATTTATGGCGGCATTCACCCTCACTTTTGGAAGAACTATCGGCACCTTCGCCCTTCCGTTCTTTCTGGGAACCCCCGTACGCTATCACACCCTTTCCACGATGCTCTATAGCAGCCTCAATATGGGGTTTGAACCCATTGCATATATCCTGGGAATCTTGTTAATTGCCATCACCGTGCTGGCTGTGTATCTCAGCTCCCGCGTTGTGGGTGCGAACTTACGGCGGTTTGAGACCGTTGGCGGTAAGGGGTTCAAAGGACAACCCACGGGTCTGGGACGGTGGCGCTGGCCATCTTTTTGTTTGCTGAGTACCTTTGCCCTCATTACGGCGATATTGCCCTTGGTTATTTTGGCATATCAGACGCTGATGCTGATAGATGGTCGCTATGGTTTAGACAACCTAACGTTCCATTTTTGGATCGGCCACTCAGATCCCAACATTGCTCATGGTGAGCCAGGGGTACTCCACAACCCGATAATTCTCGGGGCGACCTGGAACAGTATTAGGCTGGCCGTCATTAGTTCAATAATTGGCGCGTTCTTAGGTCTCATCGTGGCCTATATCGTCGTGCGGAATCGGGGGAGCTGGATATCAACGCTCCTGGATCAGATCTCCTTTCTGCCGTTCTTGTTCCCCGGCATCGCCTTCGGGGCAATGTACCTCAGCATATTTGCCACACGACAGGGTCCGATTCCCGCGCTTTACGGCACCTTTACGGTGTTGGTGGTTATATCGGTTATCAAGAGGCTGCCATACAGCGTGCGCACGGGGACAAGCGCTGTCACCCAGATAGGCCAGGAACTGGAGGAGGCTGCTGAGATCGAAGGGGCAACCTGGTTTCAACGCATTCGTCGCATCGTCCTGCCGCTGGCTACCGCAGGCGTGGTGTCAGGGTTAATGGTCATGTTCGTCGGCATCATGAGGGAACTGCCCTTGATTATCCTTCTCATCACGCCGAAGACCCGGGTTCTCATGACGCTGGGCTTTCGCTATGCCGAAGAGGATCAGATTCAGCTGGGAAATGCGCTGGTATTACTTGTCACGTTGATTACGATCATGGGCGAACTGATCTTATGGTGGTTGGGGAAAAGTCGGCTGATTCGCTTGCAGGAAAAGCAGCTGGAATGAGAAGGGGAGATACATTGATTCATGAGAGTGCCAATAGAGATACGGGGTTTGACAAAGAGGTTCGGCAAGGTCACGGCTTTGGACCGAGTGAATCTCACCATTGAAGCGGGTGAGTTTCTGGTGTTGCTGGGGCCCTCGGGTTGTGGAAAGACGACCCTCTTGCGCTGTATTGCTGGCCTGGAGAGGCCGGATGAAGGGGAGATCCTTATCGGTGAACGGGTTGTCTTCTCTTTCCGGCGAGGCATCATGGTTCCTTCCGGGAAACGCCGGGTGGGAATGGTTTTCCAGAGCTATGCCTTGTGGCCGCATATGGCGGTTTACGAGAACGTTGGCTTCGGGCTCAGGCTGCAAAAGGTACCTCGTAAAGAGGTTCGGGAGCGTGTGGACCTTGTGCTCAAGGATTTGGCAATGGATGGTCTCGGGGACCGGTATCCGTCGGAGCTATCGGGAGGACAACAACAGAGGGTTGCGCTGGCTCGATTGCTCGCTACCAAACCGCCGGTCTTTCTCATGGATGAACCACTTTCCAACCTCGATGCGCGCCTGAGACTGGACATGCGCTCTGAGTTGAAACGGCTACACCACGACAGCGGAGTAACAACGGTTTACGTGACGCACGATCAAACCGAAGCGATGACCATGGCCACTCGGGTGGCGGTCATGAAAGACGGTCTGATTCAGCAGGTGGGAAGGCCCCAGGAGATCTATGATCAACCAAGCAACGTCTTCGTGGCGGAGTTCGTGGGGATGCCCCGGATCAACATGTTACCGGCAAAGACAGTCCTGCAAGATGGCCGACCGTGGTTGGAGATGGATGACTTCAGACTGTCGGCATCCTGGATACCCCCACGGGATAGGGCAATCGTAGGGATCAGGCCAGAGGATGTCAGCATCTCCTTGGACCCGGAACCGAACGCCGTTGAGTTCCAAGTGTATGCGGTCCTGCCGTCCGGTCCCGAGCTGTTTGTCCAAACCAGACGCCGTCATACGACTCTGGTGGTCCGTGAGACACGCCAGCTCGATCTGCAGATGGACCAGCGGGTCTGGATCACGGTAGACCCATCGGCAATCAATCTCTATGACGATACGAGCGGCGTGCTATTGACACCAGGGGAAGAGGCATAAGGAAACCCATGAATGGCGCGGGAAGGAGGTGGTAACCGAAAAAGAAACCCATGAGAAACACGGGAGGGGGTGGCAGGCGTCAAAAAGATATACATTACATTATAACGTGCTTATCAAAAAAGGAGGGTAGACAAATGAAAGTCCGTATATTCATAGTGTTCGCCGTAGTAGCGGGTCTGGTAGCCCTTAATGGAAGCTTCTTTAAGGCTGAAGCAAAAACGGAATGGCTCAAGAAAGCACAGTTGGGCCAATTCGCACCGGCGAAACAAGATTGGAATGCCATTGAGGCAGCCGCCCGGAAAGAGGGAAAAGTGGTGATCTATTCTGTTTCCTCACGCATCTTCGCGATCCAAAAAGAGTTCAAGGAGAAGTACGGAGTTGAGATCGTCGGGTACGATATGACTTCAGATGAACAGGTAGAAAAATTCGGACGCGAGCACAAAGCCGGAGTTCATAATGTGGATGTTCTCTTCAACAATGCGACATCTGTTCTCATCGGAGACCTACTTCCCAAGAAAATGATCTGGAATTTTGTACCGGACTCCGTGGCACCGCTTCTGGATGATAACGAGAAAAATCCCTTTTTGGTGCAGCGCTGGAGTTGCCGGGTTTTCATTTACAACACAGCCCGCAATCCCGGTGGACCCCCCGTTGACAATCTTTGGGATCTCACCCGGGAGGAGTGGAAGGGTAAGGTCTTGACCCCTGAGCTCACTGATCCCGCAACAGCCAACACGTATCAGACGATTCTCGGACACCCTAAGGAGATGGCCGCCGCTTACAAAAAGGAGTTCGGAAAGCCCGTGAAGCTTTCCTCCGGTACTAAGAATGCTGCTGAAGAGTGGGTGGTGCAGTATATGAAAAATGCGGTAATCGTTCCCTCAACCACCAAGATATTTAAGGGGGTTGCTGACGTGAAACAGGATAGGCCACCAATAGGGCTCACAACGTTCAGCAAGCTGCGAGACTTGAAGAAAGGGGTATACGAAGCCGCTGCTCTTAGTGATATGGACCCGATTTTCGGTATAGCTTATCCCACCGTATTGGTTATAGCTGACCAAGCGCCCCATCCTCATGCAGCCAAGTTGCTTGTCCGGTACATGGTGGGAGACGGCCTTAGGCCGTGGAATGTTATCGGAGACTACGCTGCACGGAAGGATGTGGAGGCGAAACAGGCCAAAGAGTTCAACATTCCCCCGTATTCCAAGGCAAAATTATGGGGAGCGGATGCGGAGCACATTTTCAAAACGCAATACGACTATCTGCAGTTCACCATGAGCATTGCCAAATAGTTTGGCAGAAGTTGCCGGGGGGTATTGAGAAGGTTGTTAACAGAAAGATGCGGCGTGCCCAATGGCACGCCGCATCTTTTACCTCAATGGCATTGGTCAGAATAACAGGTAAAACTTTAATGGTATTACGTTGGGGAAAAGAGTGAGAGGGTGGGAACAGAAAGGGAAAAGCATGGTCCAAGGCGCAGAAAAACACCGTGGAGAAAAGGTTGAAGTGCCTTGAGAAGAAGAGAGAGTGACAAGGGTGAGGAGCATTTTGATGGCGTCTTTCATTGTTGCTTTGCTCTTTACGAGCTTTGTTACCGGCACGAAGGCACGTGATGAATGGCCAGGCCGAGATATTGTAGTGGTGGCACACCGAGGCTTGGCTCCAGGATATCCAGAGAATACACTGCCCGCGTTTCGACATGCCCTTGAGTTGGGGGTTGGTTTCATAGAACTGGACCTTCGCATGACCAAGGACGGAATCCCGGTGGTGATTCATGACGATACGGTGGATCGCACCACGGATGGGCAAGGTGAAGTGGGCACGTTCACGTTGGCCGAAATAAAGAAGCTGGATGCTGGAAGCTTTGCGAGCCCTGGGTTCGCGGGGGAGCGAATCCCTACATTGAAGGAGACATTGGAGCTCGTTACTTCTCTGGGCGGAAAGGCGTTGTTAGATATTAAATCAAGCACTGACCTTGACTGCGAGATGGTGGTTAGACTTGTGGAGCACGATAATGCGGTGAATGACGTTATTGTGGGCGCGAGAACCGTGAAAGACGTTAAACTCTTCCGCTCACTAAACCCCAACATCCGCATCCTCGGCTTTATAGGCGGCACTCGAGACATCAAGAAATTCGTAGCAGCGGACGTTGACATCATTCGGCTCTGGCCCAGATGGATACGTCTCTATCCACCGTTGGTTGAGCAAGTACATAAGTTAGGTAAGCCGGTTTGGACTACTGCAGGCCTTGCTGGACGGGAAGAATTGGCAGAGCTGATTAGGCTCGGAGTAGATGGCATTTTGACGGATTTACCCGGGGTTTTATTGGCTTTGCTTTCAGATATTCGGGCAGAGCACAACAACCAAAAAGAGGGGGCCGAGAAAGAATAATGTTAAACTGGCCCTCCGTTTGCGCAAACGTCATCATTCCCCTTCGGAACGGATGCGTGATATCTGTGAGGGTGAGCCTGAGTTCATTCAGGGATATTGAACCGGGATGCCCTCTCCCAGGACCAAGGCATTGTAGACGGGGCGGGTTTTCTTCTCGTAGTCGCCACCCCGATCCAGTGCCAATCCTCGGCCCACAAGGGTGACGAGCATTCCGATCCCTATCCGATCCATTTCCTCTGCCACTCGGAGGAGGAACCTGGGGGCGCTCCCTGGCGGATTACTGCGTCCATCGGTAAAGAGATGTAAGAAGACCTTTTCAAGGCCCTTGCTCTTTGGAAGCTTGAGGAGCTCCAGGAAGTAATCCAGATTGCCGTGGGAGCTCGCGTCTGAGAGAAGGCCGAGGAGATGCAGGGAGCCGTTGCGCGTCTTGGCCTCGTCGATGGCCTTGTTGAAAGAGGGATTTTCTATAAAGGTACCGGATTCTATGGCTTGCTGGATCCGTACGTCATCCTGGACCACAACCCTGCCCGCCCCTAAATTCATATGGCCCGCCTCGGAATTTCCCCTTACGTTGGGCAGAAGCCCCACCGCCTCTCCGGAGGCCTCAATCCGTGCCATAGGAAACTTCGAAATCTCATCCCAGCGGGGGGTCTTTGCCAGCCGGATCGGGTCTATATGACCCTTGCTCCCCAGTCCCCAACCATCCAAGACCACCAGCATTACCCTCTTGGCGCTTGGAACGGTCCCCCGGATGAGTGACCTTCCCGTCATAGGTTTGGGCTTGGGATGGCCCATCATGGCTAAAAGGGTGGGAGCGACGTCGGCAAGTATCCCTTTCGGGGCGAGTTCTGGTTCGTTCCCCCTTGGGGAAACGAGCACAAAGGGAACCGGATGTGTTGTGTGGCCGGTGTTTGGTGGGCCTCCGGGGATGCCGTGTTCCTCCAAGAGCCCGTGATCTGCTGTGATCGCGGCCCAATACCCGTGCTCGTGGGCGATCTCCAGGATCTCTTCCAATGTTCGGTCCACGGCCTCGGCACATGCGATCTTCGCCTCTAAATCCGTGTAATGGCCAACGAGATCCCCGCTAGCGATGTTCAGAATAACGAAGGGAAAGGGCTTTTGAGAAACCGCTTTCCGAAGGGCTTCAACCAAAAGCGGGGGGGCACGCAAGGGTTCAGCGAGAAATGAGGGAACGGACTGGTCCACCTCGCCGTGGAAGGGATCCGCTCGTCCCCCATTGAAGAAGTATGTCACATGCGCGTATTTCTCCGATTCCGCGAGATGGAACTGGGCAAGGCCCCGACGGCTCAGCACTTCACCCATGGTTTCTTCGACGTTTCGGGGTGCGAAGGCCACGGGGAGATGTCTGAGGGCGGGGTGGTAAAGCGTAAAGGGTACGAAGGTGAGGGGATCGAGGTGTTCGCGGTGAAATCCATCGAAGTTTTGATCCACGAAGGTTTCCGTAAGCTGAAGCTCCCTTTCCCCCCTACGGCAACAGAAGATTACCGAGTCACCGGGTTTGATCCGCCCAAGGGGGCCTTCATTCCCGGTGAGCACGAGGGGCGGAAGCAGGTAATCCGTGTGCCCTTCTCCATAGAGGGATTCGACCTTCCGTGCCATACAGCGAACACTTCTTATGCTCGTCTCGGACTTTGTCTCATGCATAGGAGGTTTCTTCTTTCCCCCGTTGTATCCCTTCCACAAGGAGATCGGCAACGTGTTCCCTGCACGGTAGCGTGTGTTTCATGGTGTCTAGCCGATGTGGTAACCTTCCGCTGGCAACGAAAGAAAACCGGCAAAGGCAGTGGCTACCTAAAGGACCGAGTCGATAGGGGGACGACGGTGTTCGCCGCAAGGAATCGCGGCATTACCATCTTCTTACCTCATAAAAACGCGGACGTCCATATATAAATAGAATTCATTTGGCCAATTGATAATCATTATTTTAGGCTTTCCCTTTTCCCCTGTCTGCCGCATATCCCAACCCTGGTTGCACCATCCCGAAATGCTGGATATTTGGATTGATGTGTTTTAATGGGATTTGGATCAGATCCGAGGGGTTGCATGATTGCCGTGACCCCGATGGGAAAGTATGCTATAGAAATTGAGGGGCCGAAGACGTCCCTATGGGAAACGGGGAGTCGATGTATAGAGAAAATACCAGGGAGGTTTTTGCCATGAAATGGCGTGTCTATGTTTTACTTGGCATGGGGCTCTTCTCTTGGTCAAGCAGTTATGGCCAACCCGTCAAAAGTGGACATTTTCCCTCCCTGGTTTCGTCTCTCAAGATAACCGGACCTCTGGAATATTGTGATGAACGGGTCCCCATCGAGATTCAGGAGATTCGGGAGCGACTTGAAAAGGAACTCCTCCTTTCCCTCTGGGATCTCCCCCAGGTGATCCTCTGGTTGAAGCGGTCCCGCCGTTACCTGCCCCATATTGAGAAGATGTTAAAAAAGAGCGGGATGCCAGACGATCTCAAGTACCTGGCCATTGCTGAAAGCGCCCTTCGACCCCACGCGGGCTCACGAAAGGGGGCCATAGGATTCTGGCAGTTCACGAAGTTCACCGGCCGAAAATACGGTCTCGTTATCAACGAACGCATTGATGAAAGGCGAAATATCTTTGCCTCTACCCAGGCCGCGATCCGGTGTTTCAAGCACCTTCGGGAAGCTTTTGGGTCGTGGACTCTGGCTGCTGCCGCCTACAATATGGGTGAAGAGGGGCTTATGGCGGAAATGCTGGAGCAGGGAAACAATGACTATTACCACCTGTACCTCCCCCTTGAAACCCAACGATTTGTCTTCAGGATTCTTTCGGTAAAGGTGACTTTCTCCAACCCAGAGAGATATGGATTTCAGCTCTCCGAGGAGGACTACTACCCCCCCATGACATTCGATCGGATTCAGGTCGACTGTTTGCAGGATACTCCAATCCGCATTATCGCTCGGGCAGCGAAAACCCACTTCAAGGTGATCAAGGACTTGAATCCCGAAATTCGCGGGCACTTCCTATCCGAGGGAAGCCATGCAATTCTGATCCCAAAGGGGGCCTCAAAGGGCTTTCAGGCTCGATATCAACATCTCCTAAAGCACTGGTCAGCGGGTCGAAAGGAGCGAATCTATGTGGTTAAGAAAGGGGACAGCCTTTCGTCCATCGCCGATCGATTCGATGTCCCCCTGGTGGCCATCATCTTCTGGAATCGCCTCGATCCAAATGCACCCATCCATCCAGGGGATGAGCTCATCATTTATCGGGGGGAACTGAGGGCCGACGAAATTGACAAAGAGGAGGATGACGCTGAACCTGGTCCTTCCTGGAATGACTAGTTCATGGTGCTCATCGATTTCTATGGGGCTACTGAAGACCTAACCAAGGGTAGAATCGTTCGGTCCGATTTTCTTATCGAGTGCCCCCTGGTCAAGGGACATCGTTATTTTCAATGCTTCCCCGGAGGAAATGGGGAGTATCGCGGTCTCCCTTGGCTTTCATGGGACAAACTCCATGGAGTCTGACTGATAAGGCGAATGAGGGAAGGAGGGAAAAAGCGGCAAAAAAAGCTTGATCTTTTGGAAAAAAACTCATAGACTTTTGCGGGGCTGAGGGATTGCATATGCAGCGGAAGGGAATGGTGTTGAGGGGATTTTATGAATACATTTTTCCCCCAAAAATGCGCTAACACTTTGAAACAAAAAGGATTTCTTCTTCTCATAGAAAATAGCAATGAATTGGTTTATTTTGAGCATTTTCCCTACGCACCTCAACCCTTAAAGCTCTTTCCCTGCTGGAGACAACCCTAGTTTCAGCTCCCGATTGACAGGCAGAGATAATTTTTGGACAATGGTTGAACTCGCTGCAAGCTCGAATCTTCCCTGAGCGTTGGATATAGGAATGCTGATTAATTTCAACAGTGAAATAATGGTCAAGGAAGGGACTCAAACGGCGTTGGTTGGCGTTGAACGGCATTCCCTAAAGACCATGGTTATATCGGCACGCCCTTAGTAAGGCATTTCTCAGCATCTCATCGGGGTGCCGAGGATATCAGGAAACATAATCCGTAGGTATTTCCTTGAGAGCCGGGATATACTCGTAATTGAGCCGGACTGCGATTGTGGGAGGGGTGAGAGGAGTCCCTTATTTACCGAAAAATGAGCCGAGTTATGAAATCCTCTTACAAAATCCTGATGTATTCCCACGATACCTATGGTCTCGGACACATACGGAGAACCATGGCTATCGCCTCCCATTTGCGGGCCCCCCACACCACCATCCTCATCCTGACTGGTTCCCCTCTCGTCGGCCGTTTTGCCTTACCGGATCAGATTGATTTCATCCGTATCCCGGGTATGATCAAGAAGACCAATGAGGAATACCTCCCCCTCTCCATCAAGATCAATCCCCAGCACGCACTCGATATTCGCAAGAATATCATTAAAACCACCGCGAAAACTTTCCAACCAAACCTTTTCATCGTGGACAAGGAGCCCCTTGGCCTGAAAAAAGAGATATTGCCCGCGCTCCGGTGGTTGCGGAGATCTCTTCCCAGCACGCGGACCATCCTTGGACTCCGGGATATCATGGACGAGGCATCCATCATACGGAAGGACTGGGAGGAAAAAGGGGTCTATCAGGTTATGGATGAGCTCTACAACGAGATATGGGTTTATGGAATTCGGGAATTCTATGATCCGATCCAGGAGTATTCCATTCCAGAATCGATTAGTCGGAAAATGACCTTCACCGGCTATATCGCCAGAAAGAGTCCGGGCAGAGCGGCAGCGAGCCGAATCAAGGAAAAGTATGTGCATAAAGACGGGAAAAAACTGGTGGTTGTAACCCCAGGTGGAGGGGGAGATGGATATGCCATGATGGACAGGTTTCTTTCCATGCTCGAATCCGAAACCCGCCCCCTTCCCTTCAAAAGCGTCCTCATCACTGGGCCGTTCATGCCAAGAAAAAAAAGCGATGAAATCATTATGCGGGCGAAAAAGCTGGGTTTGCGAACCTGGCGGTTCTATCGGGGGATGGAGGAAATCCTGGCAGCGGCGGATCTCGTTGTGAGCATGGGTGGATATAATACGGTCTGTGAAGTCCTTACCCAGAGAACCGTGTCCCTGATTATTCCCCGGGAGATACCCCGGAAGGAACAGCTCATCCGAGCCGAGGTGCTGGGGGGCCGAAACATGGTTGATTATATCCCATTGAATTCCGTTTCACCCCAAGTCTTACGTGACAAGCTCCTTGACCTCTTGGAATCTCCCGAACCTTATCGAGGTGCCATGTCCCAGTTCCAGCTGACCGGCCTTGATGTTATAAGCCAGCGCCTCCAAGCATTCAGGAACAGGGAATCATGAATGCATCTCGAACACCCGTTTTGGGGATGATTCTAAAGGGGTACCCGCGAATCTCCGAAACCTTCATATCCAACGAGATACTCCATTTAGAAAAACTCGGTTTTTCCATCCACCTTTTCTCCATGCGCCCTCCAAGGGAAGGGTTCTGCCATGAAAGCGTTAAGCAGATCAGGGCAGCTGTGGATTACCTGCCAGAGACCCTCCTAGCACCCCTTCCACGATTTCTCTATCATAATCTCTTGCTGGCGGGAAAAAGACCTGGTACCTATGCTAAGGCCCTGAAGACTGCGCTGAGGCGTTTCTTGCGTACGCGAAGATCGGCCACCATAAAGCATTTACTGCAGGCAGGATACCTGGTTCACCACTTGCTCCCGGGTAGGGGGGTGGTGCATCTCCACGCCCATTTTGCCCATTCGCCTACTTCCGTGGCCATGTTCGCTAGCCAGTTGAGTGGGCTGCCCTTCAGCTTCACCGCCCACGCCAAGGATATCTACATTTCGGATCCCAGGCAGCTCCGGGAGAAGATGGAATTTGCCAGCTTTGTGGTAACGTGTACCGAATACAACAGGCGCCATTTGATGGGGCTCTCCCGTGGGAAGGCCATTCCGATCCACCGCATTTACCACGGTATCGATATCGATCTTTTCGCTCGTAAGGGGAAGGAGGTGAACCCTTCCCCTCCTTACCAAGTCTTAACGGTAGCCCGCATGACCACGAAAAAAGGTTTGCCCACGGTATACCGGGCTCTCCGGCACCTTCGTGACCAAGGTTTTCCAATCCAGCACACGCTTATAGGTGACGGGGAAGACCGGGAGCAGATCCTGTCGCTCATAAGAGAGCTGGGATTGGATCATCTCACCCGATGGCTCGGAAACCAGCCACACCCCGTGGTTTTAGAGCACTACCGCCAGGCTGACCTCTTCGTGCTGGGTTGCGAGGTGGCGCCCAATGGTGACCGGGACGGGATCCCCAACGTCTTTTTGGAAAGCATGGCCATGAGGGTTCCGGTGGTGGCAACGCGGGTTTCTGCCATTCCCGAGCTGTTGGAGGATGGGAAGACCGGTATCTTAGTTCCACCCAGACAGCCGGAGAAGATGGCCCGTGCCATGGCGCGGCTCCTGACAGACTCGGATTTGCGAAAACTGGTTATTTTTGAAGCTAGGGAACGCGTGATTCGAGAATTCAACAAAACGGTCCTCATAGGAGATCTTGCTGGGCTCTATAAAAAGGCGGGGATTCCCGCTTCGAGTTTTGAATTGGAGGAGGATGGCGGGGATTGAAGGATACAATGCGCATTTTTTTTTATGCACCTTTTAAACCCTTAGGTCACCCGCACCCATCGGGCGATCTGATGATCGCGACTGGTCTCCACGACTATTTTGCAAGACGAGGGCATCAGGTTTGGTCAGTAAGTTCTCTCCGTTCCCGGTGGATATTTTGGAAACCGTGGATCTGGCCACAAGTGCTGTGGGAGCGGCGGCGGGCCGTGAGGCGTATCATCCAAATCCGACCGGATTTATGGCTCACGTACCACACCTACTACAAGGCTCCGGACCTTTTGGGCCCAGCGGTTTGTCAGGAGACAGAACTGCCCTATGTGGTCTTTCAGGGAATTTACTCCACCAAGAGAAAAAGGGATATTAGGACACTTCCCGGATATATCCTGAACAAAAAGGCCTTGGGTGCTTCACGGCACCTCTTCACGAACAGGCGAGAGGACCTGATTAATCTGGAGCGGATTTTGCCCCAAAACCGCCTCACCTACCTAACCCCCGGGATCTTTCCAGAGGATTTTCCTTTTGATGCCCAGGCTCGTGTGGAATTTCGCCGGTCGTGGGACGTGGGAAATGAACCGGTGATTCTGGCTGCCGCCATGTTCCGACCGGGTGTCAAGGCTAAGGGGTTAGCGTGGGTGATCCTTGCCTGTGGTAAACTCTTTCAGCAGGGCAGGCGGTTTCAACTGGTGATTGTCGGCGATGGCAAGGAAAGGGATCGGCTCCAGCGCTTGGCCGCGGAAAACCTTCCCGGGAAGGTCCGGTTTATGGGGAGGGTTCCGCGCAACGAGATGTACCGGGTTTACAGTGCGTGCGACGTCTTTGTTTTTCCGGGCATACGGGAATCGCTTGGAATGGTTTTCCTCGAGGCCCAATCATGTGGTCTGCCTGTTGTAGCCTTTGCCAACGGCGGGATACCGGAGGTGGTCAAAGACCGGGCGACCGGATTTCTCGTGCCGCCGTTTGCCCTTGAGCCTTTTGTCCAGGCCATTGAAAGCCTTTTATCCGACGAAAATCTCCGTCAAAAGATGGGCAAGGCGGCCCGTTCTTATGTGCGGGAAAATCACGATCTGGACAGGAACTACCGGGAAATGGAAAAGGTCCTCGAAAAGGTGGGACGAGCATCCACTTCCACATTCTGAACGGAAACAGGGCTATCAATGGAGGGGCACCATTCACCAACATGGTTTGGCCTTCTGCGTCACGCCCGGACCGCGTGGAATGAAGAAGAGCGGATACAGGGGCAGAACGACATCTCCCTAACGCGGGAGGGGCGCCTTCAAGCCAGAGAATGGGGTCGGCACTTAAAGCAACAACGGTGGGATCGGATTATAACCAGTGATGCTAGCCGCGCTCTAGAAACCGCTGCCCTTGTCAATATCTTCCTGCGGGTTCCATTGGAACAGGATGTCCGCCTCCGGGAGCAGAACTGGGGGGAATGGACAGGCAAGACGGTGAGACAGCTCAGAGAGGAAGCCTCCGAGCTTCTGGCTGAACAGGAGGGGGCAGGTTGGAAATTCTGTCCTCCGGGTGGGGAAGACCGTAACAGAGTTTGGGAAAGGAGTCAAAGGGCTCTGAAACGAGCAGGGGAGAAGTGGCCCGGCGAAAAGATCCTGGTGGTCACCCACGAGGGGGTAATCAAATGTCTGACCTACCGTCTTTGCGACCGGCAGTTTCTCCCCAGTGAGGCTCCGTTCCTACGATCATACCATTTCCACTGGCTTATATACGACGGGGAGAGACTCCGGCTGAAAGAGATCAATGCCCAGGCTCTTCCTTAAGATCATTCCCTTTTTGATAATTCTGAAAAGCAATAGGAGAAAAGACCTGGGCCTGTTTTGAAAAAAGATGTTGACGGGCTGTTGTTCAAACCTCCTGGAGCGAATATTAAAGAATTTTTGCTAACCATTCTTAGTGAAGCGAACTTTAGAATGGTCAAAAATTCTTTTCGGGGAGCGAAAGGGGGTTTGGGCAACAAGCTGCTAATTTCGTAAACTATCTTTCTTACACATACACGGGGAAACCGTTAAACTATTCCAAGCAATGGAAAGAATGCAAGTAATTCCATGAAAATTGTCCACTACTGCCAACATGTCCTGGGGATTGGCCATTTTTTCAGGAGCCTTGAGATCTGTAAAGCCCTTGAAGGCCATGAGGTGTATCTGGTTACCGGTGGGCTCCCGATCGACGCTCCATTGCCGTCCCATGTCCGAGAGGTTAGGCTTCCGGGGTTGATGATGGATCTTGATTTCAAATGTCTCTTCACCACGGATGACGACCGATCCCTCGACCAGGTCAAAAAAGAGCGGCAGCAACTCCTTTTCCACCTCTTCGAAAGAGAAGCCCCCGGTCTTTTAATGGTGGAACTCTACCCCTTTGGTCGAAGGGCGTTCCGCTTCGAGCTCGATCCAATCCTACAAGGAATCCGCAATGGAGAATTGCCGAGAAGCCGCGTGGTCTGCAGCCTTCGAGATATCTTAGTGGAAAAGGAAGATTCCGTCCTCTATGAAAAACGAGTGGTTGGTGTGCTCAACGGTTCCTTCGATGCCTTGCTGGTCCATGCTGACCCTTCCGTGATCAAACTTGATGAGACCTTTTCCAACACCGCGGATATTGCCGTACCTATTATCTATACCGGCTTTGTAACCGCAAAACCAGCGCCATATGCCCGGGTCGGGCTCCGCCAGCGACTCGGAATCGAGGAAACCGAATTCCTCGTGGTGGCGAGCGCAGGCGGGGGAAAGGTGGGTTTCCCCCTGCTGGAAGCTGTGATACATGCCGTTCGGTTTATGGAAACACGAAATTCCCTCCACCTCCACGTCTTTACGGGACCATTCATGAGGGAGGAGGAATTTGGGCGCCTGAAATCGCTTTCGGACAAGAGGATGCAGGTCTTTCGTTTTACCCCGGATTTCCCCTCATACCTTGCTGCTGCGGATCTTTCCGTGAGCATGACTGGATACAACACCTGCATGAACATCCTGGCTGCAGGGGTACCTGCTCTGGTATGGCCTTTTTCTCGGAACCGGGAACAGCGTCTTCGAGCCGAAAAGCTGTTCCGTCTGGCCTTACTTGAGGTGCTAGACGACGATGACCTTCAACCCGCTCGCCTGGCTACCATCATGGGTCGGACCCTGTCGCGAAGGTCCCGGCCTCACGTCACTATCGATTTAGAGGGTGCGGCGAACACGGCAAGATGCCTTGAGCGATGGATGGAAGGTTCCGGGAGGTTGTAATGTCCCGTTCGTTTTCCTCTCTTTGGGCTTCTCCGCCTTTGGATCTAGCTTCAAGAATTGAGCGGTGTATCGATTCGGCCCGCGACCCCGCCACTAAAGGAGTGACTGGATACGTTTTCTTCCGTGCGGACGACGTGGCGGTTCCCGGAAAGCAGTTCGTCCGACTCATGGAACTTTTTACGAGATACCGTGTGTCCCTTTCCCTGGCGGTAGTTCCAGTATGGCTTACGGGATCGCGCTGGGAACAGCTCAAAGGGCTTGCCCGGAAAGATCCATCCCTCTGGTGTTGGCACCAGCATGGTTGGCGGCACCTGAATCACGAGGTGGAGGGGAAAAAGCAGGAGTTTGGAGGGAGTAGGTCGCCGTCCCAAATCAAGCAAGATCTTCTTCGAGGCCGACAACGTCTTGAAATGCATATGGGTGAAGACTTCTACCCCGTATTCACGGCTCCCTGGAACCGATGCAGCAGTATTACCCTTGAGTTACTCAAGGAACTCGGATACCATGCCGTTTCGCGAAGTCAGGGAAGTCTCCCGCCGCCACCGGAGGGATTGCCGGATTTTCAGGTGAATGTCGACCTGCACACCCGGAAGGAGTTGGACGCGGAAGAAGGTTGGAATGCCCTTTTCGCAGAACTCAAAGGTGCCTTATTGAGCGGTTTGTGCGGAATCATGATCCATCACCAGCGGATGAACGACGCGGTGTTTGCCTTTCTTGAAGTTCTCTTGCAAAAACTGTCCCGCCATCAGAGCCTTCCCATCGTGCACTTTAAAGCCTTAGTCGGCGCCCCTTGAATGGTCCGAATCCCCATCCATGAAAGGCTCTCGGTGAACATTGAGATCTTTGAAAAACTCGCTCTTCCCCGCTGGGGAAATTTTTTTGGACCGTTCTAAAGTTCGCTTCACTGGAAAGATCGCTGGGGCGCTACTTCGTTCCCAAAACTCGCCTTTTAGGCTCAGACATTGGATTTTCGGCCGTTTCGCTTCACTAAGAATGGTTAACGAAAAAATCGTTAATTCGCGCTCAGAGCTCGTTTTCCCAAGTTTTCAGAGGTCTCACATTATTTGCTTGACTCACAACCCTCATTTCCCTATGATCCTTTTGCCTAAAGAACCTTTTCGTCCATGAGGGGCTTGCAGGCTGCCTTCGAAATGGGCATTTGGCTTAATCCTTTTCCTTGGGCTGGTTGCAGGAGGTTATATGTGGGACTTGAGGTTCCCCAAGAACGCGGGACATCCGGTGATGTGCTTTGGAAGACGCGATGGAAATAGAGCCTCATCGCAGGGCTCGGAATGAATGGTTCAGGGAACAGAGGGAAATGTAGATGACGGGTCTAAGAGCACAGCTACAACGGATTTTTGAACGTGTTGGGCATGAGAACGTTTGGCGCCCCATTTATGACAAAGAAAATAAACTCGTCGCCCGGGGAGGAGGGAAATTTTACGACATCATTCCCGAAACACTACAGTCCGTCGACTTTGAGGGAAAAACCGTCGTTGATCTGGGCTGCAACTTTGGATACTACACGTTTCTCGCTGCTCGTCTCGGGGCTAAGAGAGTGGTTGGAATCGATATCAATGGAGAAATCATCCGGGGGTGCGAGATATTAAGGGCCCACTACGGTCTATCTAACGTGGAATTTCGCGCAGCCGACTTTACGAAGAGCGATTTGGGCGAGATCTTTGACGTTGGCATGATGATCGATTTCATTGGTAAAAGTGCTGTCAGGAAATGTAAACTTCAGGCATGCCTCGCAGGGCTGGAGCGATTGTCCCGTTCTGAGATGTTCTTGACCCTTCGCCCGGAGTACCATATAGAACGAGATCTCGACATGGATTTGGATGAGTTTGGTACGAGGTATCCATCGAAATTCATACGAAACAGACGATTTCACCTCTTGAATTTCGTCCAGGCCACTTTTGGGGGGAAATGGGTCATGCAGGTGGAATGCCACGAAAAATGTCTGAAATACAATCTCAAAAGCCCGGTACACTTCATTCGAAAATAAGGAAAATATCCATCGGGTCCCGGTAGCCCGCGGAATCGAATTGCGGCTTGTCTTACCTCCAAACTTTTTTGGTTTTCATGGATATTCCCACGTCCTTTCGTATTGATGGAGTGAAACGTGATTTGCCAGGCGAGGCCCTTACGAATCCTTAAGAGGGGTGAAGGGGCAAAGGAGATGATCCGGGTGGATTTCAACTGGTCTCCTATGATATGTTAGTTTAGGCTGAATTTCGCCGGGTATTCGGCCACCTTATTTCTAAGATCTAGGTAATAAGCGGCCTAATCAACGGGCAAGTCATGAGAAGCTTAGTTAGGTGATCCGGGCAACGGATAACAAAAAAGGGGGGAGAGAGCATGTTTCGTTATTTTAAGTGCACTATGGTGAGCCTGGCCCTCTTTTTAGCCATATGCATTTCAAACGCGGACCTCGTTTACGGGGAAGAAAAACGTGACATGGGCGGCTGGGAAAAAGATAGCCCCTATAACAAGCTCTATAACCCCGATGAGATGGATTCGTTCAAGGGCATTGTTGTTGGATGCAAGGAAGTTATCCCTCTCCCAGGAATGTCACCGGGTGTTGCACTCCTTGTCCGTGAAGGGGGGGGGAATGATGTCATTTCGGTCCACCTCGGTCCCAAATGGTTTGTTAAGCAGGTTGGCGTAAGAAAGGGCGAAAAGGTAAAGGTTAAAGGTGTCTGGGCTGAGATCCAGGGCAAAGATGTATTTATGGCGTCCAAGGTAAAAAAGGGTGACTATTTTGAATTTAAGGTGCGCTTAACCAAGGACGGAACTCCATTCTGGACCATGAGCCCAGAAGAGTTGGCTCGAGAAAGACCAAGTAGATGATCCAAGAAAATCGCTTTTCTCCCGGAAAGGAAGCGGGGTTTCTATTCCTTATCGAGTTCTCCATCGGATTTTTGACGGGAAAAGAGCCTCTGATGTCCCTGCATACGATCCGAATAAGGCATTGCAAAGATTGAGTTTATCGGCGAGGGTCCTTTAGGCCGTGAAAAACAGGCACGTGAAACCAGGAGCGGTTGGAAGACCGGCTTCTGTGGAGCGACTTATAGTCCTCCCCCTGAAGAAGTCCGTGGAGATCTCTTTGAAGAGTCTCAAGGTCCGTTTCTTCCGGTCCCTAATCCTTACCATGAGCCTCGTGCTGGCGGTCTCTTTTCTGGGTTTTGTCAGCGTGAGTACAGACGTGGCTAATGGTCTGCTGTCCACCCGGGATCCCGAGCTGATTCAGGCATTGACCCGGGCCGGTTATGATGTTGGGCCGGGAGTCAGCAGTTTGGGGAGCAACCCTAAGCAACGTTGGATTATCATTCTATCGCTTTTAGTCTGCGTGGTGGGAATCGTAAACGCCCAGCTCATGGCGGTGACCGAACGTTTCCGGGAGATCGGCACCATGAAATGTCTTGGAGCCCTGGACCGGTTCATTCTGAGGCTTTTTCTCCTTGAGGCGGGCATGGAGGGTCTTGCAGGGGGTTTTGTGGGGGCAATAGCAGGAGCACTATTCTCCCTGGTCAATTCCATGCTGAGCTTTGGTACCGTGGCGGTGACGTCGCTTTCATGGATGGCTGTTTTCCTATCAATAGTTTTTGCCACCGGTGCGGGCTTCTTGCTGAGCTTGATTGGGGTTATATATCCCGCAATTCTGGCTGCAAGAATGCAGCCCGTGGAGGCCATGCGGGTAGAGCAGTAGTTCAGTTTTGCATTGCCAAGGGAATGGGCGGGAGGAAGGGAATTTTTTAAAACAGAAGAGCCGGGATGACGGGCTTTGGTAGATTTCCGAAATATTGTTCGCGTTTCCAAGGTGACCAAGACTTTCCAACTGGGCAAAGTTGAGGTTAAGGCGTTACAAGGTGTTGACCTTGAGATTGCTGCCGGGGAGTATCTTTCCATCATGGGGCCTTCCGGATCGGGGAAAACCACCCTTTTCAATATGATCGGTGGCCTGGATAAGCCCACATCCGGGAAGGTCTTTATCGACGAGGTCGACATCGCCCAGCTTGACGCCTACGAACTGGCCTGGCTCCGCTGCCGGAAGATCGGGTACATCTTCCAGACCTTCAACATCATCCAGGTGATGACTGCCTTGGAGAACGTCACGCTTCCCATGATCTTTGGGGGGATGAACAACGATGCAGCGGTAGAGAAGGGAATGGAACTCTTGGAGTTGGTGGGATTGGGGGACCGGTTCCGCCACAAGCCTTTTGAGCTTTCCGGGGGCCAGCAGCAGCGTGTTGCTGTGGCGCGGGCCCTCGCCAATGATCCAGCCATCATCCTGGCGGATGAACCGACGGGGAACCTCGACCTTACCACGGGGGAGGAGATTATCTCCCTTTTAAAGCAACTGAGCCAGGAGAGAAATGTGACCGTCATCTCCGCCACCCATGATATCAAGATGTTGAACGTGTCGGACCGGGTGGTCTGGATCCGCGACGGGCGAATCGATAGGATCGAGGATCGGGAGGAGCTTTCCATCTCAGTTGGACAGATTGGCGCCAGGGAATGATTTGGCGAGAATGGAGATGGCGGCCTGGCCGTTCCGGTGGCCATGTGGTAAAAGAGCATGTCAATCTTTGAACCTTCCAACCCAACGTTCAATACGTACACACTCAAGCGACTATCGATCGTTCTTGCCCTTTTGTGGGGTTTTCTCCCCGGCATGCTTGCTGCGGCCGAAATCCCAATGACATCCTCAAATGATTTCGCGAACATCATTAGGACCCTGGCATCTTTCGAGGACAGGAGTACGGGCACCCCTGGCTGTGAGAAGGCCGCCGCGTGCATAAAAGAGAGTTTCTCCCAGCTCGGGTTCGACGGGGTTGGATCCCACCGATTTTCAGTCCCTGTGCGCCGACATGGTGGAAGTGCTCTCGTTTGGCCGGACAGTGGGCTTACCCTTCCCATCCAACCGATAAGGGGTAATGCAATATCGCCGGAGGCTATTCCCCCCCCGGGTATGGAAGGCCCTCTGGTCTATGTCGGTCCGGGCGAACTGAGGGAGTTCAACGGAAAAGAGGTTGCGGGTGCCATCATCCTGATGGAACTCGACTCGGGAAAAAACTGGCTCAATGCGGCTGCGCTGGGTGCAAAGGCCCTGATCTATGTGGGTCGGGGCTCGCCCCCGAGAACACTGTATGAGGAAAAGGTAGAACTTTCCCCCATTCGATTTCCCCGTTTCCAGATTCCCTTCTCCAAAGCACGGGAGTTCTTCGGTTCTTTCGAAGATTCGCCAGAGGGTCGTGTGGCTTCTCACATTCGTCTCACTTCCGAAGTAGCGTGGCAAGAGGTTACGGGGGAAAATATCTATTGCCTGATTCCCGGTACTGATCCGAAGCTCCGGGAGGAGCTGGTAATCGTGGAAGCTTTCTATGACAGCACCGCCTTCGTCTTCGAAAGGTCACCTGGAGCGGATGAGGCCATTGGTGTAGCTACCCTTCTGGAATTGGGCCGGGTCCTGAAGAAAAACCCCCCTGCCAGATCCGTCCTCCTCGTAGCCACCGGTAGCCATGCGCAAACATTGGCCGGCATGCGGGAGATGATCTGGAGCCTTAGCGCCAGATCCAAGGACCTGAGAAAGATGAAAAAAAGGCTCGACGCCACCGTGAAGAGTACTCAGACAATGCTTGATATTCTCCGCGGAGTATCTCTTGGGGGGTCGAGGGATGAGGTCCTGGACAGGTTGCTTCGAGAGGCTGTGAGCGAACGGATCAAAACGGAAGTGGACATGATTTCACGCCAGCTTATGAACCTTCGCCTGCAAGAAAAAGATGTATCAAAGCAGGAGATCATTCAGGAACTGGCACGTCACCGCCTCCTGCTTCGGCGTCTTGGGTGGCGCAACACCTTTTATGATCTCACCCGTGGGGAGCAACAGGCGCTCACTGCGTTGATTCCCCTGGCGGCAAAGGATCATGAGGCGATTCTGGGCGATGCCAAGAGACAGCTGAAAGTGCTCAGCAGTGCCCGTAGGTTTCGGTCACTTGTGAAGGACATGGATCTCGCGGTGCTCGTCTCGCTCCATCTTTCTAGCCATGGCGATGGACTTGGTGCCTTCAACCAGGGGTTTCTGTATCCCTTAAAGCCCACGATCAACAGGGTGGCCGCCTACAGGACTCTGGATGAAGTCCTGCGTCATGGGGCATCAAATGTGGAAGGATCCCCGGGGGATAACTCGCTGTTCCGGGATACCCTTCGACCCAGCCAGCTCCGTTCATGGGATAGCTATTTTCTTGATCGGCCCTTCCTGGGAGGAGAAGTGAGCGCCCTTGCGGGATACCTGGGGGTAAGTCTGGTAACTCTCCATGACGCACGGCAAATGTGGGGGACTCCATACGACCTTCCTGACGATGTGAATTGGGAGTATGCCTTAAAGCAGAGTGGTCTTGTAGCGGGCCTGGTGAATCAGTTGGCTCAGGCCCCGTCGCTTCATACCGGAAATCTCCCCAGAGAAGGCTTTTCCACTGTGACGGGAAGGGCCAACTTCATTCGCCATGGTGAGCTCTTTGCGGACCAACCCGCCCCGGGGAGCGTCATCCTCGCCTACCAGAGTTCGGCCCGCTTCTATGCTATGGTCGATACCATGGGGACATTCCAGATCAAGGGTGTGGCTGACAACAACCATGTACTGGATAAGGTGATCATTGAGGGATACCGGTTTGAACCGGACACGGGATCCGTGGCATGGGCCATCGATAAGAAGCAGACCGGCAAGGATGCCTACCGGCTCAAAATGCAACGGCGAAACATGGAAACGAAACTGGTAATGTTTTCCTGCAAGGAAACCACCCTTTTCAACCTGCTTGAACCGCGCACCTTTCGCCACTTGACCAAAATCGAGCTCATCGATGCCCGGCGGGAGGCAACACCGCTGCGTTACTGGTGGAGCCGAATTGACACGCGTTCATCCATCATCTCTTCCATCTATTTGGAGCCCGGAACGCCTCTCAAGATGACCCACTCCGACACGGTGCTTCGGAAAAAGTTGATCCTCACCAACGCCACGGACACGCACCCGGAAGGTGTCGGATACCGGGTGGACGATTGGCCTTTCATCCATAATACGGAATATAGGGTGGCGTGGGATATGTGGGCACTTCTTGCCCCCCGGATTGCCAATCTTGAAGACCATGGAATTTACAATGAGAGGATTCGTAAGCTTCAGAGCGAGGGAACCGCTGCGTTGAAACAGGCCGAACAGGCCCTTGAGGCAAAATTGTACGACCAATTTGCCGAGGCCTCCAGAAGATCCTGGGCCCTGGCCAGCCGGGTGTACGACCATGTGGAAGAAACCCAGAAGGACGTCCTGTTCGGCGTCCTCTTTTACATCGCGCTCTTTGTCCCCTTTGCTTTCTGTATGGAACGTCTGGTTTTTTCCTATTCGGATATCCACAAGAGAATCATCGCGTTTTCCATCATACTGGTCCTGCTCATAGCCTTAATCTATAAGGTCCACCCGGCATTTCATCTCACCTACAGTCCCATGGTGGTGATCCTTGCCTTTTTCATCATTGGCCTTTCCCTGATGGTGACGCTGATCATCTTTTCCCGGTTCGAGCAGGAAATGGTCCTTCTCCAGAGTCGCGCAAGGCATGTGAAGTCCAGCGAGATCAGTCGATGGAAGGCATTCGTTGCGGCTTTTTTCCTGGGGGTGAGCAACCTGCGGCGCCGTCGCCTCAGGACCATACTTACTTGCGTTACCCTCATCATCCTCACTTTCACGATCATGAGTTTCACCTCGGTCAAGACCACGCGCCACCATGCGCGCATTTTATACCGGAGCAGCGCCCCGTACCAGGGTTTTCTCTTAAAGGAAATCAACTGGGAGGATTTACCCCCGGAGGCCCTGGGTATCCTTTCGAACGCCTTCGGGGAAAAGGGCGTGGTGGCTCCGCGGGTTTGGCTTGAGTCGGAAGATAGGACCCGGGCAGCGCGGATTCCAGTGCGATTTAAGGACCGAACCTATGAGGCTACGGGCCTGGTGGGGCTCTCCTCAAGGGAGGTTCGCGTCTCGGGGCTTGACCAGATCCTCGTCGGGGGAAGGTGGTTTCAGGAGAAGGAACGGTATTCGGTCCTCTTACCTGAGCGGATGGCGAGAAACCTTGGAATCGATCCCAATCGGCCCCTTGGGTCTCGTGTGCTGTTATGGGGTATTCCCTTTGATGTGGTGGGCACTTTTTCCGGAAAGGAACTCCACGAACGATCCGATCTTGACGGGGAACCGTTGACTCCGGTCACCTTTCCCAGTGAGGTTTCCATGAAGATAACAGAGGTGGAGATGGAGGCTATTGAGTCGGGCGAGGATGTGCGGGCCTTTCAAAGTCGGTACCAGCACATTTCCGGAGACCTCACCGTGATCATACCGTACCGGACCCTTCTGGCGGCTGGAGGTCACCTCAAAAGCGTGGCCATCCGTCCCGTTTCTCGGGAAGAAATCCAGAGCACGGCGCAGGACTTGGTAGACCGGTTCGGGCTCACCCTCTTCAGCGGTGAAGCACGTGGAACGTTCTTGTACGAGGCCAGCGACACCTTGAGGTACAGCGGTGTCCCCAATGTCGTCATCCCCATGCTTATCTCCGTCTTTATCGTTTTAAACACCATGATTAGTAGCGTGTACGAAAGGAAGCGGGAGATCGGGATCTATACGTCGGTTGGGCTCGCTCCCTCCCACGTCTCCTTTCTCTTCATTGCCGAGTCCCTGGCGTTTGCTGTATTGAGCGTAGTCCTTGGATACCTTCTCGCACAAACAACCGCCAGCCTCTTTTCCGGGACCTCCCTTTGGGCTGGCATTACGGTGAACTATTCATCCTTGGCAGGGGTGGTGGCCATGCTCCTGGTGATTCTCGTGGTTCTGGTCTCGGTGATCTATCCATCCAGGGTGGCATCGGAAATCGCCATTCCAGATGTAACGAGGTCATGGAAGCTCCCCGATCCTCAGGGAAATGTCCTTGAAATCACCCTCCCTTTCTATATGAAGTACAAGGAACACCGGGGTATCGGTGGTTTCCTTTTCGAGTATCTCAGGGAACATCAGGACGTTTCCCACGGGCTTTTTTCCACCGGGGATTTGGCTCTTACCTTTATATGTCCTTTACTCTCGGGGATCGCCGAAAAAAAGCCCGTGTGCAGGGATAGTGTCTGCAGATATGAGGCTTGCCTCAACTTCCACACGAAAGTGTGGCTTGCCCCTTTTGACTTCGGCATTATGCAGGGAGTGGATGTGATATTCTGTCCCGCGGCCGAGGATCCCGGATTTCTGGAGATCAAAATCCGCCTCGTACGGGAGGCAGGGGAAGCAAACGCCTGGAGAAGAATCAACAAGGGATTCCTCAATCAGCTGCGCAAACAGCTTTTGGTGTGGCGTTCCCTAGATGAGTTAGCTCAAGAGCGCTATGAGCGGGCCTTTGATGTAACGCTAAAAGAGAAAGGTGTAGCCACCGAGCGGTGAGTGGGAAAAACCGTAACAGAGGACCGGCCTCCATCGCCGAAGGTTCTTTTAAGGGGGATGATCCGGGAGAAATAGGCCTCAGTATCCGATTCCGTGCTGTGGTGGTAGGATTTATTCTTGCGGTAGCCATCAGCGCCATCACTCCCCTCAACAACGCCTACCACCAGGGGACTCCCCTTGGAGGGGGGCACTTTCCCCTGGCCCCTTTTATCATTCTGATGTGGATGACCCTTCTGGTTGCCCTGATGGGAAAGGTATTCCAGGGCCGAAGGTGGCTCACGGGAAAGGAGCTCTTGGTCGCCTGGACACTGATGGCCCTCGTTTCAGGGATCGCTTACACCGGCCTGGTCCGCACATTTTTCATTAACCTCACGGCCCCTTATCATTTCGCCACTATGGGGAACCGCTGGGCAGAGGTCCTACATCCCCTCCTCCCGAAGGCGTGGTATCCCCAGAGCCAGGAAGCCATAGAAGGTTTCTACAATGGTCTTGCCGCGGGACGTCAGATGGGATGGTGGGAAATCCTCCGAAAGATCCCATGGGAAGCCTGGCTTGCGCCCCTTCTCGTCTGGAGTGGTTTTATCCTCCTCTGCTATTTCGTCATGATCTGCCTTGTGACCCTCTTGAGCAAGCAGTGGCTTGACAATGAAAGGATGAATTTTCCGCTCTTACAGGTTCCCCTGTTGATTGAAGAAGCCGTGGATAAAAACGGGATAAGCCATTTTCTTGCTAATCGTTTTCTCCTGAGTGGCCTCATGATTCCTGTAGTGCTCCACCTGATCAACGGGCTCCATTTCTATTATCCGGCGATCCCCGACATCCCAACCCTGATCCTGGCTGGCCCCTATTTCCCGAAACATGGCCTCTTTTCCGGATTTTATAAGCTCAAGATCTATATCTATCCGGCCTTTATCGGTTTTGCCTTCCTCACCCCAAAGCAGATCTCCTTTTCCTTCTGGTTCTTTTTCATCATGGGGAGTCTGTTGTTCGGCCTTTTGGGCGTTTTGGGGTACAGAATACCGGCGGCCGCACTGGGGATTACTTTTGGCCCAACGCTTTCCCGGCCAGAGGAGACGCAGATGATCGGAGCTTACGGGGTTTTTTTCCTCTTTCTCCTTTGGCTGGCGCGACACCATCTTTTGGATCTCCTCCGACAGGGCTTTGGGTTTAAAAGAGAGGACCCTTCGAGGGGAGAGTGGCTTCCTACAAGGGTGGCCTTCTGGGGGTTTGTCATCGGGACCCTCGTGATCGTGATCTGGTGCAATTATTTTGGTATACCTTTTTGGGTCTCCTTCTCCGTTGTGGCAGCCTTTTTCATGGTCATGCTCGTGGCGAGCAGGATCATCTGCCAGGGAGGAATCCCTTACTTTACCTTGACCGTGGCCCCCATCGATGGCCTGATCGCCTTTTTGGGCCCCCGTCTTTTAACGGGCATCGGGATCCTCGTTGCCGGGGTGGTCCAGAAGGTCCTTTTTGTGGACCTGAGGGAATCCCTGATGCCCTCTCTCGTGCACGCCCGTAAAGTCACCCAAGGGATCGCTAATAGGCGGATGATCATTGGCGGCATAGCGATCACCCTGGTGGCCGGCGTGTTGGTTTCTTTTCTGGCTATGTTGACCCTCTGCTACAAATTCGGTGTCCGGGAGCTTCAACTTGATTGGGCCACTCGCAGCACGGTGGCGGTCTATGAAAACATCTATTCCCTGATCGATTCGCCCGTGAAACCCGGCCACTGGGTGGCGGTTTTTTCCGTGGCGGGAGCGCTCGTCATGCTGATCCTGGTGATCTGCTATCATCGATTCTATTGGTGGCCTATTCATCCCATAGGTTATCTGACCGCATACAGCTCGGCCATGCGGATTCTCTGGTTCAGCTTCTTCTTGGGATGGCTGAGCAATGTCCTTTGCATGCGTTACGGCGGGGTGACTCTTTTCAGGAGGCTCCGTTATTTCTTTGTGGGCTTAATCATTGGCGATTTCCTCATGGGAGGGATATGGGCCATTATCGGGCTTTTTGGTTACGCAAGTTTCCAGGTGTTGCCTAGCTGAGCGGTGAGCTCTGAAGTGAGGGGTCGAGATGGATTTTTCATCGTCTCCATCTAAAAAGAAGACTTTTTTGTCATATGTTGTCTCGTATTCCATCTCCAGTCAATTCGTCATAAGGATATTGAGGAGAAGTTTTCCACAGTTGGAACCTTGGGATGAAATCCTAAAACGGTAAGAAATGAGGACTCAGAAGGTTGAACTGAAAACCCGGAACCCATAGCCGTGTTGTGACCACGGCCAATAGAACGTCTTCATGTATGAGGACAGGGAACTCCAAGAATACAGAGATCTCCTGAAACCCCCGGACCATTTCGAGGAGGGATTCGACTGGAAGGCCATCGTGGGGGCAATCTTCATCGGCTTTCTCATGATGCCCGGAAGCATGTACCTCCAGCTGGTTATCGGCACGGGGATCGGTCCCGCTGCTCGATGGGTCACGATTATCCTCTTTGCCGAGATCGCCAAGCGATCCTACAAGGAACTCAAGCAGCAGGAGATTTTTCTCCTCTACTACATGGCAGGGGCGGCCTTGGCCTCTCCCTTCAAGGGTCTGCTGTGGGATCAGTATCTCGTGCAGTCCGATGCGGCCAGGATGCTGGGAGTGACCGAGTTTATTCCTACCTGGGTAGCCCCCCCGCCAGAGTCCGAATCCTTAGTGGCCCGAACCTTCTTCCATCGCGACTGGCTTATTCCCATACTCCTGCTGATCGGTTCCCAGATCATCCAGCGGATCGATCAGTTCGGATTAGGGTATGCCCTGTACCGGATCACCTCTGATGTTGAGAAGCTCCCTTTTCCCATGGCCCCGGTGGGAGCCCTGGGCACGATGGCCCTGGCCGAGTCAACGGAAGATAAGCAGAAGAGCTGGAAATGGCGCGTTTTTTCCATAGGCGGCGTTATCGGGCTTGCCTTTGGCGGGATCTATGTTCTATTGCCTACTGTTTCGGGCCTTCTTTTTACCCAACCGATCCGGTTGATTCCGATTCCTTGGGTTGAACTGACCCGCCACACTGAGGAAATTCTCCCGGCAGTGGCCACCGGAATCCAACTCGATCTGGGGCTCATATTTGTTGGAATGGTCCTTCCCTTCTGGGCCGTGATCGGAGGGTTTATAGGACTTTTGATCACGGTGGTGGCAAACCCAATTCTCTACGGACAGGGCATCCTTACCCGCTGGCACCAGGGGATGGGGACCGTGGACACCGTCTTTGCTAATAATTTCGACTTCTACATGAGCTTTGGCATCGGGCTAGGGCTTGCCATCGCCTTTGTGGGGATCTGGCATGTGGTAAGATCTTTTGGGAATACGGGTTCCGGGCGGCAAGGGAGCTTCAAGGAGCTATTTCGCCCACCGCCTGGCCGGGGAGATTTCAATTTCTGGATCTCCATAGGAATCTATGTTTTTTCAACCCTTGCATATGTTGGCCTCTGTATCTGGCTTGTTCCCAACTTCCCATGGATCTTCTTTCTCGGATATGGGTTTATTTACACGCCCATCATATCATACATCACTGCCCGCATGGAAGGAATTGCTGGACAATTCGTAAGTCTTCCCCTGGTGCGGGAAGCGAGTTTCATCGCCGGAGCAAAATTCTTCGGCTACCAGGGGATCGAGATCTGGTATGCCCCCATTCCGATCCACAATTATGGTGAGGCCACCGTCAATTTCCGCAAGATCGAGCTTACCGGCACCAGCATCCGGGGGATCATTAAGGCTGAAATCGTGGTCTTCCCGGTGGTAATGGTGGCTAGCCTTCTGTTCTCTCAGTTCATCTGGCGATTGGCCCCCATTCCCTCCAGCAGCTACCCCTATGCGCAGGAATTGTGGCATCTCCAGGCCTTAAATACGCTCTTGATGCAAACCTCCACTCTGGAGGGCGATTCCTACTTCTTCCAGGCCCTCAACGCGGGCTACGTCTTGTCAGGTATGGTTTTCGGCACTGTCACCTACGCCCTGCTGACCTTCCTGGGTCTTCCCGTTCTTTTGATCTATGGTGTGGTTCGCGGGTTGGGACAGACCACACCCCACGGACTCATCCTTGAGGTGATAGGGGCCTTGCTGGGGCGCTTCCTTTTTCTGAAGCGGTATGGGACGATGTGGCGCCAATATGCTCCGGTTTTGTTGGCTGGCTTTTCCTGCGGGATGGGCCTTACCGGAATGTTTGCCATGGGAGTTACTCTCATCCTAAAGTCGCTGACACGCTTGGCATATTGATTATCCAGATAATGGAAAAGGAGTATCGGATAAAGGTTGAGCCTTAATTGAAGACTCTTGACTTTTCCAGGGAGTACTTTTGTAATCTGCCGATTGTATGGCAAATTCTATTTTTCTAAGCTAACACCCTTGTCCCTTTGCTTTCGTGGTTCGCGGTCTATTGCCCAAATTCGCTTTCGCTCACTGAAAAGAATTTTAGACCGTTCTAGAGTTTGCTTCACTGCAAAGAGCGCTGGGGCGCTACTTCGTTCCCAAAACTCGCCTTTGAGGCTCAAACGCTGGATTTGCGGTTTTGCAGTGTTGTAGTGCTGCAGTCATGCGGTTGTGCGGTGAAAATTTTAGGTCAAATACGTGATAAATTCGAGCTCAGAGCTCCTTTTTCCAGTTTTTCAGAGATCCCATGATTGATTTGCCAAATGAGTGTGCGATAAAATAGCAATGAGGGGGAAAATGTACGAAGAAACCCATGATTGGGGGAAGAAAGAAGGGGTGAATATGAAAGGAAATGCGATTTTGTTGGTGAATATGGCGTTTTTCCTTTTTTCTAGCATAAGCCTGGCCCAAGCCCCTCACCAAGTGGCGGGATTTACCCTGGGTAGGGACATCGCCGATTTCACGGAAATGGTAAAGATGGATACCGCACTCCCAATCCGCCACATGGAGTACCTTAAGGAGGTGGAGATCAAGGAGATGGAGGGGTTCAAGAGCGGTCTCATCTGGTACGGAACCTGCGCAAGGCCAGGGCAGATCGTGCGGATCAAGTTCAAGTATGCCGATACCACAAAGAAGTTCTACGATATGCTCCTTGAGCGGTGTAAAGAACGATTCGGCGAACCCACCGAGTGGCGGGGAGATGCCTTCCACGTCGTCATTGCCTGGAAATGGTCCTTTACTGACAGGGAAAATAACCACATTAGCATGATCCTCCAGCACAATACCAGGGACGAGGAGGAGAAGAGGGGCAATGCCGTAAAACTCACCGTGTGGAATCTCATAGAAGAAGAACGCCTCTGCTTTGAAAAAAAACACCCCGCGTTTCAAGAGAAGTCGCGGGAGCACGCGCAGGGAAAAAAGGGGCGGGGTCCGGTGAACTGGGACTTACTCGTTCCCCGTTAACGTTTTCATTCGCCAGATTCCCTGAAATCCGGTCATATGGTCTGGAAGGAATTTGCCTGGAACGGGATCCGCTTTATGGCTCCCCCCGACTGGCAGGTGGGGAAGATAGGGGCCCGTTACCTCATGCTCGAAGAAGAGTCCGGGCCGGTCCTGGAGGTCAAATGGGGGCGGGTCAAGGGAAGTTTTTCCCACCACGACCACTTGCGTCGTCTTGCTGCCTTCCAGGGAAGAGAACTTCGAGAGTCCGTCAGACAGCGTCCCCTTCCGGCGGCATGGAAAAAGGCCCTTGGAAAGTACGAAGTTACCGGTTTTTCCTGGCGCGGAAGGACAGTAGGCGGCATGGGGGTGCTCCTCTACTGCTCCACGTGTCAAAACGCCACCCTGATTCAATTCTACAAGAAGGGGTCAGATCAAAGAGAGAAGAGCCCCCAGCGCCTTTTGGCATCCTTCCGGGATCACCGGCAAGACAACCAGATCATCTGGTCCCTCTTTGACATCCGGGCAACGATTCCGGAGAAGTTCCAACTGGTGCGGCACCGTTTTGAGGCTGGGGAATTTGAGCTGGCATTTGCCTTTGGGAGGCAAAAGATTACCTTGCACCGGTGGGGGCCAGCATCGATTTTCCTTTCTGGCCGTGACCTTGTCCAGTTTGCGAGGACCATTCTTCCTCATCATCAGGAGGAGCCTCACCCTGTGATTGGGGTCGGTGGCAAGGTGGTGGAATGGAGCGCTAAACCTCCCTCGACCCGCTATGACCACTGGTGGAGCTGGGTTAGGGAGAAGTCCTCTTTTCAGTGGGCTCGACTGTGGCACGTGGAGGGGAAAAACCGTATCCTTGCGGTCAGGGCCGAGGGAAAAGAGGCGATAGATCTTCGCCTCCTTGAACGGATTTGCGCCGGTTATGAGAGCCTTTAGGAGAAAGAGCAGAGGCGCTCAGATAACGCGTGAAGAAGCCCTCAAATCCACGCCGGTCAAGAGCGCCGAGGTTAAGGAGGAACGCCTGGAGACCGGGGAGGTACTTTTGACCTATCCGGTAACGATTCGGCCTTGGATAGGCGGCCTGATCCGACAATTCGGCGGCGATGCTAACAGAGTCCAGTGGAAAAAACTCCACCTCGATGAACTGGGGACTGCGGTCTGGGATCTCGTAGATGGGAGATGTTCGGTGCGGCGGGTTATCCAGGGATTTTCTGGAAAGTACCAGTTGCACATCAAGGAAGCCGAGGTTGCTGTGAGCCGTTATCTGCGTGAGCTGGGAAAACGCGGCCTCATAGGGCTCAAGTAAGTGGCAATTTGGTGTGAGTACTAATCTCTGGATTTAGTTGTGGTCTAGGTCCTATGTTAGCTGTCTCTCACTCCGGGAATTATCCATGGAGAACTGGTATTATTCCAAGAAATTAGGTCGCCATTTTTCAAAACGATTGGACTTTCTGCTCTATGCCCATGATGGACGCGGACTTGGTCATGCTAGTAGGGGTGTTGCTATAGGTATGGCCATTCGGCGTCTTTTCCCAAAATGCAAAACTTTATTTGTATCAGGCTGCAAACAGGCCAGCGCATTGATAGGACCCGCGCCGCTGGACTGGATAAAACTCCCGTCTTACGAAACAAGAATCATTCAGGGCAAAGCTGAAGGCTCCGATGGCGATTCAAAGTTCTACAAATCGGTTTTGGGGCAGTTGAGAACCGAGATGTTAGCTTCAATTGTAAGGGTCTTTAAACCCCGAGTCGTGCTGGTTGATCACGCGCCATCTGGCAGAAGAGAGGAATTACATGGTGCCCTGGAAGAGACGAAGGACACCGACACCCGATGGGTACTCGGCTTGCGAGGCATAATTGGAGATGACAAGGACGTTTGGTCTGACTATGCGGTTCAATTCTTCAAGGAATATTATCATTCCATTCTCTGGTATGGCGACACAAATGTTCTTGGCCGTGACTATCCCAATATGGTTGAGAGCCGTTTCGGCGTGAAACCCCTGGAGACAGGATATGTCTCCAGGGTAAGAGAAATCAAACACATAATAGCATTGGAAAAAGACCCCGTAGCTGGAACCATCGCCATTCCCTGGGGAAGTGACGCAACGTGGGCATTCATGCGGAATATTCATTCCGCCCTGGCCGCTATTGACAATACATACGGCCGGTGGCGTCTCTTCGTCCCCGGGGAAAAGAAAGATACAATTCAAGAACTCTTCAGAAGCCTCTCCTTCTGCACCATAGAGGAAGTAAGTGAAAGATATGTCCCTGCGTTGCTCAACTCAAAGGCTGCCATGGTATACGCGGGGTACAATAGCCTTACCGACGTCTTGGCAGCGCAAATCCCATCAGTTGTTCTCTTGCGCGACGTGGAGGACAAGGAACAGGAAGATCATCTTACAAGGCTTATTCCGTTCACAAAGGAATCCATCCAAGTCCTTGCCGAATCGAAGGCTGACGCGAGAACCATCCGGGCGGCATTGGAAAAACAACTGCATGCATCAGTATGGAGGGATCAAACGATAAATATTCGTGGCGCTGAAATGGCCGCCTCATTTCTAGCGGAAAGAATGAGGTGTGAGGAATGAGTTTTTTTGATTATTCCGACAATGGCGTGAATAACTGGGGAGTACACTAGGAACACAAATGATGCAGACGGTGACATGAGGGATTAAGCAAGGGCCCGTTTTTTGCGGTATAGCCCCGTATTTTATCGATAGAATTGAGCCTCAAAACTTCTTCAGGGCTTCATCCATAGTGGAGACTATGGGGAGAAAGGAATCAAATCCAGCTATTTCAAAGACTTCCCTGATGTAATCCTGCATGGAACTGAGTATGAGCGTACCCTCATTAGGTTTGAGTTGCTTGGTTGCCTTATTGAGGACTCTCAAACCCGCGCTCGAAATATACTCAAGGGCCGCGAAATCTATAATCATTTTGTTTGATCCACTTTTGATAGCCTCAAGAATCTTTTCCTCTAGTGCTGAGGAAGTATTGGAATCAAGGCGACCGTTGAGCATAAAAATAGAAATTTCATTTTGCTTTTTCTCAATAATCTCCATTTACTATCCTCCCAATATGTGCAGATGTTTTCATAGATAGTTCAAATCTATTAAAAAGTAATGGGCCCCTTCTTGGAATAGGAATCTTATGGAAGCTTATTCTTTTCGATGGTTATGTCTCCCCTATCGTTTTCTTCATGGTTAGGACGTTCTTATTGCCGCGCCTCTCATATACGATATCATCCATACAACATCTCATGAGATAGCAGCCGAGACCACCTATCTGGCGTTCTTCAAGGGAACATTCAAGATCAGGCACTTCAACCTCACAAGGATTAAAGGGAATCCCGTCGTCCTCAACCCGTAAAATCAATGCCTCCTTTTCACGCGAAATGGTAACCTTGATCCAATGTTCTCCATTATCCGTATAGGCGTACGAGACAATATTGGAGAACACCTCCTCCATGGCGAGATTGATCTGGAAAGTGCTTTTCTTCGAAAGTCCAAGGGATTTGCCGAACTCTTCCAGGTTTCGCCGTACCTCATTCAATTCGGATAGGTTGTTCCTGAGCACAAGTGAAGCCTTACCCCGAGTCATGTAACCTCCATCTACCTCGGAGTTCCGGGTTCAGACGTCCCACCTCATTCGCCGAATTGTAGAGATGATTTGAATACTTCTCCAATTCGCACCTCGGGACCCCCCATTCATACAAGACTAACACCGACTTTCTGCCCACAGACCTCGCAGCCTTCCCCCAGAGAAACGAGAAATCCCCCTTCCCAAGCGCTTATTCTCTCAGCCACGGATTTCATAATTCTTGGCATGAGGTCCGGAAATGGTTGAACGGTTGTGCTGAATTTCTCTCGTGTCAGGATAAGACAGGTAACGTCCGTTAGGGCTTTCAGTGAAAAAAGGCGATGCATATTACCCAATAGGACCATCCCCCCCAAGAACTCCCCTGTTTCATAGTCTCGAATTATCTGTTCGGCGTCTCCGTTTGTGTGTACAAGTCTGGCCTTCCCGGAAATGATATAAAAAGCCTGACCATCATCATCACCCTGTCGAAAAAGGTGTTCTCCTTGCTTAAAGGTTTCCCTCGTGCACAGGTAGGCGAATACTTTAAGGCTTTCAAGGGGCAGGCTCGAAAATAAATAGATCTGTCGCAGGATTTCGAGGTTCTCTTGGAACTCGCTCGATTGATATTCTTCATTTTTTCCCGAGGACAAGTTCATGCAACACTCCTTTGCTTGCGATAAGTTTATCGTACGTTCCCATTTCCACGATTTTTCCGGCCTTCAGGACTGCAATCTTGTCATACGTCTTTGTGATATCCAGACGGTGGGCAACAGAGATCACGGTGCTCTTCTTCCACCTCGTGTCGAGCTGATTCTGTATGCGCGCCTGGGAGTTATTATCAAGCCCCGAGGTCGCTTCGTCCATTATCAGTATCCTTGGTGTCTTGAGAAAAGCCCTGGCTATAGCGAGCTTCTGGCGTTGCCCACCGGAAAGTCGATCCCCCTTGGTACCTACCTGAAATTGCATGCCGATTTCCACAATGGTTTCCAGAAGATCCTCTTCGATAAGTAGTTGGATTATGCTCTGGTTGATCTTTTCCTGGGCTTCCGGTTTTTCGGTCTTCGTTTTCCCGAATAAGATATTATTCAGGATGGTTTGTGAACGGATGTAATCGGACATCTGAAAGAAGGAGATTGCTCCAGGATCATCAGCGGAAACCCTCTCCTTGAACAGAGCCCGTGCTTCAAGAATGAGCTTTTCCAGCATATCTGGCAGTCCAATCATCTTGTGCCTGCCCGGAGTGAAACGGAGGGCAAGCTCCAAAAGCGTTTCCCGGTCTTGAGATGAAAGCTGATGCAGTTTTTTTTCTTTCAGGCGTTCAACCAGCGGTTTATATTCATCCAACTCATCCGGGCTAATGGGACTCTGTTCGAAAAACGCCTTATCAGGCGGCAGATTCCCCACAATGTTCACCGTTTGTTTAGAAAGTTCGGCCCCTAAGCTTAAAAGTGGCCTTGTCAGTTCGGCCTCGCGCAGAAATTTGAGAAAATAATCATTGCGGCATAAGTCCCTGTTGGCGAATGACTCCCGATTGGAGGTGCCGAAAGTCAGATTCTCGGAAACGGGGGAGTGGTAAAGGTAGCTGTCTTCCTCAAAGAATTCAACATAGTCAGCCAGCTGATGACCGAAATCGCGCTGGAACTTCTCACGAACGCGAATGATACGTGATACCAGGTCTTTATGCTGATCGGGAACAAGGATGGCGTTCAGACCGAAACGCAAGACATCCGCAAAGACGCCGGTTTGTTGCAGTACCTCGATGATGTTGTCGAGGCTCGGCATGGTATCTCCTTTCCCATTCCCGTTGCCTTCAATAAGGGATGAACAGGAATAGAGGAGATTTTCCTCGATGGTTCCGTCAAAAATAAAGGGGGCCTGAGCGACATAACCGATGTTATGAACCACGTCCGATTTGGTAAGGTCTGAAACTTCTTTTTGGCCGATCAAGACGTGGCCTCCGGTGTAACTATAAAGCTGCCCGATGCATTGGGCCAAAGTGCTTTTGCCGCTACCGGAAAAACCGACCAGGGCCAGGTGCTCTCCGGGTCTCAAGGAAAAGCTCATTCCGTCGATTAACTGGATACCCTCTTCCGTAACGAAGGATAAATCGCTGACTTCAAGACTTCCTTCCAATTCATAGGGTTTACGGCCCTCGGGCACAAGGGCGTGTTCTGGAACGACATCGAAATAATCCATGGTTTTCCTGTACCCTACGGAGGCGTCCTGGTAAAGCTGGTAGAACTCAATGAGTTCTCTCCAGGGATCATACAACCGCCCCTGGGCAGACAAGAATGCAACCAGCGCGCCTAGCTCCAATTGGCCTTTAATGGTTAAGTAGCCGCCTACGATGAATATGAGAAAGGGGCTCAAGTTGTTGAAGAGATTATTCGTTACCTTGATGCCGAACCGGTAGAGATTCCAGACGATCCTGATCTTCAACTGTTTATCCACGAGAGCGTCGAATTTTTTGTTCTCAATGCGGTAAGCGCCGTTGCCATGGATTTCATGAATTCCAGTAATGGATTCCGCGATCTTACTTGACATGTCGCGAGATGAGTCCACCCTTTTTTTGTTGGCGCTATTGGCACGCCTCTGCAGCGCGGGTACCACAAGGAGAACCATCGGGTAGATACTGAGGGAAAGGGCTGCCAACAACGGGTTCAGCCAGAATAGGTACCCGGCAAAAGCGAGCAGGGTCAAAACGCTCGTTATCGGAACGGCAATGGCGCTTCCCACGAAATCCCCTGCCGTGGCAAGCTCATTTACGAGCGATGTGACCACCATGCCGGGTTGAGTCCTTCTGAAGAAGCTGAGAGGGAGCGTCAGAATGTGATGGTACACGTCTTTTCTCATATTTGCCAAAGCCCGTTGGCTGATGAGGGTCTCGAGAACGTTGATGAAGTATTTGAGTCCGCTGGCAAGAAGAACTGCGGCGAGATACAGATTGCAGTAAAGAAATAACAAATCGACTTTCCTTAAATTAATAGCCTCGTTGACGATCCTCTTCTGCATTTCCAGGGGAAAGACCCGGGTAAAAACCGCAATCGTAATAATGAATAAAAGAAGTACCTGGAGTTTGATATTGCCTGGCAATATCCAGGAAAAGATGGATCTTTTGACCACGGGGGTTTTCACCTTTTCCATTGTAAGCTGATCCTCCTCGCTAAATCGAGTTATTGTCGAATAAAAAATGAGACATCCGGTTTCGGGAAAACGGTCATGTTTTCCTATTATTATACACAAATTTTCCTTTGGCAGATAGGAAATTACGTGGAAATACCCCATGAAGAATGAAATGGGCTTATGCCCTTGACTCCCAACAGTAACGGCTATCCAAAAGGTATACTAAAGTTCGCTGAAACGTAAAGTAGCGAATTCTAAGATGGTTGTGGATCGAAACTCAGGTTCTTTAAGTGCCTACCTTTTGTTTCCCTCACCCGGTATAATTGTAAAGGGGATTTAAATACTAATTTACCTAGTTCACGTAATCGTGCCAGTCGGAGTAGGGATCCGCTGAAAGGATGAATGTGTTTGCCTCTTCAAAGGAGACCATTCAGCTGGTTCGGAAAGAATTTAAGGGAGGACAAGGATGCGATATCGATGGAAATTGCTTATTTTGCTTCTCACGATTGCCCTAATTCCGATTTTGATGATGACGACCCTTGGCGCCCGGCAAGTTCGTTTGCTAGGAGATATGCTCGTTTCCCAGACGCGTGAGCATCACATCGCCGATGTGGAAAGTGGTCTGCGCCTCTTGGTGGACAGTTATGCCCAGGTAATCTCGTCAGCCCGCGAAAAGTTGGAGATGGCGCTCATGGTCCAGGCTAAGGAGGTGGAACGCTTCCTGGCCAAGGACGTGCCCCTGCCACCAAAGGTCTATTTCGCCGAGGATTTTAACGAGGGAAGGGATTTGCCCCACGACACTATCCTCTCCCCTATTTTCCGTACCCAGCCAGAAGGGAGGATAAGCTTCCTGAAAATTTCTCGTTCCACACAGGTCTTCAAGCTGGCACCCGGGGCGAAACGGGAAGAGGTCTCTGCGGATATCGGTCGCCTTTCCGCTATGACTCCCATTTACGAGAGCATATCCAAGCGTCTTCAAGAATTTAGTTCTTGGCAGTATACAAGCCTAGCAAACGGGCTGCATAGCGCATATCCTGGCCATGCCGGCATTCCCGCGAGTTTAGATCCCAAAACGCGCCCTTGGTACAGGGCGGCTTTTGAAAGAAAGGTCCCATGGTCCGATCCATATGTCGATCCGGAGACGCGGCAGATCGTGATCGCCGCCACCATGTCGGTGAAACGACCGAATAGCCAAATTGCCGGGGTGACGGCAATTGTTGTCCCCATAAGCCGGCTTCTCGAACGTAGATTGCTCGTTCGAAATATCCCGCCAAAAACCGAAGCTTTCATGATCTATT
>Ga0209635_10000025_pt1 | contig 78129 bp, 82 predicted proteins | sample DeeMarSWOR230_32_FD_187463 | JGI IMG/M metagenome (GOLD analysis project Ga0209635, IMG submission 187463) | Marine sediment microbial communities from White Oak River estuary, North Carolina - WOR-2-30_32 (SPAdes) (version 2) | ecosystem: Environmental > Aquatic > Marine > Intertidal zone >...
TCTCATTCAACGACAGTTTTCTTTCAGAATGGTTTATCAGCGTGCCTATCGCGCCAGAGTCTTTAACTGATAGAGGTGAAACGTGTCCGGTAGAAGCACCAGGTTCGATCGGATCAATATGTTGAGAGAAGATGGGTATATCGACTTCTTTCGATATAAGACGAATGTCAGCAAATTGAGGGGCGATTGCAATACATCCTCTATGTTCTTTAGAAACCGAATCACATATTTTTGCTAATTTTAGGGCATTATTTCCAGTTCCGGCCTCATAACATTTAAAATTAACCAGAATTACCGGAAGTTTCATAACAAGAAATTATCTTTTTTATAGATAAATTTGTAACATCAAACTTTTATTCTTCTCTTTCCTTCAATTTCAATTATTTTTGCACTCTCTTTGGCCTTTTTTATAGTAATGATGTCACTCCCTTTAACCGGGATCATTATTTCATCATTGTCCACAGTCATCAGACCTTTCCCTCTTAGGATTTCGACTTCTATAGTCGAATCATCTTTAACGACAATATTTCTTTTTTTTCTATGAGGATTATTGAAAGCTATTCCCAAACCCCTAGAAAATTTCTTTCTGGTAATAGAATAGAAATAGGCAGTGCTTCCATAAGGAGTCGCGACGACTAAACCATCTCCTATCATTTCATCCTCTATAATCTTTCTGTTGACTCTAATTCTCAACCTAATTGTCTTGGTTGGGATCTTATGGTGAATTCCTATCTCATTCAACCCAACCAATCTTTTTTTGAGGTTATTATTCACAGTGCCTTCAATTTTTATCTCTTTTTTGATCGTGAACTTCCCTTCTTTCAACACAGAAAGAACCTTTGAGAAATCATGTTCTTTACATTTGCTACAAGTTTTACTGTGTTTTATAAGAATCCTTGGAACTCCCGGAAAAATTCTCTCAGCATAGAGTGCAGTTCCATCTCCACCGAATGATATGACGATATCAGGATTTTTTTTATTTAATTTCAAACCAAATTTTGACAATTCCTTTTCAACTATTTTTCTTGCATGACCAACAACAACTACTCTCATAAAAACATCCTATTTCATCGCCTTTCTAACTCTTTCTTGCGCAATCTTCATTGCAGCATCCCTTGGGTTTAAATTTTCTTTCTTAGCTTTTTCGAGAACAAGTTTGGTATTTTTCTTAATTTTTTCTTCTACTAGTTTAAACATCTTTTCTGGCGTTCCACCAATATACTCAACATAAGATGAAATCACACCACCAGCATTAGCAACAAAATCAGGAACAACTAATATATCTTTTTGGTGTAATATTCTTTCAACATCATGAGGAATAGGTATGTTTGCCCCTTCAACTATAATTTTTGCATCGACTCTATCAACGTTATTCTTGTTTATAACATCTGCAACTGCAGCGGGTATTAAAATGTCAGCATCGAGTTCAAATATCATATCACATTTGAAAGTCTGACCAGGATGCATATCCCTCGATTTTACAGTTTTTTCAGAAAAATAAATAACACTGCCAGTTTCTTTCTTTATTTTTGATAATTTTTCAAAGTTTATTCCTTCAGGAACATACAAACATCCCTTAGAGTCAGATACAGAAACTATCTTTGCTCCAGCTTCTGATAAAAAATTTGCAACAAACATACCCACATTACCAAAACCTTGAATAGCAATGGTAGATTTTTTTATATCCAATCCAAGATGTTCAGCAGCTACAAGAGTTGAATGAAAAACTCCAAATCCTGTTGAACCTAACTCATGTGGTATTCCACCCATTTCTTTTGGTTTTCCTGTACAAGCCTTTATCGAGCCATTAGCTTCAGCAAACCACTTCATTTCTTCTTCTCCTGTATACATATCTGGTGCAGCTACATACTGTGAAGGACAAACAGGTTTTAAAGATATGGAGAAGGCTTCAACAATTGCCTTTTTCTTTTCTTTTGTAATTTTTTTCGAATCACCGATTATTCCAGATTTAGCTCCACCGAAGGGTAATTCTGCTAAGGCACATTTCCATGTCATAGCTCTTGCAAGTCTAAAAACTTCTTCTACATCAACATCAGATGTGAACCTTATCCCGCCCTTACCCGGTCCTAAAGTAGTGTTATCGATAACAAGAATCCCTTTCATTCCAGTTTTAGGATCATAAGTCTGTATAATTTTTTCAGGTCCCCAATCATCCGCAAATTCTTCTATTTCCAAATAATCACCTATTCATATCCTTGAATTTTTTCCAATCAATGATTATCTCTGCCTTTATTCCATGTAAATAGTTGTAAGCATTCAAGCCAGCTTTAGCCCCATCACCAGCTGCTACGACAATTTGCTTGAATGGGGTATTCGTAACATCACCTGCAGCGAATACACCTGAACGGGAGGTTTCACAGTTTTTGTTGATTACAATGTAATTGTTTTTATCCAATTTTACCAGATCTTTTACAAAATCAGTTTTAACTAAAGAACCAATTTCGATGAATACACCATCGACTTTCAATTCCTTTTTTTCGCCAGTTTTTTTACTTTCAACTACCATCGACCTCAAAACTTTATCTCCTTTGAATCCTAATGCAACATAACTGAGAACTAGTTCAACATTCTTCCTTTTTTTTAATTTAGCGACTTCGACTTCAAATGCTCTGAATTCATCCCTTCTGTGTATGAGATAAAGCTTTTTAGCTATCTTGCTCAACAGCAAAGCTGCATCTAGGGCAGCATTCCCACCACCAATCACAGCAACTATCTTGTTCTTGAAAAGTGGAGCATCACAAGTTGCACAATAAGATACACCTCTTCCAGTAAACTTATTTTCACCAGGAATGTTCAAAGTTCTAGGAATCTTGCCGAATGCTAGGATTAATGCTTTCCCTTCATAGCTTTTCTGAGTCGTTTTCACGATGAAACTATTTTTTTTTGGATTTATTTTGACAACTTCCTCAAATATTACTTCTACACCAAAATCTCTAACCTGTTCTTCGAATTTCTGGATTAGTTTATAACCTTCAATTTTTTCGAAACCAGGATAATTTTCTACATGCGGTGTTTCTGCTACTTGATCACTCAAACCTTTACTGAGGATTAAAGTTTTCATATTTCTTCTAGAAGTGTATATACCTGCAGTCAAGCCAGCTGGTCCCGCTCCAATTATGATCACATCGTACATCTATTCACCGTGTGGTATTTTAACCTCTATTTTAATTTCAAAGCTTCTTTCAAAGCTGGCACGTTATACCCGATTATGATTTTACCGTCAATATCGATCACAGGTACACCCATCTGTCCAGATTTTTCAATCATCTCATGGGCGGCTTCATGGTTTTTTGATGCGTCTATATCCTCAAATTTAATGTTATTCTTCTTTAAAAATTCCTTTGTCATATGACAATAAGGACAGGCGGGTGTGCTATAGACTTTTACTATCATCTCATAATCTCTGATATTATTATATTTAAGTATTATGAATTTCTATCTACTTTTTATAACTTTCGGTATTTCTTTTATCAAATTAGATGCAATGAAACCTTCTCCGAATTCTTTTGCAGCCAAATCTCCAGCCCGACCATTGATATAGCATGCAGCACAAGCAGCATCGAATGGATTCACGCCTCTCGCTAACAATGCCCCACAAATTCCTGTTAAAGTATCTCCTGTCCCACCAACAGTCATGTAAGGATTTCCAGTCTTGTTCAAGGCAGCCTTCTTTCCATCCGATATAACATCGACATAGCCCTTTAAAATAATTATACAACCTAGTTGAGAAGCAGCCTTCTTGACTACTGCAATCCTTTTTTTCACATCTGGCACCGGTTTGATACCAGTCAGAACATAAAATTCTTGAGAGTGTGGAGTAACAACAAACTTTTTACTCAAAACTTTTTTATCCTTTGCAACAGCATGTATAGCATCTGCATTTATTACACAAGGCGAAGTCAACCCCTTTAAAATTTTGTTCACTGTAATGAGAGTTTCTTTATTTCTTTCTAAACCACCTCCTATCGTTACGGCATCAGAACTTTCAGCTAAGATGAAAATATCGTCTAGATGGGTTTCATTGAGATAGTCTCCTTCTAAAGGATAAGTTATCATATCTGGAGAGAGAGATGCTACTATATCAGCGGCTCTTTTCGGAGCAGCAACAGTGACTAGATCGGCACCAGATCGATAGGCCGATAGTGCGGAAAATGCAGGAGAACCAGAGTATCTTCTACTACCCCCTATCACTAAAAGACTACCAAAAATTCCTTTATGAGACCATTTTTTTCTTGGTTTGTAAATCTTCTTTATTAAATTCTTGTTGATTGTTTTCATTTCACCACCACACTATAACTTATTTTACCGATTGATATTAAATTTTTGATATCACATTTAATGAGCAAGTGAAATTAAACTAAAGTTTAAACTTCATTCAAAGGAGGATTAAATTTATGAAATTTTTGACTTTTAATGAAAAGTTTATTTTTTTATTTCTTTTGTTGGTTTATTCGGTCACTTTAATACTAATGCCGTTTGAATTGGACGAGTCTTTACACATACTCACTGGTGAAATGATTTTAAAAGAGAGATTGAATCCCCTGATGATAAGTTATAATAATTTATTCATATGGATGTTTGAACCACCAACCTCGATTTCAAATATCTCAGGTTTTTTCTTGTGTCTCTATTTTCTTGACTTTAGTTCTAACCTATAAATTAACTGTAAAAATTTTTGATAGAAAATCAGCGAAGATAGCTTTAGTTCTCGCAGGAATAAGCAATACTACTGTTTTGCTTGTGTCCAATGCTCTATTGGATTCAGTTGGAATTTTCTTTTTTATTCTGGCAATATATCTAGTATACGAAAAAAATTTTCTTTACAGGGATCAGTTTGGGTTTATCGGTTTTATGTAAATTCTTTGTTGCAATACCTGGAATCGTATTGATATTTTATTTGTGGCAAAAGAAAATAAACATCTTACCGATATTTCTAGGTTTATTAGTCATCATGTTACCTTTTTTATTGTTTATTTTAAAGTTCTTTTAGGATTATTGGAATATTTTGTGTCTTTACAAAGATCTTTCATTGGTACAGGGAATATGATTCATCTTGCTTTGTCTTTTATTACTACACTACCAATTCCCTCTGTCATTATTCTTTTGAATCATAAAAGGAGATTTGTTAAGAATCATTTAATTCTAGTAATTCCTTATTTGGTTGTTGCCTTTTTCCAAATACTTACTTTGAATTTTATGTCTCTACATCACCACACAGCATACGGTTTAATACCTGTTTCTATCATAGCTGGAAAGATCTTATCAAAATACAGAAAAATATTTTTCATTCTATTAATAATCTCGGTTTTGAATTTATGGATGATGGTAGGTAAAATTTTAATAATGCCATCTTACAGCCAAATTATAAACGATATTAAAAATATGCATGGAAAGATTTTGGCAGAAAACCCCAATATAATACATCTCATTAGAGGAACTGATTTAAACGATGAGTATGTTTATAACTTTTTTTATTTTGATTATAATAACGATGGTAAATCAACTGAAGAAGATTATAAGGATGCAATGAGTGAAAGTTATTTTGATTATATCATTATTCCTTCTGATTTGACTTGGTCTTTTGCGATTAAAGATAAAGAATCAATTATAAAGGAGTATTATTGTACAAGCTCTAGTTTTTATGGTTTTCAGAATCGAGCCATCATATTTACTCGTTGTTAAATCATCGATTTAACATTGTTCGCTTGACGGAGCACCACTACCAGAACCTATAGGACCGAAGCTAGGTTGTTCTGCAGTTTCGCTAAGTTTCTGGTTACATTCATCCGGAGGATTGTTGAAAGCTGAACATATTGCTTGTTTTATTGCCTCGGGAGATCTATTTACTTGTACTGTTTGACCATTCACTACAAAAGTTGGAGAACCCCTCACACCATACATTTGTGAAAGTTCTACATCAACCATATAAGGCGGGTACACATCCTGACTTTCTTCCATGGTCTTTGTTATCTCAAATTCCTCATCTATCTTCTGCATACATGTTTCAAGTGAGGCCTTATTTATTCCCACATCTGATATGCATTTTTCTGCATCGCCGTTCTCGACAAAACATCTAAGATAGTCAGTAAACTTATCTTTCTGTTCTTTTTGTATACAGTACATCCTTGTATTCTCTGTCGCTTCCTTTTCTCCGTGCATAATATAATGGACAAAGTTTAATTCAAGATTTGCCTTATCTTCAAGAAGTTCTATGACGGGTATGTATGCTTTCATAAACTGTAGACCATAAGGACAATAGGACATTACAAAGGCATGAATGTCTGGTTTATCAGTCTTTGAAACTTCTGATGTTTGTGGTGTTGTGGTTGTTGGAGATTCAGGCGTTTCCGTTAAGTCTATTACGCTAGTTGGAAATAACCAATTTCCATCTAGTGTTACATAAGAATCATAGATCATACCGTCTATATCGAGTTTAATATGGTAAAAACCATTTTCTTCCTCAATACTATCTAAAGTCGCAGTTCCTTGACCTTGTAAGAGATATATGTTTATGTAATCTATAGCATTATTCGCTGCATCCTCTGCTGACATGGTAGATGTTCCATCTTGTGATACAACCTGACCTGTGATACTCCAACCAGTAACTAAGATCACTCCTAAAATGATTACTAGAACTGCAGTTGCTATCATCCAAGGATTCATACTCGGAATTTTAACAGTCAAACCCTTCTTTTTCTCCTCATTTTTTTTAGCCATTGAACCACTCTATATCAGATTAAATGTGAACCGATAAACTTAAATATTAATCGCCTTTAAGACTAACCAATTCTCAGATTCTTTATTTCCTTTTCAGTTAAAGGAGAAATAGTTATTGATTTGCTTAACTTTTCTTCACCATAATTAACTAAGATTTTCTTTTTTTTTGCATCTGAATATCTGGCTGTCAGCGAGGCGGCCATTTCTATGGCTTCTTTTCTTTGAGGTCCTTGTAATATTGTGATGGGACTACCAAAATCAAGAACTTTAAAGAAGTAATCATCCTTTCCTTTCAATCTTAACAGTAGTTTATTTTCATCTTTATTCCTGCCGACGATTATCTTATTTTTCTTAAACCTAAAGTGTCTTCCGATTTTTAGAAAGTTTATATCTTTAATACTAACCCCTTTTTTGTATTTGAATAGATCCCTAACCTTGACTGCAAATTCTTTGTAGGTAAGTAAACAACCTCCACCAGGATTAGGGTAGTCAGTTATCCTAAATTTCTTAGCAAGCTCTATTTGTCTCTTCCTTTGCCTACCTATAATATCAAGTAGTTTTTTTCTGTCAATCCAGTCCCTCATTTCAGCTTCTGTCTCCGGCAACAGTCTGGCAGACAGAGGTCTTAATAGTTTTCTCTTTAACCCACTCTCCTTTTCAATTAAATCCAAAGCTTTTCTGGTTTGAGTCATCGGCCTCTCATCCAGAATTTCTCCAGTGAATATGAAAGAAGCTTTTATTTTTTTTGCATACTCTTTAGCCCTCTTTAACATAAAGATTCTACAATCGATACAAGGATTCATATTTTTTCCGTATCCGTGCTTCGGATTTCTAATTATCTTGATATAATACTTCCCTAGTTTAATTGTTTTCAATGGAATTTTGAGTCGTTTAGCTTGTATTTCTGCCCTATTCTTTTCGAGCTCAGAAAAAGGAGTAACAAAATTTAGGGCAACAACATTTATACCTTGGTCTAGGATTAACTTTACTGCTAATATACTGTCCAAACCACCCGATAACAAGGCTAATGCTTTCATACAATCATCCGAGTTGATATTACAGATTAATATTTATAATATCCCAAAGATTTCAATTAAAACAGGGTGAGAGAATGAAAGGCAAGCTACCGGATATAAGAATTGTTCCAATCGGAGATTTAGTTTTGCATGAAAAGGTGGATCCAGGAAGAATAAAGAGGATTGCAGATAGATTGGAATCAGATGGTTTATTTAAAAACCCAGTGATAGTTGGGAAGGTTAAGAATAGTTCGAAATTCATACATGTTGACGGCGCTCACAGAATTGGTGCTGCAAAAAAAATCAGTCTTAAGCACCTCATAGTTCAAGTGATTGACTATTTCAGTGAAGATGTTAAGGTTTATTCTTGGCATCACTTGATACGTGGTTTTGATCGAGATACATTCATAAAAAAAATTAAAGACATAGAAGGTGTAGAACTGGAGAAAACCGATAGAGAAACGTCAGAAACGCTTCTTAAACAAAATAAGATTGTTGCGAGTCTCTTCTTCAAGAATGGAGACATATTCGTGATAAAAAGTAAAGATGACCTGAGAACCAGAGCAACTAAACTGGTAGAGGTCGTGGAAGTTTATAGTAAAGCATCAGAAATAGGTCGTACCATTGATAGTGAAGTTGACTTTGTCTTGAAAGAAGACAAGGATTTAACTGCGATTCTACTCATACCAACCTACGAAAAGAAGGATATAGTGGAGTTGGCATTCAGTGGCATAGAACTACCAACTGGTACAACAAGACATGTCATTCCAGAGAGGGCGTTGGGATTGAACATAGATCTATCGTTGTTGAAATCTGATAAGTCCACAGAAAAAAAGAATAGAATACTAAGAGAGATTATTGAACAGAGAATAAAGGAGAAAAAAACTAGGTATTATCCTGAGCCAACTTACGTGTTTAATGAATAATTCTAGTATTGTTACTTTAGTTAAACTTAAATATCTCACACAAATAAAGTAAGAGTACTGAGGTCGGATCGAAATGATCGGTGAACCAGTTTGTATCGCTGATTAAATCAGCACTTTTATCTAGTCCTAAAACGTGTCAACAACTTCTTGATATGAACAACTTCCTAAAAGAAAAGAAAAAATATTCTTTGGAGGTGAGATATTCAAGTAAAGATATTTTTAAACATTGAATAATATACTTACAAATGATGCCGAGGTGGCAGAACGGCTATGCGACCGGCTGCAGAACTGGTATGCTGATGAATGATGTGTTGATACCGGTTTAAATGGGTTCAACTCCCATCCTCGGCTTCTCGTGATATTATGGCTTTAAAGGTTTTAAACACATTAAAGAGGAAGAAAGAAGTTTTCAAACCTATGGTTGGAAAAAAAGTAAATATGTTTGTTTGTGGCCCTACGGTTTATGATTATTCACATTTAGGGCATGCAAAAACCTACATTCAATTCGATTTTATCGTAAGATATTTGAGATACAGAGGTTTTGATGTTTTTTATCTTCAGAACATCACCGATCTGGATGATAAAATAATTAAAAAAGCAAAAGAAAATAATGAAACTCCTGAAAGTCTGGCTAGAAGGTTTGAAAAGGAGTATTACAAAGATATGAAGGCTTTGGAGATTGCTTCTGTCGATAAATACGCACGTGCAACACATTACATAGAAGCGATAATAAACCAAGTTAAAGCATTACTAGAAAAGGGTTATGCGTATGAGATAGAAGATGGAATCTACTATGACTTAAGTAAATTTAAAGATTATGGCAAATTATCGAGAAGGACGACCTTAGAAGCAGAAGATGCTGTTTCTAGAATAGATGAAAGCGTAAGTAAAAGAAATAAAGGAGATTTTTGTTTATGGAAAAAATCTAAGTCAGATGAACCAAAGTGGAATTCTCCTTGGTTTAAGGGAAGGCCAGGATGGCATATAGAAGACACAGCAATCACCGAATCACATTTCGGACCGCAATATGATATCCATGGAGGAGCTCGTGATTTAATATTTCCGCATCATGAAGCTGAAATCGCTCAGATGGAAGCCAAATCAGGGAAAAAACCGTTTGTCAAGTATTGGTTACATACAGGTTTTCTCACTGTTGAAGGCAGGAAGATGGCTAAATCTTTAGGAAATTTTATTACAATACGAGATGCTTTTAAAAAATATAACACCGAAACTATAAGACTTTTCTTTGCTTCCACCCATTACAGAAATCCAATAGATTTTAGTCAAAAGAACTTAGAACAATCTAAAAAAAGTTTAGATAGATTGTATACTACTTTGGAGAATGTTCACTTCATGAAAACGATAGATAAGGTAAAACCACAAGAAAAACAATTTGAGATGAGGTTACAAAGTTACAAAGAAAAATTCATCACTGCAATGGATGACGATTTCAATACACGAGAAGCATTGAAAGTTATTTTCAAAATATCTAACGAGGTCAACAAATTTATAAGTCGGAGAAAAGAATTGAGTACAGAATTGAAAGAAAAAATATTGAGTTTCTTTAAAGAACTTGGGAGTATTTTTGGAATATTACAGAAAGAAATCAAGAGAGAAAAATTACCTAGTGAAATCAAAAAGTTGATTCAAGAGCGAGAAAAAGCCAGAAAAAGAAAGGATTGGAAAGGGGCGGATGCTATTAGAGCCGAGTTGAAGAAGAAGGGGATAATTCTGGAAGATACTCCTGAAGGTGTTAAATGGAAGATCAAAAAATAGGTTATATCATACTCAACAGTTTAAGTTAAGACTCTGATGTAAATTTTCTGGTAATATCTGACAGATTATTTTGTTAATAAACTCTTCTAAACTTGAGACCTTGTTTTCTTCTATGGTATAATCACCTGCTACTGTGGCTTGCATCGGTATTGAAAATTCTTGTGCACTAGCTAGATACAAGATATAGATCATGAATATTGTCAACACTAATAGAAAAATTCTTTTCACTACACCCCCTCTGGATAAATAACGAGAAGAAAGAATTTATATTATTTTCATAAAATTTCGTTAAAAAAATATCATTGATGCTTTTTTTCATCATTCTAGACAGTAACTCTTTTCTAAAAATGAATCATTATCAATAATAGGGAGGTGTTCTGAAAGTTGGATGGGCTGAGGTTAAAATTGCATGTGTTCTGTTGAATGCATCGCCTCAGCTTCCCCCACATTTAGAAAATCAAATCATTTCTTTTATCTTCTTCAGATCCTCATATTTTTTTATTCGTAAAGTCTTCATTCCAAGGTTCCTTGCAGGCACAATGTCTCTTTCCATACTGTCTCCAACAAAAAGGATTTCTTTAGGACTTAAGTTAAGTTTTTCCATGGCCAATCTAAATGGTTTTTTACTCGACTTTTTTTCTCCAGTATCATTGAGTGTTATGATTAGGTCAAAAAAATTGGTTATTCCCATCGTATCAAGTCTTTGCATGGCTTTTTTTCTTTTAGCATCCGTTATTATTCCCAGTTTCAAGTCTTTTGATTTCAACATCTCTAGAATCTCTAAAACGTATGGGTAGGGTTTAAGGAAATCAGGTTTTCTTTTTAGATAAGCGTTAATTCCTGCTTTTAATATCGTTTCGTCAACCTCTCCAGTTTGTTCTTCCAAGAATTTTGTGAACGCTATGTCAGATTCGATACCAAGACGAAAGTAAGTTTCCATCAATTTTTTTAAACCAGTCTTCTCATCTATTTTTAGACCAGCATCTATTATTGCTCTAATCGCTGATCGACATGCCTCTATTTTCATCTTCATGAAATCTATTAATGTCTGATCTAAATCGAACAAGACAGCTTTTATCATGAATAATAATTTGAATATAGTATTTGAATAATCAATTGTATGACATCATTAACTTTTTTTGGTGGAATAAACGAGATTGGTGGTAACAAAGTTTTACTAGAGGATAAGGGTACTAGAGTATTCTTGGATTTTGGAACATCATTCTCAAAAGAAGGAGTTTACTTCGAATGGCCTGAGTTGAGACCAGCAAATATCGATGATTTATTCAAAACAAAAGTTCTACCAATGTTCAAGAACTTCTTCAGATTCTCTAAAGGTAAACCATTCGTCGACGCTATACTAATCACGCATGCTCACATGGACCATTACGGTTACATTCCTTTGGTTAGAGAAGACATTCCTATTCACACAGGACGATATACAAGGAATCTGATTAAAATCAGAAATAGAACTTACTACCAGACTTGGGACAGGAAGATTCGGCACTTAGGATTCAAAGAACTAAAGACTGGAAAGAGTAAGACAATAAAAGACATTGCTGTCAATCCCTTTTCTGTTGATCATTCTGTTCCTGGAGCACATGCATTCATCATCCACACATCATCTGGAGCGATAGCCTATACCGGTGACTTTAGATTATCCGGTTTCATGAAGGGTTTGACTGAAACGTTTGTTAGACAATTAAAGAAAGAAAATATCAAGTGCATGATCTGTGAGGGTACAAATCTAGCGAAAGAATCCAGAGAGGCCGACAAGCATAAATTACCTACTGAAGCAGATGTAGAAAGAAAAACTAACTATCATGTCGAAAAATCTAATGATTTGGTTATCTACGATGGTTCTACTGTTGACTTGGACAGGATAAGAACTGTTTGGAAGGTTGCTAAAAAGCATGGCAGAAAGTTTGTGATTGAGTCAAGACTGGCTTACATACTACTCGAAACCCAGAAGACAGGATTGATTAAAGATTTACCTGGAAAGGGAGATTTCCTTATATACTTGAATAGATTGAAGCAAAGAGGAACTGATCAATACACAGAAGTTTTTGGTCAGGGAAGGATAAACCATGAGAAGATGATGATCGAGGATCCAGATTTGTCCGATGACTGGTTTGTTTGGGGTCCTGACGGGAGAGAGAATATACTGAAGAATCCAGAAGAATACTTGCTCTACACGACTAACGGAATAAACATTATGGTTCAGTTTAAGCCAGTTGACAAAAACATTCCTGGCACTTACATCTATGGCAAGGCCGAGCCCTATTCCGAAGAGCAGGCTATAACTTACGATAGGTTGAAGAACTGGATTAAACTCTGTGGGTTAAAGATGAAGTTTGCTCATACTTCTGGTCATTGTTCTCCTGAGCAATTATCTGAAATACTTAAAGAGGTTTGTCCTGAAGTCTTGATGCCCATACATAGTGAATTTCCCAGTCTTTTCTTAGAGTTAATCGACGAGAAGGCGACGAGAATTAAACTTGCTAAAGAAGGGGAAAGAGTAGAAATAAGATAGATTTTTGTTCTGGAATTTATAAAAAATTTATTTAAACAACCAACCAAACAATCCCTTACTCTTCTTTTCGTTCTGTGCCATTTCTTGCAGTCTGTTCTGCTCCTGTTCCATGTTCCGTATTTCTTCCTGTATCATCTCTTTCACTTCTTCAGGGCAATCGCATTTTTCTAATAATTTTCTGAGTCGTTGAATTCTTTCTTGATTCTGATTCACTTCCTGTTCTATCTCATCTGCGGCTTGTTCATCCCCACCGATTAAAATTCTTATGAACATGTTTCTTGTCTGTATTCTTACTTCCGATCTTATTGTTGTTTGAACAGAATTGTTGAATTCCCTAGCAATTACGGAAACATTACGACCGATACCACCAGTTAAATTTTCCATAGCGAGCAAAGTATGAACTGCCAATCTCACCCTATTCTGGTTTTGATAAACTTCTTGCATCTGTTCTCTTAAAGTTTGCATCTCTTGGATCATTTCTTGTTGTCTCTCTTGAATCATCTCTCTCAATTCTGTAATGTTTCTGGCTCTCAAGTACTCTCTCTGTTGAATCATTAAAGACTCTTCTTCACCTTGGTTTTCTGTTTCTTGTCCAGTCTGTACTTGTTGACCTTCGCCATTTTCTTGACCCGTTTCATTCTGTCCATGACCCATTTCCTGAAGCGCAAGATCCTGTTTTTCTGTTTCCGTTCCAGGATTACTGTTGCAACCACACCCAGCAAGGACTACTGAACCAGTCAAAAATAAAATCAGCAACGGGATTATTATTTTTTTCATGATATCTCCTCGTTTATTAAAAATAAATTAACTTTTATTTAAATATTGGTTTCATTTCTTAAAAGTTTTAGGTTAAATTATCGATTTTTCCTCCCTTTCTGTAATATATAAAAATTCTATCATCAATTTATTATTATGCAAATTCCATACGTCGCAGTAATATTGGTTTTGATTGTATTGGCAGGAATAGGGTACTACATCTCTGTACCAACAGCAAAATCAACGTTGATAATAGCTGTTAAGGATACGTCAAAACAATCCAAATACGGAACGATAGCTTCTTTGAGTCTAACTTTTAGTGAAGTGAGTGTACACAAGGCATTAGCTGAAGGAACCATAAACACGACTACAGAAGAAATGAGTATATCAGAATCTAATGAGACTGAAAATGCAGGATGGATAAAGGTTGTCGATGAGGTTCAAACAGTCGACTTGCTCCAATTCACTGAAGTGAGTAAAGTGTTGGGTCAGGAAGTTTTAGATTCTGGCAAATACACACAGATAAGATTAAAAATAGATTCTGGGACTGTTATAATCGATGGTGAAACTTACGACCTGATAATCCCGAGTAGATTCTTGAAACTGAATAGGGGGTTTGTGTTGGAACCTGACGTTGATATGAAATTGACACTAGACTTCAAAGCAGAAAAATCAGTTGTCAAGACTGGGAACGATGAATTCAAACTGAAACCAGTCATAGCAGTAATTTCTGAAATGTTAACGACTACGACTTTACCTGAAGAAACAACTACCGTAACGACCACAACACTTCCTGAAGAAACAACCACCACAGTAACAACAACTCAGACCACGACAACTGTTCCAATAACAGGCGATGGAATCCTGGTAATGAAAATAAAAGATAAACTGGATTTGACTAACATAACATCTATCGATTTGACTATATCTAAAGTTGAAGTCCATAAAGCAGGCGCAGATGAAGACGAAACACCATCCAATGAAACATTAGAGACCAACGACACGTCTCCAGCTGGTTGGATAACTGTCGTGGATGAAACTAATTCTTATAATCTCCTTGAACTCGTCGATACGCCAGGAGAGGTATTGGGAGAGGAAACTCTTTCAGCAGGAAAGTATACAAAAATTAGGTTATATGTGAGTAAAGCTGAGCTAACCTTAGAAAATGAAACTTACGATGTGAAAGTTCCTAGTAAGAGGTTCTACTGGATACGTCCGTTCTACATACATTCTGGTATGACAACAACATTAACACTAGACTTTGATGCGGCTGATTCGATCGTGGAGACTGGAGCAAACGAGTTCAGATTAAAACCAGTAGTAAAGGTAATAATGGAAATTTTCACGACAACTACTACGACATCAAGTACGACAACTACTACTCTGAATGAGACTACTACGACAACTATACCAGTCAACGAAACAACGACAACAACACTATTTAACGAAACAACAACCACCACGTTAGAAACAACGACAACGACATTACCAGTCAACCAAACGACTACTACAACCACCAAAACAACGACAACCACTGTACCTGAAAACACTACCACAACAACGGTTTAACAGAGAAGTGATTTTTTTCTTTTTTAAAAGAATCAGATAGATTTTTGTTCTTGGAAGAGAAATAATATTATGGAAAAAAAAGATAAGTTTTGGTCTGAAAGATTATCGAAATCGTCAGTTTTAAAATGTCCTAAGTGTGGTTCAGATTTAAGAGAAAGTGGTGGGTCCTGGTCGACTCGGGTATTTTATTTTTGTCGTAAATGTGGTTATTCTAAAAAAAAATGAAATCAATAACCCAAATCAGATAGATTTTCCTTTTTTAAAAAACTATAAATACATTAAGAAAAATCTGTTTATTATGAGAAAGAGGGAAATACAAGTACTCATCGAGTTGTTAAAGAATTGTAAGATAAGCGACAGACAACTCGCACAAAAACTGAAAACTTCCCAGTCCACGATAACAAGGACCAGAAAAAGACTAGAGAAAAAGACTATAAAAAAGTATACTGCTTTACCAGATTTTTCGAATTTGAACATAAACCTAATCTCTGTTACTTTTGGAAACTGTAACAGATCAAAGAAAGATATTCTAGAATGTTTAGAAACAGTATCGAATAGATACCCAAGAATAATATATGCAGGGGAAGGAGAAGGAATGGGAAAAACTTGTATGCTCATAAGTCTGCATAAAGATTTTTCTGATTATACAAAATTTAAAGGAGAGTGCAGGTTATTATGTGAGAGTATAAAAAATGCCACAGAATCGTTCCTCATTCCTTCAAATTCGTTCCAAACATTTGATCTCGGTAAGCCTGTAGAAAATATGTTGAAAGAAGAAAAGAAAAGAAAGTAAATTCTCTGATTCTTGCTTCTTCGTCTAATAAAATAACTGCAAGCTGAACGTCTAAATATTGTTCTAAATAACTTCTTCTTTTTCTTACCAGAGGAGAAACGTTATATGGCATAATCAGGTAATTTTACTTCAAACTTTTAAACCTTATTTTTGCTGAAAGAGCTATCCCAACACTTTCCCAGCCTTATTCCTGCTTCTAGGTATCCATTCTATCTCAAAACTCAAACTCTTCTTCTCTATTATACTAAAAACTTCTTCAAACAGTAGTCTTAACCTCTTTTCCTTTATGTGCCATTCCATTCTTAATTGATTAGCTACTAACTTACTGTCAGTTAGGATTTTTACTCTAGAGCCCTGTTCAACGTGTTTTAACGCCTGTATCACAGCCAGGTATTCTGCCTCATTGTTGGTTATGCCTTTTTTCTCAAAGGTTTTAACTACGTTCTTGTCTGGGATGACAAAACAATACTTGTCTTCTCCGCCGTCAGTGTAAATCTCCATGTAATTTTATTGGGGTTTTTATTAGAAAAAGACTTCAGAACTTATAGCTTGGAATCAGATAGATTTTTGTTCTAAGGAAAGAGAAATAAATTGTGGATACTCAGGAAAAAATTAAGAAATACAAGAAATTCATCAAAACTTTAGAATCTTTAATAAAAAAATGTGAGAAAGCTGGACTGACAGAGAAAAAGAAGAAAAAGAAATAACTCTAGAATCGGATAGACCTTTGTTTTTTACAAACAAAGAAATTACAATTTCCACTCTTTAGTTTCTTATCTTGTCTTGCGATATTGTTTCTTTTATCGTAAAAAATTAACTGGAATCCTGCATCCTCAATTCGTTTCTTTACTTTCGATAATTTTGGAACATGTAGATACTGTTCATTTTCATATTCTGTTGTAAAACTTTTTTTAAACATTCTATCCCCGTATTCAATTTCCTTTATTTTAACACCGAGAGGTCTTAGGATGTAGAATTTAATCCATTGTTTAATCCAGAAAAAAGTATAACGCCCAAAATCTCTTGTATGGGATGTAAAAATAAAATACCCGCCAGGTTTTATTACTCTATGGGCTTCCTTTAAGGCCTTTGATCTGTTCCTCTCGCCTGGAATCTGATTCCATCCATTGAATGAAAATAATGCATTATCAAAATCCTCATCTTTGAATTTAAGGTTTGTCGCATCTCCAACTTCGAAAGTTACATTTACTTTAAGCTCTTTGCTCAATTCTTTCGCAGATTTTATCATGGCTGGAGTAATATCGATGCCTATTACTTTACAACCCATTTGAGCAAGAGCAAAGGTAGTTCGTCCAGAACCACAGCCAATGTCTAAAATCTTTGACCTCTTTTTAAAATACTTTTTAAACAATTTCTCTTCAGATTTCCACAAACCCCTTCTGGCCATCTCTTTATATTCCTTTTGAATATTTTTACTGGAAAATCCTTCTATTACAGTTTTTTGAATCGATTTATAACTCGGCATAAAAATAAAATTAGAATTTAGTTATAAAATAACCCAAATCAGATAGAAAAGTCATGTTTTTATCCTTAACCTTTCATTCATTATTAGGATGTTTTTCATGGCATTGGATAGAAAAACTGAATTTAAAGACAAGCAAAGGTTTTACGAAGAGATAGAAAAATTCGTCTGGAGAAGCAGTAAACAAAAGAGTGCAAAGATACTTGAATCATTCATAAGATAGATTTAAATATAAAATTCTAAGAATAAATCATGAGAAAAGACCATATCTTGATTATATTCTGTCTTTTGATTGTTGTTTTGATTTCTGGATGTGTCTCACAACAAATCACAAGGGAATATGTATGTCCAGACGGGAGTGTAGTTTCTGATCCCACTGAATGTGCAACAACTACAACTACTATAACAACTACAACTACTACGACAACTTTATTACCCTGTGATCCATGTTTCAGCTATTTTACGTATTTAGATCATGGTAGCGATATAGTTTATCTACGTAATGGACCTCAAAAAATTTCTATTGGCCTCAATATCTATAATCCGGATGATAAAATTGAAGCTTATCATCTTTGTATAAAATCTCCATGCTATTTTACAATCGATTATAAAGAATTTGCTTCTGGCCTGAGTCGTAACGATTCAGCAACACTACATGGTTCGATAACTGAAATACCTTGTAAACCTTGCTTCAGTTATTTTTCTTTTGTTGATTATAGACCTGGTATATTAAGGATTAAAAATGGTCAAAGAAATATAATGATTTCAAGTGTCACAGGTGGCACTGCTATACATTGTACTGCTGAATCATGCGATTCGGGTGATTATATCACGATTACAGGAATTGAGACTGAAGGGGATGTCCAAATTGAAATCGATTACATTGACGTAAAAAGAGAATTTACTTATTCTGATATAGCAACTATTCATAATGTTTGAAACAGCCTAAATAATTCATAAAAGTGGGTTAAGAGACTCAATTACGGCTCAATGATATATTTTATCGAAATTTTATGAAAATTTATTTTATTGATGCATTTAATTAATGAAATAAAGCTATATCATTAAAATCAAATAACTTATTGATGCAAAAGTTTAAGTATAATCAACTTGTAATGTATGGTATGAAAAATGATAATCTGAAAAATAGAGAAAAAGAATTACTATTCCAATTGTTGAGGAACAGTAAACTGAGTGATAGAGAGATTGCTAAGAAACTCAAGACCTCCCAATCCACCATAACTAGGACCAGACACAAACTAGAAAATAGATTTATTCAATCTTATACAGTCGTCCCAGATCTATCTAGATTGGACATAAGATTGATAGCATTCACATTCGGAAGTTGTCCGACACCGACTCCTGAACGGAAGGAAAAAGTCGACGATTTTATAGTAGAACAACCAAACATAGTATTCGCAGGGCATGGAGAAGGACTAGGAAAGACGGGATTCATCGTATCTTTTCATAAAGACTTTTCGGATTACACAGATTTCGTGAGAAAAGTCAGGCTCGAATGTAAAGGTTTCGGAGAAAATATTGAATCATTCATAGTTTCAACAGATAAACTTCTAAAAACGTTAAATATGGCAAAAGCCGTTGAATCACTGATTAGAAAATAATGAGAAAGTAATATCAGATAAAACTTGGAACTATCTTATCTTAATAAAAAACATTTTACCTTTATCTGTGATCCAGTTCGCCTAACTTCTTAATAATTAATTTTCTAATTTCCTCTGTTGTCATCCCCTCGTGCACTTGGCTTGCCACTTCATTGGCCACATGTTCAGCAACTCTCTCAGTTGCTCCTGCTTTGATAAGGCCAGTCTTTATTTTATTCTCATCGAACTCCTGTCTAGACCCATCCCTTTTGATTATCTTCATATGCTTATATTGAACGAGGTGGTTAAAAAAGTTTATCAGTTGGAATTATGCTACACATTCTTAAACTAATCAAAAAATTCAAAAATTCGACTAAATGATTTAAACCATCATCATTCAAGAAATAATTAAAAATTCAGTTTGTTATTATTTTTTATGAAAAACTTTTTTTATTATTGGTTACCTGTTTATGTATACGCAAGTTTGATCTTCTACTTCTCATCATTACCAAAAATACCAGAACCTATCATTGAGATCATTCCACAAACTTTAATATTGCATATTATTGAATATGCTATCCTGAGCATTCTGTTATTCCGAGCATTCACGAAGTCGAACAATACAAACATGAGGAACAATGCAGTTCTACTAGCTATCATGATTGCCACATTGTATGGAATTACTGACGAAATCCATCAATATTTTGTTCCTGGGCGCATCTCGAGTTATTTAGATATTATAGCCAATTGTATAGGCAGTACTGTCATTTTGATCAGGAACACTTTTGGTGTGAACTTGACCCAAAAAACCAAAAAATTCCTTAAGAGTATTTACATGAAAAAGTAAGGTTTATATTATATACCAAGGAATCTTTCTAAGATTACTTCCTATGGGATGATACTTCCCTCCCTTGTTCATGATCGTTATCAAGTCTATCAACTCTCTCCCACCCGCACCACCGCATCCACCCCTTGATTCAGCTAGTCTCCACTCTACAACATCATCCTCTTCTAATCTTTGCTTATCAACACTAGTCTTCCCTATCTCACCATTAACATAGAATTCCCAATAACGACCATCCTGGCCATCCTTTATTCCGTTGATGGAATCGACGTATACGCTGTCGAACTCTTCACTATAACTGGCCTTGATATCTAGACCTGAAGAAAACAATGAATCATAAATACTCATGTCCGGTTTTTTGTTAATTAAAAACACTCTTTGGTAAATGTTTTGATCGATAGTTCTAAACGGTTTATCGTATTCTATGACGATAACTTGAGGATTCAGATAATCTGGTAAGTTTCCATCAACGACTTGTTCTTGGTATACAGGATTTTCTATTTTTTCATGGATGAGATCAATAGGAACAATATAGCTATCATGCAATTCTAAATCGTTCAGGGGATTGAACTTCTTTTGATAAACTATTTCATCCAAATTCGGTTCTGATTTGTAGAGAATTTCCGCATATTTGGTAATTGCGCTAATAGTTTCGATTAAATTTTTGAGTTGGATTGGATTAGAAATGTCATATGATAATACTGAATCATTTCCCTCATCAGAATCCTTTTCTTCTGGTTCAGAACCTTCATCTTTAGTTTTTCTTTTAATCTTCAATCTAACTAATTTTTTTTCTTTATCCAGGATTAGGATTATTGATTTTTCATCATCATCTACCAGAGAGATGTTAAACAGAGAATTTAACGGACTTTCAGATAGTTTAGAATCTAGTGTTTCGAGAGAATCGATCAACCTGGCTAAATTCTCATCAAGACCCATTAGACTTAAACTTGGCTCGCCTTCTAGCAAAAATTGTTCCATGGAATCAATTTAATCTTCAAATTTAAAAATAATTCTAACTCCTTTTATTGAATAAATGGGTTGCGACTAAAAGCATTGAACAAGTAAATGCCAAAACCACAGTAAAACTTAGAATCACATTTATACTCGAAAACCCAGTCATGACAAATCTAAGCGATTCAACTCCATAAGTGACAGGATCTATGTAAGTTATAACTCTAAACCATTCAGGAAGGTTATTTATCGGGAACAAGGCTCCTGACAAGAAGAACATCGGCATTATCACAAAATTCATTATCATCCCAAATCCCTCTAGAGTATCGAGTAAGGAAGCTATAGCAACTCCTATTCCAACTAGACCTAAACCGATTAAAACCATTAAAGGCAATCCTATCAAAAAAGAGGATATATCTATCCTAACTCCAGAAAAATACTCGCCAGACAAGTTTTGGATACCAAATATCAACAAGAGTATAATAGTGCCTTGTATTAAAGCGGTAGTTGCACCACCGAGTGACTTACCGATTACTATGGATATCCTCGAAACAGGAGCAACCAACATTTCTTTCATGAATCCCAGTTCCCTGTCCCAGATTACGGATATCCCAGAATGCATAGAAGTGAACATTATTGTCATCACGATTACACCAGGTGCGATAAACGATGTATAATCTATCTCCCCACCAAACACAGGTGCTCTAATACTACTCCCAAATACCAATAACCAGAATATGGGCATAGCCAAAGAACTCAAGATTCTCTCCTTTGCACGAAAATACCTTATCATTTCTCTTAACCAAACAGTATAAACTGCTTCTAATTCATGCATTCAATGACCTCTCATCATCCTCCTTCTCTTCAATTGTTCTCTCAATCCGACACCCTCTTCTCTAATTCTTCTTCCAGTCAAATTCAGGAAAACATCATTCAAAGTCGGTTTTCGAATGTTGGCTTCAATAACTTCTATTTTTTTCTTCTTGGCCTTCTCCAAAACTTTCTTTATCTCTCTACCAGCATTCTTCACCGACAAAAGAACTTGACTTTCAAAGATTTTTGCTTTCTTAAAAACTTTCTTAGCCTTTTCTACATCATCTTCTGATATATCAAGAATTATCGTGTCACCACCGAGACCGTCCTTCAAATTTTTCGGTGTATCTAACGCAATAATTTTTCCATGGTCTATTATAGCAACCCTATCACACAGTTCATCTGCCTCTTCCATGTAGTGTGTCGTCAGGAATATCGTTATCTCACGTTCTTTCTTCAACTTGATTATGTAGTCCCATACATGCTTCCTAGTCTGCGGGTCTAAACCAAGGGTAGGTTCATCCAGAAACAAGAATTGTGGATAGTGAATCAAACCCCTTGCTATTTCTAGTCTTCTCTGCATTCCACTAGAGAAAGTCTTGACTATCGAATTGGCCCTATCATTCAACTCAACCAATCCCAAGACTTCGTCTATCCTCTTTTCCATCTTCGATTTCTTAAGACCATAAAGTCTTCCATGCAGTTCCAAATTTTCTCTAGCAGTCAGTTGGTCATCCAAAGTAGTATCTTGGAAGACTATGCCAATACATTCTCTGACTTCGTTTGCTTGCTTAATTATATTATATCCACAAACAGTGGCTCCACCTCCTGTCGGTTTCATTAAGGTACATAACATGTTTATCGTCGTTGTCTTACCAGCGCCATTGGGACCAAGAAAACCAAATATTTCTCCCTTCTTGATTTCAAAATTTATACTGTCCACTGCCCTAATATCGTTATTGAATACTTTAGTCAAATTCCTGACTTCGATTATTCCCAAAAAATTACACCTAGAAAATCCTTTTATACCACTTCTTCTTCCAGATCACGTATCCAACGACCAATATCATAACTAGCGGGAGCCACCCTGGAGTAGTGAATGGTGTTTTCCATATCAATATTTCTGTTTGACTGAATTTTCTGTTGTCAGGGCCTTCGTACGACAACTCAAGTGTACCACTGCTACTACTCGGCAGATTGAATTTTAAAGTCGTTCTTTTATCTATTTTCACACTCGTGATATAATCTACATCTGTTACTTTACCATCTATCACAAACTTTGCGTTTATTGCCTTAGCTTCTGCAGTTCCTATATTCGCCAATTCCACATTCAACTCTCGATCTGCAATTTTAACTTCAGTTTTGATAACTTGGAACTTAGGTTCTCCACTGACTAGTATCCCCACATCAAAACTTGTTGTTGATGCATTTCCAGATTCATCCTGATAATCCAATTCAATAGTCCCTGTATATACGCCATAGTCGGCATCAGAGCCAGCTAAAATTAAGAATTCAATGTCTTTTGTTTCTCCTGCGTTAAAATCACCAACGTATACGTTACCACCAGAAAAGATTGGCTTAATATACGTTGATTCAGATGTGAAGGTTGCAGTTGTCCTCTTCGTTTTTCCGGTCCCAACGTTACTAATCTTGACCGATATGTTTGCTTGATCTCCTGGGCTTATGGTATCACTACTCATTCCCAACAACCTGAAATCTGGTCTTCCCTGGATATTTATCTGGATTTGTTTTGTTAGTTCAGATGTATCGTAAGTTATCACTACAGGTAACTTGTAAACCGTTGAAACAGCTGAATCGTCTACGAACATATCGTATTCTATTATCCTAGAAGTATCAATCTGTAGAACGTTTATATCCTTTTTTGGACTTTCTAAAAGTGTGAACGGATAATTTGGTTTAAGCTCTACTACAACATTGTTCAACTCTTTGGTTCCTGTATTCGAGATTTCTATCGATAATTCAAGATTCATTCCTGGCTCAACTGGATAAGGATCTGTGAAAGTCGTCCTAACGTCTATACTAGCATATTCATCAGCTCCTAAAACTGTCGGTAACAGACAGAGTATCAATCCAACCAATACAATTTTTCTAAACATTTCTACCTCCTCCAAATTTTACCATCCTTAATATTTAATTTTCTCGAAGCATATTTCGCTATCGTTCGGTCATGAGTTACGATAACGAGTGTATAACCCTTTTTATTTAGTTTAACCATCAAATTAACTATTTCTTCCCCTGTCTTTGAATCAAGGTTACCAGTAGGTTCATCTGCTAATATAATATCTGGTTCGTTTGCCAAAGCTCTAGCTACTGCAACTCTCTGCATTTCCCCCCCGGATAATTGTCTCGGAAAATGATTCAATCGCTCACCAAGATCAACAGATTTTAACAACTCTTTTGCTCTTTTCCTAGATTTTTCTCTTTTCATACCAGAGATTCTCATAGGTAATTCAACGTTTTCTAAAGCCGTCAAGGCGCCTATTAAATTAAACTGTTGAAAAACGAACCCTATCTTGTCTTTTCTTACTAATGCTAACTCATCATCAGATAACCTTGAAACATCTCTACCTTCAATAAAAACCTTGCCACTTGTGGGCCTATCCAAGCAACCTATTATATGCAAAAGAGTACTTTTTCCAGAGCCAGAAGGTCCAAAGAGGATAATCATCTCCTCCTTCTTGATTTTCACATCAATATCTTTCAGGACTATCAATTCATTGGATTTTCCTTGATTGTAAATTTTCTTAACATCTTTCACTTCTATCAAATTACTCATACCTAATCGCCTCTATTGGATCTAACTTAGCAGCCTTCCAAGCTGGGTAGAATCCACCAAACAAACCCAAAAAGGTAGTGAATATTAAACTCCAAAAAACAAGATCGAATGTTACTCTTGCTTGTGCTAAACCTCCTGCAACAAATCTCAGCGAATAACTTCCAAGAGAACCAATTAATACACCTAATATACCTCCTATTAGAGTAATCATTATAGATTCGAGTAAAATTTGAGTTAATATAAATCTATTTGTCGCTCCGATAGATTTCATTATTCCAATCTCTCTTCTTCTTTCCATTATCGACATTATCATCGTATTCATTACACCCAAACCACCAACAACTGCAGATATTCCTGCCATTCCTAAAGTGAAAACCCTGATCGTATCAACGATCTGAGCTGCCTGCTTTGCTATTTCTGCCTGGGTCTGAGCACTCAGATCATCAAAATCTTCTTCTATCTCTTCTGCAAGAGATTCAATTTTACCTACATTATCTGGAACAACATAAGCTGCTCCATAAGAATCCAGATCATAGACTTCCATCATTGTTCCCAGTGGCATCACGATTATTTCATCTACGTCTTTATTTTCCTCAAAAATACCAATTACTTCAAAATCTTCTTCTTCGAATTCAAGCGTATCACCAACTTCGAGATCATGATCCTCTGCATATTTATAACCCAACATCACAGAGAATTCATTGTCTGATTCTAATTCTCTTCCAGAATCTAACTCAATCCCTTTACCAACGTAAAATTCTTGTTTTGCAGGATCTACACCAATTATCATATACTCAGGTCCTTGCATTGCTGCCATCTCTCCAATAGCAAAAGTGAGTGGAACAACTTCCTTAACACCCGAAAAACTTTCTAGTTCGTCTATTTGTTCAGGTGTAATTTCTGATCCACCAAAACCCATCATAAATCCACCACCTTCTTCAGAAGTAACCATTATAGTCCCACCCAAGAATTCTAATTCTTCATTTATCATTGTATTTATTCCTTCTGATATGGAACCTAGAGCGACAATTGCAGTAATTCCGATTAAAACTCCGAAAACAGTCAAGCCGGTCCTTGTTTTTGTTCTCAAGATGTTTTTAAAAGCTAAATCAATCAAATCATTCACCAGATAGTTTCTTCAATTCTTGTTTAGTATCTTTCAATATTTTCATTAATTTTTTATGTTTTGTTTTATCTTTTGCGATTTTCAATATAAAACTCCTCGATTCGAACATAGGTTCTCTAATCTTTGGTGGCAATAAAAAAAACCTATTTTTTTGTATTCCTTCATGTTTTTTTATTAGGTTTCGTAATTCTGACTCACTCACTCCGAGAATTTGACCTAATACTCCGATAAAATACCCAAACCTATCTTTCATTTCACCCATGCTCTTCTCGAGTGTATGAATTAATTCCCTACCTTCTTTCGTGAGTTTATAGAAAATTTTCCTATCTTTTCTTTTTTTTGTTATCAAACCCCTTTCTTTTAATTCGTGTAATGTAGGATAAACTGCACCAGGACTCGGTTCCCACCCAGTCTCCTTTTCTATAGACTTAATTATGTAATACCCATGCTTCGGCCCATCCTTGAGTTGTTTTAAGATACAAGTTGTTAAGAACCCACGTGGCACTAACTTCTTCAGTCCCATTATATCAGAAATGATATATCGGTACCGATATTTAAATAATTAATCATTAAAACATACATAAATTTGAATCATTAAAACATATAGAAATTTAGAAGAATTAAAAAAACAAAAAAAATAAATTCCAAAATTTAAGGTTTAAGCATCTCTTGCTTTTACAGTCTTCCTTCCGTTTGCCTTCGCTCTACTAACTGCCTTATTAACCATACTTGCTACACTAGCATCCAAAGCCTTCAAGAACTCTTCACTAACGTTTGCCTTACCTTTTAGTAATTCTCTTACTGCACTCTTTACTACTAGGGCCATTTTTTTCACCCCCTCATTTTAACGATTTAAACCCTCTAAAAGGGCTGAATTTTTATAGTAATTATACGTATAAACACCTATAAAAAGCTTTGCTTTTTTGGGACTTTAAGGTACAAATGGACTGGATTAATAAAAAACCTAGAAAAATGGTAAAATAACCCAGAATTTTAAGGTTTAGTAATTACACTACTTCAATATCCTTTCCTGCAACAATTCTACCCTTCTTTTGGTTACAGTTTGGGCATAGAATTCTAATAACCTCTTCGGGATTAGGAACCCTGGCTTCACCGTTATACCCACAATTACATTTTATCTCAACAGGAACTTCTTGCACAATCGTTCTCACAGGAACTTGATAATGTATCAACATCTGTCTTAAGAGTATTTCAAATTCTTTTACTCTATGTGACTTTGGCACTTTAACCGTAAAATTTCGTTTTCCTTTCTCGGACCATTGGTGCATGATTTTTTCTATGGTTTGGGTGACATACTTCACTTCATGAGCCAAGAAATCACCAAAAACTCCTTATCAGACCAAATAAAAATGAAAAAATAGATTTAGACATGCCTTTCTTTTTATATATAGGATTTTTCGATTATAAACATTACCGATAAAAATGTCGGGAGCGGGATTTGAACCCGCGCTCTCTGCGATACACCTTCAATCATCTTTGATCATAGCTCATTTAACCCAGTTTATGAGCGCAGCGCTTTAACCGCTAAGCTACCCCGACTTGCTTTATAGAATTAAAGATTCAAAATTTAAAAGTTCTTACTTGAATAATTTCAGGATTTCTTCAGCATTCTTTCTGTTGTGTTCGAATTCATATTTTTCAGGTTCATCTCTTCTTAGAATCCTAACGGTGCAACCTGTTAATTCAGAGCATGCTAAAGCATAAAGTCTCTGAACGTTCTGTTCTAATTCAATACCTTTCAGTGTCATGCTAGCAGATCTTTCCCTGCCAATGGTTTTAACATCATTCTCTCTTCTCGGCAGTATAAATTCTGGTTTGTATTCCATCACTACGATAATATCAGGATTTATTTTTTTAATAATAGGTTCAGGCAGTCCTGGGAAAAAACCTTCAGTCTTTGTGAAGAAAAGATTAGTATCAATGATCACATTCTTATATTTTTTAATTTCTTTTGAAATCAGGTCAAAGGCTTCTTTTTGTATTTTTTTGTGCGTTCTCTTGCTAATTACCTTATCACCCTCATCTCTTTTTAAACCCAACTTTTTAAATGCTTTCTCAAAATAGTTTCCAACTGTGATAACTTCAATATCTGGTTTCTTTTCAACAACAAATTTAATTGCAGTAGACTTTCCAGCGCCCTTTACGCCAGAAACGACTATTATCATCTGATCACCTTAATCTGATATTTGTTTCAATGCTTTAAAAATAGACTTTATCGTTTTTTAAAATATTATCAGCTTTAAAGCAACCTTTAAAAACAACTTTAATTAAAACTAGATTCTTTAGAAACAAATTTACCTTTTGATTTCCTCATCAAATTCTGCTATATGAGTTTTGAGTTCTATGAGCATGTCATTAGTCTTTTCTAGTGAAAGTTGTAACTGATCTTTCTCCTTTTTCAGATTTTTGATTTCCTCGTGAAGTGTTAACTTATCGGATTCTAAAGCGGCCTTATCATCCTTTAAATCTTCTAATCTTGATACAAGTTGAGCCTCTTTCTTTTTTTGAATATCCAATTCTTTATACAGGCTATCTCTGGCCGATTTTAAACGATTCACTACTTCTCTCAATGATTCCTCTTTCTCTTTTAGTTTTCGTACAGTTTCTTCTAGTTTACCTCTAGCTTCTTTTATATCCATTGCCTTGATCATGTCTGATTTAAGAGTACTGATTACATCCTTCAGTCCCAAGTCAATATCTTTTCTAGTTACCTTCTTTTTCTTAGTTTTTTTCACCATTTTTAACCCCCTAAAAGCCTTATTTATTAATTTCTTGTTCCTCCCTTAAATGCTTTTCTTTATGTAGTTTCATTAGTCTGTTTATTTCTGCAAGTTGTAGGTTTATTCTTCGAATGTCCACTTTTTTTTTGTCCAATTCGATACTTCCTTTATCCAAGGAACTTACCTTTATCCACCCACCTCTCTCATAGTCATAAATATATTTTTCCCTCAGACTACCACTTAATTTCAATATTTTTTCTTCAAGGACTTCTACTAATTCAGTAAGAGTTTTATTATTTCTCATCAGGATTTTGATTTGTTCTTTTAGTCTTTTATTCTCTCCCTTAGATCCAGAAACAAAATCCCTATCCTCCTCCAAGACCTCGGTAGAATCTTCACCCAGAATTTCTTTGATTTCTTGTTTGAGTCTTTCATTCTCTTCCTTGAGTCTAGAAACAAAAACCTTATCCCTCTCCAAGATCTCAATAGGATTTTCTCCCAGAATTTCTAAGAGTTTTTTCTCGTATTTTTCCACAATAATCTTTTGACCTTACTGTTTAATAAAACTGAATGCGAGAAACTTACTTAACCTTCTTTCTACGTTTACGTTTTTCTTCCTTCAATTTTTCTTCTAATTCCTTTACTCTTTCCTTAAGCTGATCTATCATTCCCTCTCTAACTACGGCTACTTTATCAGTTAATTGACGAACCCTTTCTTCTTGAATTCTTTTTTTCCTGTTGTACTGTCCAATTACTACACCCATAAGTATGTATGATATAAAGGAAAAAATGATGGTTATTTTTTCTCCCGTTGACCAAGAAGGAAAACTTCCCCTTAAAAAGACGAATAACAAGAAAGACAGTTCAACGATGACAAAAGATACTATCAATGCTCCTTCAATCTCGTAGAAGAACGAATTAACTATTAACGGTATGATCATCAATGCTATGAGTAATGTAGACGATTCGATAGTTAAGCTTGGGAATTGAAACGCTTTGATAAAAATGTAGATGATCAAAGGATATACGATTAAATACCCCGCCGTAATTATTATCTCTGTTCTTTTTTTAATCAACAATTTTTTTATATCGACTTTATCATTTTTCATAATTAATCCAATAATAATATTTCTGTTTTAACCCATATAATTATAATAAATCAGTCATTTCTTCTCTAAAAATACCAAAAACTCTGTTTTTAATTTTCTTTGGCATTGTAACAGATTTGTGGAGAGAAAAGAATTTTTTAAACAAGTAATCTTCTTTTGATTTCGCCTCCTCCAGAAATCTTTTCTTAAACAAGTCAATTAAATAGCCCCTCTCTTTGTTTCTATGAGCCATGTAAAAAGCCAGAAGTTGTTCGTCTCTCGATTCTTTACTTTTTTCGTAACAATCTGTTTCTTTTCCATTGAACAAACAATACAGTTCCTTATGTTTCTTGTCTAGTAAGTTATTCTTAAGACCGATTGATTTAGTGTCTAAACCATTCGCTTTCATGAATATGGATGTCCTTGCACATTTAGAACATTCATGACACCATCTTTTTTCATCGCTCGCATCCAAACTATCACAACTTACTTGATATTTACTGAATTCCTCATACCTTTTTCCCAGTATTCTTGTTATCGCTATGTTTGTTAAAGGCTCTATTACACTCATTACTTTAACTTTTCCTGATGTCATGCTATTCATCATTATGTCCTGTTGTTTCATCCATTTTTTTGTCTGGTCAAATGAGGGATAAGTCAAAAAACCATCCTTGTTATAGAAATTGAAGTTCATATCCTGTTGATTTCCTATGACGATGTATTTTGATTTAAAATGATGCGTGAAAGGTAAAGCCATAAAACAGAATCCAGTGACCATGTGAGTGTAGCCTATGCAACTTTCATCCTTGTTCCAAAATTCGAAATCATTTAATTTTTCTATCTCATTCCTTACAACAAAAAATTTTAAATTGAATTTCTTTGAAATCTTCCTGCCAAACTCAATCTTCAATTTATTTTCTGTTGGTGATACTGTATCATTAACGTAAACTGAGATTGGACTTAATTTAATTTCATCACATACAGCCAAGCTCAATAGACTGTCCTTACCGCATGATAAAAGTACAGTTGCCCTTTCTTTAACTTCAGGATAGTAAGAATTCATCTTTATTTTTAAATTCTTGAATTCATAACCAATACTCAGAAATTGTTTTATTATTTCATCTGTTGGAATATCATAATCCTCTACAGCATGAGGTAAACTCTTTATTACAAGTCTATGAAAAAAGGTTTTGAATAAAGGGAAGGATGTATTATATTCTATTTTTTTTATTCCTGCAACTAGTGGAAAGTTTATCGTCAACAAATGAACTAGATTATCAACCAAAAACCCCTTTATTTCTCTCGGATAACTCTGCCAAACTTTCTCAGGATAAATTAAAGAGAATTTTCTATCTTTGATTTTTATTGTCAGACCTCTTTCATGTTTTTTGTAATTTAATTTCATTATATTAGTTTTGGTTTCCACGAGTAAAAAATTAAGTCTATGTTGAATTCATAATTTCCAATTTTTCATAATAGAAATTTTGTTGTTTAAAAATTTATGGGCCCAGAGGGATTCGAACCCACGACCTTGTGGTTAAGAGCCACCTGCTCTACCATGCTGAGCTATGGGCCCAAACAATGATTGGTAATTAATTACAAAATACTTTCTATTTTTCTTAAATCATGAATTATATCTTTACCCTTTCTTTTTTTGTTTCTATCTATAACTATCGCTCTGATCCCAATTTTTCTTGGAATTAAATAATCATATTTATAATCATTACCGACATGAATCAATTCATTTGGATTAATTTTCAATTTCTTTAGCATCAACAAATAAATACTTTCATTACGTTTTATTATTTTAAAATCATCAATCACAGAAAAAATTTTGAGAAAGAATTTTTTGAGTTCAGTTCTTTTCAACTTTAATTCCGTGGATTTTCTAATTGAGTGAGTTACGATAACCAAATCATATCTTTTAGATAATTTTCGTAAAGTTTCTTTGACATGAGGAAATGCCTTTATTTTGAATTGAACTTTTTTAGCTAAAGTTATCCAATCTTCATCTATTTTAAAACGTTTAAACCAATAATGAGGCATAAAATACTCAATCCTATCCTTCCCAACTTCTTTATAAGCTTTCTTTGTTAGTTTCTTCGCTTTCTCTAAGGGAATTTTATGTTTTTTCGAATAGGTTCTTGGTATTATTTCATGCCAGAATTCATCTTCAAAACCCCTAGTATCAACTAAAGTTTCATCAAGATCAAAGCTGATGTATTTTATTTTGTTACTTCTCTCAACCATTTCATATATCCCTCGTTCACTTTCTTAACTTCTAACTCTCCAATGAAAGGTATTTCGTACGGATGTAGTTCTTTAATCTTCCTGAAGAGTTTATCGACTAGTTCCTTTCTTGTCTTAAAAATGATAAGAGTTTCTCTCTCTTCATCTATATTTCCTCTCCACCAGAATTTACTCTTAGATAAGCAAATACCCAAAACACATCCAGCTAATCTTGATTTCAAAATTTCATCTACAAGTTTCTTTGATTTTTTAACTGGACAAGTCGTTAACACCAATCGCATTACAATCTCCTCTCAACGGGCACTCTTCACATAAAGGTTTGGTTTTACAATAATTTTTTCCTAATTCGACTATTAATGCATGAAATTCCTTGAATAAATTTACGTCTTTTGGTAGATTATTTTCAAAAAACTTTCTGACTTCTTCATAGTCTTTTGAATATATTAGAGGATATCTTTTACACAACCTGAAAGTATAAGCATCCACGACAAATACAGACATTTCACCAACATAAAGTAGAATAGAATCACAAGTTTCATGTCCAATACCATGAACAGATAACAATTCTTTTCTTAACTCATCCAAAGATGTTTTGAACATCTCTTCTAAGTTACCATTGTATTTATCGATGAAGAATTTCAAGAAACTTCTGAGCCTTTTAGCTTTGATTTTGTAGAAACCGCAGGGTTTTATTAGACCTTCCAGTTTTTTTATTGGCAATTGAAATAATTTTTTAGGTTCAAGTAACTTCTTTTTCTTTAGGTTTTGGATAACCTTTTCAACATTCTTCCATGAGGTTCGTTGAGTTAATATTGCGCCTACAATTATCTCGAATTTTTTTTCTGCAGGCCACCACTGTTGATGTCCAAAATGTTCTAATAATTGATTGTAAATTTTCAGGAGCATACAATCTACTTTGTTGACCAAAAAGTTTCTTTATTTTTTTTCCATTTCAAATAATCCATGATGATTTTTTTATGATCGAAAGCTAATTCGTTTAAATTTATTTCATTAATATTACACCAAAAGGCATCGGCTGCATCACTACCAGATTTTAATTTTCCTCCAATTGGTTTTCCTATAAATACGATTGCAACTGATTTCTTTCTCGGATCTCTCTTTGGATCAGAATAGACACCGAGTATATCTGTTAATTTCACATCTAATGAAGTTTCTTCTTTTGCTTCTCTGATTGCTGCATGTTCAACAGTCTCTCCCCAATCAATGTATCCTCCAGGAATAGCTAACATACATTTGAATGGTCCTACCCCGCGTTTTATCAGGGTAATCTTATCATTTTTTTCTATTATTATATCAACCATAGGAATTGGATTTCTATACATTTAAACCACAGAGTGGGCCGAGCGCGATTTGAACACGCGACCAACGGGTATCTTCAAGACTTAAAAGCCCGCTGCTCTACCATGCTGAGCTACCGGCCCAACAATAATTATAAGAAGGAAGTAAATTAAAAGTTTAAAAATTTTGTTTAATATGAACTACCTCTTTCTGTTTCTGTGTATATCTCTATTCTGCCAACTATATTTTCTTATCTTCGAACTTTCGCCGTAACCACAAGCAGAACATCTTCTCTTTCTGATTGAAAATGACCGACGACCACATCTTCTGCATAAAACATGACTTCGTTTCTGATGTTTACCAAAAGAAGGCGTTCCCTTAACCATTAAAATCCCCTTAAACAGGAGAAGCGTATAGTATCGTGTCCCCTCTGATCAGAAGAGTGTTTAACTTTCTCTTATTTTCCCCTTGTATCTCCACATCCTCGAGCCACAGGTTCAAGTGAAGATCTAAAGCAATAAGTAAACCCGTTATCTCCTCGCCGTTTTTCAACTTTACAAAAACTTTCTTTCCCTTCGCTCGGTCTAATGCATCAATAGGTCTATCTGGCATCTTTTCACCATTCTTTACTTTGTCGATACCAATATTTAAAAAGATATGCTTAAATGTATAATCTAAGACGATTGCTATGACGAAGTGGAATATCGATACAGGAAAAAAAGTTACTGGTGGTGTCATACATAAACACAGGAAGAAACGTAAGTTTCAAAGAGTGTCTTTACCCCTCATGACAAAAATAGGTAAGGAAAAGAAATCTGTGGACAGGAGGAGAGGTGGTTTTAGCAAGATTAGACTTGTTGAGGCAGAGTTTGCCAACATCATCGATCAAAAAACGAAAAAAATAACTAAAGTGAAGATACTCGATGTTATCGGGAATGAAGCAGATCCCCAGTCAGTCAGACGTGGAATAATAACAAAAGGTGCAGTCATAAAAACAGAATTGGGTGAAGCAAAGGTTATATCAAGACCCTCTCAACATGGCTTGGTTAATGCCCTCTTATTAAAATAAACTACCTTCATACCCACAACTATTACATTTTATCCATTTTCTAGTAATCGTCGATGATTTGTTTGAATCAATTTTTTTGTATTTAATTTCAACATCTTTAGAAGCACACTTGGGACATTTTCCTGATCTTACAGGAGTTCCTAATATCGCCATCGAGATAAAGATTATTCTAAAAGTATAAATAAATGAATTAAACTGACTTTTCTAAATCTTTTATTATAATAAATTAATTCAATATTAAAGTTGTAACTCAAAGGGAACAAAATGGAAGATTTGTTAGACTTTGTCGAGTATTTGTCTAAGCTGAAATTAACTGTAAGAACAGGTTGGAAAATGCTTGAAGTTGAAAAAGGAGAAACCATAGGTTCTCATTCTTTCAGTACTGCATTTCTTGCATGGATATTAGCTAAGAAAAAGAAACTTGATGTCAATAAAACGATAAAGATGGCCTTAATTCATGACCTAATCGAAGGTATAACTGGAGATGTATCAGCCGTTGAAGAAAAATATATAATCAAACACAGTCTCGAAGAAAAAGCAATGCCAGAACTGAAGAAAATTCTCCCTAAAGAATTGGAAAATGATGTAGAAAATTTAATTCTAGAGTTGAATGAAGGAAAAACTGAAGAATCCAAAGTAGTCAAGGAAGCCGACAAATTAGATACGGCGTTTCAAGCGTTTTTGTACAATAAAACTGGCGAGATTAATCAATTTGATTTATCTGGATTTATTGAATTTGCTGAAGAAGTATGTCAGGAAGGGCATTCCAAGGAACTGATAGATTATATCAAAAGTCTTCAGAAAAATAAAAAATCAAAATAAGGCCTTTAAAACCCTGTTACAATTCTCAACATTTCCGCATTTAAGACATATTTCTGTCAATGTTAATCCATGAGGGAATCTGTAGCTCAAATGGCTATTACAATACCTACATAACATTTTGAACACCCCAATCAAAATTCATATTTTGTTTATAAACGAATTTTTGTGAATTGAAATTTAGATACGAATACAAAAGTTGAAACATAGTTTTTCCGATTCAAATTTTCTAAAATCATCATCTAAATAGAGAAAAAAATATAAGTGGTTTGACTCAAAAGTAGCGAAAAATTTAATTCTTAAAATTAAAAAGGATTCTATGATCGACGTTCACTGTCACTTAACTTATCCTGGATTAGACGAAATAGCAGATAAAGTTATAAAAGAGGCCAGAGATATCATTGACACAATCGTGACTTGCGGATATCCTGATGACAAAGAAAAGGCCCTGAATGTATCCGAACAGAACAAAGGCTTTATTTACCTAACCTTGGGTTTGCATCCAATTCACATCATCAAAATGTCAGATAAAGAAATTGAGGACTACAAACAATTCATTATCGATAACAAGGAAAAAATCATAGCTGTAGGCGAAATAGGCTTAGATTATCATTGGATCAAGGAAGAAAATAAAAACAAGAGAATAAAAGATGTATTCATCGAATTTTTGGAGTTATCGAAAGAATTGAAACTTCCTGTAATTCTACATCTCAGAAAAGCCGAGCAAGATGGGTTTGAATTGGTAATGGAAAATGATGTGAAAGATAGTTTATTCCATTATTTTTCTGGTAGTATGACATTAGCAAAGGAAATTATTCAAGAAGGTTATTATATTTCCTTGGGAACATTATTGATGAGATCTAAGAATACTAAAAAGATAGCAAAGAAGTTCCCTTTGAATAGATTATTTACTGAGACCGATTCACCATTCAATTCCCCTTATCCGAACAAACCGAATGTTCCACAAAATGTCAAATTCGTCCTAGAAAAAATGAGTGAATTGAGGAATCAATCAACAGAAGAAATAGATAGAGTTATTATGAATAACGCAAAGAGATTTTTTAATATTTAATCTGTTCATACCAACTCTGCCCTCTCGATCAGTGTATATAATAAAAAGAGAAAAAAGAAACTTACGTATATTCAATAACGTATCTTGCTACAAAGATGCATTAAATTTTACAAAATTTTTGAGTTAATAATAAATACTCAAAATCAAAAAAATAATATTAGATTTAATATGGCAAAGAAAAAGAAGAAGGCAAAGAAAAAGAAGAAGAGATAGGAAAAGCCCCAGAAACCTCTTTCTCAATTAGATTTAGGTGTCATTATGGTTAATTAACTATTTCTATTTACTGTATAAACTTAACAAAAAAAATTTATTAATATTATTAATTTGAACTGAATAATGAGGTATGAGAAGCTGAGTCTATTACAATTTCCCTAAATTCTCCTAATTCTCCCCCCTTTAACACAACAGGTTTATATGCAAAATTATGGCCGATAAAATTCTTTTCTTTAACTTCGTCTATTAAAACTTCTCCTGCCCAACCAATCCATTTTTCATTTTGCTTTAATTTTATTTCTTTTACGATTTTCATAAGTTTTTTACTTCTCTCATTTATTACTTTCGCTAGTAGCTGTTTCATCTTTGCTGCTTTAGTTCCGGGCCTTGATCCGAATTTTGAGATATTAACGATATTAGGTTTTATTTCTTTCATCAAGTCTATTGTTTTTTTAAAATCTTGTTCTGTTTCTTCTGGAAACCCAACTATTATATCCGTAGATAATGTTAAACAAGAAAATTCTTTTCTAAACCCCTTAACTATTTTTCTGAAATCGCCCACAGAATAATCACGATGCATTTTTTCTAATATAAAATCAGAACCGGATTGTATAGGCAAATGTAAGAATTTGAAAATTTTTTCTGACTTATAAGAATCAATTATATAGTTCACCATGTCTTTTATGTGAGTAGGATTCATCATCCCAACTCTAACAAAGAATTTTTTTTCAATTTCGCAGATTTTATTCAGCAATTCAGGTAAGGCCAATTTTCTATCAAAACCCCAACAACCACAGTCTTGAGAGGTTATCCAAATCTCTTTACAATCTCCATTCAAACTACTTTTTATCTCTTTCAATATCAAATCAATGGGATAGCTGAACAATTTGCCTTTTACGAATTTTACTTCACAGAATGAACAGTTCCCCAGGCAGCCAGTAGATATCTCGCATATATCAATAACAGGATTTTTTCTTAATCTCGGTAAACAAATTTTAGGTTTTTTTAGATCTTTTAAGAAAACAATCTTATTTCCAGATAAGGTAGCAACTGTTACGTCAACTACCTTCTCAATCGAATCAGGTCCTAGCAATGATGCTTTTGGTGCGATTTTTTCAATTATTTTTCTGCTTGTCTTTGGCATACAACCTGCTACTACTAATTGGTTTTTGAGTGAACATAGCTTTTTAATTCTATATTTCATTCTATTTTCTGTCGGAGATTTTACAACACAAGTATTGATTATATTTATATCTGATTCTTCTGGTGAGTCAACTATATCAAACCCATAATTTTTTAATAAACCAAGCATCATTTCTCCATCTGCCTGATTCGCAGAACAGCCATAACTCTCCATGTAAACTTTCATCTCGATACCTCGCTGAGGATTAACTCCTTATTCCTTCTATTAAGTTTAGTATTTTCTCAGGATGCTTTATTCCCCTTAAAATGATATCTTCTTTTCCAGAAAAACTGTTTATCTTAATGTCTCCAAAACTGAATATTCTACCTATAATACCATTCTGTAAGATGACGTTAGATATGGATGAATAGGGAATGGCAACCTTCTTTTTAGCTATATAACCTTTCACTTGCAAAACATTATCCTTCTTGAGATGGTAAGAACTGTAGAGGAGTATTAGCTCAGGTTCTATGAAAAAAACCGATATCAAGATGACGAAAAATACAGTCAGTTCTGTGGGTAAAATTAATGCCGCATCGGAGAAGAAAAGATACGCCAAAAGCCCAAAACCAACAAGATAGTTGAAGATAAAAGATCTTCTAGATGTCTTAAGAACGAATGGTAATTCCATAAGATAATTTTATCTGAAAAAGGAAATAAAGTTTACACATCGAGTGATAAAGAAAAATAGACAAAAAAAGAATATATCTTATGATGAAACTAAGAAAACGGCTTAACATCATACTTTTTTTGATAATGGTAATAGTATTAGTGTTTTACGCAATAAACCGCCTTAACATTAAGATGCCCTCGACTATTGTTGGCGATCAATATTGTGGCGACCAAATTTGTCAATTTACTGAGAATCAAAATAATTGTTGTGAGGACTGTGGATGTCCTTCTGGTCAGGTTTGTGTTGATAATGAATGTCAAGTGGGTGATACGACTACTACAATTTTCGGCACTACTCAAACAACAGAACACCCCCCCGAGGCCACAGGAGGGCCATCATCTACAGAAGAGTCAACATCGCCTTCAGGCGAACAGACAACTGAAACTACCACTACAACATTATATATGGGATGTTCAGTCAATAACTGTGAAGCATGTGAAAATACAACTGCTTGCTATAGCGTTGGCTGTATTTGGTGTAAAGTTTCAAATCGATGTCGAATAATTTGTAAAGGTTAATCATAAAAGAGTATTACATTAATTTAGCTAATAAACCAATTCAGTAACATTGTAAATTTTTTGATGTTCATCTAAATTATCTATTCTTAAAAAAGGATCAGGATCCAATAAATCCAATCCTTTAACTTTTTTTGATGTTGGATAACTGGAAGTATCAAAATATATGTAATCTATATTAGTCTTTTCCTCATAAACAGGAACACCCTCAAAAGTGGATATTTCGATCTTATCGACAAAACTCTCTAAACCTATCGTGTAGTTACTCTGGCTCTCGTATTTATCATGTGTGAAGAACCTACCTTCCAATCTATCCAAATAACTCGGTCCATTCTCACTGGGATGATAATAAGAATTTTCAGTATCTTCGATAAGATTATCGATAAACCAGACTTTTCCCTCATTCCCATCCAAAAGAACATTTGTACCATTTTGAATTAAACTCAGTGCACTAGAATTAATCACATAAGCAATAGTTACAGGAGTTACATTGGCTACCTCAAATATAACACCTTTTGCATCTGACAGATCCATCCCTGAAGTATTATGAGTTATAAGTATTTTATCGTCTAACTCTCCGATATCATTAGTAACAGTCCCATAAACGTAGGAATTCCCCCCAGACCCAACTAGTAACAATTGAGTATAATTCCCTATGTATGGACTTCCTTTTATATTGTTACTCCCCAAACTTTTCGTGTTTCTGGCATATAAAGGATCCTCTAAACCCTCTAAACTTACTATGCTGTTTACATCAATGGATCGATTTATTTCGGCTACACCCTGTTCCTCAGTGATATTAATGTCTAGTTCAGTTTTAACTAGAAGATGAATATAATCATAAGGTTTAACTTCCAGTGAATTTATATTAACATCAATATCAAACCCCTTCAACACACTTATTTCTTTCATCTTATTAATCCAATCAGTGAATGTTGCATTTTCCATTAAAGGTTCAGATGACCCTTCCAGAGTTCCGTAAAGAATTAACTCTCTCAAAGTTTCATTAGCCTCATCTAAAGGTGGGGGTTTTTCTTGTTCTTCAGTAACAGAGACATTACTGAAAGCAACTGATATAGCTCTCCTAGATATGATTTTAAGGGCTTTATCAACATCCTTAATCATGCTCTCGTACATATTATTCATGCTGTTGATCCTCATCTCGATAAAAATTTGCTCTCTTCTGGTTGAAATTAAACTATTCTGTAAAGCTATCAAAGTCAATACACTCAGAGTTATGAAGATCATGATAAAACTGAACATAACACCCTTTCTCATTTTAATACCTAAATTCCTATAGAATTTCTTTACAGAAATAATTTTGACTCTCACTCTTTATTCCAAGCGACTATCTTTAACAAGCTGGGACCCCACAACCATTGTATTTGGGAAACCATTTTATAATCAATTAGGACATCATCTGAAGTAACATTTACATATTCCTTAATCTTATCTATTAGCCTGCTTTTTGCATCATTTTGTGCTTCTTCAGAACTGTTAAATGCCTGACCATAACCAACTACCCCCCTAACTCTCATTGTATAGATTAGTCTACTATCAGGTGAGCCGCCGGTCGCATTTGTGACGTTGAAACCAGAACCTATGCATACAGAATTATTACCTGCAGCAATCAAATCAACCGGTATTTGAACTATGTAGGGGTCGCCCAATACCAGATAATTATTTCCAAAATCCCCTAGCCAAAAAACTTTACTCCAGTCCCCAGTCGCACTGGAATTTACTTCCAATCTATCTGTCCAAAACTCTGCAGAATAAGATGTCATTTTTGCATCTACAACCTTTACTTCATTTGAGATATCATACCAACCTTCTTTGCAAGGTTTATCTACACTATTACCAGTGAAATAACTCAATCTATTACCTTCTCTATTTAACGATATTTCACCATATTCATAAGGAACAATATCTGGCGTGTAATTTAAAAAAATGTAAGAATCTGGATGTAGACTTGAATTAATATTTGTCGATACAATAGTTTGGAACTGATAAACTATAGAAGGACCTCCCATTTTTTCTGCAAATTTTTTGTAAATTTCTTCCAAACCAGTATAATTAGTACTAGCCATCCATTCTCCGCCACCGCAAGCAGCAATTGCTTGAAGTACTGCATTGTCAGCATCTTGTCCGAATCCGACAGTATAAACTTGAATACTATGGTTTGCATATGCATCACAAGCTTCATTTATAGCAGCTTGACTAAAATCATCTTTTGGTCCTATTGGACATAGACCCAGAGGGGCCTTTTCAGCACTTCCATCACTCATAAGTAGGATATATTTTTTCCTTGAAGGATCAGAAAGGAGCAATTTTGCTTCATGTATAGCACAACAAAGGCATCTTTGACCAGGTTTAGCTTCATAAGAATTTATTTCAGCTATTAGTGTTGTGTTATCATTTGTTAAAGGAACTATATCTTCATCATTAACTTGAGCTTTATAAGATACTAATCCAACTCTATTCCCTGTATTATTTAGAATTACATTTACAAAAATTTTATCAAGTTTCTTTGCCAAATCTAACCTTGCATTTTGCACACCAGGCAACGATACAGGACAGATACTAGAAACAGGAGGACAACAGTCAGGAGTAATATTTGATGGTGGAGTACTATTCAAATCACAAAGATTCATTGCATCAACAAGACTAGTAGTCAAGAAAACATCAGTCACTTGACCAGTACCAGTTGTATTATTTAATGTATAGTGACCCATTCTAAATGGTACAGTTCTGTGACTTAGATAGTTATAATCCAACAAAGCAGATAGAGTAGAATTGGAAATGAGTGTTGAACTATTCCCTTGATATACTGTTTTATTGCCAATATTCATAAATAAGGGATTGTTAGTCGTAAAATCTAAGAACACTTCCATTGTGCTCAAGTTTCCAGGCACATAAAATGCATCATACAAATTTATTACGCCGTAAATACCAGGAAGTGAAATGTTATCAATTCCTAAAGTTTCCTCAGAAGCCATTTGAGTCGTGTTATACTTGACTCTAAAGTAACCTCCACTGATATAAGATCTCTTATTAGTGAAATTGATGAGTATTTTATTATCACCCTCATTGAAAAAAGTGTAATTTGATGGACTAAGATACCACTTATCCGTTGTCATATTGGTCGGCTTGCTTAACTCCCGGTTGTAATGCCCCGAATAATAACCATTTATATAGAGATCAAAATCATCTCCAATGTACAATTCCATGTAAACTCCTAATATTGAATCAAAGGGAGGCAGATATAATACTCGAGATATATTTCCTTCTCCAATATAGCCACCATAATATACAAAAGATGAATCTTCTTTACTCTTTATACTGGTTAGGAAGGCTCTCGCGATATAGCCATATGCCGGCTTTCCAGGTACATATCCTGTCTCTATTCTCGCTGCCACAGCTACATCTTCTGCAAGAGTGTCACATGGAGAATTATAGATAGTTTCATTCTCCACAGTTATGTTGATGCAGACATAGTCCGTTATTCCTTCCAAAATTTCCCTTGAAATGTTTCGGGCAATTTCTTTGCTTGTTTCAGTTTCGTTGTACCAAAAACTTGCAATTAAATCTAAAACAGATTTATCTAAATCCATATCTGTCAGAGTACCGTCCTCTATCAGTTTGTTTATGGTCGGTTTATCTTGAGCGTCTCTAACTTCCAAATAAGAAAGCAAATTTAAGATATCATCCGTTAGATAATTGAGTCTTTCATATTCTTTTTCTGGCAGGACTGACTCAAATTCAAAGAAAGCGAATGTCATCATAGTTATGATTAAAAGACTCAATCCAATCAAAACATCCATGGTAAATACGAATCCTCTACTCATATCCACACCGTAACGTGTAAAGTAACAATAGAGCCATTCAATATACTAATCCTTTTTACATTGATTACATCTTGAGCGCTTGTAGATACAGGCTGACCAGCTGACCAGATGAGATGTTTTGTGTTATTGTAAATACTAAAATTATAGTCATAACCGCCAAGACCGACCATGGTTTTTGTTTTTTCGTATCCTAACTCCATTTTCATCCTATCTATCTTTGTTTGGTTTATCCTGTGATCATTTTGCATCCCTAACTCGATTACATTTGTTGAATTCCAGTATTTTGGCATACCCTCTCTAAACCAGACTTCCGATGCCGTATAAGCCTTGTAAATCATCTCATTAATTTCTCTTGTCTCCTCTATCTGTATGTTTGTATAAGCCCAGTAAGTGAACAGCATTCCAACAGTTAACAAGAAAATAGAACTTGCCAACAAAAAATCAAAAGAGAACATTTGACCTTTAACTGACATGTATTCCCCCATTTATGTTTTCAATCGTGTTCCAGCCTTTCTTCATCCCATTCGTTATGTTTTTCGTGATTATACTAGAACTAACTGAATTCCCATTAAAATCCACGAATACTGAATACTCTTCAATATTAATAGAAAAGTCTGAAACTCCAAAAAAACTTTCGTCGACATAAAACCTTCTTTTATATCCCTCACCCGCTCTAACCGCAGAATTTATTTCGAATGCGATTTTATCGCATAATTCCTGAGCTTCTATGTCTGACTTAACACCGATCATTCTGTGCTGAAGGGATAGATTACTCCATAAGAAAACTGAAAGAATTACTATTAACACAGATAAAAATATCATAAATTCCGTACTCACCTGCCCTTTCATTCGACCACACTGACATTAACATAATTTGGAAAAGCCGTCAAAGAAACAAAATAATAACCACTTTTTTCTGATAAGGACCCTTTGAGTTCTGGAACTGTTTGATAAAAAGCATCCGAGATACCAGAAGAAGTCCTGATTTTAAATAAAACTGTTTTGTTTTCGAATGAGATTTCTTCCACGTCATCTGGGATATAGATTTCTATTGTTAATTTAGCAGGTGGACCTTGAGAATAAACCCAATCTACACTCTCACCTATCTTCTTTACGGTCGTCCAGGCCCTCGATATCTTCGTATCGTCCCTATATCCCATTAGTGATTGATTTATGTATAAGCTGAGCGGTAAGAGTATTGTCAATGCCACTGAAACGATTATCATATATTCTACTGCAACCTGTCCTTTCATAAGAATCCTAATTTTTATATTATCCTTTCAAGATATTATTATTACAGCCAGTTAAAAATTCTTGAGATGGAAAGATGGTTCACTTAAAATTGAGAAAAGACGACACAAGTCATGAAAGTGTGATGAAAAGAATTCAGAAAATGGAGGAAAGAATTAAGGGACTCAGGAAAGTCACAAAACCCGAAAGGATGCCTGAAAAAAGTGAGGAAAGGAAAGAAAATATAGAAAAAGTTCTTGAAACGGTTGAAGAACCAGAAAAGAAGATAATAGAGCCAGGAAAGGATATAGACGAAGAAGTAGTGAAAACGATAAGAGATGGCTTAAAAGATGGAACAATAAGGATAGATACTACAGTAAGAGATGTTATGACGACTGACATCAAAACCGTGAAATCGGACGATAATCTAAGAAAAGTCATGGATTTACTATCAGAAAATAAAATTACTGGTGCTCCTGTCGTTGAAAGAGATAAAATAGTTGGGGTAATTAGCGAAGCTGATATAATTAAAGTCATGGATGTCAGAAAAATACTTGATGCAAAAAAAGATGAAATAAAAATATCAGAACTCGAAAAAATAAAGACTAAAGAAATAATGTCGAGAGATCCCATTGTAATCAACCAAAAAGAAAATGTGACAGATGCCAGTGAATTGATGTACAAGCATCATGTTAATAGATTACCAGTTGTTGACGACAAGAAGAGACTCGTTGGTATCATTGCTAAAGAGGATGTAATAAGAGGCATAACATCCGAGTTTTTCAAAAAGGCCATTAAAGTTGACATGAAAAGTGTCATAGGAACTGTTATAGACGAGTTAATTAATATCGTTGAGAAAAAAGAATCCGTGGCTATTCTCGATTTATCCAAACAACTTAAAGTTGACCCAGAACAAATAGAAGAATGGGCCAAGCTCCTTGAAGAGAGAGGAATGATTGAAATAGAATATTCGCCGATTGGCCCACCAAAACTGAGGAAGAAAAAATGACCAAAAAAATCTTAGATAAGTATTCTGTATCTGCTGATAGGGTAACAATGGACGTCCAGATAGAGTTTCGACCTGAAGAGTTTGTACCCGTCTATTGCTTAAAAACACCAACACTAGAAAAGGGAACCCTAGTTCTGTTGGACAATATAAAAGATGGTGTTATTTCTGAGATTCCGATAAAGGTCAGTGAGTTGTTAGACCCAAAAACCTTAGATCTTTTAAAAATGAGATTTCTGTCAAAATGCATGGAATTGATGGAAAAACGCATGCCTCAACTACCTCATGATAAGAAACAATTTCTTGCTGGTATTTTAGTTCATGATATGTTGGGTCTTGGGAAGTTAGAAATGCTATTGGCTGATGGCAATCTTGAAGAAATAGTCATCAACAGTTCAAAAGAACCTGCTTGGGTTTATCATAAAAAATTTGGTTGGACAAAAACGAACATTACCATTCCAACAGAGTCACAGGTACAGAATTATGCTGCTGGTATTGCTAGGAAGGTCGGAAGACAAATAACCACTCTACATCCATTGCTGGATGCACATTTAATAACAGGAGATAGAGTTAATGCTACTTTATTTCCTATATCGACAATAGGAAATACACTTACTATTAGGATGTTCAGGAGAAAGCCATGGACTATTACCGAATTCATCGAAAACAAAACAACATCACCCGAAGTCGCAGCACTTTTCTGGTTAGCCGTTCAATATGAGATGTCCATGATCATATCAGGTGGTACGGCTTCTGGAAAGACTAGTTTTATGGGATCTTTGATGCCATTCATTCCTCCCAATCAAAGAGTTATAAGCATTGAGGATACAAGAGAGCTAAATTTACCTACATTCTTGCATTGGGTGCCGTTAACAACGAGAGAACCGAATCCTGAAGGAAAGGGTGAAGTTTCTATGCTTGATTTACTTGTCAACAGTCTGAGGATGAGGCCTGATAGGATAATAGTTGGTGAGATCAGACGTCAAAGACAGGCAGAAGTATTGTTCGAGGCAATGCATACAGGTCACAGCGTATATGCCACTCTACATGCGGATACTGTAGAGCAGAGTTACAGGAGATTAATAAACCCTCCTATAAATGTTCCAGTAACACTTCTGGAAGCTTTGGATTTGATCGTTGCCATGTTCAGAGATAGAAGAAGTGGGATAAGAAGGATTTATCAGGTGGCAGAACTCAACCCCAAAACGGGCCGCTCCGGAGAAACTGGTTTGACGCTGAGAATACTATATACTTGGGACCCATTAAAGGATAGTATTAGAAGATTTCAAGAAAGTTATAGGCTAATCGAAAAGTTAGAGATGCATACTGGAATGGATGAAAAAGAGATTGAAAAGGATTTGAAGAATAAGGAAAAAATTCTGAACTGGATGGTTAAGAGTCATATCAAAACGATAGATGGAGTTGGTGTAGTAGTAGCTGAATATTATAAAGAACCAGATAAAGTGTTGAAGATTGTCAACAAGGATGGAAAAGCTGAAGAACTAATTCCTAAACGTCTCTTAGAAGGTCAATAGAATGAAAAAACGTATACCCTTTGTGCCATTCCCCATGCCTTTAATGAAAAAAATTTCCAAGCGTTTCATTGGTTTCGGTGATAGATTTTTTAAGGTTCTTCCTGGGTTTGGAGTAAAGTTGAACCAAGCAGAATTAGACTTCAGACCAAGAGAGTATTTGGCGATTGCATTTTTTTCTCTTTTATTCTGGACTTCAATGACATTCGCCTTACTTCTAGCAATATTCGTCATTGCAAAATTACCTCAAAACTTTATTTTCACAATAATACCAGTCTCCATCGTGATCGGTTTTTTGAGTTTTTTTTATATCATATTTTATCCAAGTTTAATCATTACCAGAAAGGTCAAAGACTTGGAGAAAAATCTTTTTTTTGGTATAAGACATCTTTTAGTACAGGTAAGATCTGGCGTTCCGTTGTTCGATGGATTAGTTTCTGTGGCCAGTGGTAAATATGGCTTAATGTCAAAAGAACTGGGTCAGTGTACGAAGAAGATATCAACTGGGCTAGAGCAAACATTTGCTCTCGAAGAATTGGCATTAAAAAATCCATCTCTACATTTCAGGAGAGTGATATGGCAGATAACAAGTGCTATTAAGACTGGTGCAGACCTAGGTAATACACTCGAGAGTATTGTTCACAATCTTTCAGAAGAACAAAAAGTCGCGATAAGGAGATACGGTTCTCAGTTGAATCCCTTAGCGATGATGTACATGATGATGGCAGTTATCATACCAAGTCTTGGAATAACGTTCTTGATAATATTTTCTTCCTTTTCTGGTATAGTGGTTACAGAGTCATTGTTTCTCATCATCCTGTTTGCTCTTGCATTTTTCCAATTCACTTTCATCGGAATAGTCAAGAGCAGGAGACCGGCGATTGAATTATGAGACTTTATGAATTCGTATTTCAGTTGATGCCAAAGAATTATAAGAAATGGGTGGATAGTCAATTAAAGTGTGCTAATTTTACTGTTCCACCTCAGAACTATTCTGGTTTCAGTATAATCTATGGAATAACATTAGGTATGGTAGTACTTTTAGTCGTTTACTTGATTGGTTTGACTGCAACACAAATGGCATTTACGATAGGTATATTCACAGCAATTGTATTTGAAGTTGTAATGCATGTCATTCCAGTCATGGTCTCGGATAGTAGAGCAAAATTTACTGACGAGATTCTACCGGATGCCCTAAGGCTAATATCTTCCAACGTAAGATCTGGATTAACTCCAGATAAGGCTTTGTTGTTATCGGCAAGACCAGAGTTTGGTCCTTTGGAAGATGAGATAAGGAGTTCTGCTAAGTTGACACTGTCAGGAGAACCAATTGAGGATTCTATACAAACTATCTCAAAGAACATTAATTCAAAGGCTTTGAAAAGAAGTGTTGATCTCCTTGCTGAAGGTATGGCTCGAGGAGGTGATTTGGCTTCCTTGCTTGACGGGCTGGCTGATGAGATAAGACAAACAAGTATATTGAGAAAAGAAGTACGTGCTTTTGTGATGATGTATGCAATGTTCATCTTCTTTGCTGCAGGTATAGGTGCGCCCCTGCTTTATGGGATATCATCTTTCTTGGTCGAGACGATGGGAGAAATGGGGAGTAGGATTGATGTCAAACAAACCTTTCCAACAGGAATGAAATTCATGACCTTTCAAGGCATAGCAATCGAACCACAATTCTTGATCGTTTACGTTTCCATATCATTAGGTGTAACTGCATTTTTCGGTGGTTTGTTGATAGGATTAATACAAGAAGGCACAGAGAGAGCAGGTTTGAGGTATATACCCATACTTTTAATGATGAGTTTAAGTGTATTCTTCTTGACCAGGATTATGATAGAGAGAGTATTTGGTGCTATGGCTTAAGCAAAACATTTAAAGGGGAGAAAAACAAAAAATTATAGAGGAGGTTAACTCATGAAGATGAAAGTAAAAGGACAAACAGCAATGGAGTACTTGATGACGTATGGTTGGGCTATATTGATTGTCATCGTAGTGATTGCAGCCCTGTACAGCATGGGTGTATTCACAGTTAGTCCAGGTGTGCCATGCAGTCCATGTTTCAGTTACTTTGCGTTTGTAGACTATGCGGATGGGACATTGAAGATCAGGAATGGACCAAGAAATATCGGTTTTACTACTGATAACGTGACACTTAATCCATCTACTCTCCCAGTATTAGCAGATTTAGATGCAGATACACTGTATGAATGCTTTTTATTTAACGGCACCCATGAAGACGAATGTAGTTCAGGCAATGACATAACGATATCAAATTTAACGGTATCCGGTGATGTAACAGTTACTATAGATTATCAGGACGTTGGATCCGCCTTATGGCATTCAGATACAGGAACAATCCACAATTAGTGATAACTTGAATTTTTAACCAGGAAGAATCTTTCTTATTCATTTTTCTTTAGTTTTCTTATTAATTTTTTTCTAATTTTTCATTTATTATAGATTAAACATTAATTTTCTTTAAATATTATCAATACTATTAAATAATTATATTTAACATTATTTGTGATTATTAGTGACGAACTATAACAGTGAACTACTAAAACAAAAAATATTGGAAACTCTTGAATCTCATCCCGAAGGTTTAACTATAGAATCGCTTTCTGACATGGTCGGTGCTCATAGGCAAACTGTAGCAAAATATCTTCTCTGGTTGGATGGTGCTAGGGTAGTTCATAGAAGGAGAGTTGGCTCAGCCACTCTACATTATCTTAAAAAGTTTGTTAGGAGTTTTGGGAAGAGTGATGTTTGATGGATTCAACATGTAAGATAGGGAAGAAATCTTTGATGAAGATAAGTGTATTGGTTATGATAGTTTTTGGATTTATTTTCCTCATATTCTATTCTATGTCAACAGGTTTTTCTGCAGAAAATATTAAAAATGACGAATATCCTCCATCAGTTCTAGGAAATCTCTGGTCGAAGAGAGTGACTGTTTATCATGAAGATGAAACTCACTATTATGACATACCAGTTTCCACTGACATCCCAGAGAATCTAGGAGGAGTTGAACTTTACAGGTACTTAACAGATGATTTGAAACAGAGAGTAACTGATGATCCTGATTATACTTTTCAAGTTATGGATACTGATGAAAATGGAAAGAATGATACTGTTTCTTGGGTTATACCTGAACTTTCAGAAGTCAGTTTTTCTGTGGAAGGAGTTGTGCTTGAAGAAGAAACTATAGTTACGATGATACCTGAAACTGAAACAACGACTACTTCAGTCGTTGCAACTCACCCAGAAATAGAAGGTGAAACGACCACTACAACCACTTCAACTACCACAACTCACCCAGAAATAGAAGGTGAAATAACTACAACTACTTTAATCAACCTATTTCAACCACCCGAATTTGGTGTAGATGGTGTGGAAATAAAAGGAAACATCACAAGATATAATAAAACACTTTCTAGGTTATACGAGAAACCATTTAAAACAGTTCAATTTTTTGATTCAAATCTAAGTAGAGTAGTTGAGGGAGACTTTGATAAGAAAGTTTATACTATGGACGAGAATTATACTCTCTGTTTTAACACTAGTGTAATTTATGAAAAGACTGTAAACTCAATATATTACGGTTGGTTGAAAAAAGTGAACGAAACAACTGAAATCAAAGGCTATTTTTCAGGAACTAGAAAGATAAATAAATTTTCAGAGAGAGAGTGTCTTCACGGAAAGTTTGGTGGGTATGTTAAACCCCCTACGAACTATATACCGATTTCTCAAATTACTTCTGGTAAATACGTTATTCAGGCTTTTTATTATGTTTATGAACCGAATGAGCAATATTTTGTAGAATCTGAGCTGATTGAAATAATCGAATAAAATAAAATTTAGATGATTATTTTCTGATTAAAGTATCGCCTTTTCTTTCAAAAAATCTTAATATTAAGCCCCAAAATTTCCCATCTAACATAAAACTATAGAAATTATGTGTGAAGCGGAATTTTGCAATAGACAAATAAGGATTTGCCAATTTTTTAATGGTAGGATGATACTCTTTATTAGCAAGGTCAATTAAAAACCGAAGCGTAGATACTTTTATAAACATTTTTTTAAACTCATTAGATAACCAAGGGCGAGTTTCTAAGTTTACTCCTTTACAATCAGTCCAATCTATATAACCCCATTCCTTTAAAGATTTTGGAGGAATGAATCCATGTTTGAGAGCCAAATCATAAAGCTCAGCTCCCGGCCAAGGTATGAACAGAAATAGGATAGGTATGTTTATATTTGGATTTTCTCTATATAATTTTGTCATCATTTTTACAGTCATAGACAGGTCATTCATAGTTTCTGTTGGGAATCCAGCCATGAAGTTATAGTAGGGTTTTATCTCTGAGTATTGACTCAATCTTTTATTTGTAGCATAAGCCTGTTCGATAGTAGTATCCTTTTTTAATAATTTAAGTATTCTCGGAGAGCCAGTCTCTAAACCAAAATTAATATATCTACAACCCGCATCATACAATAAATTCAATTCATTTTTTTTCATCCTACATAAGGTATCTACTCTCATTCCTTGAAAGGCCAGTACAATATCCAATCCTTCTCTCAAAATTCCTTCCATTATTTCATTCGTTCTTTTTTGATTGACAAAAAAGTTATCATCATGAAATCGAAAATTTTTGACATTATATTTATCCACAAGTTTTTTTAACAACTCGACAACTCTTTCTGGTTTGAGTGCTCGCCATCTACGTTGATTAACTTTAGGGTTATAACAATAGGCACAATGATGAGGACAACCTCTCGAAGTTTCCACATTAATCGCGAGTTCGCTCATTTGCCATGATGTAATTTTATAATCTTTAAGATTCAGAAGATTGTATGGAAAATCTGGGAGATCATTTAAATCTACAAAAACTCTTTTTTCGTTAATTTTTATCCTTCCATTTTCTTTGTACCAGATTCCTTTTATTCCACTCAGAGATTTATTCTTCTCTAGTGTTTTAACCAACTCATAAAAAGTAACTTCACCTTCCCCTTCACAAATAATATCAACAAATTCATTCTCCAATGTGATCTTTGGTAATATTGTGGGCGTAGGTCCTCCCCAGACAACTGGAACATCACTGTTTTTTTTAACTAATTCAGAAGCGGCTAAACCACCCAATACTTGGAACCCAATCATTGAGGTAACTCCCACACAAACTGGATTTTTTTTGAGTTCTTTTATCAATTCTTTTTTCCAATTTGAATTTACTCTTTGATCTATGATTTTAATTTTATAGCCTTCTTCATTCAAAAGACTGGAAATGGAGAGAAGATTTAATGGTAATGGCCACATTTGACTCCCTAAGTGTGAAACTATGGGATGCACTAAAATAATGTCAGTCATTTTTTTAACCTTTATGATGAGACATCCTTTATTTTAAGAAGATGTCCATATTTTAAATATTCCTCTAAACGACAAGAAGGAACCATTTCATCTTTATATAAGATTGCATCTGGACATCCATTACACATATCAATCCTACCATCAGCTAATATATCAGGGGGTTGAATAATAAGTAATGTTTGTGTAAATAAAGTAGTAGATAGTTCTGAAGGATTAGATATAATTGATTTGATATGATTTAAGAATATTTTTTTAATCAAATTACTTTTGAAAAAGCTGGTGAAAAGGTTAAATTTACTAATTCTTTTTAAACATGGATATTTTCTTTCCTTTATAAAGTATTTTAAAGTCATATATTTTATAAATTTATGATCAAGATAACCAATAACTTCTTTTTCATTAAAAATTATAGTAGAATATAACCATTTTAACGAATTTTTATCAACAGTTCCATTTAAGTAGGAGTTTGGATACAAATCAGGATATACTTCACGAATTTTATTAAAGACATCTAAAGTCTTAACTTCTTTTTCATTTTTTTGATTTCCTGAACGTATTTTATGTATTGGATGACGATAGCAAACAAAAACTATATGTTTAACTTTTTTAACATGTTTTTTTGTCCACAATATTATACTAGGTATATATTGTAGGGTATCGCTATACACAGTCATGATCAAACCGAAATTATTCATACCAGTTTCATAAACCAAATCAGCATAGTATTCTCTTAATTTGTTCAACTCCATCTCATTTTTATTCTCCCATTCTGGTCTATTTTGTCCGCTATCTATATGGATGATCAATTTAGAAAGACCAATTTGCTTAAGTTTAATTATTTTTTCTAAAGTTAATTCAATTCCATTAGTCAATAATACTGTAAAAACATTCTTACTATTGATATATTTAATTACCTTTTTTAAATGGGGATAAAGCAGTGGCTCCCCTCCTGCAATCGTTATATAATCGCAGTTTCTTTTTTTAATGCTAACATCTATCTCTTTTTTTACTTTAGAGAATGCTTTATGTTTTCCAAGGTTTTCTCGATAACAATCCCTACAAGTTATATTACATTTGTTTGTTGGTTCTATCCAAACACCTGGGTTGTTAGTGTTGCTCCAAGGCAAATGATATAATTTTTTTCTATCTATATCCTTAAAACTTGTATTCAGTATCATTTTTCGCTTCACATTAATAGATTAAAATTAAACAGATTAAAGCAGATTTCAATTATATTTGACATAATAAATAATTTATTGCCATAAATCTATTTATGACAAATGTTTCTATCGTAGTTCCTGTATTTAATGGAGAAGAAACAATAGAAAAATGTTTGAAATCTTTATTGGATTTGAATTATCCAAAAAACAAACTTGAAATTATTGTAGTTGACAATAATTCTCAAGACAAAACCCCCAAGATTGTAAGAAAATTTCCTGTGAGATTTTTATTTGAGAGTATTCAAAGTTCTTTTGCCGCTAGAAATAAAGGAATTAAGAATGCAAAATATGAAATAATAGCATTTACTGATGCTGACTGTGTCGCCCATAAAAATTGGGTTAAAGAATTAATTAAAAAATTCAAAGATAGTGAAGTAATGGGTGTCTCTGGAAAAATTTTAGCTTATGAAAAAAAAACATTAACCCAAAAATTCACTGATGATATTATAAGAAAGATATGGGATACTAGAACTGGGCTTAAGTGGTTCGAAGGAGCTAATGTAGCTTATAGAAAAAAAGTTTTTTTAAAAGAAGGTTACTTTAGAAATGTTCTAAGTAGTTCTGATGTAGCATTCAGCAGAAAATTGAAGAATAAGGGATATAAATTAGTTTTTGCTAAAAAAGCAATTATATATCATATCGATAGAAAAAAAGTCACAGAATTGATAAAACAATTTTATAAATATGGACAAGGTCGACTATCTTATGATAAAGAAAAAATTTTTATTGAAATCTTAAAATTGAGTGGTTCAGTATTTTTTTCTTTACTTCAAATTGTTCCGTCCTTTCTAATAAATCGTAATGAAAAGAAGTTCTACCCCATACTGAAAGTTTTTATGATTACAAGTTTTTTTATGGGAATACTTAAAGAATATATGAGAATTTTATACTCATTCTTAATTAACTTATGATAAATAATTCAGTAAAACTTTTATTGAACTAGATAGACCGCACATTATATTTGTGTAAGCGACATTTGAAAGGAGACAAAAACATTTTTTTTGTTTTAATTTTTGACGAGCCTTATAGGCTTTTTTATCAAACCATAACTTTCTAAAATCATAGTTGTTTTTTCTAAGATTTCCAATTCTATAGTTCTTCATTCCACAAACTAAAACATCCCCATAAGGATTAATCTGACAGGATATCCAACCTGCATAACACGGAATAGTATTATTTACCCCATTAAAAATATTTAATACGTGATTGTAATAGACCAATCTAAATGATTTGATAAGCTTTGGAATGCCAGATAGTTCTTTTTGTTCAAGTTTTTTGATGAAAAACTCTAAAGTTTTTATCATTTTTTCTCTAGAAGGCAACAGATTAGAGTTTAGATTAAAATATTCTCTTCTATTTTGAGCAGTTTCAATTATATAGGAGTCTGGTTGGATTTTTTCTTCAATAAAATTGTATAATTCATAAAAACTTTCAACATTGAATTTGGATATTACAGAATGTATACCTAAAGTAAAGTTATCAGAATTAATTTTTTTTAACTTATTAATTGTTCGCATGATGGAATCAAAATTTCCAGGAAATCCACGTATTTTGTCGTGTTTCCTACTAATATCATCTAAAGATATGTTTAAAATTATTTTTGTTCCGTTTGAAGAATTGATAATTTTTTTGATAACCTTTGGTATGATTCGATAGAGTGATCCATTGGTTGGGATATTTATTATCCTTGGACTGCAAATTTCGCACAACCTTTCAACTATATCTTTGAAATCCTTTCTTAGAAATGGTTCCCCTCCACTTAAAGTGATCCAAACTGCTTTATCAATAGTATGAAATATTTTTTCGTATTCCCATAGTTGCAGTTCTTTGCTGAAATCTTTTACTTTCCATATATTACAAGTTTTACATCTAGAATTACATCTATGCGTAATCACAAACACCATGTTCATTGGCATCATTTTAGGATAACCAAATCTTCTAAAACTTTTGTACAATAACATCCCAGGTAAAATATCAAACATACTTAACCCCTTATAGAGTGAATAATTTAAACATATTTATGACTTTTCAAACAAACAATACTTATGTTTAATAGACTCAGAAAGATTTTTAAAATATTTGAAATACTATTCGAATATCCCAAGAATATCGTTCCTTTTTACGTTCAACTATACTCTGAATGGTAATTTTACATCAGGAGAAATTGTATTGATATACTTTTTTCTGAAAATTTCATTTAATGTTGGACACTTTGAAAAGAAAGAATCGTTTTCAAATATAGGATGACGATACATCCTTCTCACAATCATTCTTAATGGTTCCTCTCTAACATTTCCAAATGAGAGTGGTATGCAGAAGCATGGTTGGACATCACCATAGGGTGAAATGTAAAAAAACGTCTTGTTAAGCAATCCGTTACATTCCTTAAATTTTTTATATAAATCCTCCACATAGACAAACGGAAGATCTATCATTTTTCTAATTTTTATTTCTTGTTTCTTGGTTGGTATCACATCAGCATTATACAACCATCTACCAGACATCATAGGAAACAGGATTCTTACTGCAGTCACACCCAATTCCCTTCCGAATTTGATTACATCCTCTAATTCACCATTATCTACCCTTTCTTTAGTTATATAGGTCGATATAACACAAGGCTGTCCAATTTTTATCGCATTCTTAAGTCCATTAACTGCTCTCTTAAAACATCCTTTCACTCCACGCAACCTATCATGAACATGTGGAATAGCACTATCGATGCTTACAAAAAGGAGTTTTAAACCAGCATTTTTTAACTGTTTTATCATTTTTTTGGTAAGAAAAAGACCATTAGTGTCTAAATATGTGAGCATCCTCTTTTGTGAAGTGTATTCAATCAATTCAAGTATATCTGATCTTAGAATGGGCTCTCCACCAAAAAACTCAATTGTACTTATTCCTAATCTATGTGCCTGATTTATTACATTTTTGACCTCTTCAGTTGTGAGTTCTTCTTTTTGTATTACCGGATAGTCGCTAACAGAGCAATGTAAACATTTAGCTTGACAACGATAAGTTAGACTAAACATTAGATAAAGAGACATGTCTCTGTTTAATATCATGTTAAATATCCATTTTAGATTGCGTATAGCAAAGAAGGGTAGATTAATCTTAAAATTGTTATAAAAATGAGAATGTCGATAAGTAATAAGGCCAATCATATTAGAATAAATAAAATTATAGTATCGTCTAAGATAGTTTTTTATTGCATAAGCTAACATCTGAGTTTCCTCTCTTGTATTATACATCAAGAGTAAGTAGTAGTTTTTTAAGCACTTTTATCCTTTTTAGCATATATGTTAATATTTCCACCAATACTTTTAACTAAAAAATCTGGTAAGAATCTGATAAGAATATGAAATAGTCTCATCGGAAACACGGACAGTAATTGATATAAGGGATTTTTGCATAACTTAATATTTATATCAAATTCTGCCTTCTTAAAAAACTGTGTCATTTCTTGTAATGTGTATATATTTTCTATACTACCCCTATCGATAGCTATCTTACAATAAGGATTGAAAAACTTATAAAATGGTAGAATTGCAGGGTTTGCAATTGGCTCATTCATACCTAAATAAAAACCAGAATTCTTTAATACCCTTCGGATTTCTGACAATCCTTGATTAATATCTATTAAATGATGCAATACTGCTGAGCCAATTACACAATCAAATACTTCATCCTTAAACGGCAGATTATTGATATCACAACAAAAACAATTATCTACATTAGCATATTTCAACAGATCCCATGATAAATCTGTAAAGAAAGTCTCATTATCATGACAAATTCTACTTACAGCCAAGGCCCCACATCCTATTTCTAATATCTTAGTTTTTTTCTTTATGAAAGGTAAAAAATTATGTTTGAAATTAAGGGAAGTAGGATATTTTAAAATTTCTTTTTCAGTTATTTTTGATATATTATTTTTTTTTAGTATTATTTTAATTATTCTTAAAAATAATTCTATCTCTCTGTTTTTTTCTCTAGGGATACTTCTTGGTAAAAGTATAGGTATACCTTGCTTTATTTTATATACCTCTCCACATGTTTTACAGATTATGCTATTATTTTTTAACTCCAAATCAGAGTTACATTTTATACATTTTAGCATGAAGATATTTTTTTTAATAAAAGAGGGGTTCATATTTTTTCATCACTTATTTTTGATAATTTTGGTAATTTAACGAGTTTTAACATTTTATCTATATAGGTTTGTATTAAAAATTATTTAACTTCTTTAAAGAATGGTAATTTTACAAAGATATTTTATCGTGTAAAAGAACATCTGGATTCTCTTGGCCTTATTATATTATCAATATACTCTGCCAAAATCATCTCTGGCATAAATCTATAAAATTTGTGTCTATAACGAAATTTTGCAATGGGTCCATATAGGCCCGTTAAGATTTTTATTATAAAATTTGTAAATTTTGCAATTGCAGGGTAATAGACTAATTGATGAGTAAGTAATAATTTTTTATACATCTTTATGAAATCTTCAGTCAACCAAGGTCGAAATTTGTGGCAATCTTTACTTATACTACCCCATTCTATATAACCCCATTCTTCCAGAGATTTTGGGGGTACGAATCCGTATTGTAAGGCCAAATCATAAATCTTTGTTTTAGGCCAAGGTATGAATAGGAATATGATAGGTATTTGTGCATTGGGATTTTCTCTTTTTAGTTTAACTGTCATATTCATAGTCATAAACATCTCCTCTATTGTTTCTGTTGGGAATCCTGACATAAAGTTATAATGTGGTTTTATGTCTGGATATTTTGCTAATCTTTTATTTATAGAATATGCTTGTTTGAGGGTTGTACCCTTTTCTATTAATTTAAGTATTCTCGGAGAGCCAGTCTCTAGGCCAAAATTAAAATATTTACAACCAGCTTTGTACAATAAATCCAATTCACTTTTTTTCATCTGGTACAAAGTATCCACTCTCATTCCCTGAAAACCCATCACAATATCCAATCCTTCTCTCAAAATTCCTTCCATTATTTCATTCGTTCTCTTCTGATTAACAAAAAAATTATCATCATGAAATAGGAAAGATCCAATCTTATATTTATCTACAAGTTTTTTTAACAATTCAACAACTCTTTCTGGTTTGAGTGCTCGCCAAAATGGATAAAGATTTGGGTTATAACAATAAGCACAACGATGAGGACAGCCTCGAGAAGTTTCTATATTAATTGTATATTCGCTAATTTGCCAAGATGTATTTTTGTAATTTTTTATATCTAAAATATTATAAGGAGGGTCTGGAAGGGTATTTAAATCAACAAAAGATCTTTTTTCATTACGTTTGATATTTCCATTTTCTTTGTACCATATTCCTTTTACTCCACTCAGAGATTTATCCTTCTCTAGTGTTTTAGCCAACTCATAGAAAGTAACTTCCCCCTCTCCCTCACAGACTATATCTACATACTCATTCTCCAGTGTTAGTTGAGGTAATATGCTTGGATGAGGCCCTCCCCAAACAACTGGAACATCACTATTTTCTTTAACTAATTTCGAAGCAGTTAAACCACTAAGAATCGAATTACCGGTCATTGTTGAGATTCCCACACAAACTGGATTTTTTTTGAGTTCTTTTATCAATTCTTTTTTCCAATTTGAATTTACTCTTTGATCTATGATTTTAATTTTATAGCCTTCAGCATCTAGAAGTCTGGAAATAGAAATAAGGCTGATAGGTAAGCTCACGAGATCACTCAACAGAACGACTTTTGGATGAACTAGGATAACATCTGTCATATGATCTTTATTACCTATAACTCTAAATAAATAAGAATTTTACTAGTTTTATCAGAGTTTTTGTTAGATCAATAAGAACTCTTTTGTGTTTAAAATATACAAGGATTTAAGATTTATTATTAAACATATCAACGATAATCTGAGACAGGTATACATCATTAGTCGAACGAAGAATCGGTGTAGGTATGAGGAATTCAAAATGGTTACATAAAATAAAATACATATATAGTTCAATCTTTAAAGGCCGAATGATTAGAGCAAATATCCTATTAAATCAAGGTAAAATGTCTTTACCTAGAATGTTAATATTTGAGCCAACCCTCAGGTGTAATCTGGATTGTGTTATGTGTGATAGAGACAAGAAAAAGTTAATAGAAAAAAGAAAAGAGATGGAACTTGATGATATAAAAATTATGATCGAGAATTTACCTAAAACAATAAATACCATATATATCTCTGGAGGAGAACCATTTGTAAGGAAGGATATATATGATATTTGTAAGTTATTTCTGGATGAATTTAATACAAAAGTTAAAATACTTATACAGACAAATGGGATGTTTGTTAGTAGAGTTCTAAGATTAACTGAATTAAAAAGAGTATCCTTTAATCTTTCAATTGATGGACCCAGAAATATTCATAATATGATGAGGGGTGATAATACTTCGTTTGATAACGTTATGAATCTTTTTAAACTACTCATATTAAAAGGAAAAATCATTAGTACCACCACAGTAATTTCTGAGTACAATCTTAAACATGTTGTTAAATTATTGGAATATATAAGAGACGAAGATATCAAACCATCTGTAATGATAATTGAATATGAAAGGAAATTCAGCAAGGGTATTATTGAGGATTCTGCTGAAGTACTTGGATTAAATACCGATCATTTTCCAGTTACAATACACAAGGATGTTATTCCTTCATATTCATTTCAGGTTCTTCGGAAACAATTAGAGGAAATAGATAAAACTCTTAAAACAAATGGATTTAAGTTTTTTTATCTCCCAAGCGACCTTAAACAAAAAACGAGAGATTATTATTATCGTAAAAAAAATAAGAATCCGATGTATTGTTATAATCTTAGTGTTTTAAGGGTTGATCCATATGGGGATGTAATTCCCTGCTTCACCATAAGGAAAAAATTTGGGAATATACTAAAGACTCCTTTTGTGGATATATGGAACTCTAGAGAATTTAGAATGTTTAGACAAAAACTTATAAAGAATAATCTTGCACCCGTATGTGAAGCCTGCTTTGCTAAATCAACTCCCATTTATACGGGACTTCTTTAAAAAGATAGAAATGTATTATCGCTGATATTCTAACATAAATTTCTAAAAGAACTGCAAATATAAACCAAATCATTTCTTTATAATTTCTAAATGGTCTAGTTTCGAAATATTCAATAACTGCTTTAAAAATGTCTTTTATGTTCATGGTAGAAACTGAATATCTGTATTTTTTTCTTACATGTAAATGTCCTATGAAAATTCTTTTTCTTTGTTTTAAAAAATGAGAAATAGTTTTTGGCCCCTCATTAAAGATTATTGCATTAGGTACATAGACAATTTTATAACCATTTTTAGAAATAACTGATTCTAGATATGATTCATCTGCTGCTAACTTTCTGGGAATCCTTTCTATTAATTTTTTGAATGCTAGTATTTCTCCAGCTTTTGCTCTTTCTCGAGAAATATGATGATGGAGATTCCAAACTAAATTATTAATAAATCCAACAAATTTTTTAGGATTATCTAAAGAGACGGGTCTGCCAGTAGTCATGCCCACATCATTATTTGAAAATGGATTTAATAAGTTCTTGATTGTATTTTTCTTGGGCAATATATCAGCACTCATTAATACGATAACATTAGAAGTTGTTTTTTTAAGGGCAGAGTTAATTGCAGATGCTTTACCCCTTCTTCCCTTTTCTTTTATTATTACTAAATTCTTATTTTTCAGAAAATGATATTTTTTATATCCGCCAGCTATAACAATTATTCTTTCTAATTCACATTTTGATAAATTTTGATTTAACAGAATTTTTAACAATTTATTGAGACCCTCTTCACGATATGCAGGTATTATCATTGAAAATTTTAACATCATTTTTTATTTCTTTAAAATAAGAATAAGTATTTACAATCACGATAATTTTTGTTCGACTAATTTTTTTTGGGTAGTTGTTTAACTAAAAAAAACAAAGACATAAGTTTTTACTGACCATAAATGTAAAGTATGGTAAAAGTTGCAATTACTAAAGGAAACGCTTATGAAGCTACAACAAAAGCTTTGAAATTGACAAACTTTAAAAAATTCATTCTAGGAAAATCCAGAATTGCTATAAAACCAAATCTTTCATATGCTGCTCCTGCAAAATTAGGGATAACAACTGATGTGAATGTTGTGAGAGCTATTCTTGATCAAATACCAAAACCTGAGAAAGCTATTGTAGTCGAGGGTTCTGCAGGTCCAGCAAAAACTAATGATGCATTTGAGGTTTGTGGTTATTACGAATTAGAAAAGGAGTATGGTGTTAGAATATTAGACTTGAATCATGATGAATTTATAAATATACCAATTAGCGAACCTATGACCCTTAAGGGTATTGAAATATCAAAAACAGTTTTAGATTCTGATTTCGTGATAAGTGTTGGTAAACTTAAAATACACTCTATAGCAAGGATTACTGCAACATTAAAGAATATGATGGGTGTTTGTTCTAAAAGACAGAAATTGAAAATCCATGCATTTATCCCAAGATCTCTCGTGGATTTGATTTCAGTTTTAATGCCAGATTTTGGTGTTATTGACGGCATTGTTGCCAACGAAATAGATGAAGTTGTTCCTCATCCAATTAAGATGGGAATAGTTCTCGCTAGTAAAGATTGTGTTGCTTTGGATTGTGTAGCATCAGAAGTAATGGGTATTCATCCATATAATGTTCCTTACCTACATGAGATTATTCTTAAAGAATTAAGTATAGATAACCTTGATGAAATAGAAATTATAGGCGAGAAAATTGAGAATTTAAAAAGAAACTTCCGGATAGGAGGCTTTAATGTAAGAAGTAGGGGTCAAAAATTTTTTGGAATCATGTTAAATAAAACCGGATTGTTTAGTTTGTTATATCCGTATGTTTATAAAATTTTTAGATGAATTCCCTTGTATTATCTATAATGATGAAAATTCCATTTTTTACCTAATTTAGGTTCATCAATAGAACTAAGATCTGGATTGACTTATGTATTGTCATTCCCAGAGAGAAAATTTAAATTAAAAATAAGTGTTATAGATAGATGATACCAAAAATTGAACATATTTGGAATTGGGCAAAAATAGCTCTATATTACAATTTAACTAATGGAAGAGCTCCCTCTCCTCAAACTGTAAAATTTGAAATGACTTATAATTGTAATTTAAGTTGTGTTATGTGCCCTATAATTAAAAAATTTCGGTATTCACAAAAATACAATGAATTAACTCTTGATGAAATAAAAAAATTATTAATCCCTCAACTTCTGGAGATGAAAGTTAAAAATATTATTCTGACAGGTGGAGAACCACTAGTAAGAGAAAATGCTCTCTCGATTATTCACGAATTTGAGAACAATGGATTTAATACAATCAATTTAATAACAAATTTGTCATTTGATTCAAAGTATCTACGAGATTTACCTGAAATGGATGTAATCATACATACGTCTATTGATGGCCCAGAAAATGTACATAATATTATTAGAGGAAGTGTTGATGCGTTTAAGAAAACCATCGCTGCTATGAAATATATAAACGAAGTTAGAGCGGATATAGGATTAGAAAAAGTTCACATTACTTGCACGATTCAAAAAGCTAATGCTAATACTTTTTCAAAAGTTATCGATATTGCTAATGATGTTGGATCAGATTTTGTAGGATACTCATTTGTAATTTTCGTTATACCTAAAGACTATGAATATACGATGAATGTCCTCAAGAAAGAAGGATTCAAACCTTCTGAGCAAACAAATACTTCTTTGCCAAAGGAAATCTATAATGTCAATATTAACGAAATATATGATGAATGTAAAAAAACTATAGACAAAGCTAAAGAATTGGGTATAAATTTAATTTTTTATCCTTCTCATATTAATAATTTAATCAGAGAAAATATACATGCTTGGTTCAGTAATTCTTATTTTTCCCCAATTAAAAAATGTAAATACTTCTATAGTAACTTTAAAATAACTCCTGATGGGTTTGTTAGTCCTTGTTTTAAAGTATATTTAGGAAATATAAGAGAAACTAGTTTAAAAGAAATATGGAATAGTGAGGATTTCAAAAGGTTTAGAGTTTTTATGAAAAATAGAGGACTTTTACCTGGTTGCCATAGATGTTGCAACCTATCAAAAAATATAGTTCAATTTTAAATAAAATTCTTCTAATGTTAGTAAGCATAAATATTCTCATCTATCAACAATCTCAATAATTTTTTTCTGTACTGTTAAATCCTTTAATTTCTGACTGATGAAATTGAAATAATGTTGTACTAAACTCTGCCACAAATAAGGGTTTCCAATTCTTTTTAAAAAATGCCTCATGCTTGAAGCAAAAAGGGATCTAATATAGGGACTTGGGTCATGATATCGCAGAAAAGGTAGAAAATAATTATGAATGCATTTACTTAATAATTCTTTTGAAATTTCGCTCTCGTAACCGGACTTACCATCACCTATGAGATAATAGTCTTCATAAGAAGGTATTCGATGACCATTCTTTTTGATTATATCGTACAATTCTGATCCGGGAAATGGTGTTGCATGAAAAAATGAAACACTATCTGGTTTTACTTTTCTTATAAATTTCTCAGTTTTTTTTATGTCGTTCAGTCTTTCACCAGGATAACCGATGATAAGGAAAGCATGAGTATTAATTCCAAACTTATGGCACATTGTAAAAATTTTCTCTGCTTGTCTCAAATTCATATCTTTTTTCATCAGTTTTAGAACTCTATTTGAACCAGACTCAATTCCAAAGAAAAGATAATTACAACCTGATTTTTTTGCTAGTTTAAGATTTGCCTCTGTTATCTCCACTCTCGATTGCGCCTTCCAGGAAATATTCAAATTTCTATTAATCAATTCTTTACAAAAATTCTGTATCCACTTCATATTCACAAAGATATTATCGTCAAAGAACATTACCTCTTTGATGCCATAATCATTTTTCAACATCTCCATTTCATCCACAACTTTAATCGGATTTCTTAATCTTAATGTCCTACCGAATATTTTTGAACAAAAAGTACACCTGAATGGACAACCTCTTGATGCCATTATATGCGTTTGCGGTTTATAACCCACATAAAAAATGCCATCATTAAATTGCCCTCTGTATTTTTTTATGTCAAAAAAATGTCTTGCTGGATAAGGCAATTCATCCAAATCCGTAATAAAATTCCTTTCCGGATTATGTACAATTCTTCTGTTTTTCTTGTAAGAAAGCCCTCGTATTTTCGCGATTTTATTAAAATTCTTAACCAATTCTAAAGTAGTGTATTCTCCCTCTCCCCTGATTGCAAAATCAACGAATTTATATTTCAACAAACTATTGGGATCGGTCGTAGCATGAGGACCGCCCATGAGAATTTTAATGTTTGAATCGAATTCCTTTATGATTTTTGCAGTCTGAATCGCTTGCTTAAACATTATCGTGGTAACTGGAATACCAACTATATCAGGATTTTTATGACTTATCATTTGTCTTATATTTTTCCAACCAAGTTTCTCGAATGCCGCATCTACACAATCAACTTCAAAACCATTTTCTTCTAATACTGAAGCAATATAAGCAATGCCTAGTGGAGGTAATGAAGCATATTGATATGGTGGGTTTAACAGCAACAGTTTCATAAAATAACCCCCTAATACTTTTTCTTTGTTTTTTTCCATTTTTTTATTACTACACGTAATCATTAACAAGAATTTAAAGATTTCTAATTTTCCCTAAAAGATTTGAAAATTTAAAATTTAAGGTTTTAAAATAATTAACTTAATATGAAAAATGAACACATTTTATTAGTGTTTCTAATTTTATCCTTCATATTTATAGTATTATCTTTACCAATTTACGATAGAATAAATGGATTTCATAACATTGTTCTCGATGATTACATTTTAACATGGTATGATGGCAGATCTCCCGCAAATTTTCATATAATTAAAAATATCATAAAAAATGGATCTATTTCATTCACTAAAGGCTATTTGATAGGAGACATTCCTGTTGAAAACCACTATGACTTCCTTGAAGAAGATGGAAAGTATTATCCCGCCTACTTTTTTTTTGGCGATTACATTTATGCATCAATTTTATACTTTTTCCAATTTTCTTCTGATATTCAATTGTTTAAAGCTATGATGATGTTGAATATAGCATTTTTCGCATCAATTTTAATAATCTTCTATCATACACAGAGGCTTTTAGGTTTAAAATTAAAATATTGTTGTGCAAGCACTTTAATTGCAGGTTTTGCAACATCCATTTTGATTTATTGTAGATACTTATTCATCAAGGATACCTTATCGACATTGTTTTTTTCAGTAATTATTTATGCGATTATCAAAAGTCAGAAAAAACCATCGATAAAAACTGACGCATTGATTATAATTTTTTTCTTGAGTCTCTTCATTCTTTCAAGATATGTATATAGGACAGAAGTTGAACTGCTAATAATTATTTTTATGGTCATATTATATCTTATCTTTAAATACAAATTGATAAGTCTAAAAAAACCTTATTTATTTATTATTATATTAGGTATTATTTTGATAGTATTTTCTCATAGTTTTTATTCTTTCTACAGGAAAAACATTTTTTTGGAGAGCACTTCCATAAGCTCAAAGGATTTATATCCTTATCTTATTCCAAATTACATACCAGCTTTGGATTTTATAGTTTATGGTTATCATGATCCAAGTTCTGTGTGGAAATTGGATAGGTTTTTTCCTATGTATTATACATTTCAACAACTACCGGGCAATGCAATTTTTCACAGAGGCGGCTATAGTTTTTATGTTTCTCTCTTTGGGCCAAAAGGTATTATTTTTAATTCGCCATTTTTGATTTTTTCAGTTCTAGGTATATTTCTATACAAAAGTGGAAAAAATAAAATTATAATTCTCTCATCAATACTGCTGTTTATCCTTATTTACGGGCTTTTCTATGGGATGTTGTATGGAGGTGTCACGCCTAGATATAACCGTTTTTTAACAATTCCAGTATTATTTCTGACATTTTTTTCGTTTTATTATGTTCAAAGAACCAATAATTTTATATTAAAATTATTATTTATTTACGCTGTTATTTTATCCCTATTAAATGTTACTTCCTTAGCAGTTAGAGCAGATTGGACTTATGAACATGAAGCTGATTTAGTTTCTTACGACTGGGTATTGTGGCCATGGTATCCACTGGAAAAAATGACAAATATAACCAACCAAACAACGATTCTGTTGAATTCTAAAGAGATCCCAAATTGGAGCTTAAGTGGAGAAGGTCCTTGTAAGGCCACATTCGGCGGTATGGGATTGGTAACGGATACTTGTTATTGTACGTATGATAGCTGGGCTGAAAGGAAAATTGAACTGGATAAAGACATAGGGACCATCGAGGTTCAGGCTTGTTCTGCTATAGCTGGAAATGACGGAACAAAGGGATTAATTTACATAGATGACGAATTAATTGGAGAAATATTTATTCAGAGCGATTCTTGTAGAACTAAAAAATTTTCTGTAATCATACATCCAGGTGTTCATACGATTAAACTCAAATCTGGAAAGTATGGAAAGTGTGATGGTGAGATGGTTTTTTGGAAATCTATAAAATTTGAGGAGAAGGTCGATTAAAATAATTTAAATACATCGAATAAAGCAAAGAATAATAGTTCAACATCAGTGAGAAATAACTTTCACATGGCGTATAACAAGAACATTCTGTATCTTTTTTAAAAAATTCAGTTATACCATTATTTGTATCTCCTACTTGTTTTTGAATTAATATACATGGAAATATTTTACCGTAAGGATCCATATAAAATGTATTTTTATTTGCTACGCAAGGAATTTTCTTATCTTTTAATAAATACTGTAAAAAAACCCACTGGCCCAAGTCATGAAAACCATTTATCCTATATTCCGATAGAAAGAATTTTATATCATCATTCAAAATTATCTTATCTGGTATACAATCAATGTTAAGATTTTTATAGAAATATGATTTTTGAGCAATAGTTATAAAAAAATCATTAGCAGAAAATTCAGAATTATTTATAAATTCTGATAACTTCCCTTGATTGAACTTCGAGATTGTGTATTCGAAATGAACCTTAAGTCTTTTATCTTTAATTCTTTTAAGTTTTTTGAATGTTTTTACGGCATGATTGAATGAATTTCTTAATCCCCTGTTTTTATCGTGAAATTGCTTGGGGCCATCTAAACTTATTGAAATGTAAAATGAAGGTATATTTGTCTTTAAGATTTTTTTAACATCTTTTACTATCTTATCAGTTAAATAGCCGTTGGTCGGAATAGAAATTATATAAAGTTTTTTACAATTCTCAATAACATCAATAACAATATCTGCTAAGTCTTTTCTCAAAAATGGTTCTCCTCCAGTAAAACTGATCCAGTTCCAATAATTAAATTTTTTAAAAAAAGTATCAAAATCAGAGAGTGATAGTTCTTTTCTAGATTGTTGTGGCTTATTAAAATAAGTTTTCCATATATTACAAATTTTGCATTTCATGTTACATTCGTTTGTAACAGATAAATTGAGTTTTTTATAATTTTTCAATATAATTCCAAAGTAAAAATTTAAAATTTTTTTAATATTATACATCACGCCCACTTGTACATTAAATATTTAGTTTCAATAGGGTATCCCTGCGCATGTGAAAATACTATCAATATTGTTCAAGCATAGATAAACCAAATAAAAATTAAATAAAATAAATACTAAGAGTAATATTGAAATAATTATTTTAAATTTCATTGTTTTTCTAAAAAAATGATTGATAAATGAAACCGCTCCCAAAGAGAATGGTAATATCATGTTATCAAACCTTCTCATCCCAAAAGACGCCCCAGCCCACCATTGAGCCGACCTGCTATTGCTATAAACTACTAAAATAAACAATAACCAAAGGACAATAGTAATTTCCTTATTGTATTTTAGCAAATAATATAAGCCTATTAATGAAATTATCATCAAAGGAGACCAAGTAAATAAACCATGATTAAAAGAAAATAAAATTTCTAGAATATGTGTTCCTTCAGATGTTATGATCATTATATATTTAATGTAAGCAAGAGGATGTCCAAAAATAAGGTACCACGAAATAAATTGAGGAATAAATGTTAGGATTAAAAAAATGGAAAAAATGGAAATTTTAATAATTAGATTAGTTAAATATTTACTACTTTTCTGTGTCTTTCTAAATAGTTTTATGAATGTTAAAGCAGGTAGAATTAGAAAAACTCCATTAACTATCCTTACCATGATCATTAAACCACCAAGTATTCCTAGAATAGCTAATCTTTTAAAAGATATTTTTTCATCTTTCAAGAAATAAACCACCCAAAAGTAAAAGAATAAGGATACAGAAAACATCGAAACAGCATGCGAGTAAGATGGATTAAAAATTATATAAAATAATATAAAAGTACCTAAAAAAGTAGAGATTGTACCCAAAAGCGAATATGTTTTATTAAAGAATAATCTGCATGTTTTATAAATAATAAAAATTCCAACAATACCATAAAAAAAACTACCAAATGTAAAACTAATTTGATAGGGAATGGAATACCCATTTATAGGATAACTTGCCCCAAATAAATTAATCAAAAGAGTAAAAAGATGGCCCAAAAAATAGATTGGCATAACTAACAAAGACATGCCTATTAACCCAAAATTGGCACTGTAACCGGTTTTTGTTTTAAAAGTTTCTAATCTATAAGTATAAAGTAAATTTCTGTTGTATATCTCTGAAGAAGAATAATACTCATTTGTAAAATTTAAATCGTGATCAAAAAATAAAGAACGTTCATAAGCGTATAAAAAAGCGCCATCGCCGTGTAAATTAATTCCATAATCAATATAGAAAATAAAACTTATTAGAAAAATTGGTAAAAATAAGAGTAGATCTTCTTTATGGGACATAAATAACTATTTCTTATATAATTAAATAATAAAAAAATATTGTTCCTAAAAGTTTAGGTATTTAATGGCAATTGTGGTGAAGAAGTGAAAATACTATTCTTACAGAAGGATGTTTTCGCAAAATTGGGAATAATGACATTTTCGGCTATATTAAAGAAAGCTGGCCATCAATGTGATGTTCTTATTGATGATTTGGAAAAAGATATAGTTGAAAGGGCTTTGAAAATAAATCCTGATATAATCACCTTTTCAATCACAACTGGTGAATATTTTTGGATGAGTGAAATTGGGAAAAAAATTAGAAAAAAATTCAAAAAACAAATAATTTGTGGTGGGGTACATGCAACTTTCTACCCTGAACTTATAAATGAAGATTATTTAGATGCTGTATGTATTGGTGAAGGAGAAGAAGCAATTCTAGATTTGGTCAATGCTCTTGAAAAAAGAAAGGATATAACTAAAATCAAAAATTTATGGGTTAAAAATAAGAGTAAAATATATAAAAATGAAGTAAGACCACTTATAAGTGATTTAGACTTAATTCCATTTCCTGACAGAAGCATTTATAATAAATATAGTATCCTTGAAAAAAATGAGATTACATCCAGTAAGATTCTAATAATGACAAGCAGAGGTTGTCCGTTTCAATGTTCTTTCTGTTTTAATAAAGTTTATTACAACAAAATCTACAAAGGTAAAGGGAAGAGTTTCAGAAGAAGGAGTATTTCTAATGTTATCGAAGAAATAAAAGAAATAAAGAAAGAAAATCCAAATATGAATTTTATTAATTTTTTAGATGATATGTTTACGATACCACACAGAACTTGGCTCAATAATTTCTTGAAAAGATATAAAAGAGAAATTAATATTCCATTTATGTGCCAATCTCGAGCCGATTTAATTGATGAAGATATAGTTAAAAAACTAAAAGATGCAAATTGCTTCACGATTAAAATAGGTATCGAATCTGGCAATGAAAATATAAGGAATAATTTTTTAAATAAAGGAATAACTAACCAACAGATAATTAAAGCTGCAAATTTGATTAAAAAATACGGAATAAAATTGGAAACCTTTAATATGTTAGGGATTCCTAGAGAAACTTTGGGTGTGGCACTCGAAACTTTTGAGTTAAATAAAAAAATTGGTCCTACTTATGCTCAGTGTTCACTTTTTATGCCCTATCCTGGAACGGAAACATTCAAATATGCAATTGAAAACGATTATTTAGATGAAAATTTTGATTTTAAAAACATAAGTCATTCATTTTTTATAAGAACACCGATCAAGATCAAAAATAAAAGAGAAATATCTAATCTTCAGAAGATTTTTTCATTAAGTGTTTATTTACATTTACCCACAAAATTAGTTAAATTTTTAATAAAAATTCCATTTACTAAACTTTATAGATTACTACTTGGAATAAGTTTGATAATAGGAATGTCAAAAATTTACCGTACAAATTTATTAAATTTGTTTAAAGTATCAGTGTTATACCTCTCAAAATATGTTTTCAAAACATAATAAAAATTGAAATATTATTAATTCAAAGAGAAAATGTCGAATATTAAATTTATTTAATAGCTTTCTTTAACTCTAATATTTTTAACCATAATATATACTCAATGAATCTAAGAGAACTCTCCATAGTTTTAATATCATTACTCATACTCATTTCCATCGGAAGCATCACAAATTTAACGTTTTTAAGATCGATTGGTTTAATTTTCATATTTTTCATCCCTGGTTATCTACTTTTGTTAATATTTTATAAGAAATTCAGCATATTAGAAGGATTTATATACTCCTTTGTAATTAGCATTTCATTAGCGATTTGTTTAACTCTTTTTTTAAACATTTTTCTTAGAATTGAATTCAATAACTTCTTTTTAACAATACTTTTTTCATTGTTAACTCTACCTTCATTGGTGAAATTAAAAAAATTAAAACTGAAGAGAATAAGTTTTAAGCTGGATAAACTTTCCAAGATCTTTTTATTCTACTTGGCTCTTTCTATTTTGATTAGAATCATACTCCTTTTAAAAATCGGATCGATTTTGGGTGCTGATGTTGGAAGGTTTACAACGATTTCTCATATCTTTTATTTGAAGAAGAACATAGTTACTAATCTTCAGCCTTACGATATGGCAACAGGTTATTTTTATTTCCCAGGTACTTTTATACTTCCACTTGTCATGGAACTAATAGGAATTAATCCTGTTGATTCCGTTACAATAACTTCTTTTTTGTTCAGTATTTTTTCTACACTAGCTTTTTATCTGTTAATGAAAAGATTGTTGGGTAGGGAAAAGGCTGTCCATGCATTCTTTTTTTACTCTTCTGTGTTTGACATAACCTTGAATTATGCAATCTTCGGAGCCTTTCCTTATGCTTTCGCTATTTTCTATCTTTTTGTTTTGTGTTTACTCTCATACGATATCTTTTTTGCCGATAAAAAAAGGATTTTAATTCTGGTCATGACTCTAGTTGGTTTATTCTCTTTCCATCTTTATATGATATTCCTTCTCATAGTTTTCTTGATTTCGATATTCACGTATGAGTTTGTTAGCGGAAAAAGATTCTTCTATAGGACTAAAAAGATAATTCTAGAGTATGTGAAAGCCGCTATCTTTGCTTTTATTATTTTATTACCCCCTTTTCTTCTGTTTTGGAATTATATTACGATATCCTTTGCCAAGGAAAATGTTGTCGATCTGATAACCTATAGTTATTTCAAGGAAAAAATGCCTTTTTACCTAAAGATATGGAATCTGTTGTTCGTCTCTCCTATAGGATATGTGAGTTCTGGCCTTTTCATTATAGGCTTCATATTGTTAATTTTCTTATTAAAAAACTTCATCAAAAACAAAAAAACTATTCTAGTTTATTTCTTCATCTACCTCTTTATTCATAATTACATCTTTTTCAACGATCCCAATTACTCTAGAGCTTTGAGTATGACATGGCCAGTTTATTCTGCAAGTTTATCTTTTTTCTTGTCAAACCCACTGTTGAACGTTGCCATTCTACCCATACTTTATTTCGTTCAATCACCGTCAATACCATATTTGATTAACATATTGACATCGATGGAAGAGCCGACGATAGTTCCTTGGGTTGTCTGGTCCGAACATTCCAATGCAATGAATTTTATAAAGGATAACACTTCTTTAGACTCGATCTTCTTAGTGGATGGTGGCGGTTCAGGTTGTATCGGATCAGGTTCTTCTTATGGTGAGAGAATATTTCCTTTAACGTCTAGGAGGATATTCTACTTCACAAATTATTGTTGGGCCGATTATAACAAAACAGAATACAGGAGACGTGTCGATATCTACAGGAGGATAAGCATAGATCCCGATGATTTAAGGGCTTTAGTTGAGTTGAAAGAATATAATGTGACACATGTTTTTATAGGTCCGGGCCATGTTGGACTGGATCCGGTCTTGTTTTCAAATTCAAATAATTATGAGTTGGTTTATGATGAAGATAATTTCCAAATCTTTGAGGTCAAATAGACTAATCAGATTTTTAGTCGTATTTTTAGTCTTTTCTCTAGTCTTAGTTCTGTCCTTAACCCCCTTCGTTCCTGTGAGTGATTTGAATATTGATGGCAACTGTGAAAGAGAAAGTGTTACAGAAAAATACTGTGTTTTCAAGTGTAGTTTCTTTGTGAACGAAGATTCAATAGGAAGAGTTGTTGTCACTCATTCTGCATGGGGTGCTATCTTCGATCAAGAATTCAATGTAAAATCAAACCAGACCGAATCAATAGATATACAACTCCCCAGGAGATACTATACCTACTATCTGAAAGGAGGATTTTACAATCAAGATAAGTATGGAACTTGGGCTGGGAGGTTAACATGTTGATTTCTTTAATAATTCCTACTTTCAATGAAAGAAAAAACTTGTCGAGTTTAGTCAAAAAAATCGACAGATCAGTATCTCAAACAGATTACGAAATAGTAATTGTCGACGATAATTCGACAGATGGAACAGGAGAACTGGCTGAGGAACTGTCTAAGGCCTATCCTATGAGGGTGATACATAGAAAAGAAAGAGGGTTAGCTACAGCTGTTGTAACAGGTTTCAACCATGCTAAGGGCGAAATTTTATTGGTGATGGATGCTGATTTAAGTCATCCGCCAGAGAAAATACCTGATTTTTTGGATGAGATCACTAAGGCCGACATATTAATTGGGACCAGATACAAGAATGGTTTGAGTTTTAAAAGAAAAATCATATCAAAAGGCGCAAAACTCCTTATCATGATATTGTTTCCATCGATTAGAACACTAAAGGATCCTCAGTCAGGATTTTTCATGTTGAAGAAAAAGGTTATAGAAGGCATCGAGCTCAAGCCTGTTGGCTTCAAGATCCTTTTGGAAATTTTAATAAAAGGAAATTATGAAAAAGTAGCAGAGATCCCGTTTGCTTTTGGAGAAAGGAAGAAAGGGGGAAGTAAACTCAACTTAAGAGAGATATTCAATTTCCTAAGACATGTTTTAAGTTTAAAGTTGAGTTCTTAAGATGAAAATTCAGTGATGAAATTACTCCTTACAGAAATTTTTGTTGATATCGAAGCCAAGCTAATTCAGACTAATTCTATTTTAAAATAGAGAAAACTTTATCTGCGATTAATCGCATTTATATTGTAAGGGATGGGGGTTTATTGTATCGAAATAATATAGATAAAGATATTCTTAGGCTTTTAAACCAGCTTAACCGACCTGCTTCTACAGACGAAATTGCCCAGAAAATAGATAGGTCCTGGCATTCTGTACAGAAGTATTGTTACATTCTCAAGTCTAGAGGAAAAATTCGTGGTTTTAGAGTAGGAAGGATGAACCTTTGGGTTATAGGAGAGGGGATGGGAGAAGAATGAAGAAAGGATTGAGCAATGAGATAGTAATATACGTAACCTTAATTGGTTCTATCGTTTTCCTTTCCTGGTTTTTGATGCCAAAATTGAAACTGATAGCTGCTACACCATTTGTTTATGAGCCAGAAACTTATAACGTAACTGGAGGAGTGTATATTGCAACAGAAGTATTCCAATCGGGATGGAACGTGACTGTGAGAGCTAACGTAACCACTGAATTCACTAATGGTACGTACTCGATTGATTGGGTTAGGATAGACATAACTGATTCTCAAAGTGTAAAAAGAGTGGATCAAGATTCGATGACTAAAGTCAGAAATTGTTCCGAATGGTTTACTCCAACAGATTTTATTGATGCGAGTTGCTGGACAGCCGTTAACCCTCCGAACAGAAGCATAGACGAATACACGGCAACCAACTGGGATTGTGATCAAGCTATAAAACAATGGATAGCATACAACTTAAGTCAAACTTATAACGTTACTAAATTAAGGGTATATACGAATCCTACTTCTGATTTATATCTGTGCAACATCACTCATGTTTACATTTCCAATGATCCGAGCAGCTGGGGCTCTAATCTTGCTCCAACTAGTGGTTGTGGGTGGTCTGGAGGAGCGGGCTGGTACGAGTGTGATCACACAGACAAAGAAGGGAAGTACATCAACATAACATTTAAAAATTATAATGACGTTGCGTCAGATTGCATATATAATTCCGTGTCGATGTTTCCAGAGTTCGATGCCTATGTCAATGCATCTCCTACATGTTCAATCTGGGAGCACAACTTCACCCTGAATGAGTCTATGCCAGGAGGAGTCTGGACTGTAAACGTGACAGCAAAAGATATTCAAGGCACCAATGCAATACATAGCAATACCACGACTTTCAACGTGACAGACACGTTATCTCCAACCTACTCAAACGATGCAACCAACACGACTACAACAGGAAAACCATGTGAATTCACTCTAGACTGGGACGATGATATAGCCTTGCATACATCAGGACAGTACATCTTCTCGACTAACAATACAGGGACATGGGTTAATGCCTCCGCTGTCAATTTTACTTCTACTCCAGAAACAGCATCGGACATCACTGTCCTGAATTCAACTTCTAAAACTAGGGTAGAATGGAAATTCTATGCCAAAGATAATTCTGGTAAGTGGAATGTGAGTGATGAATATTATTCAATTACAGACACAATTACTGGATGTAAGGAGTTAGTTGATGCAGGAGTGACTTATTATCTGAGAGCGAATATAACAGATGATGATTCCGTTTCCTCTAATCAAGCATGCATGAATATCACTGCAGAGAATGTTACGTTGGATTGTCAAGGATATACTATAGATGGGACTGATGTCGGTAAAGCAGTTTATTCTGAAGAGTTTAATTCAACAGTAAAGAATTGCGTCATAAGTGACTGGGATTGGGGGATTGACTTCAGGGAATCCAATAATCATACAGTCCAGAATGTTACTGTCTTTTCTGCCATTATAGCTTTTTATCTTCGTACAAGCCTCTACAACACTATAATCAACAACACGGTCCACTCAGCCACTTCCTTTGGTATATTGTTAACTTATGTAAACCATAGCACTGTGAGCAACAATACTATCAGAGACAGCGATGACGGTCTTGAATTGGCTTCTGAGTCAAGCCACAATATTATACACGATAATATTATAAAAGATTCTTCCGGTACCGGGATTATTCTCCTTGTAGAAAACTTGGAAAATAAAATCTACAACAATTTTTTCAACAACACCAACAACTTCCAGTTTGGCGTAATTAGTCCTCCTCTTGAAAACTATTGGAACACTACTAATCAATCAGGAATTAACATCTGGAATTCCTCTCTAGGATTCATAGGTGGCAATTATTGGACCAACCCTACTGGAAATGATTATTCTAATACGTGTGATGACATTGATGAAAATGGGTATTGCGATAGTGCCTACAATCTCACTTCTAATACATCTTGTACCCCTGGAGTAGATTGTGGCAATAATGTCGATTACCTGCCTATAGCGGAAGAAATAGGACAAGATTCAACACCACCAAAATACTGGGACAATTCTACTAATAATACTTTAGCTGGTTTACCAACTGAGTTTAGATTGAGATGGACTGATAATGCTGAGTTGTCAGGATATATATTCTACTTCCTGAATGGGACAGGAAACCCAAATAGTTTTGGACACACGAAAAAAGGTGCAAGTGGTATCGGTGCCTCCACTGGTATTATTAGAGGTAGTTGGTATAGTCCTACAGAAACTGGGACAGCTGACAGCATAACTCTTTATATAGGATCAGCAAGCAGCAGGAATTTTAAATGTGCACTTTATGAGTATGATGATGATGGCACTGCAGGAGCTTTTATTGCTGAAACCGAGGAGAGAACACTATCTGGAGAAGGTTGGGAAACTTTTGATTTTACGTCTGGTCCATTCTTGTTGGCTAATACTAACTATTATATTCTATGTTGGGTCGATGGCGGTTCTTCTGTCACTTGGTGGTATGACTCTACTGTTCCAACTAACAGGGGCATTTACTTAATGCAAACTTATGGCGATTGGCCAGATACACTTACAGGTGAAACTTTACTCTCAACCAATTATAGCATGTTTTCCAATTACACTGTTTGGATAAATGAGACTTGGACAAACGATGGAGGTTCATTCACAGGGACAGAAGCATGGTCGAACGTAACTAAAGTCATCAACGATACAGAAGGAGCAACTATAAAATGGATAGTCTATGCCAACGACACTTCTAACAACTGGAATATCTCAGAGCTATTCAGTTTTGATACGCTAGATGAAACACCACCAATCTTTTCAAACAATCAAACAAACACTACAGTAGCAGGGCAACCTACTCTATTTAGCTTGAAATGGACTGATAATGTTGAGTTGAGTGGGTATATATTCTCTTTCAATAATGGAACGAATGATTGGATTTCGCCAACAGGAAATGAGACTTCTACTGGCTGGTGGGAGCCAGAATATGCGTATGATGATAATACTGGAACAAAGACCTGGTATATAGTTCCAGCAAACAGTTGGAGTAATTATCTTACTCTTAACATATTATACCCAATATCTGTAAGCACTGTTCGCCTTCTTGGTGTTTCTGTTCAAAGCACTGCAGTGAATATAACAGATATAGATGTCTATAATGGAAGCTGGATAGATGCTTATTATGGACCGGTTGTTGTAGGAACGAATATAATGGTATTCAACCAGAATCAAACTGTAGAAAACATCACCAAAGTAAGAATAAGAGGTTATAATAATCATGATTCAATGCCAGGAGACTATTGGATTTACGAAGTTGATTTTTCAGGCTGGGTCAATGATACTTGGACGAATGATGGAGGAGCATTCTCTGGAAAAGAAGCATGGTCCAATGTCACCAAAGTCATCAACTCAACTCTTGAAGCAACAGTAAAATGGAGAGTCTATGCTAACGACACTTCTAACAACTGGAACACTTCTTTGGCTTATAATTTAACGATCACAAATGAAGCACCAATCTTCTCAAACGACGCAACCAACACCACAGAAGTGAACACATTGTGTAATTTCACTCTAGATTGGGAAGATGTTAATGGTTTATCAGTGTACATCTTCTCAACAAACAACAGTGGAACATGGAAAAACGCTTCTTTCGTTAGTTTCTCTGGAACTTTCAATACTTCATGGAATGTCACTACTCTGAATTCTACATTAGGAGCATTAGTCCAGTGGAAGTTCTATGCAAACGACACTTATGATAAATGGAATGTTTCTGAAGCTTATAACTTGACCACAACTGATACAACACCTCCCAGATACTCTAATAACTCAATAAATTCTACTCTAGCAGGACAACCAACTGAGTTTAGATTGAGATGGACTGATAGTCTTGGATTGAGCGGGTATATATTTTCTTTCTATAATGGGACAGGTAAAACCTGTGATACAATTATATTGAATAACACTGCGAATGAATCTTTGGAGGGTGTTGACCTCTACTACGACGGAGGTGGGGGTACATGGCGTGATGCTGTTACTTTTTTAAAGTTCAATATATCATCAATACCAGTTGGTATGCCGATAATAGATGCAAAGCTTCATCTTTATTTGTATTACCGTGAAGCTACTTGGGATGACGATGCAAGCATATCAAGGATAGACAATCAGACATGGACTGAAGGATATGGACTTGCAGCCCTCAAATCCATGATGTTCACGGATTGGAAATATGTGACAGGCTTTGCGACTTCAACTGGTTGGACAAGCTTGGATGTGACAGATTATGCATCGACAGAACACGATGCTGGTAATGAAAATGTATCAATAAGAATAGATGACCCTGATACATCCAATATAGATAATACTGATAGTAAACAAACTCCT